>Ga0196963_10001374_pt1 | contig 16680 bp, 16 predicted proteins | sample S1_5metaG_FD_148600 | JGI IMG/M metagenome (GOLD analysis project Ga0196963, IMG submission 148600) | Soil microbial communities from Anza Borrego desert, Southern California, United States - S1_5 | ecosystem: Environmental > Terrestrial > Soil > Desert | place: USA: California | collected... | reverse complement strand
GATAACCGGTTACCCCGCGAATGTTGGGCGATGAAGGGGCAGCCTGCACAACCATGACGCCGCAGCCTGATTGAGGTTGGCGAACGGATTTCGCCGATCCGCAAGCATTCGAGCCACGTTACTTCCTCTCCACATTCGTGAACTGCACGAAGCATGGGGGTTCGCCATGAGGGGAAGTTCTACCGACATTGCGCGGGGCCTGCATTTTCGCAGGCATTCATTGTTCAGCGCGGGGCTGTTTTGGCTGGGAATGCTGACACTGCCCATTGCTGTGCAGCATTCCCGGGCGGAGGAGCCCATCGGGCCCGTCGCTGCCACCGGCAAACCGGGCGACAAAAAACCGGAACGTAATCTGATCGCGCGCACCGGCTGGGTGCGGCTCGAGATTGTTGGCGGACGAATCGCCGTGCTCGGACATCGCTGCGGCCAAAGCCGGATCGTCCAAGTGGGCGAGCCGCACGAGATTCCCTACGAGCAGCTCTCGGTACAGCTCCACACCGAAACGCTACTACTGCACTATGAAGACATTCAGCCGGACCGGCAAATCCGCCTCGATCTCGACGATCAGCAGCGGCTCACGCTCTCGCGCACCGCGACCGATTCGGCTGCCGAACTCAAACTCACGCAGCCCTTTCGCGGCCCGATTACGTTGACGATTGGCCGCGATGCTCCGCAGGTTTACACCGCGGCCACGTTGTGGCATCTGGCGCTCGCGCATCCGCAGCTCTGCAACGACATGCTGTTTCCCTTACTGGAAACATTGCGGCCGCATTGGGGCCTGCCGGAACTCTCAGCGAATATTCTGACGGAACTGCGCAGGCATGCAGGGCACGACGTGCTGGCCGAACGAGCCCAGTGGCGGGATTGGGTCGTGCAGCTCGACAGCGATGATTTTCAAGAGCGGCAAGACGCCGACCGTCAACTGCGGGCCTCCGGCCAGGGTGTGGTCGCTTGGCTGCAACGGCTCGACCGTAAGCAGCTGACGCCCGAGCAAGTGGGACGGATTCAAGACATCTGCCGCGGCCTCGCCGACCTTTCGACCGATACGCCGCAGCGCGTGGCGGCGTGGCTGGTCGACGATCGCTGTGCCTGGCTCGCATTGCTGCGCAGCGAAGATCTGGAAGTGCGGATCGACGCCACAAACCACCTGACCGTGCTATTCGGCAAGCCGTTGCCGTTTAACCCCATCGGGGGCATCAGCGATCGGGAGCTGCAGATCGTGCAATTGCAAAAGCGATTCGGCAAATAACAGCTCAATGAAATCCTCGGCGGCTGCTTCCTTTTCTTCACCATCGGCAGCGGTCTCCCGCTATAGTCTGAGCAGGAACCGGAGCCTGCCATGACTGACCAGCTGAAACACCTGCAAGCGCTTCGCTATCATCCGTTTGTCATCGAGCGGATCGGACCAATCGAAACGTGCGAACCACACGTTCTGAACGACCTGGGTAGCCGCCGTCGGCGCCGCTACAATGCATACACGATCCGCGGTCCCAAAGGTTCAGCGAAACTGTATGTCGCCGGCGCGCGAAGGAACTATTCGTCGCTGGTGCTGGAGCTTCCCGAGTGAAATTAGAACACGCCATGTACGAGCGCTTCACCGATCGGTCCCGCAAAGTGATGCAGCTGGCCAATCTGGAAGCGGTCCGCCTGCAGCACGAATACATCGGCACCGAACACATCTTGCTGGGACTCATTAAGGAAGGCTCCGGCGTCGCGGCGCTTGTGCTCAAGCAGCTCGGCGTTGACCCGGTGAACGTCCGCCGCGAGGCCGAAAGGCTGATCGCGTCCGGCCCGGAAAAAGTGACCATTGGCAAGCTGCCGCAAACGCCGCGGGCAACGCAGGTCCTGGAATATGCGATTCAAGAAGCCGTCGACCTGAACCACAATTATGTGGGGAGCGAACACATTCTGCTCGGTCTGCTGCGCGAGACTGAAGGGGTCGCCGCGCACGTGCTGAACAATCTGGGCGTGAGCCTTGATCGCACCCGGTCCGAAATCCTGGCATTGCTGGGCGCCGGAATGCCCGCTGGACAATATTCGCCGCAAGCGACTTTGCAAACAGAATCCAGATTTTGCGAGCCGCCGCAGCGTTACTCGTTTCAGCCGCAATTCGAAGTCGAGCGCTCAACGGATTACTACGCCAGGCCGCTGCTGTTCTTCCTGCTGTTCTCGCTGATCGTGAATGTGATCCTCGCCGCGCTCCTCTGGCAGCAACATTTCGCGAAGTAGCGTCACGCGCCGCCCAATTCCACGACGGGCCGCGGATCATCAAGCAGCGGAATCGGGCGCTGATTCTGATCCGCGATCGTCGTCGTCGGATCGAGTCCCAAGTGCCGGTACAAGTTTGCGAAGAGGTTCCCCGGCGTGTATGGCCGGCCTTTCGCAATGCCTCCCTGAGCGTCGGTCTCACCGATCGCCTGACCCGTTTTGAAGTCGCCGCCGGCGATCACGGCAGCGCCCGCTTGCGGCCAATGGTCGCGGCCGGCGATCCGGCTGATCCGCGGCGCGCGGCCGAATTCGCCCCAGAGCACGACGGCCACGTCGCGCTCGAGTCCGCGATCGTGCAGATCGCTGACGAGCGCATGAAAGCCCTGATCGAGCGGCGGCAATTGGGCCCGCATGTCGCGGAAGTTGTGCTCGTGCGTATCCCAATCGCCGACCTTGAGCGTGACGACCGGCACGCCTGCTTCGACGATCCGCCGCGCGAGCAGGAAGTTTTCGCAGAACTTGCCGTATCGGTCGTAGGTTTCCGGCGTTTCCTGCTTCAAATCAAACGCGTCGCGCACGCGGCTGGTCGAAATCATCTGCAGCGCCCGCTGCGTGTGAGTATCGATGGCTGAAAGCGCCGCTTGAAAATTCAGCTCGCGATTGAAACTATCGAATTGCTGAAGCAGCTGCTGGCGGTCCTGCAAGCGCTCGAGCGACATCCCTTTAGCGAGCGACAAATTTTCGAGCCCCTCGCGCCGCGGCGAAAAGGGGCGGTGCGACGACCCGAGATAAACAGGTCCCTCGTTGTCGTACAGCTTGGGCGGTTCGTACATCAGGCTGACGTACGGCGGCAGGCCATCGGTCCGCGGCTGTAAGTGACTGACCACGCCGCCGAACGCCGGGCGTTTGCCGCGGTCAGGCGAGCCCGTGAGGATGTAATGCGGCGTATGATCGCCCAGGTCGTTCGATTGAATGCCGCGGAGGATGGCGAGCTTGTCCATCATCATCGCCAGCTTCGGCAGATGCTCGCACACCTGAATGCCGGCGACGTTCGTATTGATCGGCGCGAATTCGCCGCGGATTTCCACGGGCGCGTTCGGCTTCATATCGAAGCTGTCGATATGCGACGCGCCGCCGCGGAGCCAAATCAAAATCACTGACTTCGGCCGCGCGGTCTCATTCGTGCGGGCTCGTAAGAGAGTCGGCAATGTCAGCCCCGCGCAGCCAAGCAAACCTGCCTGCAAAACCGCACGGCGAGTCGGATTACCAGGCCGCTGCACTTCCTTCGAATAGACGGTCAGCATGGGAAACTCCTTTCAAGTAGCCACCGTCGCCAGACGGTGGGAGTCTGCTGTTTACTTAAGAACAGCCCACGCTCTGGCGAGCGTGGCTACCTCACACGCCGCGGGGCGTGCCCCAATGGTCCCGATACTGTCGGCGGACCAGCGCGTGCGCTTCGCTGTCATCTTGAATCCGTTCATTCTGCGGATCGAACTTGAGCACCCGGCCGACGCGCGTCGCAATGTTCCCTAAATGCGTGAGTGATGCCGACAAATGCCCGATGGCAATTTCCGCATGTGGGGCGTTGCCGCTGCGGATGCAGTCGAAAAAATTCCGATGATGAGCCGGCAGATCGGGGCCTCCGGTTTGTGAATCGATGAGCTTGTTCCGCTCGCCGAAGAGCTGCCAACCGACGGTGTGCCCCATCACGAGCAGCCCTTTCGTGCCGTAAAAGGCATTGCCGTTTTCGTAGCCTTCCTGGCGGTAAGGCGACCAGATCCGCTGTTCGAACAGGAGTTGCTGTTTGCGGCCCGCGCCGTTCGCCGCATATTCGAAGAGGACGTTCTGCGTATCGGGAAACTGCTGATCGTCGTCGAAGAAATACTTGCCGCCAATGGCTGCAATCGTGGTGGGATGCGTCTGCACGCCGAGGCCCCAGACGGCGACGTCGAGATTGTGCACGCCGTCGTTACCCATGTCGCCGCATCCAAAATCGTAGAACCACCGCCACGAGCCAGGGAGCATATTTGCCTGGTAAGGCCGCAGTGGCGCAGGGCCGGTCCAGGAGTCGAAGTCGAGCTCCTTCGGCGGCGTGCTCGGCTGCATTTTGCCTATATCGCGGCGCTTCTGGCTGTTCCAGACTTTGGCGGACAGGATGTCGCCGATCGCGCCGTCCTTCAGCAGTTGCATGGCTTTCATCACCGTGGCGGTGCTGCGGGCTTGCGTGCCGACCTGCACGATCCGCTTGTTCCGCCGCGCGGCCTCAATCATCAGGCGGCCCTCACGAATGTTATGCGCGCAGGGCTTTTCGACATACACGTGCTTGCCGGCATCGCAAGCGAGGATCGTGGCCGGCGCGTGCCAATGATCGGGCGTGGCGATGAAGACCGCATCGACGGTTTTGTCGTCGAATGCCTTCCGCATGTCGCCGACAGTTTTCGGCGCCACGCCTTTGGCATTCTCGACCGCCTTGGCAGCCACGGCTGCGCGATTGGCGTCGACGTCGCACACATAGGCGATGTCCACATCCGCATAACCGGCGAGATTCCGCAAATGGTTCGATCCCATCCCGCCGGGGCCGATCACAGCGACGGTGAACTTTTCATTCGCAGCCGCCGAAGCAGTGGATGCCAGCGCGGTGACGGCGGCCACCGCGGAACCTTGCTGCAAAAACTCGCGGCGGCTCTTTTCTGAATTCGACCTGGCTGAATTCGACATGGCGGGACTCGCGCGGGGAGAGGAAGGGGGGATTCGCGAATCTTAGGCCTGGCAGCGGCGGGATGCAATCAAATGCTAGTTCTTCTTTTTCTTGGGCGTGGCGTTTTGCGCGACGGGCCACCGCGCGACGTTCGAGCGTTCCGCCCAGGCAGCATAAAGCTCGCTCATTTCGCGCACCTTCTCCGGATGCTGCGCAGCGAGATTGTGTGCTTCAACGCGATCGCGCGCGAGGTCGTACAGTTCCCACGGCTGCGCGTGTTTGGCGACGAGTTTCCAATCGCCGACGCGCACCGCGCGGTTTCCTTCATGCTCCCAGTAAATCGCCTCGCGCTGCAGCGGCTCGTTCTTGAACGCCGGCGCGAGACTCAGGCCCAGGAGCGGCGTGGCCGCGGCGGGATATTTCGCCCCGGCGAGTTCTACGCACGTGGCCATCAGGTCGATCAAATGGCCTGGCTGTTTTCGCAGTTCCCCTTTCGCCGAGATTCCCTGCGGCCAATGGGCGATGAGCGGCGTGCTGATGCCTCCTTCGTGGACCCAATGCTTGTATTCGCGGAACGGCGTGTTCGAGACATTCGCCCAACCCTGGCCGTAAGCGACATACGTGTCGTAGGGTCCCGGCATCACATTCGCCCCCTGGCGAATGGGAAAGCCGTCGCGAGTTTGCGGCGGCACGAGGCCATTCGGCAACGCTTCCGCGGCGATCGGCGGTAGCGAGGGCTTGTCTTTGCGCGGGCCATCTTCGCGGTTGGCAGCCGGGGTGCGGCCCATCGGTTCGGCACAACCGCCGTTGTCTTGCAGATAGAAAATGAGCGTGTTGTCCAAGCGGCTGGTGCGTTTCAGCTCGGCGACGATCTTGCCGATTCCTTGATCCATCCGGTCGACCATGGCGGCGTAAACTTCCATGCAAGCGATTTCACGCTCCCGGTTCTTCACGGCCGCCCAATCGCCCGCTTGCGGCGACAATCCCTGCGCCTTGTCGATCAAACCGAGCCCGGCGGATTTTTCCAACCTCGCTCGGCGGATCGCTTCGTATCCCGAGTCGTATTTCCCTTTGTATTTTGCGATGTCGGCAGGCAGTGCGTGCATAGGCCAGTGAGCGGCTGTGTAAGTGACATACATAAAAAACGGCTGCTCTCCGTGATCACGCTCGTGCTCGCCGATGAACTTCACGGCGTGATCGGTTATCGCGTCGGTGAAGTAATATTCCTGCGGCTGATACTCCGGATCGGCATAGGGCGAAATCAGCCGGTTATCGCGGCAGAGAGTGAATGGATCATAAAAACTGCCGCCGCCGGAAATCATGCCGTAGAAGCGGTCGAATCCGCGCTGCAGCGGCCAATTGTGCTTGTCGCCATCCGGCTGCAGATGACGCGTCACGTGCCATTTGCCGGCTGCGTAATTGCGATAGCCCGCGGGACCCAGCACTTGCGCGATCGTGCGGCAACCGGCGTTGAGGTTGCCCGTGTAACCCGGCTTGCCGTGATCTTCCATCATGTGGCCGATGCCGGCCTGATGCGGATAAAGGCCCGTGAGCAGCGCGGCGCGCGTCGGGCAACAGCGGGCCATATTGTAGAACTGTGTGAACCGCAGGCCGCCCGCGGCGAGAACATCGAGGCTCGGAGTCTGAATCTCACCGCCGTAACAGCCGATGTCGGAGAAGCCCATGTCATCGCTCATGATGATGACGATGTTGGGGCGTTCTGCAGCCGAGAGATTCGTGGAAAGCGAAAGAGCCAGCAGCAACAAAACCAGAAAGCGATGCATGCGAACCTCACGGGAAAGGAGTTCGCGTAGTGTAACTTCCGCGCGGCCAGGAACGCGAGGCTACGCTGCCCGTTGGCCTGGCAGCTTCTTTCCCTTGAGTTGATAGACGTAGCGGATGACTTCGGCGACGGCCGCGTATTGCTCGGCAGGTACGGCGTCGTTCACTTCCACATTGGCATACAACGCGCGGGCCAATTCTTTCCGTTCGACAACGGCGATGCCGTTCTCCAGCGCGAGGCGGCGGATCTGCTGCGCGAGAACGCCGGCCCCTTTGGCGAGCACGATCGGCGCTGGCATCGTATCGGGATCATACTGCAGCGCGATGGCAAGCTCCGTGGGATTGGTCACAATGACATCGGCTTTGGGGACGACGTCGCGCAGCCGGCCCTTTGCCAGATCCCGCTGCACTTGCCGGCGGCGCGCGGCGATCTGCGGATCACCCTGCTGTTGCTTCATTTCTTCGCGCAGCTCCTGATGGCTCATCATCAGGTCCTGCTCATGCTTCCAATACGAATAGCCGTAGTCGAACACGGCGAGGATCAGCAGCGCCGAGCCGATTTTGAGGCTCGTCCAAAATGAAATGCTGAACAGATACACCGCGATGTCGCCGGCGTCCTGATCGCTGAGGATCAGCAATCGTTCGCGCTCCCCCCATAAGCTGATGGCGGCGACCGTTGCGACCAGCGCAACCTTCATCATGCCAAAGCCAAGCTGCACGGCCGATGTGGCTGAGAAAATCCGCCCGGCGCTCGAGAGCGGGTTGATCCGTTGCCAGTCCATGGCCAGTTTTTGCGGCAGGAAGAGGAAGCCGACCTGGCCGAGGTTGATCAGCACGCCGGTAATGACCAGCGTGCCGAGGATTGGCAACAGCGCCAGGCTGACGTCGGCGCACAGGCTGACCAGCCGGTGTAGAAAATCATGCACGTCCATCTGCACCCAGGCTTCGCCGCCGAGGTGCTCGCGCGCGATGCGGCCGAAGGCTACGGCGAGGCCGTTGCCCATGTACCAGAGCGTGAGGAGCCCGACGACGAGCAGCGCAGCGGAGCCCAGATCCTGGCTCTTGACGACGTTGCCTTCCTCGCGCGCCTGCTGGCGGCGATGGGGCGTCGCTTCGTGCTGCTTGTCGCCAAACTCGTCGTCGGCCATGCCTTACTCCGCGCCTGGAGGAGCGATGGCGGCGCGCACCTGCTCGAGCACACCGGCCAGTTCATCTTGAAACGTGATGGCGGCGGAACCGATCGACAAGGCAACGATGAGGGGCAGCAGAATCGCATTGAAATTCAAACCGATCGCGACGGCATTCAATTGCGGTAATGTTCGACTGATCAGCGCGACGACGAGCACCGCGAGAAACATGGCCACCATGACCGGCGCGCTCGCGCGAATGCCGACATGAAAGCTGTGCGCGGTGACTTGCACCAGTACTTGCACCAGATCGTCGGGGAGCGACGCTGCGCCGGGCGGCAGCCAAGTGAAGCTATCGAGCAGGGCGGTGAGCACGAGACGATGGCCACCGAGCAAAAAGAAGAGGGCGATCGCCAGCGACTCAAGCAACTGCGACAGAATCGGCACCGTCGTGTCAAACGTGGGATTGGCGACATCGGCGAGCGACAAACCGCTCATCTGGCTGACGACCTGTCCGGCGAGCTGCATGCCGCTGAGCAGGATCATCACGGCGGTTCCCAGTGCAAGACCCAACATGGCTTCGCGAGCCATGAGCATGCCTAGCGCTGCGAGGTTCTCCACTTCTGGCAGCGGCATTCCCCAATGGAGCGGCGCCACGAGCAGCGCGACCGAAATCGCCAGCAGCGCGCGAATCTGGATGGGGATATTGCTGCCGCCAAGAACGGGCAGCGTCATCACGAGCGCACCGATCCGCGTCAGCACCAGCACGAAGATCAGGAACTGATGGAGGTAGAGCGTCAGTAGGGGGGACAGGATGGCCATCAGCCGCCGAGCATTGTTTTGGGGATTTCCGTGATTAGCGTCTCGCTGTATTCCATCAGTTTCTGCACGAGCCAGGGCAAGCAGAGAAGCAGGCAGACCACCATGGCGACGAGCTTCGGCACAAAGGCGACCGTTTGATCCTGCACTTGGGTTAGCGCTTGCGCCAGACCAATCAGCAGACCGACGACCATGCCCACGACGAGCAGCGGCGCCGAAAGTAGCAACGCCATGAGCAGCGCCTGCTGCGCAAGGGTCACGGCGTCGTCGGGCGTCATCATGGCTTGCCTCGCCAGAAGCGCAGAACGTAGCGAGTGGCGGCAGTCAGGAACAGGAAGGTGAGCAACTAGCAATTCCAGAAAAAAAGTGAGGAGATACGGTTATCCGGCCGGGCCGAAACTATTCATCAGCATGCCGACGATCAGCGTCCAGCCGTCGACGAGCACGAAGAGGAGCAGCTTGAGGGGGAGCGATACGATCACCGGCGGCAGCATCATCATGCCCATCGAGATCGTGACGCTGGAAACAACCATGTCGAGGATCAAAAACGGCAGGTAAATCTGAAAGCCGATGAGGAAGGCCACTTTGAGCTCGCTGAGCATGAACGCGGGAAGGAGCGCCGGCAGCGGGACGTCGTCGTACGATTGCGGCGGCGTGCTGCGGCGCTGGGCGGCGGGCAAATAGTCGTAAAACATCCAAACGTCGTCGCTGTTGCCGGCCATTTCGATCTGCCGGCTCATGAACCGCTTGATCGGCAACACGCCGCGGTTGAACGCTTCTTCAGGATTCGTGATCCGCCCTTCGGAATAAGGCCGCACGCTCTGCTGATAGACTTCGTTCCACGTCGGCGTCATGACCAGCAGTGTCATGAAAAGAGCCAGCGCGGTCATCACCTGGCTGGGCGGCAACTGCTGGGTTCCCAACGCCTGGCGCAGCAGGCCAAGCACGACGACGATCCGCACAAAGCTGGTCGTCATCAGCAAGATCGCCGGCGCCAGGCTCAGCACTGTCAGCAGCAGCATGATCTGCAGCGAACCGCTCAGCTTCTTTGGGCTAGTCAGCGTCTCCGGACCGTTGCGAAGAAGTTCCGTCACCGCATCGCTGGCGGGCAGGTTGGACGTTGTGACGTCGTCCGCAGGCAGATTTTCAGTGGCGATCGATCGCGGCGATTCGCCGACATATTGCGCGGAAGCGATCGGCGCATTCGCGAGAAATGATGCAAATGTAAAGAAGTAAAGCAGCCACTTAACCATGGAGGGGCCTCGCGACCACGGGGCGCTGCTGGGAAGTCGTGCTTGTGGTTGCTGTGAGAGTCGATCGCGTTGCCGCTGTTCGCGGTTGGGTATCGACAAAGCCCCGCGCCGGCTGGCGTTCAATCTCGCTGACGATTTCGCGAAAGGATTGCGTCGAGCTGTCGGGTTTTGTGCGGCGGCAGATGGCGCTGAGGCGTTCCACTTCGGCGGGATCGGTGACTTCGGCGAGTGGTTCGGCACTGCTGCCGGGTGTGACTGAAATCAGCAGCAGCTTGTTGCCCAGTCGCACGAGTTGCATTTGCTGGCGGCCGACGAGCGGCGCCCAACCGAGTTGTTCGACGACTTCCTTTGGCAAAGGACCCGCGGCCTTTGGCAAGTAACGTTTCGACAGCCAGGCGACGCATAGAAACGCGCCGAGAACCAGGCCGAGACTCGCGCCAACGCTGCTTAGGGCGCCCCAGCCCGAAGCGGGTGTGCGGAGCAGGGCTTTGCTGCTCGTGGTGCCGCGAGGAGTAATTGGAATGGGCACCTGAGCGGGTACGCGCGGCGGTAGCGGTGCTGGTTCGACGTTGGTTTCGAGCGCGGCTGGCGCGACGGTGTGGTTCGTGCGCGGCGCAGCGTACGCTGGCGGACTTTGTTCGCGGACGGCTGGAGCTGCTCCCGGTTGGGCGTAGTGCGAACGAACCGCGCCGCTCGGGAGAGGTTGCTGCGCGAGGGCAGGCGCTGTCAGGCCCAAGAGGATTGCGATCGAGATTATGCGATGTTGAGGCATCCGTTCCACTCATCCAGTCCGATTGCAGGTCAGCCCTCGCCCCGGCCCTCTCGCCGGAGTACCGGGGCGAGGGAGTTTTCTACGCGGCGCGTGTTCATACATCATCGCTGGATAAAAGCTCTGCCACGCGCACGCAAAAGTTGTCGTTCAACACGAGGACCTCGCCGCGGGCGATGAGCCTGCCGTTGACGTAGACATCGACGGGATCGCCGGCGAGCTTATCGAGCGGCACGACGGCGCCGCGCTTGAGCTTGAGCACGTCTTCCAGATACATCTGCGTCCGGCCCAGTTCGATGCGGACCTGCAGATCGACATCGCGCAGCAGCTCCAGCGTGGCTTTGTCGCCGGAAGCCGGGCTGCCGCCGAAATCGCGAAATTCGAAAGGCTGAATGCCGGCAATGGCAGGATCGATGGGCTGATCGACCGAGGCGATCGCTTGTTCCGCCTGGCCGAGCAGGAACTGAATATCGTCGCCGACTCGGTTCGGTTTCCCGCCGGCCTGTCCGGCTGCGCGCGGCGGAGCAACGGCGGTTGCGCTCGCTGTTTGTGCGGCTGATGCTGCAGCGGTTCGCTGTGCGGCGCTTGGCTTGAGCAGGGCCTCGATTTCCGATTGACCAACTGCTCCACCGGTGACCGCGGGCGGCGGAGCCGGCGCGAGCGGCGGCGGCTTGTGGCCGGCCACCTGCTGCGCTTGCATCAGCAGCTGTTCGATTTCGTCCTGCGAGATCTTTTCGTCGGCCATCGGAATCCTTTCCTGTCGGCCAGTCGCCTGCGTGGGCGAGCTCGTTACTGTTCGATGAACGAGAACTCGCTGAACACGACGTTTTGCAGCAAAGGCTGCCCTAACAAGTCGTTACTTTTCGCCAAAATGCGCCGTTTGATCAAGCCCAAACCCGGGTCGGTCAGGTCGCTGAGCTGCGCGTTGCGAATCTCGAAAATGATTTGATCGCGAAGCCGATGCTGATTTTTCTCGAGCAAATGCGAGAATTCATCGCTGTCGCCGTCCTCGACGGTGCCCACCAGATGAAAGTTGACTCGGAGCGTGATGTTGCTAGCAGGTTCGTGAACCATCAGGTTGAACTTGCCCAGTTCCACTTCCACTTCGCCGCCCGTGCCGGATCCGGCTGGGACTTTGGCCGTGCTGGCGCCGTGGCCTCCCCCGTGACCACCTCCATGAGCATCGGCTTTGGCTGGTTTCGCGCCGTGGCCCGCCGCTTCTTTTTTGGCATGACCGCCTCCATGTCCACCGCCGTGGCCGGCCGCTTCTTTTTTGCCGTGGCCATCGTCCTTGGCGGTTTTTTCAGTTTTGGCGTCGTGGGCGTGGGCGTCGCCGTGCTCGTCGGCCTTGGCGGCGGGCGGAGCATGGTCGTCGAGCTTCGCTTGCACGTCGGCAGCGCTCGGGATAAGCATGTAGGCCAGCACGCATTCGGTGAGAATGACGACGGCTACCAAAACTGTCACAAGAATCGGCTTGAGCATGATGAACCCAGACTGCAACACGAAAACGGACCGGGCGACTTCATTGCAAACTTAGGTTGCAGCTGGCGAGCGCACTATATTAGGGCAACGCCTGCAGCGCTCGCCGGCGGCGTTTGCCTTCCGCACTTAGCGACTGTAACGATCATGCCGACCCCGCCTACCGCCACCGGCCGCTCGGATCACTGGCTGCAGTTGCGGCGCCGCTGCATTAATGGCATGGCTGCGATCTTGTTCGCCCTGATGGTGCTGCAAGGAATGCCGCTGAACATCAATGCCGCCTCGTATGCCGCGCGCTGGCTGTGTGACTGGGTGGGCGCTGGCCACTACGGCTGGAGCATGTTCGCCCCCGACCCCGACCGGCAGAACCACCGCATTTCGGCGGAAATCATGGATAGCGACGATCATGTGCTGGCGACCTGGAGCATGCCGCGCTGGCCCGAGCATTCTTCCCTCGTACGGTTCCGCCAGCATCGCTGGAATGAGTATTACGACAACGTCTGGATGAACCATCACAGTCGCTGTTGGCCGGCGCTCGCGCAGCACATTGTGCGAACAACGAAACGGTCCCCCGGCAATGAAGCCGCGCCCAAACAGGTACGTTTGATCGCGGAAACAAAAACGCTCTCGATACCCAGCGGAAGTCGCTGGCCGAAGCCCGGCCCGCCGGAAGGCTACGACGATCGCTGGGTCCTGTCGATCGAGCCGCTGCCGTGAGCACCGCCCCATGAAAAACGATGGCCTCTCGCTGCGGCAATTCTGGCGGACATTGTCCACCAGCTGGACCGTCTTCCTGCATGCGCCGATCGACGTGCGGCGGTTTGCGTTCGTGCGGATCGGCTATGCGCTGCTGATTTTGATTTACCTGGCGATCCTCTATCCCGACTTGGAAACGTGGTTCGGCCCGACGGGGCTGTATCCGGCCGAAGTCGACGCCGAAACCAAACTGCCGCAGCTGTGGTCCGTCCTCCGTTGGCTGCCGACGGAGCCGCTCGAAGCCGGCATCTGGCTGCACCGCATCTTTTGGCTGCACATCGCGTGCACGCTGCTGCTGCTCAGCGGCTTTTGCTCGCGGCTGAATGCGCTGATGGTGTATGTACTCCTCATCAGCTGGCAGAATCGCAATCCGCTGATTCTCGACGGCGAGGACGGTGTGTTTCGGCTGGTTGGTTTTTTTCTGCTGCTCATGCCGAGCGGACGGGCCTGGTCAATCGATCGCTTGCTTTGGAATCGGTCCGTCAAGGATGCCTGTGCACTCGCGCCAGCCTGGTCGCTCAGGCTGTTGCAGCTGCAGATGGTGGTGATTTTCGTTTCCGCCGCCCTCTACAAGCTGGGCGGCGCGGCATGGTGGGATGGGAGTGCGCTGTCGTATGTCGTCCGCCTTGATGATACGTTCGGCCGGTTCCGCATCCCCGCCTGGCCGTTCGAAATTCCGATTCTTGTCCGTTTGATGACCTGGACAGTCCTGGCCGTCGAACTCATCGCGCCGCTGCTGCTCTGGTTTCGCGAAACCCGCCGCTGGGCGCTGCTGGCCATCGTGCTGTTTCATCTCAGCAACGAATACGCGATGTGCCTGTTCCTGTTCCACTGGATCATGCTGGTGGGCTGGTCTACATTCTTGACGAGTGGGGATTTGCAATCACTCTCGCGTTTTCTTCCGCGCTCCGCACCATGACCATCTACCTCTTCGCCACGCTCGACACCAAAGGCGCGGAAGCGGCGTTCGTCACCACGCGACTGCGGGAACTGGGTTTGACTGTGGAATTGGTTGACACCGGTTGCCTCGGCGAACCGACGATCGCGGCGATGATTTCCCGCGAGGAACTCTTCGCCGCCGGTGGTTCGTCGCTCGCAGCCCTGCAGGAGGAGAATGACCGCGGCGCGGCGATTGCCGCGGCGGCGCGCGGGGCGGAAGCACTCGCTCGAATGGCCTTTCACGAAAACAAATTGACGGGCATTCTCGCGCTCGGCGGTTCGGCAGGCACGACGATTGGCACGGCGGCGATGCGGGCCCTGCCCATCGGCGTGCCGAAAGTGATGGTCAGCACGCTCGCTTCCGGCAACGTCCGCTCATATGTGCGCGACAAAGACATTGTGATGCTCAACTCAGTGGTCGACATTGCCGGCATCAACCGCTTGAGCCGTCAAATTCTGAGCGAAGCTGCTGCCGCCATCGCAGGCATGATTCGGTTTGCTTCACCGAAAAACGAAACAAGCGATCGGCCCCTCATTGCCGCGACGATGTTCGGCGTGACGACGCCCTGCGTCCAGCATGCGCGAAAGATTCTGGAAGACGCCGGCTACGAGGTGCTCGTCTTCCACGCGACAGGCAACGGCGGGGAAGCGATGGAATCGCTGATTCGCGACGGCTTGGTGGCAGGCGTGCTTGATATCACAACGACGGAACTCGCCGACGAACTGGTCGGCGGCATTTTGTCGGCGGGACCGACGCGCTTGACCGCGGCCGGCGAAAAGGGGATTCCGCAGGTGATTTCCGTCGGCGCGCTTGACATGGTCAACTTCGGGCCGCCGGAAACCGTTCCGGCGAAATTCGCCGGGCGGCTGTTCTATCAGCACAATGCCAACGTCACGCTGATGCGGACCACGCCGGAAGAAAATCGCCTGCTCGGCGAAGAAATTGCCCGCAAAGCCGCTGCCGCCGAAGGCCCCGTGGAGATTCTGCTGCCGCTGCGCGGTGTTTCGGCCCTCGATGCCGCCGGCAAACCGTTCGACGACCCAATCACCCGCGAACAGCTTCGCTTCGGTCTGCATGCCATGGCGGGGAAAGTGCCGATCGTGGAAGTGGATCAGCATATCAATGACGATGCGTTTGCGGAGCTTGCAGCGGGCCGGTTGCTTCAGTTACTCCCTCGCTCCGCAGTACCGAGCTCAAAGTAGGCCAGAACAAGCGGTACTCCGCGAAGTTCCGGCAAGGACGTGCAGCTCAACGAGGCGATTCCAAACATGCCGGAACAGCGCTGAGTACAGCTTGTTTCGCCTACGCTTACCCGTTCAACCCCTTCAGCGCTCCCGTACTATCTCCCAAAAACGGCAGGCGGATGTCCATCCGTTCGAGCATCGAGAGCCAGAGATTGTTGAGCGGCGTTTCGTTCTGATACTTGATGTGCCGGCCGGTCTGGATGGTGCCGCCGCCGCGGCCCGCAAGCAGGATCGGCAGGTTGTCGTGATTGTGGGCGTTGCCGTCGCTGTTGCCGCTGCCGTACGCGATCTGGCAGTTGTCGAGCAGCGTGCCGGCCCCTTCCGGAATCGACTTCAGCTTCTTCAGAAAGTACGCGAGCTGCGTGGTGTGGAACGTGTTGATGTCGCGAATCTTTTCCTTCTTTTTCGCGTCGTTGCCGTGGTGCGACAGATCGTGATGCCCTTCCGAGACGTTGATGAACGGATAGGGCTTGTTGCTTCCCTCGTTGGCGACGACCATCGTGCAGACGCGGGTCACATCGGTTTGAAAGGCGATGGCCATCAAGTCGTACATCAGACGGATGTGCTCTTCGTGGTTGTTCGGCACGCCGGCCGGCAGCGCCAGTTCCGGCGCTTTCACTTCCGGCAGTGAAGCGCTCCGCTCGATCCGCTGCTCAATATCACGAACGGCGGTGAAGTATTCATCGAGCTTGCGGACATCGTTGCCGCTCAATTTGCCTTGCAGGTCCTTCGCATCGTCGCGGACGAAATCGAGCACACTCTTTCGCTTGCGGTCGCGCTCGATCCGTTCTTTGGCCGGCGTCGTGGTGAACATCCGCTCGAAGACCAGCTTGGGATTCACTTCCTTGGGCAGCGGTTGCGTCGCCGATTTCCAAGCCATGGTCGAGGAATAGACGCAGCTGTAGCCGGAGTCGCAGTTGCCGGCCATCGCCCCTGCTTCGCAACCGATTTCGAGCGAAGCCAATCGCGTTTGATCGCCGACGCGCGCCGCAGCGACCTGGTCGACCGAAATGCCGGCGCGAATATCCGTGCCGTCCGTCTTGCGCGGTTGTGCGCCGGTGAGAAAAGCGCCCAGCGCGCGAGCATGATCGCCGCCGCCATCGCCGTGCGGGCGGGCTTTGTCGGCAGTCAGGCCTGTCAGGACATTGAAGTCGTGGCGGACTTCTTCGAGCGGTTTCAGGATGTGCGGCAGCTCGTAACTTGTCCCTTCGGCGGCCGGCGTCCAATCAGCCATGTTTTTGCCGTTTGGAACGTAGATGAACGCCATGCGAACCGGCGCTGTGCTCTTCGCGCCGGCATCGGCCGCCCACGAAGCCACTGGGCCCATCGCTTCCAGCCAGGGCAAAGCCAGCGAAACACCGAGGCCGCGGAGCAACGTGCGGCGGGATATCAAACCAGCTTTTGAGGGTGAGCGCGTCATGGGGTGGGATCCTTTCCTCGGCGGTTGCGGAAGGGGTCGCTCTGGGCGATTTCGATGATCAGGCGGGAAAATTTGTAATCGTCAGCCGCTGTCGCGGCCACGATTTTCTGCACGGTGGGCCGGTCGTAATACTCCAGGCCGCGGCCCAGACCATACGTTAATAGTTTCTCAGCCAGGTTGCGGGC
>Ga0196963_10001373_pt1 | contig 16688 bp, 37 predicted proteins | sample S1_5metaG_FD_148600 | JGI IMG/M metagenome (GOLD analysis project Ga0196963, IMG submission 148600) | Soil microbial communities from Anza Borrego desert, Southern California, United States - S1_5 | ecosystem: Environmental > Terrestrial > Soil > Desert | place: USA: California | collected... | reverse complement strand
TACCTTTGGCGTCGCATGCGAATGGGTTTCCGTTCACCAAGCCCTCCGAAAGGCTTTGAAGTCCTCGGACTTTTCATAAGCATCGCAGGAGAGGCACGGTCGAGACGTTATGTAGCTCCCGTCTCGCCCCTCAATCGGGTCGCGCCAACCAGTATCGTTGCAACGCGTGCATTTGACCGCCACGCCAGCGGCGGACGCAGACCCGGACACGGCGCCACCCTGCCGAGCATCTTCCTCACGCGCCATAAGGTGCGCCCCTTGGCCCTCATTCCCCATGATCCTCTCCTATGGTGTGGAACCGGTGGCTTTCAGAATTGCAGCCTTAATAATTCCAGGAGTCTCGCTTGCCGTGTCGCGAGTGCTGGCGTCTGGCATACGGATGAAGCCAAGCTCGATCCCGTTCGTGATGAACTGTTCCGCACGTCGCAGCGCTTCCAGCATGGTCGGCGCCGCAGAGATGAGGCGGGCGTTGGCTTCGCACACGTCGTCGGGCTGTTTCTCGGATGGCGCGCCAGCGGCAAGACCGAAGATGAATGCTCCGTCCCTACCAATGAGCTGCGAGAAGCCCATCCACGGGTCCGAAACAACCCACGGTCCAGGTGTATGCCCGCTCATTCTGTAGAGCCTCCTTGCTTCTCCTGGATTGTGTGCATGTAGCGACGCTTACGCGTCTTGCTCGGCAGCAACCAATAGCGTCCGGTCCAACTGTCACGCTTCGACTTGAACCACCGCCGTTCGGGGTAGTCTCCGAACACACCCCGTGTCAGCGGGTAGGGCAGGTGAGTCCGCCTCTTGTGCCTCTTGTCCACTCCATCACAGATCATTCGGATGTGGTGGTCGCTCAGGTGCGGATCGCCCATGTAGAAGGTCATGCCGCCCGCCTCAAACCCATCGCCACCCGGTGCTGGTCAATCGCCCGCTCCCCAACCTCGATTGGTTGCCCGGACAGTTGACGCAACAGAGCAGCCAGGGACGGGCCGTGGATGAAGTGGAATCCGAGCCAGCGCGTTTCCCGTCCCCGCTCTTTGTCTTTGGCAAGGTCGTAGAAGCGATGCAGCTGGTCGTGGTGGTGGTGGCACATGGGAATCGTCCAGTCGTCGCTGCTCTTGTGCCCCATGCCGTGCTCGTGGTTCGGCGTCTCCAAAAGGTGATGCCAGGTCGCGTCACGCCCGCAGATGCAGCACCCGAGCGAGGACAGCCAGTCCCTATGTTCGGTGTTGCTGACGATCACCCGCGTTGCCTTGCGCTTGCGTTCCAGCTTTGGCGGCTGTGAGGCGCGCACAAGGAATGCCGGGTCGTCTAGCCGCTTGCGTCTCGGGCGGGTGCGCTGGCGGGGGATCATCGCGTGTACCCGCGCGTGTCAAAATCGGTGAGAAGCTTATCGAAGGCTTCCCCCTTCTCAGGTGAGGTATCCAACTCGCGCTTTGAGGAGATGCCGAGCGCTTCCTTTAGCGTCAGGTCTGCGGCCTCAGGCGACATATGCCCACCGTCGATGTAATGACGATCCCAAATCTGCGGGTACGTCTCGGCAAGCCAGATTTGGAAGCCCTCGTCTTGAAGCTTCAGCGCCGCTATCTGGCTTCGGGTGTAGGTGCGGGGCTTATCCGAGCCTTTGCCCTTATCCGCATGGGGACACTCAGCCTCGACGGCGGGTGCTGGCTCCGCTTCGGGGCCTCGTGTGACCGGCCCATTCTCGTGGCGCGTAAGCGCCTTCTCTGGATTGAGTCTCGCAATTGCGCACGGGACTGGATCAGCAGCATTGGGAGCCCCGAACGCCGTCAAGAACTCATTGGACTTCTCAATGGGGATATCGAGGCTGATACGCATCACTTTGAGGCCGCGCATGAACTTGGCGTCTACGTAGCTAGCAAAGAATGCGCAGGGCTTCTCGGTCACGGGTTAGCGCCACTCCGGGCTGAATGGGATTGAATCGTCGTCCATGTGGGCGGGGCCTTGGCCCTTAGGGGCCGTGGTCCCGTTCGGCTTCCCGTCCAGCATGATCAGCTCGCCGCCGTGCGCCTGCAGAACCACCTCGGTCGTGTAGCGGTCCTCGCCCTCTTTGTTCAGCCACTTCCGAGTTTGAAGTTGGCCGGCGACGTAAAGCTTCGATCCTTTGTGGACGTACTTATCGACCACTTCAGCTAGGTTCCCGAAGATCACCACCTTGTGCCATTCGGTGCGCTCCTTCTTTTCCCCCGTCGCCTTGTCCTTCCAGCTTTCGGACGTGGCGAGAGAGAACGTTGCGACCTTGCTGCCGTTGGTGACGGTGCGGACCTCGGGGTCCTTGCCTACATTGCCGATCAACATCACGCGATTGAGTGAAGCCATTTGTCCTATTCCGCTGCCTGTTGAGTTAGTGCCTTCGCCTGCTCACACTTTGAAAGCCAGGCTTCCATTGCCTTCGGGTTGCCTAGTTGGGTGGCAACCTTGAGGGCTTCTCCCCTCAATCCCGTTCCATCGGGGCCGGTCCATTCATTCGTGAAGATCGTCGCCACTTTGATGAACAGCGGCTTTCTTTCGTTCAGCAGGGCTAGCAGCTGCTCCCAATCAGAGCAGGCGTGGATTTCCCTCATCACTTCCCGGACTTCCACCTTCACAGCGGAGATGCCGGGAGGGTTCTTGCCCTGGGTGGGGTCGGGGAGGCGTTCGCCAGTGGTCCGGGTCGGAAGCGGCTCGCCGTTCTTGTCGTGGTCGGACGCCTGCTCCGGGTCGTCTCCCGTCTCGATCTGGAACAGCTTGAACAGCAGATACTTGTTCGCGCCTGTGAGGGCTTTGTAGATGCCCTTGTCGCCAACGCCGCCCTTGCTGTTCTTGTCATTCCCGCAGCCTACGACGGTGATTTTCTCGGGCCACACATCGCCGTCTTTGTGAGCGAGCGTGTAATCGACGGTGACGGTCGTATTGCCGAAGTCGTCGGGTGCCGTGTAGGCGCGGTGCGAGGGGATCAGGAGCAACCCGGCTTCAACCATCGCCGGTCGCAGGACCTCCAACAGATGCCCCTCGCCCGCATACTTGTAATTGTGGAAGGCGTTCTTGCCCTGCTTCTGGACATACCCGACCTTGGACATGACCTGATTGAGAGCCGCGAGAATTTTCACCGGATATGCGTCCATACTTCCTCCGTCCTCTTCCTGAGAGCGCGCAAGCGCTCTGCTTCCAACTTGATTGCCCACCAAAGCCGTCTGCGTGTGATCCAACTCACTTCAGCCCCATCGCCACAGCGAACAGAAACAGCCCATAGCAACCAGCCCAGATGCTTACTAAGCCGAGGGCATCAAGTATGAAATCGCGTGCGCTCACGTGGGGGCTCCTTCGTCGCGGGGCTTACGCCCCTTGGGTTCAGGTGGTAGCGGCATCCAATGTGTCGCCATGCCGTGGTGCCATTCGTCCGGGTTCCGACTGCAATCCTCGATTTCGATTTGCCACTGATCATCGCAGCACACCCAAACAGGTCCCTCGTACTCGCGGCCCTCTTCGTATTGATGCCATTCACCGGGCGCGTATCTGGCTTGGGTGGCCCCGACCGCAGTGAGAATGAGAATCTCGCTGCCGTCCAAGGGCGCGGTGTGGATGTCCTGCCACGCGCCGTAAGGTGCGCGCTCTTGCGCCCCAGTCATTCTGCCGCCTGCTGCTCTCTCGCGTAGCTGACTTGCCCCGCGCGGTAATCGTCGTCTCTCTCCAACTCCTTGGCCCACCCCCACACCGAATCCGAGAGAATGCTTTCCTCGTAGGCGTTGATGGTCTCGCGGAAGGACTCCTGCAGATCGTCCGGGCTTTGCTTGAGCGTCTTGATCTCGCCCAGGGCTTCGTAAACCTCGCGCTTCATCTCCATGAGATGTCTGGAAATAATTCTCTCTGCTGCGAGCAGGATGGCTTTGTCGTCAGAGGGGAGGTGCATGGGGTTACTCCTGGGCTTCGCGGGGCTTACGCCCCTTGCTTGGCAAGGACAGCGATGCCGTCCCTGACTTCGATCATTCCGTTCTCGCGCAACCGCCGAAACGCCAGTCCGAACGGCACGCCGAAGTGAGCCATGACCATTCCGACGTGCATCATCATCTCGGGGAGAAGGATTGCGCCGAACTTCTCCATGAATTCCTCGCCAGCAAACCTGCCCTTCCGCTCCTTGCGCAGCCCGTGCTTGAAGTCCTCAAAGGCCTCATCGTCCATCTTGTCGATTTGCGCACACGCGTCCTGAACCAAGGGGGCGTACAACTCAGCAAGGGCACGCAGGTCCGCGCGGCTCTTGGCGGCATCAAGGCCCTTAACCCAAGCCTCTTCGGGTTCATCGACGTAACCGATGGTGTCGAGATTGATCGCGGTCACGGACGCCCCCTCAATTTCGATGTTGGGGGGAACGGGTCATTCCCGACCGCGCACGCTTCGCAAAGCTCGCAGCTAGAAATGGGAACGTCACAGACGCGGCAACGCTCCTGCCGAGCCCCTTCCTTACGCTGCGTAAGCAGCGCCTCTTGGCCCATCTCTTCCATCACAGGCGCCTCCCCGTCTCGTAGCGGAAGAAGCCGCGAGGATCGAGGACGCGAGCCGCGTCAACGTCGGGCTTTGACGCCTGCTCGTCTGCGGCCTTGCGGGCGCGCAAATATGAATCGGTGTGCAGAACCGGGCGGATGGACTGAGCGCGGTAGACGTACACCACGAAGTCCGCCTTCTTCGCTTCAGGCGCGTAAGCGCCCTGCAAAGCAGCCATCTCTTCCATCATCCACTCTCCCCTTGGTATGTCGCGTGCGGTGATAAGCATCTCGCTCACTCGTAAAACCCCAACCCCCACAGAATCTTCGGCCCCCAAATAATCAGGGCCATGGCGAGGAGAGCGATGGCGATGCTAGTTCTCACGGACGCACAGCCATTGACAGCTGGCGCGCGGCGTTCTCGATCGCCCGGATGTCCTTGCGCTTCATCTGCGGCGGGCCGACGTGCACCGTGTGCCCCATCCGCGCGGTATCCGGATCGACGCCCATGCTCAGCAGGGTTTGGTATTCCTCCTGCGTCAGGTCGCGCGCCGAGCGGAACTTGATGTGCACGGCAATTTGGAACATCGCCGCCTTGGTATGGGGGAGGTGGAGCGGGTCACCCTTCACCGTGACCAGCTTGATGGGCATGAGGGACGCAGCCCGAACAACCGCAGGCGCTGTCCCCACCGCCAAAATTCCGGTGAGCCCACCGATGATGCCGCGCCGACCGAGCGCCTTACGCAGCGCTACCCCGGCAGCCTTACCCGTGGGGGGAATTGCGGAGAGGGGTTCCGCGGGGGAGTGGGTGGCTGCCGGGGCGTTCGTCATCGCAGGCTCCATTCGGTAGGGAACGGAGCCAACATACACTGTTCGTGTACGGCGTCAACACGGAAAATGTACGACGATGTAAAATCGTGTACGGCTAGGAAATCAGCAGGCCTCTATGTAGCCGCGCTCGACTAGACGGCAGTCAGGATCAGGGTTGCCATTGTCGCGATAGGGACCGAGGACGTCGGCGCAGTGCGAAAGGAGTGCAAATGGTGCGGCGACAACCAGCAGGATGATGGCGCCCTTAAAGTACCACTCGACCAGCCAAAGCACCCCGTTACCGAGCTTATCGATCAGGGCGCGCACGGCTACAGCCGCCGGCCGTACCACACGCACCGGCCGATGATTTTTACCTCATCCTCGGTGCGCTCGTAACTTTCGTGCGCGGGGTTGTCGGACTTGATCTTGAGCCGGGCAGGGGCGGAATTCATGACAAATTCCAAGCGCTTAACCACAGTCCCGAACCCGTCCCAGATTGCGAATATGCCGGGCGGGGAGGGGTGAGTGTCCTCGGTGTCGGCCAACAGCAGGTCGCCCGACTGAATCCCGCTGCCGTCAGGCCTCGTCATTGAATCCCCGACGGCACGAAACAGGTAAAGTCCTTGATTTTTAACGTTAATTTCTGACAAGTACGACCGCGGGAAAGACCATTCCGCCTTCACGATGTCTCTGGACTTCATGGCGGTGGGCCCCCAACCATCAGACTCAGATTCGGTTAAGCCGCCCCCACCCAGTCCGGCCCGTATATCAATTTCTTCGATTTTTACGGGTCCGTCCCCCGCCAACTTGCCCGCCTTACGGGGAATGGCAACTACTTTTTTCTCGCTACTACCTCTGCTGATACCACCAAGCGAATACACCTCATCGGCTGAAACTATTGGGTCGCCTTTCCCCACCACCCGTTGAAGTAGTGTGTTCATAAGGTCGCCGCGGATGTAGCGGTGCTTCTTATAATTCTCCTCGTCCTCATAGCGTTGCCAGCCTGAAGCCGTGGCAAAGCCAACGAGTCGCGCCATCTCAGCCATCGATAGGCCGAGGCGCGCTCTCATCTCCTTCATCTTCTGGGCAGTAGTGGGCACGGGCGACCCCTCAAATCCCGGCATACGTTATTTTTTTGCGCGTACACTTTCCACGTTGACGCCCGTACACGAACGGTGTAAATCCGTGTACATGGACCATGCGGCGATCATTAATCTGTTCGGCGGTATCCGCCCCCTCGCAAAAGCCCTCGGCCACGACCACCCCACCAAGGTCTACGGCTGGAAAGATCGGAACAACATTCCGATGGAGCACTGGCCGGCGCTGCTGAAGCTGGCCAAGAAGAAGGGAAAGGCCCTCACCCGTGAGGACTTCCTGCCCCCGTATCTGCGGGAGGCATCGTGACCCGAGGCCATACAATCTCTTGGCCGCAACAACGGGCGCACGACCTCCTGAACCGCGCCCGGAGACGCGGGAAAGTCGTGCCCACGCCCTGCGCCCATTGTGGCGCCGCGGGCCGCGTCGAAGGACATCACCACGATTACTTCAAGCCCCTTGATGTGACGTGGCTGTGCCGCAACTGCCACCGCGCTGAGCACAAGCGCTTGCGCCGCGAAGGGATCGAGATTCCCGGCGATCGAGGCGATTGGCCTGACAAATCCGCGGTGGCCGCATGAACCGCCGATCTCTCCTCTCCGGCATCCTCGCCTTCGCCTGTGCGCCAGCGATTGTGCGGGCGTCGAGTCTGATGCCGGTCAATCCGAGTCTGGCCACGCCCGCGTCAAATGTCTTCATCGGCGACACACTCCTGATGCCCGATGGCTCGAAGTGGACCGTCGAGCGCATTTATATTCCCGCGACACCATGTGCCTCCGATCCCCTCGGCCAGCGCGCTTACATCGGCTGGAAAACCCGCGCCGCCGACGGAATGCAGTACGGCGCAGTCGCTGAACTCATCAACATCGACGGACCCCCGCCGCAGAAAGTCTTCGACCAATTCGTCGCGGACGGCGTCGCAAACCTCGATCGCCACAAACTGCTACCCGGAATTACCCCGCCAATTCGTGACATCCATTCTTTGGGTGGCCTGTGAATCCAATCACCATCGATGCAGGGCAGGGGCCCCACTGCAGGACCGGAAGTAGGTCTCTGCCCTGCATCACCCTATTCTCCCGGGCGCAGGATCCCCGCGCCCGGGCCGGCTCTCGACGGAGAGTCAGGTACCCCGCTTCCATCGGATGTAAATGGGGCGGGGACTGTTTCAGCGGCAGCGCCAAGCTTTCGGGCGCGGGTAAAGTGGCCGGCCGAAGGAAGCCTAGCGACTGTAGCTGGCCGGGTGTCCACCGCGACAGCGGTAGCTTCACTGCCCTCCCGTGGGGCGCCATCCGTAATCGGGGAAGCCGGAGTAGCGCCCGGCCCGCTGGAAGCTTTCCATCGTTCAAGTCTTTTGCGCGCCGCGTGCTCACTTCTTGCGGCCCACGTCAAAACCAAGATGCGCTGCGTCAGCGCACCGAACTTTATCATTTTTCTCGTTCGTGGAGGGTCGTGTGACTTGCTCACTGTCTCTCCCTGAAAAAAACCCCGCCTGGCAGCGGGGGTCTTTCGAACCGATGTTTTCAATCCGTCCTTCTCGGAACCTTTTTTATTTCGAAGGACGGGAGGAAATGGCCGCACTTTCATCTGAGAGCGCCGTCAAGGCGCCGATATTTTCCAGGGAACGCAGCCTCAAGCGCGCACAGGAGAAACTTCACGAGATCGTCAAGCCCATCGAGGCCGGCGATTCCAAGAAGACCCTGATCCGCCGGGCTCACCTCGCGCTTCTCAAGTACCTGCCCAAGATCAAGTACAGCCGTGTGAAGGACCTCTTCAACGCGGAGCAGCGGATCAGCGTCCGCGACTTCGAGACCGAAGCGATCATGGCTGCTTGGGAGGACTGGTTGGAGCGTTCGGAAAGCTGGCAATCACGGGGACTCCAGCGCACGCGGGACCTATTGGCGAGACGGGGGATCACACGTGCCACGCCTGACGAGACTGCTTCTGCGAACCCTTCTTCTGCTGCCGCTGCTGCTGATTAACGCAGTCTGCTGGCTGCTGAGCTGGGCGGTTGAACTGGGCGCGTGGATCGAACGCGTCCGAGCGAAGCTAAAGCGCGAAGCAAGTTTGCGCTAACTCGGGGACCAAGGGGGTTTCAGCAATGTCGCTTTCTCTCTCAACGGCCTTCTCACACCTACCGCTACCCGCAAAACTAGGAATGTGGGCGCACTTCAACGACTTGGGTGCCCCATGAAGTTCCGCGAGACTCATGTCCTCGGTGGCATCTGCCTGCTCGGATTCCTTGCGATGCAGGCCGGCTCCATCTACGGCGTCACCTTTGCGCCGACGACGGTTCAACTCTTCACCGGATTCGGCTCCCTCGTCTTCATCGTGTTCTTCGTCCTCTGGGCCATTGCCTGGCTTGAAGGCCCTGATGATTTGGTGAAACCCGGCGAGGGGATGGGTGCGGATTGGTCTGCTGAGCAGGACCGCCGCCCATGAAAGGCAAACCCCTCAAGTTCAAGTGCTGGGACTCCTCCCAGGACCGTCAACTCCGCAAGCTGTGGCACACCAAAACCATCCCAGCCATCGCAGCGGAGATGGGCCGCACCGACAAATCAGTCGGAGCTCGCGCCAAGAGAATCGGCCTGCGCAAAAGCCGCGGCGGTGTGTCGCATCCTGTAACGCGCGTCCGGTCCGAAGCACAGGCAGAGCCTGTGAAGGTGATGCGGTTCCCTGTTGTGAAGCGTCGGCCGCAGCCGGAGTTCGTGCCGAAGCAATGCCAGTACATTCTGGGCAACCCCACCAAAGCCGACTACCGCCTGTACGGGACTCAGAAGTTCATGTGCGGTGACCCCGTCACACCTGGCAAGTCGTATTGCCAAGCTCATACCTCACGTTGCTTCGACATCGTCCGCACCGAAAACACCGCGGCAATTGCCGAGATCAACCAAGCCTTCAACACCCCCACTGGGGCCAACAGCATCATCCGCAAGCGGAAGAGGGCGGCATGACGGTCTACGTCAACAGAATCGTCCGCCCTCCGGCGCCGCCGATCTTCACCCCGAAGCCCGTCATTGCGGCCCCGGTGCGGAAGAAGCGCGGCCCCCGCCAGCCCTTCAAGTGGAGCCATCCCAGCCCCATGAAGGGCAAAGTCCGGATTCTCACCACGACCAAACCACGTACCGAGGTTGTCTCCATGCGAACCGGGCTGACGATCAACGAGTCCAAGGTCCTGAAGTTCATCGAGACCTACATCGCACAGCACGGCCACAGCCCGAGCTACGAGGACATCGGCAAGCACATGCGCCTCAAAGCGTTCAGAGCTGGGGTGAATCGTTACGTCAAATCCCTCGTGAAGCGGGGCCACGTCACCTACATCCCCGGCCACGGCCGTTCCCTCATGGTGGTGAAGACCGAGTCCGACTGCTGCCCCACCTGCGGACAGAAGAGGGCGGCATGACCGAGCAGGGCGATTTGCTCTCGTGGATACCTCCAGACTCCGACCGGCACGGCGGAACGTACAGCCGCGCCTTCGACTACGAGCGCCTCAACGCCCAGCAGCGCCGCGTGTACGACCTCATGGCCGACCGGAAGTGGCGGACGCTCTCTGAGATTTCCGCCGCGACCGGCGACCCCGAAGCTTCATGCTCAGCTCGCCTGCGCGACCTGAGAAAGTCCGAGTTCGGCGGCTGCACCGTCGATCGCCGCCGGCGAGGGGAAGAGACGCGCGGCACCCACGAATATCGCCTGTCCTGGCATCCCTAAGAAGGAACCACCCCAATGGACGGATTGCTTTTGATCGGAATCCTGCTGCTCAACGTCGGTATCAGCATTTGGAACTGCTACGCGGTCGGCACCGCGTGGAAAGACGTGATGGCGATGGGGGGCGGTTTCCTCAAGCTGGTCTTGTATTCCGCGGTCGTCCAGTCCGCCATCGGTTTCAGCCTTCCGATCCTGCTCGCCCTGGCCTGGGTGGCAACCAAAGTCCTGGGGATGCCGGGAACCGACGATGCCGGCAACCCAACGCCCCCGTATATGTCGCCAGAAGAAATCCGCTCCTTCTGGGAAGCGATCATGAGCCTGTGGTACGTGGCCATCATCCTGCCGTGCCTGGGCAGCGGCTACATCATCACCGGCCATAGCCTCTACGTCGCCTACCAGCGGCGCGACTTCGCGAGCATCGCAACGGCGGGATGGAACACTTTTGCCAGTATCAACAACACGATTGGCGCTGTGCGGAACTTGGGCGGCGCCTTCGGCAATGTCGGTGAGTTCATCGGCAGCGCAATGAGCGCGGGCGGCAGCGGAAAAGATGCCGCCAAGCTCAAGGCCGTGATCCTCCTGTTCGTTCTCGTCATCGTCGCATTGATGCTCGGGACCATGATTGCCGTCGGCTTGGTGCGCTACTTCGCGAGCCGCACCGAGAGCCGGATCGAGCAATACGCCGAACAACGGTTAGCGAGGGCTTGACCATGACCACCGCAGGCCCCGGCCACAACTCCGGCGACAAGGGCGTCTCAGCCCAGAGGCTGAAGAGCTACATCAGCCGGATTGAGCGCCTTGAAGAAGAGCGCAAAGCGCTCGGCGCCGACGTGCGCGAAATCTACAGCGAGGCGAAGGCGCAAGGCTTCGACACCAAGGTCATGCGCCAGGTCGTCAAGCTTCGGAAGATGGACACCGCCGAACGTCAGGAGCAGGAAGCCCTCCTCCAAGTCTACCTCGACGCCGTCGGCGACTACGCCTCCACACCACTGGGAGAGGCGGGGAAGCCGAAGTGAGCCAGAACCGCTCATCTGCCGTCATGGCACAGCGGCACGCGCCCCCAGAGGGGTTGGACTATTACCCAACTCCGCCATGGGCGACGCGCGCTTTGTGTGAGCGGCTTTCGCTGGCAGGCAAGACGGTATGGGAACCCGCCTGCGGTGAACTTTATATGGCCCGGCCTCTGGCAGAGTACGCTGGGTCGGTCATCGCGTCTGACATTTTCGACTACGGGGTAGGGGCGCAGGTTATCGACTTCCTGAGTGTCGCGGACGATCGCGAGCTGTTCCCGACCACCCCCCCCTCCTGCGACTGGGTAATCACGAACCCGCCGTTCCGCCTCCTTACCGAATTCCTGGAACGCGCCTTGAAGGTTTCTAAGCAAGGCGTGGCGTTCTTCGCCCGCACCCAGGCGCTCGAGGGCAATGACCGCTACGAGCGGTTTTTCAGCCGCGGGCTGTTGACCGAATTTCACCAGTTTGTTGAGCGCGTCGCCTTGGTCGGCGGTCGCGTGGATCCCGACGCGGCGTCGGCAAGCGCCTATGCCTGGTTCGTGTTCGAACACAGCGCTCCCGCAAAGCCGCCGTTGTGGATAGCGCCATGCCGCGCTCGGCTCGAGCGCCCCCATGACTACGCCAAGGTGGCCGCATGAGCCTGTTCGCTCACCGGAAATACAAGAGCGGCACAATCTGGTGCTTCTGGCGATGGACCGAAGTCGATAGCGAGTACATCGTCCGGCTTCACGTCATCAAAACGCCGTGGTTCGCGGTCTGCCTGCACTGGATCAAGAAGCCGGACCCGGAGCCTTTCCATCACGACCACCCCGTTTCATTTCTCTCGATCATCCTGCGTGGTGGGTATGCCGAGTGGCGGAACGGCCGCGTTGCGCAGCGAATCTGGTTCAACTTCATCCGCGCGTCCGCCCACGATCGGCACACCATCATCGGCGTGCTGCCCGGAACGCTCACGCTTTGCCTGATGGGTCCTAAAACCCGCGAGTGGGGTTTCCATAAGCCCGAGGGCTGGCAGATGTGGAAGCAGTATTACGCCGAACAGCGCGCAAAGAGGGCCGCATGAGCCCCACCTGCATCCTGCGTGATCGGATCTTTGACCTCTTTGAGCGCAACGCCAAAGGCCTAGACGGCTCTCTCGTCGTCCGCGCCCTCAAGAACGCTTCTCACAACATCTGGGAAAGCGGAATCGATCACGCCTACGAGGGGAGCAAGCAGCGGACCACCCTGGAATTTGCAACAGCCTTCGACCTGACTTGGCTCACCCAGGTGAATGTTGAACTGACCGCCCAGCGCAAGAAGCGGGGATTGCCGACAGGGGATGAGCGGTGATCGCACAAACCGAATCCCAGCTTCAGCGGGCCGTGGTGGATTTGCTCTCCAGGTACGAAACCATGGGCAAGCTGCGCTACTACGCCGTGCCCAATGGCGGGAAGCGCGACCCCGTCACGCAGAAGAACCTGAAGCTTCAAGGGCTGCGCAACGGCGTGCCGGACCTCGTCATTCTGTTCCCGAAGCTTTCCACCCGCGTCCGCGAGATGTCCCTCTACTGGGAGCTCAAGGGCCCATCCGGGCGCCTGTCTGACGAGCAAATGGACTGGCGCGACTGGCTCAAGTCCTCCGGGTTCATGTGGATGGAGATCCGCGACGCCGACGACGCGGCGGTGGTACTCGCCGGCCTGCTGGCTAGCCGCGAGCATCTGGCGAGGGAGGCAGCATAGCCATGGGCATCATCCTCCAGCTCGTCTCCCGCACCACCCCCGACCACTCCACAGAGGTAGGGGCCCAGAACCTGGCCCGCCGGCTCCGCCTCTTCTGGAAGCACCGCGGTGTGGAGGTTGAGACCTGGATCGAGAACACCGTCTGCAAGGCCGAGGGTATGAGCGTTTTTGGTGTGAGATCACGCTTTCCGAACAACAAGATCCCAAACACTTAAGCGCGGGGGCGCGGGGGATAGATGAAGAAGCGCGAGAAGCGAGACGACATTACCCGGCGGCTGGTGCTGGAGGGGTGGCAGACACCGCACACCTACAGCAACCATTTCGCCCCAATACCCGATGCGGCCGGCGTTTATGCGCTGGTGGTGTTCCCGGACTTTCTTGAATTCAAGGCGCCGCCAGTCATCGGGTATGTCGGAAAGTCACGGCATCTCTGCCGCCGATTAGCAGGGCATCCGGTGGTGCGGCTCATCACCAAAGAAGATCCGGATTGCATAGTCCAGCAATGGTTTCTCGAACTCGCAGCGGATCGGATTACTACGGCCGAGGTGGACCTCATTCGCAGGTTCAACCCGCCATACAACCTTCAGCACCGTTGCCGCGGCCTTCACGTCGCCGAGCAACGAGTAGCAGCGTAACGCGTTACGGGGACCGAACGGGGACGTTAATGGACTGGTATCCACACAACATCGACGCATACGACGCCGACACACTGCACCTGACTCCGGCGGAGGACGGAATCTATTCCCGTCTCCTGCGTTGGTATTACAAGCACGAACGGCCGCTTCCGAACGACGAGGTAGCCTTGGCTGCCATTGCCCGTGTGGGTGTGGATGAGTGGCGCACGGTTGCGCCGCGCATCACTGCGCTGTTTGTAACGCGTGACAAACCAGACGGCTCAGGCACGCAATTACACAAGAAAAAGTGCGATGAAGTGCTGATCGCCCAGACGAAGCGACGGAAGGATGGTCGCCAACGGCAGCACAAACTGCGCAAGCACAACATTGTGGAAAACGTGACGCGTGACAAACACGAAGTGTCACGCACACGTAACGCTCCCAGAGGAGAGGAGAGGAGAACAGAGGAGAATAAAGATTCCCCCCGTAAGCCCCCCAAGGGGGGCGAGTACACACCGGATTTTCTTGAACTCTGGAAAGCCAAGCCTTCTCGAGGCAAGGCGGACAACCCGAAGCTTCCGGCGTTTCGAGCCTACCTGAAAGCCCTGAAAAACGGGGCCGAACACGCGGTATTGCTGAAAGCCCTGACGCGTTGCCGCGAAGACCTCGGGGAGAAAAACGGCACGGAATTTGCGCCCTGCCTGAGCACGTGGCTGAACGAGCGGCGGTGGGAGCGGGACGTGGAAACCCCGGCGCCGTCCCAGGCGGCGCCGGAACCTCCGCCCGACCTGAAAGGCTGGCGCCTGACCGCGTGGAAAGAACTCGGGGCCGTCCCATTCGCCTCCTGGATAGCCAAAGCCGTGTGCAGCAAGAACGGGCCCATCGTCACGCTGCGCTACGAAACCCGGTTCATGGCCGACCACGTCCGCGACCACTATGGCACGCGGATCGAGCGATGGATGCAGGCGGAGGACGCGACGATTGAACGTCTCGTGGTGACATCGGACAAGCCATTCGCGCTGCCGGAAAGCTACCAGATGCCGGAGGGCCCCGACTTCCTCAAGCGATCGAAGGATGCGGCATGACCCACCTCATCGCCCAGCCCGACGACATCGTGACCTGCGAGCGCGGACACCCGCTGTACCGGATCACGGAGACGATTTACCGGACATCGATCTTCCGGGCGAAGCAGTTCGAGCGAATCAACCCGCGCGCCCAGGAGCCCATCAAGTACTACGCAATCCGCCCGTGCTACTGCGGCGCCATCTGGTATCGATCGCTAGGTCTCAACATCGGCCGGCGCGTGCACTTCGAGGAGGGCTGGCGGCCATGAGCGACGACGTTCAGATGATCGACGGCATCCCAAAACGCTGCAAGTGCGGCGTGCGCCTAGCCACGAAGGAGCAGCACGCGTGCCCGTTCCAAGCCGATGTTCACAACGACCCGGCGCCTTGTTGCGACTGCTGTGACGAATGCGAGCAGGAGTGTTGCGATGACATCTAACCAAATGAAATCCCCCATGGACATCGCCCACCATCTCCTGGACGTGGATTCTCCCCACGGTCGAGTCCAGATCCGCGGCGACATCTCCGTTGAACGCGCCCGCGAACTGATCATCCAAGGCATCAACCAGGACCGGGACCAGAAAAGACCAAATCTCGAGACCTACGCCGACACCATCCTGGTCCAGTGCACGCCGGATGGGTGGACGACGGAGCGAGTCCGCATGGCCATTTTGGCAGCGCTGCACTTCGCGCAGGGGCAGGGGGAAAGGTTCGGGCAGTGAAGTTTCCGCTGCCGCAATACCTCTGCCTCTCCTGCGGTCACCGATGGACCGCGCCGAAAACCGGCCCAATCGATTGCGTCAAGTGCGGGCACAAGTACGTGAAATGGCTGAATTACCCCACCGCAGGAGAGTTAACATGCCGAAATCAGTGATTCATGCGACTACCAACCCTTGGCTCCGCCGCCCGGAGGCGGCGAGACACCTGGGAATCTCAGCCTCGCTTCTCGAAAAACTTGATGCGTCAGGCCAGGGGCCGCGCCGGTCTCTTATCGGGCGGGCCGTGCTCTACCGACTATCCGATCTTGATCGGTGGGCGGAACGACGGTCGGTTGGGCAAGCGGAGGAAGCGGACGGCGCCAGCCCTTCGCTTACCCACGAAGTGGTTCTACGACGTATCGCGACCTAAGTGTCGGTCAGGGGGGACCTCATGCAAGATAACACCGCGCAAGCCTACGCCACCGACGTTGGGACGAAAGAACGCGGCCAGCACAACGGGGGCGTGATCCTCACCACCCGCACCGTCACCGAGGGAGGCATCGAAACCTCCGTCGGGGCCAAGGCCACGTTCGAGTGCGTGCTTGACCAGCTCTTGGGAAGAAAAGCTTCCGAGGGCCAGTTGATGGGCACCCAGGGCACCCGCAGCGACCGGGAAGCCGTCGCCCACTCCCGCTACATCGCCGGCATGAGGCTGCGCAGACTCTTCACCGATGCCGGCCTCGTCGGCGTCGCCGCGAAGGACCCGAACCGTTCTCCCGGCAAGGGCGAGATCAGCGACAAACGGGATCAGGCCCTGAAGGAATACCACCGCATCATCCGCTCTCTCGGCCCAGCCTGGGGCCCGCAAGCCTCCGCCTGGTGCTGCCATGCCAACGAACCCCCGACGACGGAGGCACAGAAGAACAACTGCCGCATCGCGTTGGACAAGCTGTGCGAGGTGATGGGGCTGTGATGCGCATCGACTCAAACGAAGGAAACCGCATGGGAAGGGGCCGTTAATGTACAAGGGCGCTGCAGATAAAGTGCATCATTTGGGCAGGACTGGCTCTCACTCTACCAAGCCAAGTGCCACTGGCGTTATCCGCGACATTCCGGCAACGGCGCTCGAACCAGAGGCCTACTACAACACACTGAAACAGCGGTGGGATGATCTTCAGCGCAACCTCTATGAGGCGCGCGAGAGGGTGCATTGGCTGAAAACGAAGCTTCGCTCAACATTACCGCATGCCGAATACACCCGCTATTCGAAGGAGCTCCAGGAAATTGGGCCTGCGTTCACGCAAATGGAACAAGAGAGCGGTCGCTTCAGGCCGCTTTTGCGCGCGGCTGCCTTAGAGTCTTGGGCAACCGTCCACCTTGAAGTTGCGCGCCTCATTTTGGACCGAGAAACGCGGGAGCGTTTGGAAAGGGAGGTGACCGCAATTCTGGGGAGAACGGTGCAGCCGGTCAAGCCAGGTCAGTCACGTGAAAGCGAAGATCAAAAACGA
>Ga0196963_10001372_pt1 | contig 16694 bp, 11 predicted proteins | sample S1_5metaG_FD_148600 | JGI IMG/M metagenome (GOLD analysis project Ga0196963, IMG submission 148600) | Soil microbial communities from Anza Borrego desert, Southern California, United States - S1_5 | ecosystem: Environmental > Terrestrial > Soil > Desert | place: USA: California | collected... | reverse complement strand
AATGATGTGCCGACGCCTGCTCGCCAACACGGTCATCGAGAACTACCGGATCGAGCGGGAGCAGGCATGAGATCCGCCGTCATCGTCTTTCCGGGTTCGAATTGCGACCGGGATATGGCGACGGCCCTGCGCGACGTCGCCGGGGAGGAGCCGCTGCGGGTCTGGCACCGCGAGACGGAGCTGCCCGAGCGCCTGGACCTGGTCGCCATTCCAGGCGGCTTCTCCTACGGCGACTATCTCCGCTCGGGTGCCATGGCGGCCCAGTCGCCCGTCATGCGCGCCATCGCCGACGCCGCCGCGCGGGGTGTCGCGGTACTCGGCGTCTGCAACGGCTTCCAGATCCTGACCGAGGCGCGGCTGCTGCCCGGGGCGCTGATGCGCAATGCCGGCATCCGCTTCGTCTCGCGGCCGGTAGCGCTCAGGGTCGAGAACAGCCAGTCCGCCTTCACCGCGCGCTACCAAGGCGGGGAGGAGATCGTGATCCCGGTCGCCCACCATGACGGCAATTACCAAGCCGATCGGGAGACGCTCGACCGGCTCGAGGGCGAAGACCGGATCGCCTTCCGCTATGCCGGGACATGCAACGGGTCGGCGCGGGGAATCGCCGGGATCGTCAACGAAGCCGGCAACGTCCTCGGCATGATGCCTCACCCGGAGCGCGCGATCGAACCCGCCCACGGCCGCACCGACGGGCGGCGGCTGTTCGAAGGGCTGATCGAGGCGCTCGCCTAGGAGGCCGCCGGACTCCGATCCTGCCGCGCTGCGGCACGGGATCCTTCAGCTCGAGCGACCCCTCGAACTGCCAGCGAAGCGCGGATCAGCCGGTGCCGATCGCCTCGAGGACGAGGAAGAGGAGGAAGCCGGCAGTGGCCCAGTTGAGCAGGCGCATGGCCGGCCGGTAGACGTCGACTTCATGAGGAAGCGGGGGGCATCGCGCGATTCGCTCCACCGCTACGATGAGCCCGGCATAAACGAGCGAGATGAGGAAGGCGTCGGAAGGCCCGAAACGGTGCGCCACCAGCCATGCCGTCGTCACGCCAGCAATCGCCAGGCACAGCGCGCCGAGGCGCAGCGCCAGCGCCGGACCCAAAGCCCAGGCCAGGGTCAAGTCGCCGCGCTCCCAATCCTCCTCCAGCTGGAAGATCTGGGTCATCGGATAGAGACCGAGGACGGTGAACGCCGCTCCGGCGGCACCCGCGGCGAAGACCCACGAAGGCGCGTCCGCCGCGGCGGTGGCGACCCAGCCGGCGGCAAAGCCGAGCGCGCCCTGGCCCAAGGCGATCGCGGCGGCGCTCTTCCACGGGCTCGCCTTCCAGCGGGTGCGCGGATGGCTGTAGGCGGCGGTCCAGCCCGCGGTCAGTACGTAAACGAGCAGGAGGGGCGCGCCCGCCGCCGCTGCGGGTACGGCGCCGAGCAGCGCCAGCACGACCGCGAAACGCAGCAAGTGCGCGGGCACTTGGGGCGGCCGCTCGAGGCCGGCGACCGGGCCCGCGTCGCGATCGTAGACGGCGTTGAAGGCGGTCGCCGCGGGATAAAGGAACAGGTGCAGCGCGACGAAGGCGGCACTGGTGCCCACGTCCCAGCCGCCGCCCGAGAGCAGGGCACCCCAGAGGAAGATCGGCGCCAGCGTCAGCTGAAAGGGAAGGCGCAGATGGATCAGATAGGGGCGGGATGAAGCGAGCAGGGCCATTGCTCGCTGAGTCGCACGGCGGGGCGGCGGGGGGCAAGCGAAAGGCCGCCCTCCGGTTGCGGAGAACGGCCTTCCACGTTGCCGTGCGATTGCGGTCAGATGAGCAGCAGCTCGCCGCCGAGGATATCCGCCTGCGCAAAGTGGAGCCCATCGAACGCGTGGGCGCCGGCGCCTTCGAAGGCCGCGGCCGACGCCACCGCGAAGCTGGCTCCGCCGCCGCCGCCGGTCACCGTCACCGTCACCGTCGCAGTGTCCGGTTGGCTTCCGGAGACGCTGTCGGACACCGTGTAAATGAAGCTGTCGGTGATCGTCTCCCCCGGCGCGAGATCGATTCCTGCGGCCGAGTAGGTCAGCGTCTTGGTCGCGGCGTCGAACACGACGCTGCCTTGGGTGCCGGTCGTGTCGACCGACAGGATGCGGCGGGCGATCGGGCTCGAATCGACGTCGGTGTCGTTCGCCATCAGCGTCGCCCAGAGGTTGCCGGAGCTCGCCCCTTCGACGACGGAGAGCGCATCGTCGACCGCGACCACGCCGTCGTTCACGCCGAAGATCTGCATGCCGATCAGGAAGTTCTCGCCTTCCGTCCCGAGAACGTTGAAATAGGTCCACTGCCAGCTGTCCGGGCTGAGACGGTCGCTCGACGCGTGGTCGGCGGTGAAGGTCAGCAGGCCGTTCACGCCGTCCCAATTCAGGGTCCCGAGCAGGCCGTCCGCCTCGAATCCGGCGAAATCGAAGCTGAAGGATTCGATCAGCGAGCCGAGCATGTCGAACGTGGTGCCATCCTCGGAGACCTGGAAATAGGCATCCGTTATCTGCGTGACGCCCTCGATCCGGAGCGTCGCCGTCGCCGTCGAGGTCGCCCCGGCAGCATCGGTCACCGTGTAGGTGAAGCTGTCGGTCATCCAGTCGCCGTCCTCGAGCGAGTAGAAGAGCTGGCCCGAATCGTAGCGGACGTGGCCGTCCGGCAGGAGCGTCACGGTCGCGCCTTTGGCAGACACCGCCTGCACCGCCGAGACGATCAGCGCATCGCCGTCGGCGTCGCTGTCATTGGCGAGCAAAGTCGCCGTCAGGTCGATCTCGCCGGCATCTTCGGGGATGGTCAGCCGGTCGTTGCCGGCCACCGGCGCCGTGTTCGACGAGACGCCGATGATCGTCACCGTCGCCGTCGCCGTCGAGGTGAGGCCGCGCGCGTCGGCGATCGTATAGGTGAATGTGTCGGTCGCGGTCTGGCCGGCCTCGAGATCGGCGAAGATCGCGCCGGCATCGTAATGCACTTTGCCGTCCGCACCGAGCGTCACCGCCGCGCCCTGCGCGGAGACCGCCTGAACGGCGGCGATCGCGAAGGCGTCGCCGTCGGGGTCGCCGTCGTTGCCGAGGAGCTGCGCGGTGACGTCGGTCGCCCCGGCATCCTCGGCGAGGTTCATCGCGTCGTCGGCGGCCACGGGCGCGCGGTTGTGGGTGACGCCCGTGATCGTCACCGTCGCAGTCGCGGTCGAGGTCAGGCCGAACTCGTCGGTGATGGTGTAGGTGAAGCTGTCGATCGCGGTTTCGCCGGTCTCGAGGCCCGCGAACAGGCTGCCGGCATCGTAGCGCATCTCGCCAGTCGGCAAGAGGGTGACGGAGGCGCCTTGGGCCGAAACGCCCTGGACGGAGGTGATGCGGAGCGGCTCGCCGTCGGCGTCGCTGTCGTTGGCGAGGAGGATCGCGGCGACCTCGGTGGGTCCGGCGTCCTCGGCCAGGGTCAGCGCGTCGTTGCGGGCCACCGGAGCGGCGTTGCCGGTGACCAGATCGACGATCTTGAACGTGCCGTCGAGCGTCTGGACGCGCTCGATCGAGATCAGCCGGTCGGTGCCGTCGGGCGCGCCGGCGCGCAGGTCGCGCACCAGGATCGAGCCGTCGCTCCGCTGCGAGAAGTCGTAGTCGGCTCGGCGGCCGGTGAGAACGACCGTGTCCTGGCCGTTGCCGCCGTCGATCACGTCGTCGCCGGTTCCGCCGGAGAGCGTGTCGCTGCCGTTTCCGCCGTCCAAATAGTCGTTGCCGGCGCCACCGTTGATGACGTCGTTGCCGTTGTCGCCGAAGATGCGGTCCGCCTCGGCGGTGCCGCTGATCGTGTCGGCATGCTTGCTGCCGTTGAAGGTCGCCATGTCTCGTTCCTTGCTCTGCCTCGTCGCGAGGCGTGTGATGGGCCCGCTCGCGCGGGGTTCGGATCGTGCAAATCTGTCGCGAATTGCTCAGCCGTTGCGGCCGCCGCCTGGCGACCGTCGGGCGACGGCGCATCTGCAGGCGACGCTTTTCCGCCCAATGTCGCAGGAGCGAGGAAAGTGTTTCAGTCGTTTCCGCGGCCAGCCACGAGCGAGGTTCCGCTGTTTACGAAAGCGCGGTAAGGCCGCCGCATTGCGCGCCCGTAGCTCAGTTGGACAGAGCACGAGCCTTCTAAGCTTGGGGTCGCAGGTTCGAATCCTGCCGGGCGCGCCAGCCATTTCGATGACTTAACCGAGCTGGAGCATCGACGAAGCGGCCAGGGGGCGTCGAGCGATGGCGCTCCGCTCGGGGGGCGTGGTCTGGGGCAATTGCCCAATCGCGCGCAATTGCGGCCGGACGCGGCGGCCCGTGCCCTCGACGGACGCGACAGGGGGATCGGCGGCACAAGACAACGATCTTCATCGTCGCCGCCGCTGCCTGAAATGCCCCATCGGCTGACTGTCCCGAACCGGTATACCTCAAAGAAAAAGAAGTCGAAACGGATCAATATTCAGTTGCACCATGGCAGGAGCCGAGGCAGCTTCGATTCGCGGAGACAAATGCTGGCGCGTCCGGCGCCTTCCGTCCGCGAAACGAGGCTGTAGCAATGACGCCAGGGGGGTGTTCATTCGGAGCCGGGAAGCCTGTCCCGGGGCACTTGTTGGCTCCGGGTCGTGGCCCCTGACGGGCTGCGGGAAGAGCTACGCGGACGTCCCGCCTAGCCCCCGCCACGGCGACCCGAAGATTCAGAGCCGCATTAAACGGCATACAACTCGGCTGCTTGCGATCGAGTTCGTGCGTTCGTGCCGACGGGGCCGGCAGGCCTGTCGCTAATGCAGCTTCTCGTTTGCCACGTTCGTAGACGGCGCCTTAGCATTCCGGCGTGTTTGATGCGGGGCATCGAAGACAAAGCCGAAACTTCGGCTGCGAGGCTCTGGTTGGGACGCGCAACCAATAAGGTCGGTTCCCAGAAGAAAGCGGGGCCTCCCGCTCGGGACGCAACGATGCTCACAGAAACGCGCCGCGAGGTCGCGGTCAACCAACCGCAGCTCTGCGGGACCAATCTTTTTCGAGCGATGAGGCGTGGCGGCTTCTTCTTTCTACTCACTGCCGCATCAGGCGCAGCGGCGCAGGCAGATGCTTCGGAACTCCGTTGCGGCGATACAATCGTGCGGCTCGTTTGTCAGACGCGCGCAGACGGCGGATGCTTGCGCTCGGACATCGTCTTCGAGCCAATGCGAGGCCATGCGCGCACGATCTCGGGCACGAGGTACGTTCCTCAAGACTTCGAAGCCGTGACGACGGCAAGGGAAGCATCTTGCTATCATGCCGGGGCCACTAGCTACGTGAGCCTACTGTACACGTTCAACCCCGCCAGCGCGATGAACAGTTATGTCCGCTTCTTCGATTTGGAAGGGAGGCTCGTTAGGACCCGCGCTGCGCTCGAACGAATAAATCAAATCGAGTCGACGAGAATTTCCGCTTCGGTATCGATCGACTGAGGAGAGAATCGTGGCATCCCGCCCCCACGATCCTTTCGCCAGGTTTCTCGCGCCACGGGGAGCGGAGTATAGACGGGAACGAATCGTCGGACGGAACCGAAAAGCTTGCATCGCGCTACTTGTGGCTTGCGCGGCGATGTCGCTAACGGCCTGCACGGAGAGCTACGCCGGCGTTCGGCTCAGCCCGGGCACCGGCGATCCTGAGATCCGAAACCTCGCGCGCCTTGCCCGGGCCGGGGACAAGCACGCGCAGCTACAGCTCGGAATACGCTACGAAGAGGGTCGCGGCGTGCCAGTCGATTTCGACCGCGCTATGCGACTGTACGCGCTCGCAGCATCGGGCTCCGGGGGGACAGAGATCTTTTATGTGCCGGCCGGCGGAAGCGGTCCCGTCATTGCGGTTCCTATCAATCAGGGACCACCCGTGCCGGGGCTTCAAGAAGCGGCCCGCAGGCTCGAACTCCTGCGAGCGCGACGCTGATGCGGACCCTCCCGTCTATAGGCATCGCCGGGCGCCTGCTGGCTGGGCTACTGTTGATCAGCTGCGTGCGGGCGCCGACGCCGACGTCTCCTCCGGAGTATAATCCCCACAGTCTCACCGCTTACTGTTTCTCGAACAGCACATGGGACCCCATCTCGACGACAGGCACGTTGATTTCGCGTGGCGCGCTTTTATCCTTCAAGGCGGATGTCGGCGCGGCTGAGGGAGGCCACGAGCTGCTTGCCGACATGCCAGATCGGCTGGGCGAGGGCGTTGCGTGGGAGATCATAGGGCGGACAGGGACGGTACCTGAAAACTATGAACTGAGAATTCGCGCGCAGGGGTGGGTTTCAGGGGCAGTTTCCGCTTGCCCCCGCATGCCGCAATTGCGCCTGATCTTCATCCGCGATCTCGAGCCTATTCCTCTCTCTGAAAGACGTTGAACATGGGCGAGGTGCGGATCACCCTTCGTCCAAACGGCGTCATCGTCATCGAGCGCAACGACTTATTCTATGCGGGCGACGGCGACGACGAGATCCGCCTGCTCGCCGGCAACGACGTCGGCATCGGCGCCGCGAACGACAATCGGGCCTACGCGGCGGCGGCTTGAAAGACAGGGCAACGAAAAAGCCCGCGCCTGTCAGCTAAATCTCGGAAAACGCACAAGAATGGACCATTATTCGCTTGCGCGGTTTGAGGAATCGCGTCAGTTTGGGCAAGGAAGGAATCGGGGCCTTCCGCTGTCGCGCCAGTCGTTGCCGCGAGATTGGGGTCAACCGGCGTGGGGATGGCGGGGGGAGCGAGGCAATGCCGGGCAGCCGTTCTTGCGGCAGCCTTTGTCTGTGCGCTATTCAGCCTCGGAGGCTGTGCATCTAATAGCTATTTTGGCATTCCACTGTCGGCGGGCGCCGCAGATGCCCGACTTCAAGGTCTTGCCCGCCGGGCGCGCGCCGGCGAAAGGGAGGCCCAGCTCGAGTTGGGTCGGGAATTCGAACGGCGGCAGGATCTCGGTCGCGCGGAGCGCCTTTACCTGCGAGCATCGCTCGATCGGGGAGGGACGCGTTTCCTTTACTCTCCGCCCCAGCGAGGAAACCGCGCCGGAGGTACCGTCCCTGTAAGCCAAGGCGCGCGCACCGAAGGGCTGGCCGCCGCACGCCAGGCATGGATTCGGGTTAGAAGCGAGCGATTGGCTCAGCGCGCAGCCGAACGCGCAGCGCCTGAACTCTCGCTCGACGTCTATGTCGCCACGCGATTTGCCATCGACCAGCAGCTCGGCGTGATCGCCAGTGCGGCCTTCCAGGTACAAGATGTCGCCGGACCGACACGGGCGGTTGGTCCTTTCGTCATGACGGGCGAAGGCCACCAGGGCGGCGAAGCATGCGATGCCATCGAAGCGCTTGTTACACGCTACAGAGATTACGGATTCCAAGACTGCCGTGTTCAAAGTTACATACGGAGATCGGACCAGCGGGAGTTCCACGTCGTCAGATATTCCGATGAGTACCAACAGTCCCAGGAATATACGTCATCTTCGATAAGAGAGTTTTATCGGGAGCCGTTCGCGTCGGTTCCTGGCTTGGGCTCTTACGGTGAGATTTGTGGAAGCTTTGCAGCACTCGCAATTCGGGTTCGAAGCAACCGGGTCTATACGCTGCTGCTCGTTCCGGAGAGGCGGCCGCAGGACGACGCCAATGACGCAGCATCCTGCAACTGATCAGCGAGGATACGATGTCTGACCCCCCTCCCCCTCCAACGCCGCCGGCTCCACCCCCGCCGCGCCCACTATACGACCCGCTGCGCACCCGCATTAGTGCAGGCGAACTTCGTAGAATGATCCGAGATGTACCAACCAGCATCCCCGGAGCCGGCAACTCTTATCCGAGAGTCTACGGCGCACGCCTAATCAACACAATAGCTGATCGGAATGGCGCCAGGGAGTTCGAGCAGCGTGAGTATCCTGCCTTTCCAGTTACCTACCAGGGTCGAAACTACAATATTCCGACGATGACCTTTGTCAATATGGGGGAAGATCAGACAAGGATCGTCGACACGGCAATGGCTCTCATCCGCTATGCCGTTGATAACGGCGTCGCTGTTGACGGCTTATCGAACGTACTACAAACCCTAAGTGACCTGAACACCTCGGATGCTTCCGTCCCCAACTCTCAGTTTTCTACATTTCTTACGATCGTTCTTAGAGGGGATTTAACTGCAAACCCGCCACCCGCCGAAGGCGTGGGGGGAGAAGCAAACATCCAGCGGAGCTCGACCGATAATCAACTCGAAACGTTCGTATCAAGCGAGCGGTTCACTAGCTCGGGCAATCAACGTCACGTGGAATTCCTTTCCGCCATGTTCCATGAGGGTTCGCATGGCGTATTCGGACGACATTGGTTTTCTTTCAGCGCTAGGTCTGACTTACTGTTAATGTCCAGACCCCTGCAGATCACTGACATCTCATCGGAGAGGAGTTATGCTGCCGGTCATAATTTCGTTCAGAGCTTGCTTCGAATACGCGATGTGATTCGCTTATCTGACTCAAATGGAAGGTTTCAGATAAATGGTCGAACATACGACGCGGACGACTTGGATTTCAATTCTGGAGACGTTCAAAGGTTTTTTTTCGGCACCGGGCAGACTGGTCTTTTTGGGACGGCTTGGGAAAGATATGAAAACCGGCGCATTTTGGCCTTGCGGGACGTTCTCCCCAGCATATTAGACGGAACCAGACCACTCCCTAGCTCGATTGCGAACGATCCGGAGAAACTACGCCAGTTTATTGCTAATGTGGTCGGTAACGACATGGTCGTGCTGCGCGATATGCCGGACGACCTCAGTGAGGAAGAAGAGGCGGCCTATCGCCTGAATATCCGCAACTATCGCATGGGCACCAGGCGGCCTGGCGACATCAACGGTGATGGTATCACGACGAATCCTGCGGGATCGGAAACCGGGGTCGTCGTCGCGCCGGGGCATCCGGATTTCGAGGCCAGCGCCGAGATGTTCGTGAACGGAGTCATCAAGGGTGTGCTGCTGGTCGATGGCGCGCAGCTGGGGATGGCGCTAGGGTCGGTTCTCGGGAAGAGGCTAACGGACAATCCGTTCGGGCAAATCGCAGCTTCTGCGAGTTTGAGTACGGTACTCGGTGCCATAGGAGAATTCGTCGACACACAGATCTTCAATGGCCAAGCTTCCACTGCTATTCTCGCAGCCGGACTGAGATCGGTCAGCGGGACCTTTCTGTCGCATATCGAAAGCGGCGGAATTGGATCGCTTTCTTCGTATCTCGCGGCCGAGCTGTTCGAAGCCATCGGAGTTGAGGGTCTTCCAAATGCCTTTGGTCAGTCTATCGCGAGTGCGTATCTGGGAGCGATAATCTCAAATCTTCCTGCGCTGACGACCGGTGCGAAGAGTTTTGGAGACGTATTCAATGGAGTCCGCGACAGCCAGGGAAGTCTGATCGAGCCGGGTGCAATAAATCTCCCCAGCCTTGTCGGCTCCTTCATTGGTTCTAGGCTCGCGAATGAAGTTCACACATTCCAGAGCGTCGGCGGTCAGATTGGATCTGCTGTCGGGTCCATTTACGGGGGATTTGCCGCGACGGCGACTCTAGGGTCGCTGGGGATCAGTGCCGGTCTTGGTGCGACTGCGTCGGGCGGGACGTCGGTTGCTCTTGCTGCGGCGCAATTCGCAGCGGCGAATCCCGTACTCGCCGTGGCGGTTGTCGCCGCCATCGTGTTCATTGATACGCTCTTGGGGGGACTCATCGGCTCGGTGTTCGGCGGCACACCGAGGTCAGGCGCAGACACCAGTTGGGACAGTGAGAAGTCGCAGTTCGTTGTCACTAACGCCTATTCAAAAAAGGGTGGGTCGAAAGACGCGGCCAATGCTCTTGCCGGTGCTGCAGCTGGCAACTTCAATGCAGTTCTCTCCGCGGCGGGCTCTCATTTGCTTGACCCTCAGGCGGTGCAGTCCGGCAACTACGGCATGCGCAAGTCTGAATTTGTGTACCGACCAGTGCACAGCCGCGACAAAAACGCCATCACCGCACGCTTCACCGGAAAGAACAGCGCGCAGCAGCTTATCGACTACGGCACATACCTCGGCCTCAGTAGCATGCTTTCCCAGATGGCTGGTGGAGACGTCTACGTAAAACGCGCGATGGTAGCTTCACTCGGAAGCGCAGGTGAGGCGGCAGGGAATGTCAGCCGGTTTGATATGGAGACATTGCTCGGGGATGTAACTGTCGCCAGCGACTATGGCCGTTATCAACTAGCGATGACGGAGATCAATCTCCTTATCGCGGCTGCGCCACAGACAGCCTTCTCGGCTGCTTGGATCGTTACATTGACGCGCGCGGATGAACTCGGATTGAATCGCCGGAGCTATACGGACTGGATCGGCGGGTACCGCGTCTTCCTCGATGAAGTTTACGATGGCGCTATTGACGGGACGGGGCTGAGCGTCAGTCAAGTTGCAATGGGCTTCGACCGCGAGGGGGGAGTGCGTTACTGGACCGCGTTCGCAAGTGACGGATCTTTCCTCGGCTTTATCGATGACACGATCGAGGCAGGGGCCCACTCGCATGTGCAGGGAACGGACGGCAGCGATGCGATAAGATTTGGCCAAGCGGAAATCGAAGCGCCGCAAGGCGCGTCGAATGCAGGGCTCATCGTGAATGGCGACCCTCTTGCCACAGCCCAAGACATTGATGTTGCAGCCAGCGTTGAAGCTGGCGGCGGTGACGATTTTGTACAGCTCTCCGACCGGGGCGACACGGTGTTCGGCGGCGCCGGAAACGATACCCTCTACGGCGGCCGTCTCGACGACTGGCTTTTCGGCGAGGAAGGCAATGACGTCCTCCATGCGGGCTCCGAGACGGGTGCGCTTGGAGGCCACGGCAATTATCTGAGCGGCGGGGCTGGCGACGACCAGGTCTTCGGCCGGGAGGGGTCGGACTGGCTCGAGGGGGGCGAGGGCGTCGACCTGCTCGACGGCGGCGGCGGGGACGACATCCTCACCGGCGGCGGCGACGGCGTGCTCGCGGACGGCAGCGCGGCGGGCGACACGCTCAGGGGCGGGCACGGCGGCGACCAGTATCTGCTGAGGATCGGCGACGGCGCCGACCTCGCCGACGAGAGCGCGGCGGGCGCGGTCTGGGGCAACGGCGCGGCGGCGGGGACCGACCGGGTCAAGGCGCGGTTCGCCGGCATCGCCGCGGGCACGATCGCGCGCAACTGGCGCGGCGACGTTTTCGACCGCGTCGTGGCGGAGGCGGTGAGCACGAGCACCGCGCCGGTGGTGGCGGCGGCGGGCGCGGGCGGCGAGGACGCGATCGTCTTCGAGCTCGGCATCGGCATCGGCGACATCCGCCTCACCCGGCTCGGTGGCGCGAACGGCGCCGACCTCCTCGTCGAGGTGATCCAGCCGGACGCGGACGGCGCGCCTGCCCTTTCCGCCTCGCTCGCCGTGCGGGACTGGTTCTCGGACCCGTTCAAGCGCATCGAATGGCTGAAGTTCGCCGACGGAACCGAGATCAGGATCGGCGACTTCACCAGCTTCGTCGCGGGCACGGCGGGCGGCGACGTCATCATCGGCACCGAGGGCAACGACTTCGTCTATGCCGGCGACGGCGACGACGAGATCCGCCTCCTCGCCGGCAACGATTTCGGCGACCGCATAGGGGCGGCCAACTACAACTGCGCCCACGCCGTGGCGGCTTGAAAGAGGCGGCGGCGAAAAAGCTCTCGCCTCATAGCTAAATCACGAGAAACGATCTGAAATGGACCTTTATCCGCTTGCGCGGCTTCAGGAATCGAGTCAGCTTCGAGAAGGAAGGAATCGGGGCCTTCCGCTGTCGCGCCAGTCGTAGCCGCGAGAATGGATAAAGCGGCGTGGGGATGGCGGGGGGAGCAGGGCAATGCCGGGCGGCCGTACTTGCGGCTGCGTTTTTCTGTGCGCTGTTCAGCCTCGGGGGCTGTGCCTCCTCCAGCTACCTTGGGATACCACTTACCGTCCGGGCAGCGGACCCGGAGTTGCAGGAGCTGGCGCGTCGCGCCCGGGCGGGAGACAAGCACGCCCAGCTCGAGCTCGGAACCCGCTACGAGGAAGGTCGCGGCCTCCCCATCGATCTTCGACGGGCTGAAGAGCTTTATGCCGCGGCAGCCCGAGACACGAGCGGCACACGATTGGCCTATGTTCCGGCGAGCGGGCGCAATGGTCGGCCCATGACCTTGCCGATCAGTTCCGGAACCCAAATTGCCGGTCTCCCCATGGCGCAGGAGCGCCTCGATAGGCTCCGAGCCCGCCGCTCCGCAGCAGCCGGTGCAAACTCCAATCCGCCGCACCAAGGCCATGCGCAGCAGCCGCAAGCGGCTCCCTCACAGAATCTCGCCCGCCAAGCTTTCATAGAATTGATTCTGCTCGATCACGCCTTCCTTCCCTGCGCGGCGCGACGGCCTCTGGCTACCGGGAACGGCCCGTTCGACCGGCTACATGCATGCCTGCGAGCCGCCGTTCTGCCCGACGACTGCTCACAATATGCCAAGTCCCTCCGGAGGGCCGCGGAGCTCGTCGCGGCCCGCGAATCGCTCGCCATCCTGGCGCCGGTTGCAGTGGAGATGATCCTGACATGTCCTGCCGCTTCCGAGGAGCCGCCTGCCAGCGGGCCGCTGCTCGAAACGGATCGGACCGTCGTCGAACTGGTGCTTGGGTATCCGGTAGTTGAGGATCCGCGGCTGCTGTTCATGCATTCCGTGGGCAGGCCATTGGCCAATATCTATCACGGCACCCTGTGCGACGCGGTCATCGAGCAGCGCATTCCCGACGTCCGATTGAGCGAAATGCTGCTTTGCTCCGACGCCGGTCAGCCGGACAGTGACCTGGACAGGATTAGAGCCGGCCTTCGACGCCTGATTGGAAGGTAATCGCCGATGCCGACAGACCCTGCGCCACCTGCTCCCGCCCCGACGCCGGTGGCCCCGTCGGCCCCGGCTCCGCCGTACGATCCACTCCGCAGTCGCTTTCGTGCTGATGGGCTGCGGGATATCATCCGCGATGTGCCGATCAGCGGGCGAGGCGCGCATCTGCGCTGCGCAGCAAAGAGGTCTCTCCCGGTCTTAGGAAGCCTTGCGCTCATAGTGGCGTGCTCAGCGCCGACAGCTGCTACGAGCAACGACACGGGGGCTGGCGCAACTAACGCGGAGCGGGAAACTCGTGTTTGCAACTGGGCTGCCCAGATCGATCGAGCTGGCTCTGTCACAATTAAGAGTCTTCTCGCCTCGGCCCCCGATCCGGACGCCGCGGAATCCAGTGAGCTGTGCAGAGCAATCACAGCGATCCATAGAGGGCCCCAGCTCAGGATCGCAGTCGCAAGTTTTAGCCTTGGAGATATCAGCCCCGGGACTCGGACGTGCGTGGAACGAGAGAATGAGGTAATTGCCGGTCAGATCGTCACGAGCACCGGTGCGGACATTCTTGAAATCCTCGCGGGGCTCGCTGCTAGCGATAACTGTTGGCATTCCTTTCTAGCAGACATTTCCACCCGCTTTTCAGGTGGCTCCCCGAGCCGCCAGGTGATCTCGTCCGCACGGATCATTCAGTCGCTGGAGAGGCGCCGGAGAGAGTCGCTATTAACCCACCTGTCAATTTACGACGATGTCTCCAGGGCAATCCCGTTTTCAATGGCAGTTGCACCTGACGGTTCACTTAATGTGAGGTGTCTTATCATAGGGCGCACGGAGGCAGCCGCCGTGCCCGAAGGCGCCGAACGCGCCGAGGGCGCGCCATCCTGGCGCGATTGCATTAGAAGAATAGCAGGTTAATTTCGGGAAGGGATAGTCCTGTGAGTGGTCCATCAGTAGAATTCTCAGGCACGCCGCTCACTGACGACCGCCGAGCTGCCTTTTTCAACGTCTGGGGTCAGTTACCGCAAAGCGAAGCTGGCCGGCTTTTTCTCTCGCGACTACCATCCCGAGTTAGAGTAGTCGTACACGCCGGTCATGGGACTGCATACACTCATTGGTCGGCTGGGACTATACACCTTTTCGCGGACGACATGACGGCGGGTTTCAGATTCTATTTCACGGTCATCCACGAACTGTCACATCTAATTACAGGTGTGCGCGGCTACCGCCGGCACGCATTTTCTTCGTTAATGCGCGGTATTGGAGACACTCTTCTCCCACGGTACCGAAACCGCTCCGATTATGCATACCTCGTGGAACCGTTGCGGTCCTTTGTCGACGAGGAGGAGAGAACCCAGGAGCTTGCCCGACGAGTATTTCGCCATGCGTTTGGGATTCAAGTGACAGATCAATACTATATCCGCGGAGATGAAAGTCGACAGGCTGGATTCGATACCGTGCTGGACCCTCAAGAGCGGCAAGACTTTATCGCGTTTCTCGACCGGCGCGAAAGTGTTGTTAGGCCGACTACTGAGAGGTCTAACCTGCTCGCTATCGAGGAATTCTTTAGAAGGATGCGAGAAGTCGGTCTGTACAACGAGCAGACGCTTGCGGGGCTTCGCGAAAGGGTTCGGGTACAACGTCGCCTTCTTGGCATGGACCAGCGAGTCCGATTTTCGTCAGGGGAGCGTCCCGATCTTTTTACCGTAGAGGATGACGATGGAAACGTCATAGGCTATGAGCGAGGCTATTATACACGGGATGGCGAGTTTGTACTTCTAGCTCAACTAGAGTATATCTACCAGCGTGCTGCTGACGGCGAGCCCCTGAGGAATCAAGACGGAAGCCTACAGGCCCCCGTGGGGGAGTTGCTTCGTGTTGACGGTCTTGTCGTGCAAAGCGAATACTATGAAAATACGTCGAGGGTTCGGTCCAATGACATACTGTTACCGGGAGCAATAATTGACTTTTCCGATGCCGGTAGCATAGTTGGCAGGCATCTCGGGTCGTTCCTAGCCAACGGAAGTGAGCTCGGGGCTGTAGTAGGGTCTTCGTTGCTGCAAACCGTCGGTGACGCACTCGGTGATGTCGTAGACGGGGTCGCGCAGGGCGGCTCGTTCAACGGTTCAATCACGATCGCGTTCGAACATTTCGGCGATGAGCTTCTGTCAAACGTACAAGAGGCGGGTATCGGTGCGTTATCTTCGTTTCTAACGGCGGAACTTGTAAAGGTGATCGGCCTGGACAATTTTGCTGGCGAATTGTTTAGCTCAGGTGCTGGCTCCGTAATAAATACGATCATTACTAACCTCGCTGGTGGCGCCACGACAGCAGCAGGCATTTTTGACAAAATAGGGTCGGCGACGACACTCGGGACTGCCGTTGGCTCGTTTCTGGGAAGCCGGCTGGCCGCAGAGCTAGCGTCGTTTGACACGATCGGAGGCCAACTCGGAGCCGCGATCGGGTCGAGTTTCGGGACTATAGCCGTGTTGTCGGCGGGCGTATCGATGGCCAATGGCACACTATTCGGACTGCAGGTCGGCGCCCTGGCGGGTCCACTCGGCGCTGCTTTGGGAGCCTTTGTCGGCACCTTAATTGGCGGCTTCGCCGGGTCGCTATTAGGCGGGACCCCCCGCTCAGGAGCAGACGTCGTATGGAATGCTGGGACAGGCGAGTTTGTCGTTGCCAATTCGTACGCGCGCAAGGGGGGCTCCAGAGGAGCCGCCAGCGGAATTGCGGCGGCCGTCGCCGATAGCTTCAACGCCGTCCTCACCGCAAGCGGCGCAACCTTGCTTAGGCCGGACGCGGTCCAAACCGGCAATTATGGTATGCGCAAGAAAGACTTTGTCTACCGCCCGGTCGCTACGCGTGACAAGGCCGCCATAACGGAGCGCTTTTCAGGCCACGATGGCGCCAAGCAACTCGCCAGCTACGGTATATTCACCGGTCTGACTGACAGCAACTTTCAATTAGCGGGCGGAGACGTTTACGTAAAAAGAGCGATATATAATACATTTGCCGTGCCTGGTTTGTCGGCATCGGAATTCGACCCGGCCATTGTCGTCGGGAATATAGCGGTGGCGGAAAGGTTCGAGAGTTATCTTGCTAATTCCGCGGTAATCGACGTTCTGATTGCGGCGCAGCCCCACAGCGTGTTTGCAGTTGAATGGTCCGTCGTATTTGCTCGTGCTATGGACTTGGGATTGATGCGACGGCACGAGAGCGACTGGTACGGGGGATTTCAGCACCTATTTAAAGAGGCGGGCACGAGTGCGGCAGGGGTGGCCTTCGGTTTCGACTACGACCCGATCGCCGATAGAGTTCATCGCCTGATCGGGGTGGACGGCTACGTGCTTGCCGACACGGTGGATGTGGCCGGTCAGACAAACATCGAGGGCTCGGCGGCAGATGACATCATCGCGCTCAACGGATCGCTACTACTCGCTGCCACGTCAACGGTGAACTCTGGATTACTAGTCAATGACGTCACGAATGAAGGGAACTCAGTTGAATTAGAGATTGCCGCGACTATCGACGCCGGCGACGGCGACGACTTTGTCCAGGCTTCCGACCGGGGCGACAACGTTTTCGGCGGCGGCGGCAACGACACGCTCTACGGAGGCCGCCTCGACGACTGGGTCCTCGGCGAGGAAGGCAGCGACGTCCTTCACGCCGGCTCGCAGGCAGGCGGGCCCGGGGGGGACGGCAATTATCTCGACGGGGGCGCGGGGGACGACCAGGTCTTCGGCCGCGAGGGGTCGGATTGGCTCGAGGGGGGCGAGGGGGCCGATTTGCTCGACGGCGGCGGCGGGGACGACATCCTCACCGGCGGCGGGGACGGGGTGCTCGCAGACGGCACGGTTGCGGGCGACACG
>Ga0196963_10001371_pt1 | contig 16703 bp, 13 predicted proteins | sample S1_5metaG_FD_148600 | JGI IMG/M metagenome (GOLD analysis project Ga0196963, IMG submission 148600) | Soil microbial communities from Anza Borrego desert, Southern California, United States - S1_5 | ecosystem: Environmental > Terrestrial > Soil > Desert | place: USA: California | collected... | reverse complement strand
GACGGTAAAACTCGCGCAGCACACGGGACGCAACGATCCCCACCACGCCGATATGCCACTCCGTGTCGCCCTGCACGATCGCGTAGTGGTGCGCTGGATCGAACGTCGCGCGGACCCGCTCAATGGCAGCTTCCACGATCTCTTGCTCGACCGCTTTCCGGCGGCTGTTTTGCTCATCAAGTGAGCGGGCAAGCTGCGCTGCCTTTGCAGGATCATTGGTGAGCAGAAGTTGCAGAGCCTCCTCCGCAGTTTCCAATCGCCCGGCTGCGTTCAGCCGAGGCGCCAATTGAAAACCAACTTGGTAAACGCCGATTTCAGGACCGCACTGGGAAACCTCACGCAAAGCTTTTAAACCCACACGGGTGGATTGGCTCAACGCCCGCAAGCCGGCATGCGCGAGGATCCGGTTCTCCGCCGCAAGGGGAACCTGGTCCGCGATCGTGCCGAGCGCCACCAGGTCCAGGCTCGTGCGGATATCGAGCGCGCTGGCGCATGGAAGGCCAGCCTCTCGCCCACGTTTCGCGAGGGCGTGGGCCAACTTGAAAGCTAAACCCACCGAACACAGCTCCTCGAATCGCGGCTCAACCGCAGCCTTGGGATTGACGAATGCAATGGGCTTAGGCTGCGGAGAGCCCAGTTGATGATGATCCAGCACGATGACATCGACCCCACGCTGCTGAATCAGTTGGATGGTCTCAGCTGAAGATGACCCGCAATCCACTGCGATCAGCAAGGCTGGTTTGTGCAGCTCCAGCGCGCGCAGGACGGCGCTTTCGGTCAGCCCATACCCGTCTTCCATGCGGTGGGGAATCTGGCAGACCACCTTGCACTCAAGCGCTGTTAGTGTCTCGTGCAGCAGGGCGCATGACGTTATGCCGTCCACGTCGTAATCCCCAAACACCAGCATCAGCTCAGCGCTTGCGCGCGCGCGCAAGATTCGCTCAACAGCTTTGCCCATGTCCGGCAGCAGGAACGGGTCCGCCAGAGACTTCAGGCGGGGGTTCAGGAACTGGTCAGCCGTGTTTGGATCAAGGCAGCCGCGGTTTGCCAAACAGCGCTCGAGAAGATTGGAATGTTGGGCGTAGCCGGCCTTTGGCAGGGGCGCGAACCGCCAGCGCCGCTCCTTTTTGCAGAGCGGACGCTCTTCAAGAGCAGCCAAAGCCATGCCTTATCTCAAGCCACACGGCGCCGCAAAGTCAACTCACACCGGCGAGGCGCCAGGATCGCCGGAGTCATCGTGCGGACGATGTTTTTCCTCGCGCTTGGCCACCAGCACAGAAAACGCGATCGAGGTGAAAATAATCGTCGCGACTATGATCAAGGAAAGCCGGGTCGGAATGTGGAACTTCCACATCAGCATCACCATTTTCAGCCCAATGAAGATCAGCACAATGGAAAGGCCTATCTTCAGATAGCGGAAATAGTTGATGGCCCCTTCCAGCACAAAATAAAGAGACCGAAGGCCAAGGATGGCGAACACGTTCGAGGTGAAAACCAGGAACGGCTCAGTCGTGATCGCGAATATCGCTGGAATCGAATCGACGGCAAATATTAGGTCGGTCGTCTCCACCATCACCAGCACCAACGCCATTGGCGTCAGCATCTTCTTCCCATCAATAACTGTGGTGAAGTTCTGCCCGTCATATTTCGGGCTCACCGGGAAGAAGCGCCGCGTCAGCCGCACCACAATGTTCTTCTCCGGCTCGACTTCCTCATCGTCCGCAAAGAGCATTTTGACGCCTGTAAAAATGAGGAACGCGCCGAGAATGTAGAGCAGGAATTGGAACCGCTCCACGAGCCCCGCTCCAATCCAAATCATCAGCCCGCGCATGATCAGCGCGCCCAGAATGCCCCAGAAAAGCACCCGATGCTGGTATTCGCGTTTCACCCCGAAATAGCCGAAGATCAGCGCGATGACGAAGACGTTATCCATCGAGAGGGCCAGCTCGATGATATAACCCGTGATGAACTCCTCCGTCTGAGGCCCAGCCCAACCGGGGATCATCTTAGGCCCGATTAACAGCCCGAAGACCATTGCCAGGGTGAACCATAAGCAGGTCCACCCGAGCGCTTCCTTGAACTTCACCACATGCGCGTGGCGATGGAAAACCCCCAAATCGAGGGCTAGAAAGAATACCACGGCGAGCAGGAACGCCCCCCAGTGCCACGGCGCCGCAGTGATCTCAGCAAGCATCAGCGCGTCAATTAAGCACGAGCAGTGGCAGGGGCGTCAATCGTGGTGACATCCGACGCCAACTTAGGCTTCTCACCCTTGTTCAGCCAGAGCACCAGCGCGCTCGCGATGTAGATCGTCGAGAATGTGCCGGACAGAATGCCCACCAGGAACGTGAACGCAAAGTCGTTGATTACGCCGCCACCGAAGAAATACAAGGCCAGCGTGGAGAGGAACACTGTTCCCGATGTAATGATGGTTCGGCTGAGGGTCTGGTTGAGCGCGCGGTTGATGATCTCCAGGAAACTACCCCGCATGCCCAACTTCAAGTCTTCCCGAATGCGGTCGAAGATAACGATCGTGTCGTTGATCGAGAAACCGATGATCGTCAGGATCGCCGCGACAATGGGCGCGCTCAGCTCCCGGCCGCTCAGGAAGAAAATCCCCAGCGTCATCAGGATGTCGTGAATGACCGCGGCCACCGCGCCCAATGCGAACGAAAACTCATAACGGAACGCCACGTAAACCAGGATGCCAAACAACGCCAGAAGCGACGCGACAATGGCAGTGCGCAGGATTTCCGCGCCAACCGTGGGGCCTACTTTGTCGAGCGCCACGCGCGTAAATTGCGCCTCAGGGAACGACGTCTTCAGAGCTTGTTCCACCTTCGCGCCAGTGTCGAATGCAGTCGTGATCTGCAGCACCTGCCCGGAACCAGCGGCGTCCTGCTGGTATTGGATGGTCGGCTCACCCACGTTCAGCTTGGTGATCGCGTCCCGGAGTTTATCCACTTCAATACGCTGCGCGAACTTCATCCCGAGCGAATCGCCACCCGCGAAATCCACACCCATCACGCCCCCACCGCGTTTAATCCCCCAACCAAGACCGATCAAGATGATCGTCCAGGAGAGAATGAAAGCGGGCTTCGCCAGCTTGAGGAAGTTGATCTTCGTCTCACCCACGAAACTGAGCATTTTAACGCTGGAGATCAAGTTGCGCTCCAGCATGAAATCGAACAGGAAACGGGTCACAAACAACGCTGTGAACATCGAGGCTGCAATACCGATCGTCAGCGTCACGCCGAACCCTTTCACCGGGCCTGTGCCCATGTAAATCAGGATCACTGAAGCAATCAGCGTCGTCAGGTTGGAGTCGAAAATCGTTCCAAACGCCCGGTTGTAACCAGCGGCGATCGCGCCCCGAAGCGACTTGCCAGCCGCGAGTTCTTCGCGGATACGCTCAAAGATCAGCACGTTTGCATCGACCGCCATGCCGACGGTCAGCACGATGCCCGCGATGCCCGGCAGCGTCAGCGTGGTCCCGATGGAGCACATAACGCCCATCAGGATGATGACGTTGAGGATCAGGGCCACGTTCGCGATCAACCCTGCTTTCATGTAGTAAACCAGCATGAAGAGGGAAACGAAGATGATGCCCACAATCGAGGCCCGCACACCGCTCTTGATGGAATCTTTGCCCAGGGAAGGATCCACGCCGCGCTCCTCGATGATCTTCACCGGAGCTTCCAATGGATTTTCCAGGACGTTCGCCAACTCCATGGCCTCTTTCAGATCGAAATCGCCTGTAATTTGGGCATTGCCGCCACGGATCGCCTCGTTGATGACTGGTGCGGAATAAAGCTCGCCGTCCAACACAATGGCCAATTTGCGGCCAACATTTGCGGCGGTAATATCGCCAAATAACCCTGCGCCCTCGGTGTCGAAGCGCATCAGGATCTGAAATTCGCCGGAGACAGGGTGGCGGCTCACGCCCGCTTGTTGCACGTATTTACCGGTCAAGTTGCGCTCGGCTTTCTTCTTCACCAGCATCGGATAGGCTTGCTCCACGCCGTTTTTATCCACGCTGCGGAGAATCAGGCGTTCATAACCGGGAGCGGCAACGCCTTGCTGAATCATCGTGTCGCTTTCTGGATGGACCAGGCGGAACTCAAGGAACGCGGCGCGTTGAATGGTGCTCTTCGCGCTCTCTTTGTCGGCTTCGGACAAGCCGGGCATCTGGATGAGAATGCGGTTGTCACCGGAAGGCTGGAGAACAGGCTCCGCGACACCGAACTTATCCACACGGCGGCGGAGCACCTCAATGGCCTGCTCAAGGACCGCGCTGCGGTCCAGGTTGGAGGCATTCGTCCCTTCCATCTTGGTGGTGTCCACACCAACCAGGAACGAGGTGCCGCCTTGCAAGTCGAGGCCCAGCTTGATCTTGCCCGCTGCATTGGCCTGCAAGCGGTTCAGGATGACGCGGTTCGTCTCCTTGCCGGTGGGCACCTTGATCTGGGGAAAGTAACGGCTGAGGTCGTTCGTGCCGGTGGCAGCGAGCAACGCGGCGTATTCACGCCCGCGCTGGCCTTGGGCGGCCTGCTGCGCGGAGGCGACAATGGCGTTGAAGTTCGTGTCGCGGGAGGAGACGTTATTATTGAACTCCTCAATCAGAGAGCGGGGGCTGGGCGGGTATAACTCCCAAACCGACCAGAGGACGACAAAGACAATGAGAAAGAATCTCCAGGTGAAATTACGCATGGGATGAGGGGATTAGGATTCGGAAGAGCCAGCGCGCTCTGTGATCTCGGAGACGGCGCTCTTGAGGATTTCAAACTTGGAATCGCCGGAACGAATAGAAACGCTCTTTTCACTCAGGCTTGTGATCGTTCCAATGAGGCCGCCGCTGGTGACAACTTTGTCGCCGCGTTTGAGCGTTTTGAGCAATTCCGCCTTCTGTTTGGCTGCCTTTTGGCCGGGGCGGATCATGGCAAAATACATGATCACGAACATGAAGGCCATGAAGCCGAACATTTTCAGCATTTCACCCGTTGGATTGGCCTGTGTTCCAGGCGCAGGCGCGGGGGCCATGGCCAAAAATGCAATAAAAGCAGGAATGCTCATTTTCCGTTACAAAGCGGATAAAGTTATGCACGACTCCCCGTTTGGCAAGAACCTTCGCAGCCGCATTTCCCTGCTGCTGGGAGCAAGTTCCTGCTGTTTTGTATGTTCAAAATGGTGGGCTCTGTTATAAGAGCTGTTGAACCCATGAGCGCTCCGCACGCCAAAGCCCGCCAGGCCGCTTTCACCTTGATCGAATTGCTGGTGGTCATCGCCATCATTGCCGTTTTGGCCTCCATGCTCTTGCCTGCCATAGCCAAAGCCAAGGAGACGGCCAAGCGGATCAAGTGCGTCAACAACCAGAAGCAGCTCGCGATTACCTGGGCGCTCTACAACGCCGATTTTAACGACACGTTTGTCCCGAACGGGAACCAGGAGGGGTTGCCGCTCAAAGATCCGATGTGGGTCGGCGGCGGCTACCACCAATACACCGATGGCTTCACCAACACCAGAAACCTGCTGGACGAGCGGTTTGCCAATTTTGCCCGCTATCTGACCACGCCGCAGGTGTACCAGTGCCCGAGCGATAAAAGCTCGTACATCTCCGTTCAAGGCCGCCCGATCCAGCAGGTGCGCAGCTACGCCATGAATGTGTACCTCGCCCCCAACACCTTCGTTGGGAACCGGTTGACTGCTAATTACCGGGTTTTCCGCAAGAGCAGCCAACTCGTTGCCCCCACCGACACTTTCCTCTTTCAGGATCTGACGCCGCAAAGCCTTTGCACACCCGCCTTCATTGTAACGATGCAGGGCTATAATTGGTTTCACCTTCCGGCCACCCACCATAATCGCGGCGGCGTGATTTCTTTCACCGATGGCCATGTGCAGCCGCGGAAGTGGCTGGACTCGCGCATATTTCGCAGCGCGACTCTCGGGCAGCGAATCGACCACACCTTCACCACGCCGAACAGCAAAGACCTCGTTTGGCTCCAGGAGCGCACCACCTCCCGGCTGCGGTGACCGCTCCAGCTCCGTGAAATCCCATTGAACGTTTTTACGCGCAAGGCATCCAACTCTGCAGGTAGTCGAGCCGCTGCCTTGCAAATGGGTTGGCACAGAGATCATGTCTGGCAGTGAGGTTGGGCAGCGGTTCAGCACAGTCAGCCTCACTGCTCTTCTGAGCGTCCTGGTGAGGGCGTAATCTGATCTCATCACCACGGAGCCAGCGAAGTCGCTGGCTCTGTTTGTTTCCTCGCAACCCTTTCAGCAGCCTGAGTTAAGAACTGCCTTCGGTCAGGAATTCCCTGAGCATTTCCGCCCTTTTCCAATGAGTTCTCATTACGGGCGGCGTTCCCTTGTTCTGCCCGCAATCAGAACTAGGGTACTGGCAGAAAGAGAGGAAATGTATGGAAATTCTTTGGACACTGTTGATTGGTTTGATCGTGGGCATCGTGGCAAAAATGTTGATGCCAGGACGTGATCCAGGCGGGTTCATCATCACCTCCCTGCTCGGTGTGGCTGGCGCATTTATTGCCCACGCCATCGGCCGCGCGATGGGTTGGTACACTGAAGGGGAGCCTGCAGGCTTCATTGCCGCGGTCGTCGGGGCCATGCTGTTGCTAGGCCTATACCGGCTATTCACCGGTCGACGCACACGAGTCTAACAGATCAACGCAGCCCTCAAGCGGGGCGCAGAAAAGGCAGGCAGCGTGAGTTGCCTGCCTTTTTCGTTAGTCGGCCCATCCCCTAATCGGCTTTGGTCAGCATCCCCCATTTCGTTTTGGCTTAAGCAGCAGGAGTTTGTTTGGGGCGGTGCTGTCGAGGGGGCAGTAACGTGGACCCACATAAACTGGAAGGGGAGCGAAAATGAACGAAATCAACAACCAACTCGAAGAACAATTGGATCAAGTGCAGGACCAACTGGATCTGCCAAAATCACGATTCAGCAGCCTTCGCGGCATTCCTAACAAAGTGGGCAGCGCCGCGCGAAGCGTGGGGACTCATGCAAATGATTGTGTGCACAACCACACCTGGACCACCATGGCGATTGCGATGGGGCTCGGGCTAGCTGTCGGGATGTTGATGGGCCGCAGGGCTTAATCATTCGGGAGGAGCGCCGTTCCCTCTTTCAAAGAGGCGGCGCTCACGCTACAACGAGCAGGTCGTCGTGCGCGGAGCTGGCGGGGCCAGGTTCCGGGCTGACGGAGGGTAACCATGGCCGAGGACAAAATTTTTCGGGGAAACGAGGGCGAGCCGCAAAAGCTTAAGATATACTTTCTCCCGAATCTGATGACCGCAGGGAATCTTTTCTGCGGTTTTCTTGCGTTAACAAAGATCGTTGAAGCCGATCCGCTTTCACCGCAGTACACGCAGGTCATTCGGCAAGCGCTTTTCTTCATCCTGCTCGCCTGCATTTTCGATCTGCTTGACGGCCGTGTCGCGCGCATGGGTGGATCGGAAAGCCCCTTCGGCCGGGAATTCGACTCGCTGGCCGATGTGATTTCGTTCGGGGCGGCGCCGGCATTTCTGGTTCATAAAATCGTATTTCGGGACGTCTTCCAGGATCACCCGGAGATTGGCTGGTTCCTCGCCTCCATTTATCTCATTTGCGGCGCCTTTCGATTGGCTCGGTTCAATTGTCTTGCGGCCATGCCGGGCGGCGGAGGGAGCAAGGACTTTTTGGGCTTCCCGATTCCCGCAGCGGCGGGCCTTGTTGCTTCTTTGACACTGTTTCTCCTCTGGTGGGATGACCGCGGGTTTGTGACCGGCAACTGGCGCTATGCGCTGCCGGTAATCATGGTGATTCTTTCCATCATGATGGTCAGCGAGGTGCGCTATCCTTCGTTCAAAAAGATCGATTTCCGAACCACACGCCCGTTCACTAAGATGGTCATCTTCGCGCTGTTGGTTGGGTTAATTCTTGTGGCCTGGCGGAAAGTGCTGCCAGTCGCGCTGCCCGCGCTTTTCACCGCCTACTTAATTTACGGCCTGGTTCGCACCCGGCTCTCTCCTCGCACCCGGCACAACATCGAGGAGGAGGATGATGAGCACGAAGCAGTGGACACGCGGTAGATGGAGGAAATTCGCTCGTATGCCCTGGCAGCGATCACCGGCTTAATCAGCGGGTTCGTCGTTTGCATTCCGGTTGGGCCGATCAACATCACCATCCTCAACGAAGGCGCTAAACGGGGGTTTCTTTGGGCGTTCATGATTGGCCTGGGGGCGATGGCCATGGACTTCATTTATTGCGCCATCGCTTTCGCTGGTTTCACCGGTTTTTTCACCTCGCCCGTCATCCGCGCGGGAATGGAGCTGGGCAGCTTTCTGCTGATGCTCTTCCTCGGGATCAAGTACCTTTATGTTCGCGACCTCCCCGCAACGACTAAAACGGTGGAGGCTGTGGAGCAGAAGCTGCATCCGCACACCGCCTTTATGATTGGGTTCGTGCGTGTGCTCGGCAATCCGGCGGTGCTCCTCTTCTACATTACCCTCTCAGCGAGCTTCATTGCGCATGAGTGGATCGAGGACACCTTCGCGAGCAAGGCGGTGTGCGTGGCCGCGAACATGGTCGGCGGAACAATCTGGTTTGCCATTCTCGCTTATCTCGTGGCGCGAGGGCATGGGAAGTTCTCCACGGCAACCCTCGTGCGCATGTCGCATTGGAGCGGGTTTGCGCTGCTGGTAATGGCAGCGCTCCTTGGCATTCGGATAATCCGCTTGCTCGCCCGGTAAGCAGCTACTTGATCCACCCGCCCACACGGAGCCATTTCTCGCAAAGCGCGGGCCACTCGGTCACCGGCTCTTCCGTCTTGCGAAGGCCGTAGCCGTGCCCGCCAATAGAGAAGGCGTGCAATTCCGCTGGAACCTTCTGATCTTTCAGGGCGAGGTACAGCAGCATGCTGTGGGCGACATGCACACCATCATCAAAGGTGTGCACGAAGAAAGTGGGGGGCGCCTTGGGGGTGACTTTGATGTAGTCGCGGAGGGCTGTGTTTTCCTTATTCGCCAACCCGCCTGGATAAATCAGCATCAGGAAGTTCGGGTGAAAGGAGGTTTTATCCTGCTCGTCTGTCGAGGGGTAAAGCCGCTCAGGGAGCAGAGCAGTGAGAGCAGCAGTTTCGCCCCCGGCAGAGAATCCGAGCAGGCCGATCTTTTCAGGGTTAATCGCCCATTTCTTCGCGGAACTCCGGATCAGGCTCATGGCGCGTTGGGCATCTTGCACGGCGGCTTCATAACGGTTTTCGGGGTTGCGCGCAGGCACACGGTACTTCAGCACGAAAGCTGTGACCCCGATGCTGTTAAACCATTCGGCGACTTCCGTTCCTTCGAGGTCCATGGCCAGGATGTGGTGGCCGCCTCCCGGGCAAATCACGACGGCGGCGTCGGTGCGCTTTCCCGCGGGTGGTTGGTAAACCGTAATGGTGGGTGTGGAGACGTTCCCCAGTTTTATGATGCGGCGACCGGCGATCAGTTTGTCCTCCGCTTTGGTGGTGTCGGCTTCCGGCGGGAGAGATTTCATTTCACCCGGCGGCTTGGCGGGCCAGACATTGAACTCTTCGGCTGCCTGAAGAGGTAAGAGCGAGATGAGAGACAAGCAGAGCAGAATGGCAAAGCGCATAAGGGATGGTTGAGTGTAAAGGTTCGCAAGGGAGCGGCAAGGACGGATGGTCCGCGCGAGGGCGTCGACCCCAAAAAAGTTTTCCAAAACGCGGGAATAAGCGGGAATAGTCAGGATTAGCTGTAAATAACCGGGAATAGCCGGGCGATTGTGTGAAGAGCAAGTGGCGACTTGGCCCGGGTTTGCGACTCGCAGAGGGCGCCCGGTCGGGGACCGGGCCTACCAAAGTCCGCGCGCGGTTCCTCACTAATTTAGTGCAGCTATCGTTCACCTGTGGTTACGTGTAACCAGTAACGACCAGTAAGTCAATACGGTTTCCCTAAGGCTCCACGCGCTTATCTGGCGCTTGCTGGCGGCGCCGGAGCACAGGTATCTTGTGACGGTGCGGGTGTGGCTTCTTTTATTCTTCTGGTCTGTGCCCAGCTTTGCGGCTGTTCAGCCTGGACTGTTCGTGCCGAGCTTTCTGGATGTGCACGTGCGGGATGCCGTGACCGGCGCGCCCATTCGTGGAGCGGAAGCCCTTGTGCAGCCTCGGGTAGTGGAAGCGCTGCCAGGGGGGGAGGGAAGATTGTTGCCTCTTGAGCCTGGGGAGGTGGTGGGCCATGCCGAAACGGATGCGAATGGGCTGGCATCGGTTCTGATGTACGGGGACGAGGGATGGTTCGCTGTGACGGTTTTGGCGCCAGGATATGTCGGCCAGGTGAACACGATGGTTCGTTGGAACCCACACTTCCCAGAGCTGTTGTCATTTGCCCTGATTCCGAGTGATCTCAAAACGGGCACAAGAGAGAAACTCGCCGACGATGCCATTAACAGCCCCAAAGCTGAGGAAGAACAATGGATTGTGCCGCACTCCACCGGAGGTGATCTGCACGCATTAGCCACGCTGGTTCCGGATGAAATTCGCGTCGAAAATCTGAACGGCTTCACCGGCTTGATGAACTTTGATGAATTCGTCGCGGGCGTGGTTAGCCGAGAGCTGGGGGACAGCTTTCCCATTGAAGCTTTGAAAGCCCAAGCCGTGGCGTCGCGCAGCTTTGCCTTGGAGCAACATCAACGGCTCGGCCGCGCGAATGGCGGCCAGGCGTACACCGCCACGGTGGGGGCGCTCAGCCGGAACGCGGCGCTAGCCACGACAAAGATCGTGCTGACGGTGGATGGCCGAGTGATCCGCGCCTACTTCTCGGCCCGTTGCAATGGGGACTACACGTTGAATAGTGAGGAAGCGCCCACCTTGGCAAATTGCCGCGTCGGGGGGCTGGGCGCAGGCGTTGTATCATTTGCGCGGGCGCGCCCATGCAGCGGCCATATCAACTGCAGCCAGACGGCCGAGCAATGCTGCGTGCTGACGGTGCGCGGAAAGACTAATTACATATACGGCCATGGCATCGGCATGTGCCAACGAGGCGCGCAGCAATTCGCCGCCCGCGACCGATGGACCTACGAGCGGATTCTAACGAACTTCTACACAGGTGTGAATTTGCAGACGCCCGCGCCGCCAGCGAGAGAACCTCAAGTCACAACCCTGTCGCCCATGAACGTGACCACAACAAACGCTGTGCTCTATGCAGCGATTCAATCCGCTGGCTCTTCACCTGTGGTTGAGCGCGCGTTCGCGTGGGGAACAGGCGAGTCGCTCACGAACGTCGTTCCCAACGCGCGAATCGAGGTGGAAGGATCGACTTACTTTGCGCTGTTAACGGGCCTGATCCCGGGCACAACGTATAGTGTCCAAGCGCGTGCCCGGAACGCGGAAGGATGGGGCAGGGGGGAAATTGTCGAGTTTCAAACAGCGCCTGGTCCCCCGACCTTCAGTCGGGCCATATTGGCTGGGTCGGAAATTCAGATCGAACTGCAGGCGAGCGCTTCACGCCCTTTCCGCATTGAATCATCCACCAACCTCACATCGTGGGCAGCATTTACAAACATCGCCACCGACGCCGCTGGCGCGGCAACTATCCGCGCGCCAGCAACTCTGGGTGAGCGAATGTTCTTCCGCGCGGTGAGCGTGGATTAACCACGGGCAGGGGCTGGCGTCGGCGGAGGCAAAGTCGCATCGGGCGTTTTTGGGCGGAAGCTGCGCCAGTATTCCAATGGGAAGAAGCAGAGCGCGATAATCGCGACCTGGGTCATGTTAAAGCCCATCAGCCATTTGAACGCTTGCTCCATGAACCCGTAGGAGTGCAGGCCCACACCAAGCATGTTCACGCCGAACCATGAGAAGGCGGTCACAACATTGCCGAAGACAGCCATGGCCATGAGGCCGCGATCTTTGATCAAGCCACCCCAGCGAGCGTGCAGAATGACGGCGCACCAAATCACGATCATCAAAGCGCCATTCTCTTTCGGATCCCAACCCCAGAAACGGCCCCAGGATTGATCTGCCCAAATGCCGCCGAGGACCGTGCCGACAAAGCTGAAGAGCGTCGAAAAACAGATGATGCCATAAACCATTCGGCTCAGGGCTTTGGCGCTGGCGGATGGGAGCGTGGTCGTGAAGAAGCCGCGCAGGATGTAAATGATCGCGAGGAGACCGGCGACGAACATTGCCGAATATCCAAGTGTGATCACCACGACGTGTGTGGCCAGCCAGAAGTTGGTGTCGAGCACGGCGCGGAGCATCTCCATCGTGTCACCATCCAGCGAAAGGTTGTGCGCGATGACAAGGGTGGTGAAGCCAACGGCTGAAGCGGCCACGACGCCGATGCCATCCTTGTAGATGCGCTCGAGAATAAGCCCGAGGATGACCGCGCCCCAACCGACGAAGATGGCGGACGAATAAAGGTTGGTCACGGGCGGACGGCCTTCGAGAACCATGCGGAAAATGAGACCGCCGGTGTGAACAATAAGCGCGATGATGCCAAGACCCATGGCAGTGAGCCGCCAGCCAGAATTCCAGTTGAACCAAAACCCGCACCCCGCGATGAAAGCGACGATATAAATAGCCATGCTCTTTACGAATGGCCGCCAATCATTGAAGTAGGTCTCGCGGTAGCCTTTGTTCAACTCGGGCTGATATTGCCGCGAGAGGAAGCCGCGATAATCCGCAACCGCTTTGTTGAACTCGGCGGGTTTCTTGTCACCGTATGCGGTGACCATCTTTGCGTAATGCTGGATGGCGGGATCGACCTGCCCCGTCGCCATTCCGCCTAAGAGAGCGGTGCCGGTGTTAATCCAGTTCTCGCGGGACTTCTCGGGGTTGGGAGGAGGAATGACCAAGGCGTAATTAGCATTGGAGAGCACCTGGTAACGGCGCGCGAACTGTGCAAGCAGCGTCAAAGCGGTCTGATCGTATTCCTTTCCTTCCTGATGCGCCTGGAAAGCGGCGACGCCCGAAGCAAGGGTCTTCTGGTAAGCGCTCAGCTCGCCTTCAAAGTCATTGGCGTTTTCAGGGCGAATGTTGTTCTTGATGCGGAAGTAAGTGTTGATGCCGAAACTGAGCTTAATCACCGCTTTCTCAAACGGAGTGCGCGACTCGACTTCCCGCTTCTGGCGAGTAATGCGGCGCGCTTCAGTTTCCAGTTGCTCCCATTTGTCTTTGATCTGATTGAAGGAGAAGAACTTCTCCTCGGGCAGGTTCAACATTCCCCCGCGCAACTCGGGGTGGTCGATGCGGAAAATCTTGCGCTCATCCGCGTCGGCGGGGCGGCTCATGGCTTCGAGAAACCATTCTGTGGCGGTGAGTTTTGGAGGATGGCTCCAGAACGCGTACCAAGGCTTCTCCTCAAGCAACACGCTGGCCTTGCCGTGAATGACCACAAGCGAGTTGCGGGCCGCTGAGGACATCGGCTGGATGCGGCCGTTGAGCAGCACGGGAATTTCGGAGAAACCGTGCAGATCGTATTCGGTCTTGTTCTTGAGCGGGCGGAGCGTTGAAAGCGCCCAGACGCCGAAGATCGCAATGAGGATCCAGGGAATAAACTTTTTCATGCTGCTGCCGCCTTCCTCTTTTTGGCAAAGCCGACCAGGTGGGACATAAACTGAACGGTCAAACCTACACCGACCAGGATGCAAGAGACATAGGGCGTGAGCCAACTTGGGTTCCGCACCACTTGGAGGATCGAAACGCGCTCATCGAACTGATCGAAGCTCCCCTGGTAATAGGTCTCCCCACCGTAGCGAAGAGGGTTGTTCATGTAGATCAGCACTTCGCGTGTCTCGCTTGTTTCCGGATTCTTCAGCTGAATCCGGCTGGAAAAGTTTTTGGGAATTTCCGTGCCGCGATAACGATCGTGGGTGAAATCGACCAACTCGATGTAGTGCGGCTTGTAGTACCGCTCCGAGCGGAGGGTGACCTCGTAGGACTTGCCGTTATGCTCGAAGCGCTCGAAACCGGGAGGGACCGCGACCTCCAGATTGCGCCGCGCCCAGGAGCTTAAATGATCATCCGAAAACCAGGCGGATAGTTTGAATCGTTTGTCGCTTGCGCCGCCGAACTCCACCTCTGTGTAAGGCACGTCCTTGTCGTTCATTTTCGTTGTGGGCGGGGCTTGGCGCAGCGAAAGAGTCGCTGTGTTCGTGAGCGGCTCGCTATTCTGCCAGTACGAATGAACACGGACAGGGAAAGGAAGATCGGGGTGTTTGATTTCGCCGCCCCTGGCCAGCAGCGCCTCGGGAATGGATACGACGAAATCGCTGTTCGGATCCGATTTATCAATGATAGCGAGTTCGTGACGGCGAGCGGCTTCGGAGAAATTGCTCGCGCTGCCTTCAACGAGGCGCATGTGACTCTCCACCTGGAGCATTTCGGTAAAGAACTGGCCGAGCAAAAGCAGAATCAACCCCGCGTGAACGAGGAAGATGCCGATCTTCTTTTTGCTAAAGGTGAAGCGGCGAATATGCGCGGCAATGAGGTTGATCAGAAGAATCCAACCCAGCAAATAGCCGCCGGGCCATACTGGAATTCGAAAGTTTGAGCCTTGAGGGGTCCAGTAAACGAAGAGGCTTTGGAAATAGTTTTCCTGCGCGGTGTAAAGCCCAAGCTTCACCTGGGCGATGGTGCCGATGAAAACGAGCACAAGCGCCAAAGCGAGGCAGACGACAGTCAGGCGCAGCGAGGTGAAGAAATCGAGAATGCGATTAGCCAGCATTGGGGTATTTGGCGCTTTTAACGAAGTTTAGCAGATTTTCCTTCTCCCGCTCCACAACAGGGGCGTCACCCATCATCTTGTAGTACCAGGAGTTGGCGCCGACTTTAACGATAGCCGTGACAAGGCGAGTCTCCTTGCCGCTGCGCGGGTTCTTACCGACGAAGTCCACTACCGTAAATTGGTTGGAACCTTCGCCGACGGTTGTGGCGACCTTCGGAATATCGCTGGGATCAATCGGGCCGAGGCCAACCTGGCGGCGCCAGCGGTCGATGTTTGCGACCAAGCCGCCAGTGTCGCCAGGGAAACTTGTGATGGTCACTTCAGCCTGGCCTTCCTGCCCGCTGACATTGAAGGCGGCGAGAACCATTTGGCCGGGAGTCTTGGACTGCCAGGAAGCGGGAGGTTCCCATTCCGGAAGCGCAGGGCCTTGTGATGGGCGTTGCGGCGCTGCGGCAGCGCTTTCGCCGCCAGAGGCGCTGCCGGTTTCGTGTTCGCCGGCGTGGACGTCCATCGAGGCCAAAAACTGCTTCAGCTTGTCTTTGTTAGCGGCGACTACCGCCTGGTCACCCGTAAGTTTGAAAAACCAAAGGGCGCCTTCGATGGTCGCGAGCGCGCCAGTGGTTTGTCGAGCCACGCCATTCGTCCCATTCGCAGGGGCGGTGAACTCGACCAGCTTGCCTTCAGCATTGCCGATCTTTACAGCCTGGCTTTGCTTCTCGAAATCTTCGGCCGTCAGTGCGGGCAGTTGCAGCTCGGAACGCCACATGTTCACGGCATCGACCTCGATATCCTTCGCGCCGGGAAGGGGAGTTACGGTGACACGCGCTTCGCCCTGATCGGACTTAATGACGAAGCTGGCGATGTGCATGCTGCCAGGCTGCACCTCCTGCCACCCGCTTGGCGTTTCGTAATGGGCATGAGGCCGCTGATGCACATGGCCCGCGTGGGCTGCATCGGCGGTCATGGGCGGCTGCTCTTTGGGAATGCGATAGGCGCGAATCTCCTCGCGGCTGCAGCCCGAAAGGGCCACGCCAACGGCGAGAGCTGCGACTAAACCAACATGCCTGGGTGCGTGCAGTGACATCAAATATTGGCCTCCTGTGGACCAGAAAGCATAACATAGACGCGCAAAACGACGTCAGTAACTCAAATTTTTTTCTGAGCGGCGCTTGAAGCCTAAATAAGACCCGTGATTCCGAACGCAAACGGCTCCGAAATCAGGTGAACTTCGGAGCGCAAGTCGCTCTGCTTCAGGGACTCCCGGCTCGCGGACGAGTTACAGGTTGGCGTCTGTAACAGCCCCGAGATGGGCTGAGGTGACTTGCTTGGCGTATTTGGCCAGAACCCCGCGGGTGTAGCGTGGCTTTGGAGCTTTCCAATCCCGCAAGCGGGCCTTCAGCTCACTAGCTGGGATTTCGAGGTCCAACGTCCGACGTTCGGCATCAATAGTGATGGAGTCGCCGTTCTTGATCACGGCCAGGGGGCCACCGGCGAAAGCTTCCGGTGTGATATGGCCGACCACGAAGCCATGGCTGCCGCCAGAGAAGCGTCCGTCGGTGATCAGCGCCACATCTTTGCCGAGGCCGCGGCCCATAACAGCTGCTGTGGGCCCGAGCATTTCGCGCATGCCAGGACCGCCCTGAGGCCCTTCGTAACGGATGACGATGACGTCGCCCTTCTTGATGGAGCCGTCGAGGATCTTCTCCATGGCCGCTTCTTCGGAGTTGAAGACGCGGGCTTTGCCGGTGAAGCGCAGGCCTTCCTTGCCGCTAATCTTTGCCAGGGCGCCCGTTGGGGCGAGGTTACCGTAGAGAACGACGAGGTGGCTGTCCTTCTTGATAGGGTTGTCGAATGAGCGAATGATCTGCTGCCCAGCAGGATAGCTCGGCGCGTCTTTCAGGTTTTCAGCCATCGTCTTGCCGGTCACCGTCATGCAATCCCCATGCAAAAGTCCTGCATCCAACAGCATCTTCATCAGCGGGTGA
>Ga0196963_10001370_pt1 | contig 16706 bp, 15 predicted proteins | sample S1_5metaG_FD_148600 | JGI IMG/M metagenome (GOLD analysis project Ga0196963, IMG submission 148600) | Soil microbial communities from Anza Borrego desert, Southern California, United States - S1_5 | ecosystem: Environmental > Terrestrial > Soil > Desert | place: USA: California | collected... | reverse complement strand
CGCTAAGCGCTCATCGGGAAATGCGGCTCTCCCAACGTCGTTTGGGCCAGGTTTGGCAACCCGCAGTTCGGCCTCTGGCCTTGACTGCGGCGTCGCCAAAAATTATCCATATCAGACACCATCCACCCCAGCCGCATGACCCAGGACTCCACCCCAAACCTTCTGCCTAATCGCCGCGATTTCATCCGCACTGCCTCCACAGCCGTGGCAGTCGTAGGCGCTGTCGGCCCACACATCAGTTTAGCTCCACGCGCGTTCGCCCAGAATGACGCCACATTGCGCGTGGGTCTTGTCGGCTGCGGCGGCCGCGGCACAGGCGCTGCCGCCCAGGCCCTTCGCGCCGATAAGAACGTCATGCTCACCGCCATGGGTGACGCCTTTCCGGATGCCATCGAAGGCAGCATCTCAGCGCTCAAAAAACAGGATGTCGGCGAGAAGATTAACGTCGATCCAGACAAGAAGTTCACCGGGCTGGACGCCTACCAGAAGGTCATCGATAGCGGCGTCGATCTCGTGATCCTGACCTCCCCTCCCGGTTTCCGCCCGCAGCACCTTGAGGCCGCAGTGAAGGCTGGCAAACATGTTTTCTGTGAGAAACCAATGGCTGTGGACGCCCCGGGCGTTCGCCGGGTCTTGGCTGCCGCCGAAGAAGCTAAAAAGAAGAAGTTGGGCCTCGTGGCTGGCTTCTGCTGGCGTTACCACCTGCCCAAGCGCGCTACTTTTGAGCGTCTGGCGAATGGCGCAATTGGCGACATCACCACCATCTACTCGACTTACAACACCGGTCCAGTTAAACCCCAAACTCTTACGGACCCAAGCTGGACACCGCTTCAGCGGCAAGTTCGCAATTGGTACCAGTTCGCATGGCTTTCTGGTGATCATATTGTCGAACAAGCAATCCATAGCATCGACATGATGGCGTGGGGCATGGGAGATGTTCCTCCGGTTCGAGCCATGGGCACAGGCGGCCGCCAGGTCCGCACTTCGTGGGGCAACATCTGGGATCACTTCGCCATTGTATATGAGTATGCCAACGGCGCGCGCGGCTTCCATTTCTGCCGCCAGCAAAGCGGGTGTGACAACGATTACGCGGTCAAGTTCGCCGGGCGCAAAGGTGACTGCGTCATTGATTGCAGCCGGAACATTCATTCAATCACTGGCGCATCGGAGTGGCGTTACAGCGAGAAAAACGTTCCTGACATGTATCAGGTCGAGCACAACGAGTTGTTCGCCTCGATCCGCAAAGGTGAGCCATTGAACGATGGTAAATGGATGTCCTATAGCACGATGCTCGGCATCATGGGCCGCATGGCCGCCTACACCGGCAAGACCGTGACCTGGGAGGAAGCTCTGAATTCCCAGGAAGTGCTCGCCCCCGCTTACACCGACTGGAACAGCGAAGTGGAAGTCCCAGCCGTCCCGATGCCTGGCCGAACAAAGTTGATCTAGAAGGCTTTCGTCAAACAAAAGCGCCAACCAGAGCGGTTGGCGCTTCTTGGAGATTCTCTGCGTGTATTAGAGCGCGGCTCCGACGTAACTCAAAGTCAGGACGCCGTACGCTGTCACCAGCACAGGATCCTTCTCGAACCAGCGCCCGTTGTTGTTCTGCCAGGAGCCATCCTGCTTTTGCAGATCAAACATCCGCAAGGCGAGATTCTGGCGCCAATCCACCTTGTCTTTGCCTATGTCAAGCTTGTCCACGCCGCCCACATGCAGAGCCTTTGCCATGGTGTGATAGTAGTAATACAGCCCCTGCTCGCCCATGCCCGGGTTTTCGCTCAAGGTGTAATTTTTTTGCAGCCATTCCAGAACTGCTGTCACGCGCGCATCATCCTTCGATAGACCCGAATAAATGTAGGAAAGCATTCCGGCGTAGCTGATGCTACCGTAGGCGCGCAGCGCCACCCGGCCATCTGCAGTGTTCGTTTCACCCGCCTTCGACTCCGAAGGATGATAAATAAACCCGCCTTTGTTTGCTTCGTCCGTGCTCACCCATGTCTGCTTGTTATGCGAGGGGAGATGTTGGCAGTTCTGCAGGAAGCTGATCGCTGCGGCGAAATCCAACTCAGGTTCCTTAGCCCCCGTGTCGCTCACCAGCTTGCGGCTCTGATGCAAGGCTTCCAGCGCGGTTAGCGTGTTAGCCATGTCGGAATGCTCGTATTTGCTGCCATACCCGACGCCGCCGTCGTAAACGTTATCCAATTTCCCCTTTTCGCCCATGTCCACCTGGGTGCCGATAAGGTATGAGCGCGCCTTTTTGATGATCTCCTTGTCCTTGGGATCGTTGAGAGCGGCAAAGGCTTGGAGCGATAAGGCCGTGTTGTAATTCACCAGTTCCTTCTTTGCGTAAATCGAACCATCCTCCTTCACGTGCGAGCGCAGGTAAGCGAACCCTTTGTCCACCGCTTTTTTCTCTTCAGGTGATGTCGCTGGGTCGCTCAGAAGAGCAGTCAAGGCGAGCGCTGTAAGGGCTGGAGTGTCTTGCGCCGACCAAAATCCACCAGGCTGTTGGTTTTTGACCAGCCAATCTGCCCCGCGGGAAATCGAGTGCTTCACCTCGTTCTTTAACGAGGGATTGCCGCTTAATAGCGGCTGCGCGGCTTTAAGAGCGACCACGCTGAGGGTGGCGAGAATCGCGATCAGGAATCGTTTCACGCGGGGAATCTAGGCTGCCCGTGAGAAAAGGCAAAGCAATTGGAGAAGCGAAACTGCTCTCCCTTAGAAGCTCAGCGCCCCTCTGTTTTCCACGTCCGCACCAACTGCGGGAACACACATTGATCGCACACCGCGTTGGAGTGATTGCAAAAATCGCGAGTAATCTGAAGCAGTCCTTGCTGCAAGGCTGCGGTGTTCAAGCGAACTTTCGTTCCCGCAAACAGCCGCTCACGAGCTTGTTTCAACGCCGAATTATCCTGACCTGCTGGCCAGGCGAAAAACCTTCTGCGAGCCAGCGCCTCCAGATCCCGGTTTTTTCCCGCCATGGCCCTCACCATGAACCATGGCAGAATGACGTTAATCGCTAAATCGCTCACCCGGTCTTTACCCAACATTGGCAAAGTTCTCTTCAAGGGCGCGGAGCGGAAAGTGCAACGCTCCTGCCAAAAGGTCTCACCCATCGGCTGCAAAATACCCGCGAGATCATCCTCCGCTGAAGCATCTGGCGCTTTTAAGAACCATTGCTCCAGGCGCGCGAACAGATCCGCACATGAGGCCCACTGCGCAGCAAGCGCAAGTCGTCGCTGCGGATGGTTCGCCGGGCGCACGCCGTCCAACCGCCACGCTTCGCTAGGCAGCACGTTCAAAGCTTGGTCTCCCTGCTCCCGCCACCACGCGCTCCAGATCACCTTCAAGCGCCGTGCGCTTTCCAATGGCAACGCGCTCGCGTCAGTCGGTAACAATCCACTCAGCCCAAATATTCTAGCCTCGTTGCGAATCCGCTCACTGCTCCGGCCCAAGGGCGGGCCAAGCATTTCCGCCAGTCGGCGCATGGGCCAGGCATTATGCTTATATCCAAGCCCCGCCAGGAGGCCCTCCCAGAGCGCTTGCTCCCACCCGCACTGTTTTGCGCGGGCCTGCAATTGCTCCGCCTTGTATGCCAATCGAACTTCGGCCGCCTGCTGTAACAACGCGTCCAATTGCCCCGAATCAAGCGCCGCCAACGGACCGCTGCATCTGCCAGCGAACTCCTTCGGCAATGCCCCGGCTCCGCTATCCAGCCACTGCGCAAGGTCCGTCCACGGTGAATCCAGGCACGGCTTTAAAGCAACGCACGGAACGCCCGACGCGGCAGCGTTCGGCCGCGCCCAGACAACGTGCAGAATGACTTCCTTGTATTCAGGATTCCGTACGTGCCCATGACTCGACCACCCCTGCGGTTCAAGATCCAGTTCGACATCTCCTGACTTCGCGCGTTCCCCCTCAAACTGGATCACCGCCTGCCGAAAATCTGGCCCTGCTTCGCGATTCCAAAATCCAGGATGGATCACCCGCACCACCCTCCCATCCAGCGTCCGCAGAGAATCCCGCCGCAACCGTTGATGCAGCCAGACCTGCTGGAGCAATGCCTCGGGAGGAGTTGTGTCCGTCTCCCGAAACGCCCACCCCTGCCGCGCCTGCGCGCGCCATGCGGCGTATTCGTTCTCTGGCATTAACTGCATGGTCATCCAGCTTCCGGCAAACTTCTGGGCACGCTCGCATTACGGGCGCGGCCCTCCGCCCAGGCCCGGAGCCTGCCAATCTGTGCATCCATCGTGCGGGCCAATGGCACTGATTGACCGATCACCTCGAGCATGTGCTCCAACCTCAATTCTTCGTTTGCGTAAAAGGCATCGTACAACGCGCTGTTCACTGCCTCCTCGATCTCAGCCCCGCTAAAGCCTTCGGTCGCCTCTGCCAGCGCGTCCAAATCGTAGCTCGCTGCGGAACGCCCCCGTTTGCCTATGTGAATGGCGAAGATGTGTCGTCTCTCCTCGCGCCCTGGCAAATCTACAAAGAAGATTTCATCCACACGCCCCTTCCGCAGAAGTTCAGGGGGGAGATGTGATATATCATTCGCTGTCGCAACCAGAAACACCGGCGCAGTCTTCTCGGACAACCATGTTAACAATGTTCCAAACACCCGCGCCGTCGTTCCGCCATCGGACATTCCCGAGCCCTGCGTCCCGGCCAGCGCTTTGTCGATCTCGTCCACCCAAAGGATTGCGGGAGCCACTGACTCAGCGACCGCAATCGCCCTCCGAATGTTCTCTTCCGAAGATCCAATCAAACTCCCGAACATCCTCCCCATGTCCAACCGCAGCAACGGCAACTGCCATGCGTTCGACACCGCTTTTGCGCACAAGCTCTTTCCGCAACCTTGCACGCCCAGCAGGAGGATTCCGCGGGGCGCATGCAACCCGAAGGCCCGCGCCTCCTCCCTGAACGCCGAAGCGCGCTTCCTCAGCCAATCCTTAAGAACACTCAGCCCTCCAACATTCGAGAAGCTCTCCGCCGTCGCATAATACTCAAGCAGGCCGTTCTTCCGAATGATCTGCTGTTTTTCAGCAAGCACTTCCGTAACATCGTCGCTGCTCAAGCGCTGATCTTTCACGATGATCTTGGCAAAGACGTTCTCGGCCTCGCTCAGCGTCAGGCCAAGCGCCGCGTTCAACAACCGTTCTCGCCCGCCTCCGTCCAGATCCACCGTCACATTCTTAAGCTGCTCGACCTCCTCCACGATCCGGTTTAGCAACTCTCCCAGCTCGGTCTTCGTTGGCAGTGGCAAGTTGATGACCGTGATTTCCTTCTCCAGCTCCACCGGGATCTCCACAATCGGAGAGACAATCACCACGGTTTTGGCGCTGTTCTTAAGCTGGATGGCGATGTCCTTTAAGCGCCGAATCACAGCAGTTTGTGACTTCTCGAGGAACGCATGGAAATCCTTGAACAGAAATATCGCAGGATCCACTTGGTCGATGACGTAATCCAACGCTGCCACTGGGTCGCGGGTGGGTGGATGACGGCTCTTTTGCGACTGGATCGAGGTCCCCACCGGCACTACCCCGCTCGTGTAACTCCATTGAAGGAGTTTCTTTTGCCGCCGCTCGCTTAGGCTCTTGAATATCTCCTCGACGCGAGCCTCCTCTGCGGTCACGACGTACAGTATCGGATACCGCGCCCGCACCAGTGTTTCGACTTCCCCGGCAAAACTCATGAGCAGGCCCGCAGCCTAAACATCCAACGACCGCATGTCATTTCAAATGAATGTGCGCCTGCCTCCCTATTTCTGCGCTGAATTGCTTGATTCTCTTGGACGATGTTGCTACATTCCTTGTTCGAAGCCATGGGTGATTGGGTGCTAACCGCGTGCTCTCTCCTCTTTTTGCCGCGTTCCGCGCCTCGTTCTCAACTTCGTGTCCGAGGATGAATTTGCAGCTCCAACATCGCAGAAGCGCTTGCCGGGCCGCCCAGCGGCTGGCCGGAGGCTTTACGCTACTAGAGCTGATGGCTGTAATCCTCATCATCCTCACTCTCAGCGGCCTGCTGATTGCCGCCCTTAACGGCACCCGCCGCAAATCTCAGCAAGTCACCTGCCAGCTCAATAACCTAAAGCAACTAAGTCTCTCATGGATCCTCTACGCCGATGATAACGATGACCAGCTTGCTCTGAACCGCACCGACACCCGCCCGCAGCCGAGCGCCGCTCTCGGCACCCGGCTCTCCACCAATTCCTGGGTCGCGGGCAACCCTCGCGAGGATCTCACGACAGATAACATTAAGCTCGGAACCCTCTTCCCTTACCTTCGGTCTCCGCAGCTTTACGTCTGCCCGATGGACGGCTCCACCGTTGGCAAAACCACCCGCCCCGTGACCCGCAGCTATTCCATGAGCGCCTACATGAACGGCGACAACGGGGTGAACGACAAGCGGGTTAAACAAAAGCTTTCGGACATCAGCTCCCCTTCGCCCTCAGACGTTTTCGTATTCATCGAGGAGCATGAGAATAGCTCCTGGCGCAGTTCCTTTCAGGTGTTGCCCCGGGAGAGTTTCACTGTGATGGAAGGCCGCTGGAGCAGCACCCCGTCAGATCGGCATAACCGTGGCGCCAACCTGGCTTTCGCCGATGGCCATGTGGAATATTGGAAGTGGGCCTGGCCTAAGCAGGGAAACCTCGTCAATCTTTCGGCCAGCAATGTGCGCGAATTGAACGACCTGCGCCGCCTTCAAAACTCCATCCCCAAGCCCTAGCCTGCTGTTAGAGCGTGGCAGTGTCTTCTCTTGAGCGCGCCTGTTGGGAAAGACGGTTCAACTCCGCGGCCGTCATCTCGCTGATGAGCTGCTTGAAGGCGATCTGCGGTTCCCATCCCAACAACTGCTTCGCCTTGCTTGCGTTCCCAACCAACCGTTGCGGTTCAGCGGGCCGCATAAAGCGTGGATCTTTCTTCACATGCTGCGTCCAATCGAGTCCCACGCTTTCAAAAGCCGTTTCCACCACATCCTGCACGGAATGCAGCTTGCCCGTCGCAAACACAAAGTTTTCCGCTGTGGGATGCTGCAGTGCCAGCCACATGCCTCGGACGTAATCTCTTGAATGTCCCCAATCCCTCTGCGCGGACAGATCACCGAGCATCAGCTCCTTCTGCAAGCCGAGCTTGATCGCCGCTGCGCCTGACGCAATCTTGCGCGTCACGAAGTTTTCACCGCGCCGGGGGGACTCGTGATTGTAGAGAATTCCATTCACTCCAAAGAACCCGAACGCCCTTCTGTAAACCGTCACCATTTGCGCAGCGAAAGCCTTCGCGCAGCCGTATGGGTTGATTGGGTTGTATGGCGTCTCCTCATCTTGCGGCATCGTTTTAGGCTCGCCAAAGATTTCGCTCGAGGCAGCGTGGAAGAGCTTGGGCGGCTTTGGCAGATCGCGGATTATTTCCAGCAGTCGCAACGTCCCAACGGCCGTCATTTCGCAAGTGGACTCCGGGATATCGAAGCTCAACCCGACATGGCTTTGGCCAGCCAGATGATAAATTTCATCCGGCGCGACCTTCGTCATGACCCGCCTCAACGTGGTCGGGTCATCAATGTCGGCGTAATGAAGGAAAAAGGTTTTCCCGTATATCTCAGGGTCGCGATAAAGGTGATCGATGCGCGACCGATTGAACATGCTGGAGCGCCGAACCACCCCATGCACCTCGTACCCCTTTTCCAGGAGAAGCTCGCTTAAATAGGAGCCATCCTGTCCCGTGACTCCTGTTATCAGCGCGCGAGCCATTGCTATTCGTCGTTGCGGCGCACTTTGCCGGAGAGTTGGTCCTGCAGAGCCTTCACGTCGGCATCGACCATAATCCTTACTAGCTCCGCAAACTTAACCTTCGGCTCCCAACCCAGCTTCGCCTTGGCTTTTGATGCGTCACCAATCAACAAATCCACTTCAGCCGGGCGGTAATAGCGAGGGTCAATCTCGACATATTTCTGGTAATCGAGGCCCACATGCGCAAACGCAATCTCCAGAAACTCACGCACCGAATGCGTCTCGTTCGTTGCAATTACGTAGTCGTCTGGCTCCGGCTGTTGCAGCATCAGCCACATCGCTTCGACATACTCCTTCGCGTAGCCCCAGTCGCGCTTTGCATCCAAATTTCCCAGGAACAGCTTGTCCTGCATCCCGGCCTTGATCCGCGCCAACGCGCGAGTGATCTTGCGCGTCACGAAAGTCTCACCACGGCGTGGCGATTCATGGTTGAACAGAATGCCGTTGCTCGCGTGCATGCCATACGACTCCCGGTAATTCACCGTGATCCAGTACGCATACACCTTCGCGCAGCCGTAGGGTGACCGAGGATAGAAAGGCGTCTTCTCTGTCTGCGGAACTTCCTGCACCAGGCCGTACATCTCGCTTGAGGACGCCTGGTAATACCGAGGCTTGATCCCGACTTCGCGAATGGCTTCGAGCAAACGAATCGCTCCCGTGCCGGTGATGTCCGTAGTGTATTCTGGCGCGTCGAAGCTCACGCGCACATGGCTCTGCGCGGCGAGATTGTACACCTCTTCCGGCTGCACTTTGCCGATCAGGCGCGCGAGGGCGCTCGCGTCCGCGAGATCACCGTAGTGCAAAAACATCCGGCTCGAGCCTGAGTGCGGATCTTCATAAATCGGGTCAAGACGACCAGTATTGAAGGTGCTGGCGCGGCGAATAATCCCATGAACCTCGTAACCCTTGGAAAGGAGGAGTTCCGCTAAATATGAACCATCCTGGCCGGTTATCCCTGTAATCAGCGCTTTTTTCGGCATATGAACTTCTTGGCGCGCACAGCTTGGGGCAACGCCGCTTGCTCTGGCAAGCCCGAAGCCCTTATCGGGGATTTCCACCCTGCAGCTCCGCATTACGACCCGCTTCCCCCTGCCCTCTTAGCGGGGACTGCCCCTCATCTTTGCGCGCTTTGACAGCCCATCTTGGAGGCACGATTTTTATGGGAGGAAGAAGATCATGAACCATATCGAAAAATCAATTGAAGTGGATGCGCCCGCGAACACGGTTTACAACCAATGGACGCAGTTTGAGGAATTTCCGGAATTCATGGAAGGCATTGAGTCTGTCAGCCAGCTAGACGACAAGCGCTTGCATTGGAAAGCGAGCATCGCTGGCAAAATCAAGGAATGGGACGCCGAGATTTTCGAGCAGGTGCCCGATCAAATAATCGCCTGGCGGAGCATGAACGGCGCGTTGAACACCGGCCGCGTCGCGTTCACCCCCATTAACGCTGGCCGCACACTCGTGATGCTGCGCATCAACTACGAGCCAGAAGGCGCCATTGAAAACATCGGCGACGCTTTGGGGATTGTTGAGCGGCGTGTCGAAGGCGATCTTCGCCGCTTTAAAGAATTTATCGAATCCCGCGGGCGTGAAACTGGCGCTTGGCGCGGCGAAATTCACGGCAAACAGGTTCGTTGCACACCGACCGGACGCACCTCCGAAGCAATGCAATCCAGTGTTGCTGAGCAGGAAGCTCGTGAGGCCCGCAGCAAGGGACAATATAATTCCTAACTCGTTGCGCCCTCTCTCCTTCGCGGGAGAGGGCTCCCCATGCCTGCACGCACAGCAGCAAGAAAGCTGGAGGAACTCGCAGCTCGTATTCGTGTCTGTCCAGAATGCCCGCTCTGCGCCTCCCGCACCATCGCTGTCCCGGGGGATGGCTCCCCTTCGGCGCGCGTCATGATCATCGGCGAAGCGCCGGGTAAGGACGAAGACAAAACGGGTCATCCCTTTGTCGGCTCAGCTGGTCGTTACCTCGACCATCTTCTGGAAGGCACCGACATTCAACGGAGCATCTTTTTTATCACTAATCTCGTTAAGTGCCGTCCCCCAGCCAACCGCGTTCCCAAAGCGCTCGAGGTGGACACCTGCACGACTCTCTACCTTTCTCGCCAAATCGCTCTGATCAACCCGGAGCTGATCGTTTTGCTCGGAGCGGTCGCGGCCAAAAAACTACTGGGGGTGTCGAAGGTTGATGAAGTCCGCGGCAGAATTTTTGAACAGGAGGGTCGTCGTTACCTCGTCACATATCATCCGGCAGTCCGCTTCTACCGCGAGGATCTGGCCGAACGGGTGAAAGCCGACTTCGGCCTGCTTAAAAGAGAACTAACCCGCTTGGCTAAAGTAACTGCCCAAGCTCAACTGGCGGGCGCTGCCCCATGAACGCCACTGAAGACTCACCCACTGCGAGGCTGCCCGTTTCCATCGACGACATCTATGCTGCGGCCGAGCGCCTGAAGGGCAAAGTCAGCTACACACCATGCCCGAAGTCGATCCCTCTCTCTGAAGCCACCGGTTGCGAGGTCCATTGCAAGCTCGAGCATCTGCAACGGACCGGTAGCTTTAAAGAACGCGGCGCCCGGAACGCTCTTGAGCAGCTCACCGCAGAGCGCCAACGCCAGGGAGTCATTGCCGCTTCCGCCGGCAATCATGCTCTCGGTTTGGTTTACCACTCCACGCTCCTGAATATTCCGGTCACGGTAGTCATGCCCACCGTCGCACCCTTAACCAAGGTGAGCAGTTGCCGAAGGATGGGGGCAAACGTTGTCCTCCACGGCCAAAATCTCGCTGAAGCTCGCGAGCAAGCGGACCGTATCGCTGAAGCTGAAGGGCTCACCTACATCCATGGCTATGATGACCCCGACGTGATCGCCGGTCAGGGCACCATGGGCCTGGAAATCCTGCACCAGGTTCCCGACCTCGACGCAGTCGTGATCCCCGTGGGTGGAGCAGGCCTCATCGCCGGCGTTGCTCTCGCCATTAAAACTCTACGCCCTCAAACCAAAATCATCGGCGTCCAACCCCGCCGCGCAAACTGCCTGCAAGCCGCCCTCACCGCTGGAAAGCCCGTGAAGATCAATGTCACCCCCACCCTCGCCGACGGCCTCGCTGTCTCAATGGTGGGCCCCCGCGCTTTCGAAATTGCTCGTCGCTACATGGATCACCTGGTCATCACGCACGAACGCTTTCTCGCCTTGGCGGTTCTCCGTCTGATCGAGCTTGAGAAGTCAGTTATCGAAGGCGCTGGAGCCGCTCCTTTGGCAGCTCTCCTCGAAGGTCTGCTTCCTGAGTTAAAGGGCAAGAAAGTGGTAATGCCCTTGTGCGGCGGCAACATCGACACAAATGTCCTCGGCAGGATCATCGAAAGCGGCCTTGTTGCCGACGGCCGATTAGTCCGCTTCTCCGCGCGAATCAGCGATCGCCCCGGAGGCCTCGCCCGTTTCGCCGCCATTGTCGCCGAGCAAGGCGCCAGCATCTACGAGATCGACCATGACCGCGCCTACGCCCGCGAGGACATCAGCACGGTTGTAATTCATTGTGTCGTTGAAACTCGCGACCACACCCACGGCGAAGAACTCAAACGCCGCTTGATGGAAGCGAATTATCTGATCGCCTGATCCTCGAAGCGGCGCAGATCCACAAGTTGTTCATACAACAAGCGTCTCCGAGGATCTGCTTCTTGCACTGGCTTCTGGATCTGGTGGATTGCGCACGCAATCCACGCGCTGAAAAAACCAGCATAAATCGCTAAATCGACGAACTCCGGCGTTGGAATTTTCATCGCGTCGAACAAGCGCGACACCACAATCACCAATGGCAAACTTAACGCAATCAGCGCCGGGCCGAGCAAAGGAAAGTAAGTTAAGTGCCTCCTGGAAAAGACCAGCCTCCCTCTCCCAACCGAGTAGCACCATGGCAGAAGCAACCCGAGCAAAGCAGGCCGCAATAGCTCGAGCGTTGTCGCTGTCCCGGGATTCGACTGCACCCCTTGCACCACGAACATGATGCCGGAGACCAGCAATAGGCAAATCGCCACTCTCCACCTATACGCTGGCAACAAGACGAGCCACAAAAACGGAAGCGTAGCGATAGTTCCCAACCAGGAGTAAAGCAGCAACGGCGGCACGCGGACGAAACCCACCTGCTCCAATCCCGCCCGGGCTGCGGGCACGCTGATGCACACCGTCGCAAAAGTCCCAAGGCCAACCAGGAACATGGATCTCACCCGGCTGGCGCGCCACCGTTGCAGCTCCACCGCAAGCGATTCCCAAGTCATGGCGCCAATCTTGTAATCCATTGCTTAGCTATGTCCAGAAATGCCTCGCCTCCTAAAAGCAAAGAAGCCGGGACGCAATCTCTTACGCCCGGCTTCTGGGTTCCCCACCCACTAACGACGGCAACCGCTTCATGCGGCCGCGTCGCTTAAGACTTCGGAATGATCACTGTGTCGATCACATGGATCACCCCGTTCTTCGCAGGAATGTCAGTCTTGACGATCTTGGCATCATCAATGGTTACACCGCTGTCGGAGACTTTCAGGCTCACCTTTTGCCCTTGGACCGTTTTCGCTTCCATGGTCTTCACGTCTGCGGCCATCACTTTGCCCGGAACCACGTGATAGGTCAGAATCGAGACCAGCTTGGACTTGTTCTCCGGCTTGAGCAGATCCTCCACCGTCCCTTTTGGCAGCTTCGCAAACGCCGCATCTGTGGGCGCGAACACCGTGAATGGTCCTTTGCCCTGCAATGTTTCCACCAGCCCGGCCGCTTTAACCGCCGCCACCAGCGTTTTGAAGTTCTCGTTCCCCGCCGCCACTGCGACGATGTCCTCAGACGCCTTCGGCTCAGTGCCCGCCTGCAGGTTCGTGGGGGCGAAGTTCAATACTGCCACCAGCGCCGCAACCATTCCCAATCCACTAAACAGTTTCATTTTCATTTGGTTTTCTATGCTCCTTACCAGGCCTCGAAACGCTCCATGCGCTCTCAACCTGTAGAGAATTTGTATAGGTTCCGTATAACTGTCAACACCCTTTTTAAACGAGTGAGTTCTCCATGCTTTCAGCGTGATCTGGGCAGAGAGAGAAACGCCTTGTGAGAGGAACTCAACACGGTGTACAAGTTTTGTCTAAATGGAACCATATCATTCCATCGAGATGGCCTCGCGCCTCACCGGCCTCTCGCAGAATCTCATCCGCGCCTGGGAGCTTCGTTACCGTGCAGTGACCCCCCAACGAACGGCAACCAAGCGCCGGGTCTATTCACCAGCAGAGATTGAGCGCCTCTTGTGCCTGAAGAAACTCACCGAAGCCGGCCATTCAATTGGAAGGATTGCGCATTTGCCCGAGAACCAGCTTCGTGAACTTGCGGCCAATGAGCGAATGGGAGTTGGCGGCGCCATTGCTCCGGCTGTTTCCGGGGCGACCCTCGCAGACAAAGCGCTTGATGCAATCCGAACGTTAAATGGGCCTGCCCTTGAAGCCGCAATGAAGCGTGGCCTGACAGCCTGGGGCGGGATGGGTGTCCTTCAACGAATGATCGCCCCCCTCGCCCATCAAATCGGGGAGAAGTGGAGAGCTGGTGACATCACAGCCGCTCACGAGCATTTCGCGACGGCCATTATCCGCCGGTTCCTCGGTGAAATGGAGAAATCCTTCTCGGGCGCTGACCTCGCCCCGGGAATCGTTGTTGCCACTCCGACAGGCCAGCTTCACGAGCTGGGCGCGATGATGGCCGCTGCCATGGCCGCAAGCCTCGGTTGGAATGTCACACTGCTGGGAGCCAGCCTCCCAGCCGCCGAAATTGCTGGAGCGGCGACGCAGAAACGGGCCAAAGCGGTGGCTCTCAGCCTTGTTTATCCGGAGGACGATCCCACATTACCGCAGGAACTGCTTCGTCTGCGCCAACTCATGCCTGGCGAGATAGCCATCATCGCGGGGGGGCGGGCAACCCCCTCCTATCGAGGCGCCCTCAACATGATCGGGGCTCTGGCGGTCGACAATCTCGCGGAATTCGGCGAGGCCTTGGACGAGTTGCGCCGCCGGTGATCACCGCCCGTGCGGATGCCCAAAAATATTTTGTCCAATAATCGCAGTTCGTCGGAATTTATGTACAGCTCACAACGTGACACACGATTCCCAGAGCCGTTCCGAGGATCCAGCGGCTGCGCAGCAGCGGTTTCTTTCGCTGTTCTTGCGCAGCGAGCGTGAGGTGTTTCGTTATGTCGCGTCCATGGTCCCCAATGTTGCGGATGCTGAGGACATCGTGCAGCAGACCGCATTAGCCCTTTGGGAGAAGTTCGACAGCTACGATCCCTCCCTGCCTTTCACACCCTGGGCATGCCGCTTCGCCCTGAATAAGGCTCGCCAATGGATCGAGCGGCATCAGCGCTGGCAAGCGTTGCTGGGCAATGGCCTTGCGGAGGAACTCGCGCAACGCCGCGAAGAACTGCGTTCTGATCTGGAAGGCAGCTTGCGCCATCTTGAGCGCTGCCTGGCAAAGTTGCCCGCGGAGCAGCGCATCATCGTTGAGGGCTATTACTATCGTCGTGAGGCAATCGAAACACTCGCTGCGGCCTCAGGTCGGACTGTGGCCGCCACTTACAAAACCCTCCAGCGAATCCGCCAATCGCTTCAGTTCTGCGTTCAGAACGCCGCGAAAGGCACGGCGTGATGAACATCTCCTTTCCATCGCCCGAGTTTGATGAAGCGGTTGCGGCCGCGTGCCATGGATCGCTTTCAGAGGATCAGGCCCGAACGCTAAACACCCTCCTGCGCAACAACTCCGCCGCGCGTGACGAGTACATTCTTAGGTTAGAGCTGCATTCGCGACTCGCCTCCGACTCCGATCTTTTCGCTGGAGAGGCCCAACCCCTCCCTTTTGGCGTCGAAACACTTCATCCGCTGCCAAACCCACCGCCTAGAATGCAGCGCATGCGGGTCGGCATCATAGCCCTCGCCGCCTGCCTGACGGCGCTGGCTGTCGGTTGGTGGATGCTGCGCTCGCCCGGCGGCGCTCGCAGTGATGCGACAAGCCGAGCCGTTGCGATGCTGAACACGGTCGCAGACGCCCAGTGGAGCCAGGAATTCGAATCTCCGCGGATCGGCGCACCACTCGCTCCAGGCCCCTTGCGGCTGACATCGGGCCTCGCCGAAATCGTTTTCTACAGCGGCGCCCGCGTTGTAATGGAAGGTCCTGCTGACCTCCACGTCATTTCAGCCAATGAAGCATCCTTTCAGACTGGTCGCTACGTCGCGGAAGTCCCGCCTGAAGCTCGAGGCTTTCGTCTGGTTACCCCGCATATACGCGTGCATGACCTCGCGGCCAAAGTGGGGCTCAAGGTGACACCCGACGAAAGCTCGCTCCACATCTTCAAAGGACGCGTGGAGATGGACACTGGCAGCGCAAACCACGTGCTTCATCATGGCGCAGCCACCATCGTGCGCAAATCCGGCACACCTGAGATGATTCCTGCAAGCGCGGCCAATTTTGGTTCTCTCTTCCAGTTGCACGCAAGATCCTCCGACGCCGCAGCGCTTCGAAACGAACGCTGGCGCGCGGCTAGCCGACAGCTTGATGAAGATGCTTCGCTCCTCGTTCGCTACGATTTCGAACCTTCGGGGTCACCAGAATGGCGGCTCAACGACACCAGCAAACACGGCGGAGTAGGGTTCGATGGCACAGTCGTTGGCTGCCAAAGAGTTGAAGGAAGATGGCCGAACAAACGCGCCTTGGAATTCGGCAGCGTCAGCGACCGCGTCCGGTTTAGCGTCCCCGGCAAATTCGAAGCGCTCACCATGGCTGCGTGGGTTCGCGTCCACGGCCTGGATCGCAAGGTTAACTCACTCTTCATGAGCGATGGGTTCAGGACAGGGACACTCCACTGGCTCATTCTTAATGATGGATCACTCGGACTCACACTCTTCGGTGAAGGCGCTGGCAATTTCCAGATCATCCCAAGTCGTTCGGTGGTGTCCCTCGAAGACTTCGGTCTTTGGCTTCATCTTGCGGTTGTGGTGGACGGCGCGGCAAAACGAGCCGCCCATTACATGAACGGCGAGAAGGTGGATGAAAAGTCCCTCAAAATCCCGCCTCCTTACCGCATCGGCACAGCGGAATTGGGAAACTGGAATCCCGACGGCTTCCAAGGCGACCACCCCACACTCATCCGAAATTTCAGCGGCGCCATGGATGAGTTCTGCATATTGAACCGCGCGCTCACTGACGACGAGATCCTTGCTCTCTACACATCCGGCAAACCCCAATTGGATGCACCGCGCCTAAAGCAAAAAACTTTGCGAACCACACTAAAAAAATGAACCACCCGCTGAACCGCATTCTTATTATGGCCATCACGGCCACCCTCGCTGTGTTTCCGATTATTGCAGCCGATTCCCTTGCGCCAGCAGGGAGCACGGAATCAGCTAGCCGAACCGTGGAGGATGGAGGGACTGGCCCATACAAAGCCCTCATGGCCCAGGATGCAAACCTAGCCACTCACACGATTTTCCGCCCCAAAGATCTCAGCCCCTTTGGCGCGAAAGAAACTTTGCCGATCATCGTCTGGGGCAACGGAGCTTGCGCCAATTCCCCTTGGGAGCACGTCAACTTTCTCTCTGAGGTCGCGTCGCAAGGTTTCCTGGTGATCGCCATTGGCCCAATGCCAGCGGAGGGGCAACGCGGAGGCCCCGGCGGGCCTACGAAGTCTCACCTGTTCATCGATGCTCTCAACTGGGCCGTCGCCCAAAACAGCGACAAGGCCAGTCGCTACTATCAAAAACTCAACACGAACAAGGTCGCAGTCGCTGGCATGTCATGTGGTGGGCTGCAGGCGCTGGAAGTGGCTCCCGACCCTCGCGTTCGGACCGCACTGATCTTTAATAGCGGCATCCTTCCCGATCCTGGAGCCGGCCGCGGCGGAA
>Ga0196963_10001369_pt1 | contig 16713 bp, 15 predicted proteins | sample S1_5metaG_FD_148600 | JGI IMG/M metagenome (GOLD analysis project Ga0196963, IMG submission 148600) | Soil microbial communities from Anza Borrego desert, Southern California, United States - S1_5 | ecosystem: Environmental > Terrestrial > Soil > Desert | place: USA: California | collected... | reverse complement strand
AAGACGCTGCTTGGGTACTTGTGAGACGGCTTCTAAAGCTCTAGAAATGCCCCCGTTCGCTTAAGCCGTCTCCGCCATGATAAAACGCCGCTTCGTTCACGCGCTCCTCGCAATCACGCTCGGTTTTGCCTCGCTGGGCTGTTCCTCGACTCGCCAAAGACCCTCAGCTCACGTGTCCTCACCTGAAAGCCGAGTCGAGCATGGAATGCTCGCAGCCGAGGTTAAGAAGCTTTTCGGTAAACCTGCCCGCGTTAGCAAAAGGCGGGAAGGGGAGACCTGGATCTACACCTATCGCGAAGTCCTGAAGCTCGTTGACTCCAAAGCGACTCGCGACTGGAACATCAGCAAAACGGAAAGTCAAAATTTCCCAGCCGTCGTCGTGCATTTCGGGCCAGACCGCCGTGTGACCAGGATCACAACCACCGGCGCCAAGTAGTATCCCGTTTCCCAGCCGAGGCGATTTTGGCAATGCCACGCGAGCGGCACGCTGTTGACGCGCTGCACGCGCCACGTCACTGTCCGGCTAAATCACGGCGTTTATGAGTGCGCGCATTATCATTCCCCTGCTGTTGCTGGCGACGCTCCCCGCTCTCCTCCTGGCCACCGGATGCGCTTCACCAAGAGACAACATAACCGCGTCACATGATCGACCTGAAGTCCGTATTCACACGGGAATGATGCCTGCGGACATTAAGCGCCTTCTTGGCAAGCCTGCGGTTGTAAGCAAGGGCAAGAGCGGCGAAACATGGACCTACACCCATTTAGACATCCTGTTCAGCAACTTCCATCCTCACAACGAGTGGTATGTCGGCTCTAGCACAGGGGAGAAGTTTCACATGGTCATCTTTCACTTTGGCAAAGACAGGAAGCTAAGCCGTGTTGCATGGAGGGCTGCCAGTTTGGGCGCGGCAGTTACAGAGATGCAACACGGGTCATAGAAGCGTCCTCCACGCGCGGCGGGGGCGGCGCTTGGCCGCACTCGCCGCCGCGAGTGGAAAGATACCGACGGGCATTAATTCCCGGCGAACGTCGCGCGAAGGAAACTGTCGTGAGCGTCACTGTCACCCAGGGTCAACAGCCTCTCCGCCATATCGTTCAATGCTAAGCGTGTGGCCCGGAACTTCTCCGCTAATGTGGCGAAGACCGAGGCCAAATCGTATTTGGCTGCGAGCCGATGATCGCTCGCGAGCCGAAAGCTGGTTTGCCCGAGCGCTTCATAATAGCTCAGGCTGGGCGCGCCGCGCCGCTCCATCCGATGCAGGATCCGTTGCGGAAACACTCCCGCAAAGAATAGCGATTGGTTCCCTATGTGCGCCCGGATCATAAAGCGGGTGTGATCATCCGCAGTCTCAAGCGCCTGCACCATATCAACGAAGTAATCGATCGTGCCTTTCTGCCCCGGAATTACTGCGCGCGTGCGCTCCGATTCAGAGTATTCCGCGAGCACCTCCGCCACGTAATCAGCGACATCTTTTTCCTCAATCCCCGCCCGTTTCAATGTCGTCCGGACCAGCACGTAGAAGTAAAAGTGGTGCGAGACACTCAAGCATCCGCGATGCTCCAAGAGCCCGTGAAAGAGCGCCTCATCGTCTAAAATCATGTCGCGAGTGTCAGGATCGCTCAGCAGGTCCACCAAAGCATTCCGGTCGCTCTGTTTGCGGCCGAAGGTTGCTAAAATGAAGTCGAAATCTTCCTGGGTGAAGTGCGCGCGGCAATTAGCTTGAACGACCATCATAGCAGCATTCGCTCTCTCGTTATCGTGGGTGATTTATCCCCCGCTTATCAATTCTTGTGAGCACAGTGCAAGCGCCAAATCTCTCCTCGTTGCCTTCATCGTCCCTCGCAAGTGGCTTGCGTTCGACTGCGATCATATTCTGCCCGTAATCTATGTATCGGGCTGCCTTGCAACAACCTTAGCGGCGCCTGAAAACCCCTAAGGGCGAAACCCATTCACCCTGCCTGACACCGAATCCCTTTGTGACGGGAGTCGTCTGGGGCGCATCCACTCTTGCCCTGCGATGCTCTCGCGCCGACATTACCCGCAGCAGGAGGGAATCGATGCCAGCCGGAGCCAGCGCAAAACGGGAACGCGAATACCAAGCTCTCAAACGGGAGTTCAAAAAAGAAGGCCGCTACAAAGGCCGCGAAGATGAAGTTGCCTCACGCATCGTTAACAAGCAGCGAAAGCAGTTCGGAGAGACGCGCCGACAGAAAGTGCAAGAGCAAGCAGGCGATGCGCCCGACAAAAACCTCCCGCTGCCGCGCTACCGGCACCTGACAATCCCGGGCATTCGGAGCAAGCTCCACTCGCTTTCTCAAAATGAAATCCGCCAACTCCGCGACTACGAGCAGGCCCACAAGAAACGGAAAACGCTCCTCGCGCTCTACGCCCGCAGCTTAAACGATTAGGCGCATGAACGAAGACTCCTCAGAGCCAAAGGACTCATTTATCACCTCCGGCATGACCCACGGGGAAAAAATCCAGGTGGTCAGCCGCCGTGCGTTCCCCTTTTCGCGCGCGGAAGTTTATCGCGCCTTTGCAGATCCGGCGCGTTTAGCCCAATGGTGGGGGCCGAACGGTTTCACGAATGAATTTCAAGTCTTCGACCTGCAGCCTGGTGGCCGATGGGAGTTCACAATGCACGGGCCGGACAACACTCACTTTGAGATCCGAAAAGTCTTCGTCAAGGTCGTGCCTTTGGAGCGCATCGTCTTTGATCATATCCAGCCGATGCACACCTTTCGGATGATCACCACTTACGAGGAGCACGATGGCGCAACCATTTTGACCTGGGAGATGAACTTCGAGTCATTAACCCAGAACAAGGATCTCGGGCGCTTTATCGCTTCAGCCAATGAGCAGAACTTCGACCGGCTCGAGGCTCATCTCGAAGGCCGGCCGGTTGACGAAGATACTGACTAGCTGCGGCGGGACTCAATGTCCGCCACCAGTTGCGCGACCACTTCGTCCTTCGGCTTGGCCCCCTGGTCGCCTTTGCCATGCACGCGCACCGCAACATTCCCAGCGTCCTGTTCCTTCTGGCCGATGATGAACATGGTGTGAACCTTGTCTTTCTCCGCGTTCCGGATCTTAGCGCCGATCTTGTCACCGCTCGCATCGATCTCTGCGCGAATGCCTTTGGCCCGCATCTCAGCCACAATGGCGTGAGCATACTCATGCTGCGGATCACCAATTGGCAGCACGCGCACCTGCTCAGGCGCCAACCACAGCGGGAAGTTGCCCGCGTAATGCTCGATCAGGAAGGCCACAAAGCGCTCGTGCGTCCCCAGCGGCGCGCGATGAATGCATAGTGGCGTTCCTTCGCTGTTCTCGCGGGTCTTATAAACTAAGCCGAACCGACGCGGCACCGCGAAATCCACCTGGTTCGTCGCGATGGTAAATTCACGCCCCGTCACGCTCCAAACCTGCACATCGATCTTCGGCCCGTAGAACGCCGCCTCGTTTGGAATCTCAACAAAGTTGATGCCCGACTCCTGCAGGACGTTGCGCACCATGTCTTCGGTTTTTTTCCAAAGCTCCGGCTCATCAACGAACTTCTCGCCGAGCCGCTTCGGATCATGCGTGCTGAAGCGCATCTGGTACTTCTCGAACCCAAAGATCTTGAAGTAATGCAGATACATCTCATTGACCGCCTTGAACTCCGACGCGAACTGCTCTGGTGTGCAGTAAATGTGCGCATCGTTCATCTGCATCGAGCGCACGCGCATCAAGCCCATCAGCTCGCCCGATTGCTCATAGCGATAGCAAGTGCCGTATTCGGCCAGGCGCAGCGGCAAGTCGCGGTAGCTCCGTGGAACAGACCCGAAAATCTTGTGGTGATGCGGGCAGTTCATCGCCTTCAGGTAATACTTCTCCACCACGCGCTCGCCGCCCGCTGTCTCCTCCCGCAGCTCCATTGGCGGGAACATGCTTTCAGCGTAGTAGGGGAGGTGGCCGGAGGTCTTGTACATCGACTCCTTCGCCAAATGCGGCGTCCGCACACGCACATACCCCGCCCGGAACTCCGTCTCCTTCGCCAGTTTCTCCAGCTCCTCGATCAACACCGCGCCCTTCGGCATCCAGAGCGGCAACCCAGGCCCGACATCGTCGTCGAAGGTGAACAGCTGCATCTCCTTGCCGATCTTCCGATGATCCCGGCGTTTCGCCTCCTCTTGCGCAGCCAACCACGCTTCCAGTTCTGTCTTATTCGGAAACGCTGTTCCGTAGATGCGCTGCAACTGAGGATTCTTCTCATTCCCGCGGAAGTAAGCCGAAGCCACCGTGAGCAGCTTGAACGCCTTCACATTCCCCGTGCGCATCACATGCGGCCCGGCGCACAAATCCACAAACTCCCCGTTCTGGAAAAAAGAAATCGCCTCGCGTTCAGGAATATCCGCCAGACGCTCCACCTTGTACTTTTGGTTCCGCACCTCGAAGTAAGCGCGTGCTTCATCGCGTGTCTTAATCGATTTCTCGAAGACCTGGTTCTCCTTCACCACCTTCTGCATCTCCGCCTCGATCTTTGGAAAATCCTCGGGGCTGAGGCGGTGGCTGGGCAGATCGAAATCGTAGTAGAACCCTTCCTTTGTGGGCGGGCCGATATCCAGCATGGCGTCTGGCCAAATGCGCAACACCGCTGTGGCCATGATATGCGCGCAGGAGTGGCGCAGTCGTTCCAACTCGCTCATCTGCTCGCGTTGATCGAGCGTTTTGCGTTCCACCGGTGTTTTAGGAGCTTCCGCCATAAAGGGAGAGCAGCTTAATCAACGCCCCCCCAGTTTCAAGCATTGCCCAATCGAAATCCTCTGTAGCCGCAACCTTTAGGTTGCGCCTCCTGAACGCTGCCCCGTGATGTTTTCACAGCCGCTCATCTCCTCTGTGTTCCGTCTTGATCTGCGAAATCCTCGTCCTCCGTAGCCTTTGGCGTAGGAGGATGCGGATATCCTCCTTCTGTTTTATGCCAGAATTTACCCACCGCGCTCACTTGAAAACGCCGCTCGTTCCTCTATCGTCCGCTCAAGGGGTAAATATGGACACAATCAAAATTCTCGGTATTTCAGGAAGTCTTCGACACGGATCGTACAACACAGCGCTGCTCAAAGCCGCTCAAGAATCTCTCCCGCCCGGTGTCACTCTCGATATTTTCGATCTCAACGGCCTTCCCGTATTCAGCGAAGACCTGGAAGCGAACGTCCCACCGCAGGTGAACGATCTCAAGAAGCGCATCCGCGCCGCAGACGCTATCCTCTTCGCCACACCCGAATACAATTATTCCATCCCGGGCAGCCTTAAGAACGCCATCGACTGGGCCTCTCGCCCTTACGGCGACAGTGCGTGGATGGGTAAACCCGCCGCAATCATGGGCGCCTCTGTGGGCCGTTTCGGCACCGCCCGCGCGCAATACCACCTCCGGCAGGTCTTCGTCTATCTCGACATGCACGTTGTGAACCAACCCGAAGTGATGGTGGGGAACGCCTCAGAATCCTTCGACCAAAGCGGGCGCCTGACGCACGACACTTCCCGCAAGCTCATCCGCCAACTTGTCGAAGCGCTCTGCGACCGCGTCCGCCTGCTTCGGCAAGGCGTGAAGGCTTCCTGACCGTTAAGCTCGTTTAAGCGAGCTGCCCTCGAGCATTGCTGGTATCTCCTCGGCCAGGAAATCTATGAGCGCTCGAACCCGGCTGGGCAAGTGCCCGGTCGGGAAAACAATATGCACACCTGCGGGCGACACCTCCCAGCCGGGCAGCAGCTTCACCAGTTCTCCTCGGCGCACTGCGTCGGCGATCAGCCAATCCGGGGAGCTTGTCATCCCGGCGCCCGCAATAGCTGCCTCACGCAACGCGGTCATCCCGTCGAGCACCAACACTGGTGAGAGGCGGACACTCCTCGGCTGCCCTTTGCGCACGAGAGACACTCGGTCGCGCGAGAAAAAGTGCGGCTGCAGGATCCCCAAGTAAGGCAGTGACCGCAGGTCGCTCGGTGACTTGGGAACTCCCGTCCGCGCGAGCAGGGCAGGGGCGGCCACAAGGGAGCGTGTCATAAGCCCTAGCTTGCGAGTGGCCAGAGACGTGTCAGTGATGGGCCCAACCAACAGCCCGCAATCGAACCCCTCTTCCGCAAACTTGCTTGGCCTATTGGTAAGGTGCAGTTCTGCCGTCACACGGGGATAACGCTCCCTGAACTTCGCCAGAGCGCGTGGCAACAGCCACTGGCCAGAGTCGAGCACAGCCACCAATCGCAGATGTCCTTGAGGCGCTTCTTTGTCCTCACGCACCCGCTCAGCCGCGGCCTCTGCCATGTTCAGGATGCGCCGCGCATCCTCCAGCAGCCGGTGCCCGGCCGCAGTGAGGCTCATCGTGTGCGTGTCCCGTCGCAGCAGCACCACCCCTGCGTCTTGCTCCAGTTGGCTTAGTTGCCGGCTCACTGTCGGCTGTGAGGTGTTCATCGCCCGCGCCGCCGCCGAAATGCTTCCACTCTCCGCGATCCGCACAAACGACCGCAGCAGCCGCATATCCTCAAAGGCTGTCATTCAGAAAGTGTATAAGCGTTATTCAAACCTTCGTCTACTCAGCAGGCTTTCTCGCCCTATCCTTCAAGAACCCTGTTTCAGGGCCCAGAATGAGCAAAAACTACCTAGCCGTCCTTTCGTTGACCCTCCTCTCGCTGCTGGCAGCTTGCGGCAAACAACGCCAGCCACCGGCCGCTCCGCCTGCGCCTGCTGTCACTACTGCCCTTCCGATCGCCCAGAAAGTCACTGAATGGGATGAGTTCACCGGCAGGCTGGCCTCGCCCGAAACAGTTGATGTCCGTGCGCGCGTCTCGGGATACATCGACAAGGTTCACTTCAAGGAGGGGGCTGATGTTCAGCAAGGCGATCTCCTCTTCACTATAGATCGTCGCCCGTACCAGGCCGCAGTCGATCGCGCCAAAGCTGAAGTTGGAGCAGCCCGTGCCCGCGCCGAACTTGCGCGAGGTGAAGCCAAACGTGCCGAAAACCTCGCTGCCTCCAAAGCCATTTCCACCGACGCCTACGAGACCCGCGTCAAAACCGCCGCGCAAGCGGACGAAGCGTTGCTTGCCGCCGAAGCTGCCGCCCGTTCCGCCGAGTTGGAGTTGGAGTTCACCCAGGTGCGTGCGGCCATCACTGGACGCATCAGTAACGCGCGAGTGACCTCCGGCAACCTGATCACTGGCGGCAACACTCAAAACGCGACTCTCCTGACCACCATCGTTTCTCTCGATCCGCTTTACTGCTACTTCGAGGCCGATGAGGCTTCCGCGCTCCGGTACCGCCAATGGCATCGTGAAGGCAAACGGACCAGCGCGCTTTTCGGCAACATTCCCGCGGAAATGGCGTTGGGAAATGAGCAAGGTTTTCCCCACAAGGGCCAGGTTGATTTCGTTGATAACCAGGTAAATCCGGCCACTGGAACGATTAGAGCCCGCGCAGTTTTCGAAAACCCAGATCGCCTGATGGCTCCCGGCTTCTTTGCCCGCGTTCGCATTCCGGGCGTCGCGGAGTACGAAGGGCTTCTCATTCGTGACAGCGCCATCGGGAGCGACCAGGGGCGGCCTTACGTGCTGGTTGTTGGGTCCAATGACGTGGCTGTTGCTCGAAATGTGAAGACTGGCCCGATCGTCAACGGCTTGCGTGTTGTGCGCGAAGGCCTGCAGTCGGATGACCGCGTCATTGTCACAGGTTTGATGAGCGCGCGCCCTGGCCTGAAGGTCGCCCCTCAAGGCGCGCCAATGTCCACCAACGCCATTCTCGCCTCCAGCCAATCTCAAGGAGCCAAATGAGCATTCCACGCTTCTTTGTTGATCGCCCAATATTTGCAGCCGTCCTAAGCATCCTGATTACCCTCCTGGGCGCTCTGGCTTACCTCACGCTCCCCGTCTCGCAATATCCGGAAGTCGCGCCACCCACCGTCATCGTCACGGCCAGTTATCCAGGCGCGGATGCCCAAACACTTGCTGAAACGGTCGCGACTCCGCTCGAGCAGGAAATCAACGGGGTCGAGCGGATGCTCTATATGTCGTCGTCCAGCACGAGCGATGGCCGTGTCCAAATCACCATCACCTTCGAGCTGGGCACCGATTTGAACGCGGCCCAGGTTCTTGTTCAAAACCGGGTGAACTCCACTCTCCCTCGCCTTCCGGAAGAGGTGCGCCGCTCCGGCGTGACGGCGAGAAAGCAATCCCCCGACCTCACTCTGGCAGTCCAGTTCTTCAGTCCGGACGGTTCGCGCGACATCTCCTATCTCGCGAACTTCGTCACCTTGCAGGTTCGTGACCGCATCGCGCGGATTAACGGTGTGGCGGATGCCAACTCGCTCGGCGGCCAGGATTTCACAATGCGCATCTGGCTCGACCCAGAGAAACTCGCCTCCCGGAACCTCACGGCAGGCGACGTCACCCGGGCCTTGCGGGAACAAAATCTTCAAATCGCCGCGGGCACGCTCGGCCAGCCACCCGTCAGCGGCGCGAACGATTTTCAATACACCCTCACTGCGCATGGGCGGCTGGTCACCTCGGATGAATTTGGGGATGTCGTTCTTAAAACCGGAACCGCTGGTGAGGTCACACGCGTTCGGGATGTCGCGCGTGTTGAGTTGGGCGCTCGCGACTACGCGAGCAAAACCTACATGGACGGTTACAACGCCGTCGCCCTCCGCGTCTTCCAGTTACCCGGCAGCAACGCCTTGGATACAGCCGATGAGGTTTACCGAACCCTCGCCGCCATGCGCAAATCCTTCCCGCCCGGCGTGGATTATCAAATCAATTACGATCCAACTCACTTCATTCGCGCCTCCATGAAGGCCGTTCTGCACACCCTCATTGAGGCGATTCTGCTCGTCGTTCTCGTGGTCGTGGTTTTCCTCCAGACCTGGCGCGCCTCAATCATTCCTCTGCTCGCTGTGCCCGTGTCGCTCATCGGAACCCTCGCCGTCATGAAGGTGTTCGGCTTCTCCCTCAATAACCTTTCCCTGTTCGGCATCGTGCTCGCCATCGGCATCGTTGTGGACGATGCCATTGTGGTGGTCGAAAACGTGGAACGCTTCATTGCTGAAGGCCTGACACCCCGCGACGCCACCATCGCCGCGATGAAAGAGGTGACCGGCCCCGTGATCGCGGTTGCCCTGGTTCTATGCGCGGTATTCGTTCCAACAGCGTTCATCACCGGCATCACCGGCCAATTCTACAAGCAGTTCGCGCTGACCATCGCGGTTTCAACCGTGATCTCCGCATTCAACTCACTCACGCTGAGCCCAGCGCTTTGCGCTCTCTTGCTGAAGAGCCATCACGCTCCGAAGGATCGGCTCACTCGCTTGCTCGATTTCCTCTTCGGCTGGTTCTTCCGCGCCTTTAACCGCTTATTTAGCCGCACCGCAGGCGCTTACAGCGGCTTTGTGCGCGGAACATTGCGTCGCAGCGGAGCCGCCCTGGTTCTCTACGCTGGGCTGGTCGCCCTCGGCTTGTTCGCATTTACCAAAGTCCCAACTGGCTTCATCCCCAGTCAGGACATGGGCTACTACATAATGGTGATACAACTTCCGGATGGCTCCTCTTTCGAGCGGACGGATGAAGTTGTTCGGCGCGTGAACGATCTTGCCCGCGAGATCCCCGGGGTTGCCCACACCTTTGCTATTGCGGGCTACTCCTCCGTCTTGCAGGCCAATCAGCCGAATGTCGGCGCTGCCTTCCTCGTCCTCGATAAGTTCGAGAACCGCAAAGATCCCAACCTCCGCGGCGAAAAAATGCTCGCTTCCATTCGGAAGAAATTTTCGGTCATTCAGGAAGGCCGTGTGCTCGTGTTGCCTCCACCTGCTTTGCGCGGCTTGGGCAACGCCGGCGGGTTTAAGCTCCAGGTGCAAGACTTGAATAACGCCGGGCTGCTCGCTCTCGAAGGCGCTACGCGCGCTTTATTGGACGCCGCTCAGGGCGACCCCGAACTCATATCCGTGATCTCCGGCTACCGCCCCAATGTTCCGCAGTATCGTGTTCAGATCGACCGCGCAAAAGCCAAGAGCATGGGCATTAGCATGGCTGACATTGGCGAAACTCTGCAGACGTTTCTTGGTTCCGTTTACGTCAACGACTTCAACCTCTTCGGCCGCACCTGGCAGGTTTACGCGCAAGCGGAGCCTCAGTTTCGCGTCAACCCCGACAGCGTCGGGCAGCTGAAAGTCCGCAATTCTCGAGGTGAGATGACCCCGCTCGCCGCTGTCGCACGCCTGGAAAAGGTGGGCGGCGCCGACCGCATTCAGCGCTACAACCTCTTTTATTCCGCGGATATCAGCGGAAGCGCGCTCCCTGGCGTTAGCTCTGGCCAAATGATCCAAAAGCTTGAGCGGCTCGCTCAGGAAAAGTTGCCCGACGGCTTCGCCATCGAGTGGACCGACCTTGCCTATCAGCAAATCAAGGCAGGGAACACTATCCTGTATATCTTCCCCCTTTGTGTGGCCTTCGCGTTCCTGACCCTTGCCGCACAATACGAGAGCTGGAGCCTTCCTCTGGCAGTCATTCTCATCGTGCCCATGTGCTTGCTCAGCGCCATCGGCGGCGTTTGGATAAGCGGGCGCGACAACGATATCTTCACCCAAATTGGCCTGGTCGTTCTCGTCGGCCTAGCGGTCAAGAACGCCATCCTCATCGTCGAATTCGCAAAGCAACGCCAGGACGCCGGCCTCAATCGCTTCGATGCCGCCATTGAAGCGGCCAGGCTCCGCCTCCGCCCCATTCTCATGACCAGCTTCGCTTTCATTCTTGGCGTAGTCCCGCTTCTGCGCGCCAGCGGGGCTGGGTCCGAAATGCGCCAGGCTCTCGGCACAGCCGTCTTCTACGGGATGATCGGAGTCACTTTCTTCGGCCTCATTCTGACTCCTGTTTTTTACGTGGTGATTCGCGGTTTCACCGAACGCCGGGCCGCCCGCAAAGCCGAACAAGTTTCACTGCTTCCCCAGGAGGGCGCCCAACATGCGTAATGTAATTTTAAGCGGTCTGGCCGCCCTGTTCCTCGCGGGGTGCGCAGTCGGCCCGGGCTATCAACAGCCCAAAGTGGCTGTTCCCGCTGCCTTCCATAACGCCACAACCAACGACGCACTCGCAGCGCCTCATTGGTGGGCAACGTTCAACGACCCCCTTCTCGCGCGCCTCATCGGGGAGGCCAGCGCAAACAATCACGACCTCCGGATCGCCGAGGCTCGTCTGCGCGAAGCTCGTGCGCTCTGGCGCGAGGGTCGCTTCGATTTCGCACCCACCGTCCGCAGCGGCGCCGGTTACGAGCGGTTCCAACGCAGCCGCACTTCCGGCCAGCAACGCCGTGGTGAGCTTTATGACGCTGGATTCGATGCCAGTTGGGAACTCGATATCTGGGGCGCTGTTCGTCGCGACGTTGAAGCAGCTCGGGCCACCGTCGAATCGGTTGAAGCCTCTCGCGACGACATCCTTGTCGCTCTCCGTGCTGAATTGGCGGTGAACTACCTCGAACTTCGTGGCGCGCAAGCCCTGCTCGCCGTCGCCCAACGCAACGCCACCAACCAGACACAGACACTGCAACTGGCTGAAGCCCTTCGCGAAGGCGGGGAGGGAACCCAACTCGACGTCGCCCGCGCCCGCTCTCTTCTGAACGCCACCCTCGCTTCCATTCCACCGTTGGAGGCGCAGATCCACCGTTCCGCCCATCGGGTGGCCATCCTCACTGGCGCGCAACCCACGGCCCTCTATCAAGAGCTTCGGGCTCCGGCCCCATTCCCGGTGGCGCCCAGCGAGATCATCGTCGAAACCCCTGAAGCCGTCCTTCGCTCCCGGCCAGACATTCGCGCTGCGGAACGTTCCCTGGCCGCCGCCACTGCACGCATCGGTGTGGAAGTCGCCGAACTCTTCCCCCGTCTGACGTTCAGCGGCCGGATCGGCGTTCAGTCCGACAGCGTCTCCGGCCTGGGCAATAGCGGCGCTGGCTTCTTCGGCTTTGGCCCGCGACTTTCCTGGGCCGCATTCGACCTTGGCCGCGTCCGCCAGCGCATCAAAGCAGCCGATGCCCGTGCTGAGGCCGCTTTGGCCATCTACGAGCAAACCGTGCTCCTCGCCTTGGAAGAAACGGAAAACTCCCTGGTTTCGCTCAGCCGTGAACGCGAGCGCCATGGCCTTCTGGAGCAAGCCGAGCGGGCTGCCGCCGAAGCCGCCGACCTGGCTCGCCAACGCTATCGTGAAGGGGTCGCCGACTTCCTGAGCGTTCTCGACGCGGAGCGCACACTGCTGGCTTTGCAGGAGCAGGTCGTGCAAAGCAGAACCTCCGCTGCCATAAGCCTGCTCGGTGTTTACAAATCTTTCGCCGGTGGCCTTTAACCACACCGGGCAGTTATTCAGGATTTCTGCCCCTCATCCTCACCAAAACCTGACACCCTTCTTAGGGCTACGCTGATTTACGTAGGTATTTCAGTCTCCATGATGGCTCCGAGAGGAAAGCTATGACCCTGGCGGAGGCACAAACAATGAACAGCACGGATCTCGAACAGGTTACGGAACGCATGGAAGAGGGCGCAGGCCGCGAGCATTACAGTTGGGCCGCTTCGCGCTCCTCGCGCAAACCTCAACGCGCCCCCAAAAGCCGTGAGTTGGCGGAATCTGCCGCAGTCGAATAGCCCTGAGGCCCACTTTCCGGCAAAGCCCGATAGAGTCCAGCCTTTCCCAGCGCTTTACTCCCCAATGGCCGCGCAAGCTCTGCTGCCCGGCTGTTGGATATGAACAATATCATCAATTCCGATGACGAAGGGGCTTTGGAACTCCCGGCTCCACGCACGAAAGCGCCTGAGCTAAATCCGTCGCAGCAGAACGATGCTGGGGATGGAGACGCTTCCGATCTCTTGCTCGGTTGCTGAGGGTCGCCCTTCGCGAGTAGTTTTGTCACACATCCTGTTCCGTTGGTCACTTCTGGCGCAACGGCGCCCTCCCACACGCTCAATTACCTCCTTTTCTCCTGGCACACCTTTCGCTAAACACCACCGGCGCTACCTTCTAGTGGGGCGGTTACTTTGAATGTCCCGCTGGTTTGGAGTGTCAGATAAGGACAAGGAGATATGATACTTGGTCAATTTTGGTGGTTCGCAATTCCTGGTTTGATCCTGGGCCTCTATGCCCAGTTCAAGCTCAAGAGCATTTACAGCCGCTTCGTGCAGGTTCCCGTCAGCAACGGGATGACTGGCGCCCAGGCTGCCCGCGCCATTCTGGATTCCGCAGGCCTCCGCGGGATGCCCGTCAATGAAGTCCCCGGCCATCTTACAGACCATTACGACCCCACGAAGAAAGCCCTGTTCCTCTCGAGCGAGAATTACCACGGCTATTCCGTCGCTGCCGTCGGTGTCGCCGCTCATGAAGCCGGCCACGCCCTTCAGCATCGCGTCGGTTACGCTCCGTTAAAGGCCCGCATGTGGATGGTCCCGGCCACGCAATTCGCGTCCTACGCTTGGCAGGGCATCCTCCTGCTGGGCATGATTATGGGTATGTTCCAGCAGATGCTGCCGATCGCCATCGGCATCTTTGCAGTCATTACCTTGTTCCAAGTGATCACGTTGCCGGTGGAGTTCGACGCCAGCCGTCGCGCCAAGGATCAACTGTTCCAGCTCGGCTTGATTCGCAGCGAAGAACGCCCGGGTGTGGCAAAGGTTCTGAACGCCGCCGCTTTGACCTACGTCGCAGCCATGGTCTCATCTGTCCTGACATTGTTGCAGCTGATCATGATGGCTCGCAGCGGCAACGACCGCTCCTAACCCCGCACCAAAACCTTTCGCAAGCCGCCTCACCCGGGGCGGCTTTTTGTTTGGTAGGCCCGGTCCCCGACCGGGCGTGTTCGTCTTGCACTACCTGCGCTTTAACCCCCTGCACCGTCCTCTCATGCGTTGTCCCACCTCGGTAATCCCCGTCACCTCAAGGACAAAGGATGTTCACCTTCAGCCTAAATCCCCGAAGCGCCCTATCGAACAAACCCGCCACACTTCTGTCGAACTCAGTGAGGCGACGCTCCATCGAATTCGGGAACACCCAATAGGCGTTTTCCTGATACCTGCCAATCAAGCCTCAGCGCATCGTGATACTTAGCAAGGAGCGCAAACCGCGCGTTGGAATGAAAGTTATGGCAACGAAGGAGAACAAATCTAAACCCGCCGCACGGCCCAAGGCTGCCGTTCGCACAGAACCCCGCAGTAAGACTCAACACAGCTCTGCCGAGCTTGAGGAGCGCGAGGACCGCGAACTGCGCCGGGCCGCCAAGGGCGAGGACGCCAAATCTCACCGGCACCCAGCTCCTGAGACGGACGAGGAACTCCGCCCCCGCGCGCTCGCCGACAAGAACGTCCCGGCTAAACCTGTGGCTCCCAAGGCTCCGGCAGCAGCCAACGAGGAGGCTGAGGAAGAGGAGGAGGACGAAGAAGCAGAGCCAAAGCCCGAGGATCTCGCCGCTGTGGAGGCCGAAGACAAGTTCGGCGAGGAATCGCCCATCGTCCCGCGCGACACCGAGAGTAATCTCCTGCCCGAGAAGGAGCAGCGCAGCGCTTACGATGGCGACACCGCCATCAAGCTTTACCTCCGCGAGATCGGCCAGGTCGCGCTATTGACTCCGGATCAGGAGATCGAACTCGCGGCCAAGATCAAGAAGGGCGACAAGAAGGCTCGCGAACTGATGATCAAGGCGAACCTCCGCCTCGTGGTGAAGATCGCGCACGATTACGAAGGCTTGGGCCTTCCTCTGCTCGATCTCATCAACGAAGGCAACATCGGCCTCATGAAAGCTGTGGAGCGCTTTGACCCCGCCAAGGGCGGCAAGCTCTCGACCTACGGCTCCTGGTGGATCAAGCAATCCATTAAGCGCGCCCTCGCCAATCAATCCAAAACCATCCGTCTCCCGGTCCACTTGGTGGATAAAATCTCCAAGATGCGCCGCACAGGTCTCAAGCTCCAGGAAGAGCTTGGCCGCGAGCCAACGGACGAGGAGTTGGGTGATGAGTTGGGCATTTCCGCCTCGCGCGTAGCGCAATTGCGCACCGCCGCGATTCGCCCGGCCTCGCTGGATGCCCCCATCGGTGACGATGATTCCAACAACTTCGCCGAGGTCGTCCAGGACGAGAACGCCGACACTCCATACGAGCAGCTTGAGGACAAAACCGTCACCAAGATGCTTCATGAGATGATCAAGACGCTCGACTCCCGTGAAGCAACGATCCTCCGCTACCGCTTCGGCCTGGATGGCGGCTCGGAGAAGACGTTGGAGGAAGTCGGCGAAAAATTCGGGGTCACTCGCGAGCGTGTTCGGCAGATTCAAAACATCGCCCTCAACAAGCTTCGCAAGATGATCGAGAAGCTCGAAGCCGTGCAAAAATAGTGTTTAACCCTCCGGGGAAAAACATTATCTAGCAGGGCGATGAGCAAAGCCGTTGTCACGCCCGCTGAACTTGAAGCGAAAGTCAGGAATATCCCTGACTTTCCGAAGCCCGGCATCCAGTTCAAGGACATCACTCCTGTTCTGGCGGATGCTCGCCTGTTCAGCGGCGCCATTGATCTGCTGACCGACGGCTACGCTCCTGGCGATATCGATTCCGTCGTGGGCATTGACGCGCGCGGCTTCATCTTTGCCGCTGCCGCCGCAGTGAAGCTGAAAGCGGGGTTCGTCCCGATTCGCAAAAAAGGGAAGCTTCCCTACACCACGATCGAGCAAGCCTACGACCTTGAGTACGGCGCCAATACCATCGCCCTGCACACCGATGCTTTGCATGCGGGCAGCCGTGTTTTGCTGGTGGACGACTTGCTGGCCACCGGCGGCACCGCTGGAGCTGCTGCGGCTCTCGTCCAGAAGATCGGCGCCCGAATTCTCGAAGCCCGGTTCTTCATCGAACTCGGCTTCCTGGACGGCCGTCAAAAGCTGCAGGGCATCAACATCCGTTCTCTCGTAACGTACTGATCAGCTCGCGAGCATGGGCTCACTGCTCGAGTTGGATCGCTCAATTTTTCTCCTGCTCAACCGCGGGTTGGCCAATCCAATCCTGGATTGGGCCATGCCTTTCTTTGCCTGGAACAAGCTCTTTATTCCCGCCCTCCTTCTGCTCGCCATTTGGCTCATCTGGAAGGGCGGTCTGAAAGGGCGCCTTTTTTTGCTCCTTTTAGTGCTGAGCGTGTCCGTCGCGGACGGCTTCCTTTGCGATAAGATCAAGGATCTCGTCGGCCGTGACCGTCCGTTTCTCAGTATTCCCGACGCGCGCGTGCTCGTGGGTAAAGGCGGCAGCGGCAGCTTTCCATCTTCCCATGCAGCCAACTGGTTCGCGGCCGCGAGCCTTGTCTGGATCTACTACCGTCGAGCCTTCTGGATTGTCTTTGCCCTCGGCTCGCTCGTCGGATTTTCGCGCATCTACGTTGGGGTTCATTATCCACTCGATGTGCTGGGGGGCGTGGGCGTGGGTGTGCTTTCAACGTTTCTCGTGCTCGGGATCTTGCAAGCGCTTTGGCGGAGCCTCGGTCGAAAATGGTTCCCGCTCTGGTGGGCTCGTTTGCCTTCGCTTCTCCCGCCTCGAGGCGGATTGGAGACAGTTGCCGAGCTTCACCTCTCCGGCACAGATCAGAACTATGAACGCACACGCGGCCGCCAATGGGAGCGCCTCGCTTACGTCTTGATTGGGGCGCTCTTGCTCCTGCGATGGGCCTACATCGGTGGCGGGAAAATCGAG
>Ga0196963_10001368_pt1 | contig 16714 bp, 15 predicted proteins | sample S1_5metaG_FD_148600 | JGI IMG/M metagenome (GOLD analysis project Ga0196963, IMG submission 148600) | Soil microbial communities from Anza Borrego desert, Southern California, United States - S1_5 | ecosystem: Environmental > Terrestrial > Soil > Desert | place: USA: California | collected... | reverse complement strand
TCAATGCTCGGCGCCAGCGCGAGGGCCTTCTGCCAAAACGATTCATTCTCCGCGATCAATTCAGCGTTGGGCGCAGGGGGGAATATCGCCCCAGCCGGATATGGCTTCAGCTCATAAACCAATCCTCGGGGAATCAGATAATTGTCCTCAAAAAAGTATCCGAAACTCGGATTGAGGTAGTACAGCTTGTTGCTCGAGGAAAGCGAATACACCTGGTTGGCCAGCGTAAGGGGCGAGTATGAGGCCCCTGGCACCGTTTCTTCCTGTGGCTTTGGCCAAAGATTTCCATGCCGCCGCACCAGGCGCTCCTGGTATCCCGCAATGGACAGCAGCCGGGTGTTCACAAACACATGCCCTGGATCGCTTTTTGTTGTCGCCAGATACGCCTGCAGCGCCTGCAACTGAAAGGAGTCTTCCCCCAGCAAGGCCGCAGGAGTTTTCGGCAGCTTGGCAGCCGTCAGCGCAAATAGCTCCTTTAACGTCTTCCCATTATTAGCCCGCACTTCGGGCAGATTCTTGTAAACCAGATAGGCAGGCATCGCGATCAATGCCGCCCAGACCAAAGCGTGGGCGACCGGATAGAGCGCCTCCCCGGCTGAACTCCGTTTCGGCCCCTTTTTCGGAGCTGGCCGATGGACCAGCAACAGGAACCCCGCGTAGTAGCCCAACGCGAGCGCGCCAAGGTAGTAGAAGCTCAGGAACGGCAGCCCGAACCCCAGCTCCCGCGGGCTGAACTTCAGGTTCAATGCCATTGCCAGGCAGATGCCGAAGAACACAAAATGAATCACTCGAATGAAGAAGTGCGTGAGCACCGCGCCGGCTTTGCTCGTGTCACCCACCGTCGTCGGCCACCGAATTCCCATGATGATCACCGGCAGCAGCGATGTCAGCCCCAGCACCAGGGCGCGCACCCGGAGCGGCGGGGTGTCTGCCAGATACATCTTCTGCGTTGCCATGATCGACCGGAGCACCTCCCAGAACGTCATCGACGCATCTTTTTGCAATACCCAGACGATGGGCAAAAAGAAGTACAACAACAGCCCAGCCACCCCAGCCCCCATTAGCTTCAAAATGAAGCGGCTGTTGAAAAAGCCCAGCCCTTTGATCCAGATGATCGCTCCGAGCGCGAATGGAAACAGGCCGATCATCGCCCAATTGTTTGTGACCCCCAACCCGTAAATAAACGCCATCCACGTCAACCACTTCTCGTTCAGCGAGATTCTGTATTCCAGCAGGCACCAGATGCTTACGCCCAATAGGAGCACGTCGAGGGACTCCCCTGTCGCCGCGGTCGAATGCTCCCACATCGTAAGCTCCAGCCCGAACACCGCCGCTCCCAGAACCACCGGCAGCCAGGCAAAACGAATGCTCAGCAGGGAAAACTCACTCCGCTCCCGCAGGCGTTGGTCGTGTGTCCGATCGTGCGGCAGAAGTTGTATGGACCGAGCCAGCAGCCCAACAGCAACCGCCCCGCAAAGCGCCGAAAAAATGTTTAAGGCAATCGGTTGAGCCCCTCCGGGCAGCAACCGCAGGGGCCAGGTCAGCAGGTGGAAAAGCGGAGCCGCTGTTATCGGCGTCCAATCCCAACCCGTCACCTTGGAGACAAGCCCAAGGCTCCGCACGCTTACCCATTGGTTGAGGGTGATCAGGTAAAGCGCCAGAACGGCGATGCCGATCGCGAACGGGAGGGTCGCTCGAGGCGTGGTACGCTGCTCTTCTTGCATAGTTGAGGTTGCGCCAGTTTGGCGGGATTGCTCCCCACCGCGCAAGCGAAGACTGTGCTGCACGTCATTCAGACAACAGGCTCATGCCGCTGTTCACCAGGGCGGTTCCCTGCGCGCGCGTTGACGCACTGCCTTGTGCCCCGTACTCTGCTCGCAGGAGATATGGCTCGCGTGTCGCTCGCTAAGCTGAAGCGCTTTCAGCACGAAGCTCAGGAGTTCATTAAGGACGCCGCCAAGGTGGACGAGCAGCCGCATTCCTCAAAGTGGCGCCGCTTCGCTCGCTTCTGGGCTCTTGTTTGGATCAGCTTCTCCAAGAATCGCGGCCCCGTCCGCGCCTCCGCGCTCGCCTACACCACGCTGCTCGCCTTGATTCCGCTCCTTGCCCTGGTGGTGAGCATCTCAACCGCCGCCTTTGCAGGCGCTCAAGGAGGTGAGCGGGTGGATGACTTGCTCGACAGGCTCGTCAGAACGGTCGCACCGCAGCTCGACCTGATTCATGATGAAGAAGAGCGCTCCATCGCGCGCTACCAAACAGTCGAGCAGATCAAGACCTATATCGGCAACGTGAACAGCGGTGCCCTCGGCGCCACAGCGGGCCTCATGCTCGTTTTCGTTGGAATTTCGCTCCTGAGCACCATCGAGGCCACCTTTAACGATATCTGGGGTGTCACTCGCGGTCGCGCGTGGCTTTCCAGAATCGTTCATTATTGGGCAACTCTGACCCTTGGCCCCGTCCTCCTGATCTCTGCCCTCGGCTTGGCGGCCGGGCCTCGCTTTACGACGACGCGCAAAGCATTGTCCGTGATACCAGGCTTGGAAGCGCTGATCACGATGGTGCTCCCCTTCACCATCATCACCCTCGCTTTCACCGCCTTCTACAAACAAATCCCCAACACCAAAGTTCGATTTATGCCCGCGTTGGTTGGCGGCCTGGTGGGGGGGCTTCTCTGGCAACTCAACAATATGGCGAGCGCGTTTTACGCCTCCCGCATTGTGACCTACAGCAAGATTTACGGCAGCATCAGCATCGTTCCCATCTTCCTCCTGGGCCTTTATTTCAGTTGGCTCATTGTCCTGCTCGGCGCTCAGGTCGCCTATGCTTTTCAAAATCGCCGCGTTTACGCAGAGGAACGGCAGGCCGAAAGCATTAATCAGCGCGGCAGGGAATTCGGCGCGCTCCGGCTGATGCTCTTCATCGCCGAACGCTTCCTGATGGGTGAAAAACCACCGACACGCGCCGATATGTCCCTGAAATTGGGTGTTCCCTCCCAGCTTTCCTGCCAACTGCTTTCTTGCATGGGCTGCGCCCGGCTCGTGATCGAGGTGCAGGGCGATGAAACGGGCTACGCTCCCGCCCGTCCGCTCACCGACATCACGATAGCGGATGTTCTCGATGCCCTCCGGGCTGGAGCTGGGAATGATCTCTCCACCCACGAAGACGCCACCCGAGAGTTCCTTCGTGACCAGTTTTCCAGGGTGTCCGAAGCGGAGCGAAACACCGCCTCAGCCATGACGATCCAGGAACTCGCTGAGAAATCTCTTCTCCTGCGGCACACCTCGGCCGACAAAAACAACGAATAGATTCATTGGCGCCCAGCTCCAGGCTCTTGTATGGTGAGCCACCCTTTAGCCGTGAAAACCCGCTCGTCTTCAGCCGCCGCACTCTTTTGCTTGCTGCTCGCCTTCAGCAGCGCTCATGCGCAGGTCATCATCTCTGAGTTTAACGCCCAAAATTTCCAAGGGCATCGTGACAACGATTTAGAATTCACCGACTGGATCGAACTCCATAACACAACGGGCCTTCCGGTTAACCTGAATGGCTGGCGGCTGACCGATGACGCCACCCGCCCCGCAAAATGGGTGATCCCAAGCACGAACATCGGCCCGCGTGGCTTTCTTGTCATTTATGCATCAGGCAAGAACCGCACCACCCCAGGCGCGGTTCTCCACACGAGTTTTTCGCTGAACGATTCCGAATACCTCGCTTTGTCCAAACCGGACGGGACCACCACCTCCATCTTTACCCCCCGCTACCCGGCGCAGGTTCCAGATGTCTCCTACGGGCTCGCCTTTAACGGAACCGTCGCCGGGGATGCATGGCGTTACTTCGATAAGCCGACCCCCGGAGCGGCAAATGGCCCCGGATTTTCTGCTGTTGCTGCGCCGGTCTCCTTTTCTGAAAAAGGGGGCGTTTACACGAATAATCTGACCGTCACACTTTCCTCCGCTAATCCTAACGCAGTCATTAAATACACGCTGGACGGGCGTGACCCGGGAGCGATCACAAACGCCATCACTTACACATCTCCGCTGTCAGTCACTGACTCGCGCTACATTCGCGCGCGGGCCTTTGAAGCAGACAAAGCGCCCAGCCCTGTCCGTTCCGAAGCATACACCCTGCTCGGTTCCGATCTCGTCGACTTCACCTCCAATCTGCCAATCCTGGTGGTCAACAGTTTTGGCCGCGGGATTCCTGAGAACACCCGCATCACGACGTACGCAACGCTTATCCACACGAACGGGGCGCGCTCGAGCCTACTCCAAGCGCCGAACTATCGCGGTCGCGCCCGCATGGCGATTCGCGGCTCCAGCTCCACTCAATTCCCCAAGAAATCTTACGCGTTCGAAACCAACGATGAGCAGGACTCTGATTTGAAGGTCTCTTTGCTTGGCCTCCCAGAGGAATCGGATTGGGTTCTCTACGCTCCTTACACGGACAAAACTTTGATGCGCGACGTGCTCGCTTACGAGATGAGCAATCGAGTCGGCCGCTACGCGCCGCGCGCTCGCTTCATCGAGGTTTACGTCGACACCGGCAACAAGGTGACCGCCTCCGACTACGTCGGCGTTTATGTCCTCCTCGAGCGCATTCGCCGGGACGAAAACCGCGTGGATATTGATGAGCTGCTCCCCTCGATGAATTCGCTCCCGGAGATCAGCGGTGGGTACATCCTCAAAATCGACCGCCTGAACACCTGGGAAGGCGAAAGTGGATTAAGCCTGTCGCGCGCGGGCACCTTGGCCTATGTCGAGCCGGAAGAAGAAGATGCTACCCCCGCCCAAAAAACCTGGATTCGCACTTACCTCAACGGCTTTGAGACGAATCTCTTTAGCTCAAGCTTCCGCACCGGGTACAACAACTACATCGATGTTGATTCCTTCGTGGACAATCTCTGGCTCGTTGAAGCCGCGCGGAACATTGATGGCTATCGCCTGAGCACGTTCCTCTACAAGCCACGCAACGGAAAACTGCGCCTGGGTCCAGCCTGGGATTACAATTTGAGTTTCGGGAACGCCGATTATCTGAACGGCTGGCTCACGGATGGTTGGTACTATCCCGAGTCCGGCGGGGCGAGCGAATGGCTCAAGCGCCTCATGCTGGACAGCGAGTTCAAGCAGCGGATGACAGACCTCTGGCAGTTCTACCGCCGCGAACATTGGCGCACGGAACAGATTCACGCGCAGATCGATGCATGGGTTGCGCTGCTGAGTGAAGCGCAGGTCCGCGACCAGGCTAAGTGGAAGACTCTCGGTCGCTACATTTGGCCGAACAAGTTCGTCGGCAAGACCTACGCTGAAGAGATCAACTTTATGAAGGGCTGGATTACCGGCCGCTTCAACTGGATCGATAACCAGCACACGCTCCCACCATCGTTCTCCGTCAAGGGCGACGAAAGCGCGGGCGTTTCGCTCGTTATGCAAGCTCCACGCGGCCAGGTTCTTTACACGCTCGACGGCAGCGATCCTCGCGCGCGCACCGGCACGAATTCGCCAAAGGCTCTCACGTTCTCCAGCGGCCTCGCTCTAAACCAGGAGCTTCTCATCACCGCCCGGGCCAAGAATGGAACAAACTGGAGCGGCCTGGTGCAGACAGCGATTACACCATTGGCTGCCTGGAAGACTCTCCACTTCACCTCGGAGGAGCAGACCAATCAAACGGTCGCTGGGGACTTCGCTGACCCCGACGCCGACGGTGTTCCAAACTGGCAGGAATATGCCGCAGGCACGAACCCACGAAGCGCGGCCGATGTGCTGCGTTTGGAAGGCTCCGTGCGCGGCGGTCGCTCAGTGGTGAGTTTTAAGGCGATGCCCGGCAAGAGTTACACTTTGCAGCGGCTCGGAACTCTCGGTTCGATTGGATGGCTTCAAGCCGCTTCTTTCCCGGCCTCCGTCCAGCAGGTGACCAACACGGTGGATGTGACCTCCACCAACAAGCAGACGTTCTACCGCCTGATTGTTCACCCTTGATTAAACCACCTCAGGGGCGCCGCGTCCGCCATTGATGAGGTAGAGCACGGCCATCCGAACGGCCAGGCCATTCGTGACCTGCTCAAGAATCACCGAGCGTTCCGAGTCGGCAACCTCGCTGTCGATTTCCACTCCGCGATTAATGGGGCCAGGGTGCATGATGGTCACGTCCGGCTTCGTCCAGCCTGCCCGAGTTTTATTGAGGCCGAAGAGGTTGGTGTACTCGCCGAGGCTTGGGAACATCGTCTTCCGTTGCCGCTCGTGCTGAATGCGCAGGAGATTAATGACGTCAGCGTTCGCGACCGCTTCGCGCATGTCGTAGGTGACGTGGCAACCCATCTGCTCGAAGACCCTTGGAACCAAGGTCGAGGGCCCGCACAAAGTCACTTTCGCGCCTAACTTCGTTAGCGCCCAGATGTTCGAGCGCGCCACCCGGCTGTAGAGGATGTCCCCCAGAATGGTGACATTCAGGCCTTCAATCCGGCCCTTTTTTTCCAGGATGGTAAAGACATCCAACAACGCCTGCGTTGGATGCTCGTGAGCGCCATCGCCCGCGTTCACGATGTGGGCGTTTAGAACACGAGTGAGAAAATGCGGCGCGCCAGTGGCGCTATGGCGAATGATGATAATGTCCGCCTGCAATGCTTCCAGGTTGCGAGCGGTGTCCTTGAGCGTTTCCCCCTTCTTCAGCGACGAAGCTTCAGCCGTGAAATTGATGACATCCGCGCTCAACCGTTGCGCGGCCAACTCGAAGCTGATGCGCGTCCGAGTGGAAGGCTCGATGAAAAGGTTAACAACCGTTTTGCCGCGCAGCGCGGGAACCTTTTTGATCGTGCGCTCACCCACGGATTTGAAAGCGCGGGCCGTGTCTAAAATCGTTTGGATCTCCTCTTTGGAGAGGCTTTGGATATCGAGGAGATGTTTGCGGGTCCAACTCACGTTTGGGCAAGCTCCAGGGCATCATGATCGTGCCCTTGCTCCTTAAGCTTTAAGTTCAGCCGTTCCGAGAGGGAAGTCGGAATATTCTTTCCGACGTAATCCGCTTTGATCGGCAGCGCGCGATGCCCGCGGTCCGCGAGCACGGCGAGGCGTATCAGCTTAGGTCGTCCGAGGTCGTGCAATGCATCCATCGCGGCGCGAATGGTTCGTCCGGTGAAGAGCACGTCGTCCACCAGCACAATCACCTTCCCATTCACATCAAACGGAATGTTCGTCGGGTGAACTGTGGGGGTAAGACGCTGATCGAGGTCATCGCGGTGCATCGAAATATCCAATTGGCCAACCGGAACCGGCGATCCCCAAATCTTGGTCAATTCTTTCGCAAGACGCTCCGCAAGAACCACTCCGCCGGATTGAATTCCCAACACGGCCACGTCCTGCCCCGATTCCTGCGACTCAGCAACTTCATGCGCGATGCGAGCGAGGGCGCGCTGAATCGCGACAGCGTTCATGAGTTGCTTAGTGTTTGGCATAAAAAAGGTTAGCCCATTGGCTAACCGTGCGTGCTTCGAATGTCGGGTGGATCTATTGCGGAGCCTGGCGGCTCTTCCGCCATTTGGACCGGTGTTTGAGGATCCAATCAGTTAAAGCCTGTTCGAATCCGATGTCCCTTCCAGCCTTCTCAGATTCGATCCACTTGTGCTTGAGAATTTCCTCACGCTCCGCCTGAAACTCGCGGTAGAGCGAAGAATTCCTCACAAGCTCGTTAGCGTTGGTCTCGCCAGCCATAGGGACGTGTTCTTTGTAACGCGATGTTAATCACGTGGTTGCGTCAATGACAATGAGAATGTAAGCCATCAGTGCGCTCAAAATCTTAACCTGGGTCAAGCCCCAGCAATTTCCGGCCCTGCGCGGAAATCATGCTCTGATGCCAGGGCGGATCCCACACCAACTCCACATTGACCTCCTCGACGCCTTCCAACGCCAGAACCTTCGTCTGCACGTCATTGGCGATTTGCCCGCCCATATGGCAGCCAGGGGCCGTCAGCGTCATTTTTACGTCCACCTTTCCGTTCGTGAGAGTGACGTCGTAGATCAAACCGAGATCGACGAGGTTGACGGGGATTTCAGGATCAAAGCAGGTGCGCAATGTGTCCCAAACCAACTGCTCGTTTAGCGGCGATCGTGTTTCCTCCTCGGACGGTGAAATAACGGGTGACGCTGGCCTGTTCTGGCCGCTGTCGCTGTTCATATCAGGGAGGCAATGTAGGTCACGCCACCTGAGAACGCAAGGAGCGGGCAATTTCGAGAAAGACCTTCCCTGCCGGGCTTTCCGGCGCGGAGACGACGACTGGCAACCCCAAGTCGCCACCTTCCCGGATTTCCTGGAACAAGGGGATTTCACCAAGAAACGGCGCGTGTTGGCGCGCGGCTTCGGATCTCCCGCCGCCGTGGCCAAATATCTCGAACCGCTCGCCGCTCGGCGAGGTGAAGTAACTCATGTTCTCGACAATCCCAAGGATCGGCACATTGACCTTTTGGAACATGCCAATCCCCTTGCGGACCACACCTAAAGAGGCTTCCTGGGGAGTCGTGATGACGACGCCGCCATCCAGGGGAACAGTTTGGCACAAGGTCAACTGCGCATCGCCCGTTCCAGGCGGCAAATCAACAAGAAGGTAATCCAGCTCACCCCACGCAACCTGCATGAAGAATTGCTGGATGGTTTTCACGATCATGGGCCCGCGCCAGATCACCGGGGCGTCCCCTTCGATGAGGAAGCCCATGCTCATTAGCTTCACACCATGGTTCTCAGGCGGAACCAGCTTCTCATCTTCGCTGATGTACGGCTTGCCATGGACGCCCATCATCAATGGGATGCTCGGCCCGTAGATGTCGCAATCCAACAGGCCGACGCGAGCGCCGAGCATTTTGAGGGCGCAGGCAAGATTGACGGACACTGTGGACTTGCCGACACCACCTTTACCGCTGGCGACGGCGATGATGCGGCGGATGCCGCTCGGCTTGGCCTGGTTGCTGAAAGGGCTCGCGCTCGCCGGAGCGGCTGCGGGCGAGGGGGTGATCACATCCACTTTGATGTTTTGCGGAGTTGCGCCGGGGAGTGAGCGCAACGCCATTTCCGCATCCTGACGGATCTTCGCGGCTGCTTCGGGGTTTGCCGAGCTGAGCTGAATGCTCACCGCCACACCGCCCCCCTGCAGCGTGATGCTTTTGACCAAACCAAAGGAGACAATATCGCGGGAATACCCGGGATACTTCACCTGCTGCAACGCCGCCTTGACCTGCTCTTCCGTCATAACCGAGACGAAAGTAATGGGACCGTTCGCCTTCCGCAAAATGGAAAGCGTTAAATATGCGATGTTAAACCCGCAAGAGGGAGACGACCTCACGCAGCGTTTTGACAAACCTCTCGATCTCTTCGGATGTGTTCGACCAATCGAGCGTGAGGATCAGGTTGCCGAGGGCGTGCGAAGGCGGACAGCCAATCGCCTCAAGCGCGGGTGGAATTTTGAGGGATTTGCCCAAACAGCTAGACCCGCTTGCGACTGCGAATCCGCGCATATCCAGCGCGATGGCCATGCCCTCGGCCTCCACGTTTGGGACGCTGATATTCAGATTGTTCGGCACACGACCCGGTCCTGGAACCGGTCCATTCAGTTTGATCTCGGGCATTGCTTGATGCAGCTCCGCCCAAAGCTTCGTGGTCAACACGCGTGCGTGGTCCGCCCGTGACGGCAGGGTCGAGCCTGTGGTCTGGGCGGAGATTCCCGCGCCCGCAATGCTGGCGATGTTTTCCGCTCCCGCGCGGCGTCCGCCTTCCTGCCCGCCGCCGTGCAGCAAGCTGGTGAGGCGCGCGCGCCGATGGCGGTAGAGGACGCCGACTCCGCGTGGCCCGCCGAACGTGTGCGGAGAGACGACCAGCAAAGAAGCTCCCAACTGCTCGACATCCAGCGGCAACCAACCGCCGCTGGCTACGGCATCAACCAACAGAGGGACTCCTGCGTCGCGGGCAACAGCGCCGATGGAACTCACGTCCTGAATCGTGCCGAGATCCAGGTTCGCGTGATGAACACAGATGAGGATCGTGTCTGCGCGCATGGCTGCGCGCACTGCTTCGGGCGAAATGCGCCCTTCGGCATCGACGCCGAGTTTTGTGGTGACAAACCCCTGGCCTTCCAAAAACCGGATGGACTCGCGAATTGCGGCCTGCTCCGTGGCCGTAAAGATGATGTGCCTGCCTTGAGATTGGCTGGCCCAGGCGCAGCCCTTTACAGCCAGGTTCAATGCCTCAGTGGCGCTGGAGGTGAAGATGATTTGCTCGGGTGAATCTGCCTTGAGGAACGAGGCGAGCTGCTCCCGTGCTGCCGCTAACGCTTGCCGCGCGCTGAGAGCCTCACGGTGAAACCGACCGGGGTTTGGTGTGTGGCGCATCCACGGCTCCATCGCAGCAAGAACCTCGGGCAACGGCTCGGCTCCGCTCTGATGGTCGAAGTTGACGCGCGCGGTGCGCATTACACGAATTCGAATTAGACCCCGCTGCCGCCGGTCTTGAGACGCTTGTTCTTAGCGCGTGATTCAGTGGCAAGGGCCGCTTTATATTTCACCATCAGACCTCGCAATTTGTCGTCATGCGCCGCGAGAATTTGCACGGCGAGCAGGCCAGCGTTTCGCCCACCACCGATGGCGACTGTCGCAACAGGAACTCCGCTGGGCATCTGAACGATGGACAGAAGGGAATCCATCCCTTTAAGGGCTTTGCTCTCCACTGGAACACCGATGACGGGCAACGGCGTGTGGCTCGCCACCATGCCGGGGAGATGAGCGGCGCCACCAGCGCCAGCGATGATGACTTTCAACCCGCGAATGTGAGCGGTTCGCGCGTAACGTGCCATGTCCATTGGCGTCCGATGCGCCGAAACAACCCGCGCCTCGTAAGCAACCCCAAACTCAGCGCAGGCCTGAGCGGCCAACTGCATCGTCGGCCAATCCGAGTCGCTCCCCATGATGATGCCGACCAATGGTTGTTCGTTTTTCATGATTGTCCAAACTTCAGGTATTCGGCGGCGCGCTGCGCTTTCGCCAGGGCTTCTTCGACACTCGAGCCGAGGGCGGTCACGTGCCCCATCTTGCGGCCTTTATTGGAGGAAGTCTTTCCGTAAATGTGAATGTAAGCACCGGGCACCGACAAAGCGTTCGTGAGCCCGCTCGGCATGCCGGGACCTTTGCTATCACCCAACAAGTTCACCATCACCGCCGCGGGAGCAGTCATGCGCGTCGATCCCAAAGGCCAGCCCAGGATCGCGCGGACATGATTCTCGAACTGCGAGCATTCGCACCCTTCGATCGTGTAGTGCCCGGTATTGTGAACGCGCGGAGCCAACTCGTTGATCAAGATCTCGTTCCCGCGCGTCAGGAACATCTCAACCCCAAAAGAGCCTACCCCCTCAATAGCGCTGATTGCACGTTGGGCTGCCTCCATCGCTTTGCGGGTGACATCCTCCGGATGGCCTGCGGGGGCTTTCGTGAGATGGCAGATGTGGTTTTTCTGGACGGATTCGACCAGGGGATAAACAGCGAGTTCGCCATTCCGCGCCCGCGTCACAATGATCGCCAACTCAGCCGCAAACGGGCAGAACTCCTCCGCGTACAACCCATTGGAATCCCCGCGCAGGGCCGTCCATGCCTCCTCTATGTCCTTCTCTGAACGGACGGTGTGATTCCCCTTGCCGTCATAGCCATTGCGGCGGGCTTTCAGCACAAGCGGCCAACCGAACTCCGCGCCAGCCTCAGCAACTGCTTCCCGATTAGGGGTAGCCTTAAACCGCGCAGTCTTTAAGCCAGCCTTCGCCATAGCCTCTTTTTGCAGCAGCTTGTCCTGAATCAGACGCATGGTTGCTGAAGTGGGCCAGAGCTTATGGCCGGCATCCTCAACCTTTGCGAGGCTGTTTGCATCCACGAACTCATTTTCGAGAGTGAGCACATCCACGCGGCTGGCCAGCTTGAGGAGCATCTTCGGGTCATCCCAATCGCCGTGGATCACCTCCGCGACAATGCGGGAAGCGGGGGCGCCTTCGCTACGCTCCAGGATTGCGAGTTCGCAGCCCAACTGAAGGGCGGCGCCCGCGGTCATGCGCGCAAGTTGGCCGCCCCCGATGATGCCAATTCGCGGAGCGCGGCCGATTGTCTGAAATGGAGTCTCTTGCATGCTAATCAATTTGCCACATGACGGTGTCGCGGCCCGTCTGAGCTATACGTCCGGGAGCTTCGGGTAAAGCGAGAAAGGGGGTTCAAGAGGAGGAAACGCTCCGCGGCATTGAGGGTTTGGTTTCAAAAAAAAGTTTCTAAAAAGGGCCTCTAAGCAGGGAATAGCCGGTAATAAGCGGGAATGGCTGAGAACAGCGGGGAAATGGGGTGGAGCAAAATCAGAGCGCTTCGTGTGAGGCCAAAGGCCAGGGAAACGCCCGCTCGGTCAGCGTGCCCACGATTAATTGCGGAAAAAGGCCGGACGTAGAAGCCGCGGAGCAGATCCTTATCGTTTTGGTTCGAGTTCATCATGCGTCCTGAATTTTGGAAATACCAAACACAGATTACGTGTAATGTGGGAGGATAGGCAAGTCAACACTTTTGTAGTGCAATGAAGAACTCGCTTCAGCCTTGGCTCGCCTTGACATTAATCCCGCCCACAATCATATCTGCACTATGAACCATGTCTCCTTGCTGAAAGCATTTGCGCTGGCGGCTTCGCTTATTTTGGTGTCACACGCGGCAGACCCGATTGAGGGGACGTGGACGTGGGTCCAAACTTCACCGAATGGCGGAAAGTCAGAGCCGAGGCTGACGCTTAAGCGCGAGGGTGACACTCTGACCGGCAAGATCAAAACCGGAGACCGGGAGTCGGAAATCAAGGATGGAAAAATCACTAGCGACGGCCAGGTGAGCTTTGTGGTTGAGCGGGTGCGCAATGACTGGAAATTCATCGCCAAGTACGACGGGAAATTCGATGGCAAGACAATCGTCGGCAATTCCGAACTAGATTTTAACGGAGACCAGACAAAGACTAAATGGGTTGCCGAGCGATATAAGGAACCGACCGGCCCCCAAGGCAACTGGCGGTGGACTTTCCAGCGTTCGGACGGCAACAGCATGGATTTCCAGGCTCGCTTCCGGGAAGATAACGGACTGGTGACGGGCACGGTGACTTCTCCTTCAGGCGCTGAAATGCCCATCGAAGAAGGCAAGTTCGCCAACGATGTTTTCACGTTCAAGATTGTCCGTGAGCGCGATGGCCGGAAGTTCACCTCCATCTATTCCGGCAAAGTCGAGGGGGACAACATTGTCGGCCAGCTTCAAACTGACTGGAGCGGCGAGACCAAGAACTACGATTGGAAATCGGCCCGAGTGAAGCGCAATTAAGCCGAAGTCGGCTCCCCTCTGCCGATGAACGCGCTATTCGCACTCTTCGCGCTCCCATACCTACTAGCCCTCGCTGTCTGGGGGTACGGGAGGCGGACCCTTGCGAGAGAACCTCTACTATTAAGCAAGGCCCCTAAAAGCGCTGCGACACATCTGCAACTGTTCCCCGTAGTGGCTGCCTGCGCGATGAGCGCCACGCTTGCCTACCCGTTCCTGGTCTTGCGTGGGCTCAACATCCAGGCTGTCCTCGCCACCTCTGTGCTCTCGGCGCTGCTGCACATTTACCTGATTTACATTGTTCTGTTTCACGGCGTTTGGATTTTGTCGGCTATTCTGAGGCCTGAAAGCAAAGAACTCTCCGAAGCCGTTCGCCTCGCGTTTATGCGCGCGGCGGCTCGACGCCAATTGCTGGTTGCGGCCTGGGGCGCAACGATTGTGCTCCTGGGGCTGAAAGTTTACCTCCTGCTGCGGCTGGTCTGGTTTGTGCGGGCGAACTTTCCAAATCCCGGGGTGTAAGCGAGCCGTAACTTTCGTTGCTGTTAAATCGTCAAAATAAAGCCATGAATCTACTTCAACGGGTCAGTGTTATCGGGGCTCTTTTGGGTTTGCTCACCGCACAAGCTGCGACGCCAGGTGGTGAGGCGGGCCTAAAGAACTGGTCGCAATGGCGGGGGCCGCTGGCGACTGGCGTCGCTCCGCACGCGAATCCCCCGCTGAAATGGAGCGAAACTGAGAATGTGAAATGGAAGGTGGCGACTCCCGGTTTCGGCACCTCCACGCCGATCATTTGGGAGAACAAGATCTTCATCGTCACCGCGATCCCGACCGGCCAGAAGGTTGAGGCAAAGACGCCTCCCCCTGCCCCGCAAGAGAACCCGCCTCCGCAGGGCCAACGGCAACGCCGTCCTGGTGGTGGCGGCGGCGCACCGCGTGGGGAGCAACCGACCGAAGCGTACCGGTTCACGATCCTGTGCCTGGACCGCGCCACGGGAAAAACGCTCTGGCAAAAAGTGGCGCGTGAGGAGGTGCCGCACGAAGGTCACCACCAGGACCACGGCTTTGCCTCCTCTTCTCCGATCACCGATGGCCAGGCCCTCATCTCAAGCTTCGGCTCACGGGGGCTTTATTGCCACGATCTGGACGGCAACCTGAAATGGGAGAAGGACTTCGGCGACATGCGCACACGCAATGGCTTCGGCGAGGGCGCCTCGCCTGCATTGCATGGGAACACCGTGGTTCTGCCCTGGGATCATGAAGGTGAAGATTTCGTGGTCGCTCTGGATAAGAATTCCGGCAAGGAACTCTGGCGCGTGAATCGCGATGAACCGACCGGTTGGAGCACTCCGCTCATCGTGGAATATGGCGGCAAGACGCAGGTGATCCTGAATGCGACTGGGAAGGTTCGCAGCTACGATCTCGCGACCGGAAAACAAATTTGGGAAATCGGCGGCCAAACTGTGAACGCCATCCCGACGCCAGTGACCGATGGCGAGACAGTTTATGTGACCAGCGGTTTTCGCGGGAGCGCGCTTTATGCGATCAAACTCGGGAAAACAGGCGATCTCGCCGGCACGGATGCTGTTCGTTGGAGCCACAACCGTGCGACCCCGTACGTCCCTTCTCCATTGCTGGTGGACAATCTGATTTACTTTGTTCAGGAAAATCGCGGCCGCCTTTCGATTTGGGACACCAAGGAAGGCAAAGCCCTCGTGGACGCCGAGCAGCTCCAGGGAATCAACGGCATCTACGCATCGCCCGTGGCTGCCGGTGATCGTGTTTACGTGCTCGGGCGTGAGGGAACCTGCGTCGTGCTGAAGAAGGGCCCCACCCTGGAGGTTCTGGCCTCAAACCGCATTGATGACCGGACAGACGCGTCGATCGCGCTGGTGGGCAATGAGCTGTTTATCCGCGGGCACAAAGCGTTGTATTCCATTGCCGAAAAGCGCTGATTTGTGTCGCGAGCGCCTTCGTCATTTTGGCTTCGATCATACGGCGCATCGAGCCTCGTTACGGGGCTCCTTTGTGGATGGGCCACGCACGCGCAAGCTCCTGCGGTTTCGCTGAAGCTTGAACATGAGGAGGTGACAGTTCAGTGGTCGTCTCCCGCCGCGCAGCGGCTTCGGATTGATGCCTCTCACTCACCGGCTACGTTCGAGCCGCTTGCGACCGTCGCGGGGACTATAGGCGCAAATGAGTTCCTTGATGCCGGCTCAGCTTTTCGGAGTCAGCGTTTTTATCGAGCGGAGACCGTGGGAGCGACCGAGTTTCCTGGCGATCACCTGGCAACCACGAACGGGCTTGTCACGATCCAACCGATTTACCATGCCAGCTTCGTAATGAAGTGGGGTGAGAAATACATTTACAATGACCCGGCTCCACCGGGGAATTTCGCGGGACGCCCGAAGGCAGACCTCATCCTCGTAAGCCACAGCCACGGTGATCACTTCAATGCGGCTGCCATAGACACACTCTGGAAAACGAACACCGTCATCATCGCGCCCCAGCTAGTGCACAATTCGCTTTCCACCAAGTTCCGGGCAAATGCGGTTGTGCTGACGAACGGGGCAAACACGAATGTGCTCGGGTTGAATGTGGCCGCAGTGCCTGCGTACAATTCCAATCACCCGCAAGGGCAGGGAAACGGCTACGTGGTGACGATCGGGGGCAGACGCTTGTACATGGCAGGTGACACAGGGGATACGCCGGAGATGAAAGCGCTTCAACGAATCGATGTGGCCTTCCTCCCGATGAACCTTCCCTTCACGATGAACATCACAAACGCGGCCCATGCGGTGCGCGCTTTAAGGCCCACCGTGGTGTATCCATACCACTTTCGGAACTCAGATGGAACCTACGCGCGGACGAACGTGTTCAAGGAGCTTGTGGGTCGCGACACTGGAACTGAAGTTCGCTTGCGGAAGTGGTACTGAGCGACGGTCTTCGTCATTTGAACCAACCGAGCGCCCGCAGGCCCATCACGAGCAGGTACGCAAGGCCGGCGCTCACAGGGATAGTTAGAATCCACGCCCAGACCATTCGCTCGACGACGCTCCACTTGATGGCATTAAAGCGTTTGGCTGCCCCGACGCCCATGATGGAAGAGGAGATGTTGTGGGTGGTGGAGACCGGAATACCAAAATGGCTGGCCATCCAGATCACGCCAGCGGAGGCGGTCTCAGCCGCAAACCCGTTGATCGGCTGGAGCTTCACCATTTTGTGCCCGAGCGTTTTGATAATGCGCCAGCCTCCGGCTGCGGTTCCCGCCGCCATGACGATGGCGCAGGTGATCTTAATCCACAGCGCGATTCCAACGGCCTCGCCGGGCGCCGGAGCCGGTGTGCGCAGGAAGTGCATCAACTGCGGCGCAT
>Ga0196963_10001367_pt1 | contig 16718 bp, 16 predicted proteins | sample S1_5metaG_FD_148600 | JGI IMG/M metagenome (GOLD analysis project Ga0196963, IMG submission 148600) | Soil microbial communities from Anza Borrego desert, Southern California, United States - S1_5 | ecosystem: Environmental > Terrestrial > Soil > Desert | place: USA: California | collected... | reverse complement strand
GACGGCGACCGTTTTTGCGTCCTTCGATATTTCTCCGAGCGCCTCGAAATACGACATTTCCGGTATGCCGCGTTCTTTCGCCTGCACCCGCTCGCGGTTCGTGGAAGGTACCGCATCCGAGTAGATGAGGAGCTCCGCGTCTTTCGGCACCTTGCCGTCTTCACCTATCCAGAGCTCGATCCCCTGCCCTGCAAGCATTTCCGTCACCGGTGAGAGCTCGCGGTCCGAACCGCGCACGTCCTTGCCGCGGTGCACCAGGAGCTGCGCGAGCGCCGACATGCCGATACCGCCAATGCCGACCATGTATATGTGCTCCGGTATCTTCATAGCTGGCTTACGACCGCAAGAAAGCGGTCGTTGCGGTCATACTCGTTCTTGAACATGCCGAAGGACGCGAAAGCAGGGCTAAAGAGCACGAAGGATGAGCGCTCGCCCACCGCGGCAGCGACGGCATCCTCAATGCTCGATGCCTCGGTATAGTCGACGCTTTCTTTTTTCAGAAGCGCAGCGAGGCGTGCAGAACCTTCGTAGTTCTCGTGCGTAAGGAGAATAACCCGCGAAACACGCTTTTTTACTTCTGAAACCAGCTCATCAAGAGGAAGCCCCTTGTCCGACCCGCCACAGATAAGCGTGACATCATCGCCGAGCGCGCGAAGCGCCGCGATCGTCGCTTCCGGCGTCGTCGCGTTGTTGTCGTTATATATCTTTGCGCCATTGAATTCTCTAACGAACTGCAAGCGGCCTTCGACAGCTTCGAACGACTCGAGTCCGCTTTTTACCTCGCCCTCGGACAATCCGAGCGCCCGAAGCGCTTCCGCCGCGAGCGCGGCGTTCTCGCGATTGTGCTCCCCGATTACTTTTAGCGTCCAATCCGGCGGCAGCGGCGGAGGAACGATCCCCTTGCCGATGCGGTCGGCGAGAGCGCGGCCGACGACGAGCGTGCCGTTTTTTTGGTATTTGAAAATATTGGCCTTGTCCTCGAAATACTGGTCCATCGAGGAGTAGTAGTTCTGGTGATCCGGCATCAAATTCGTAAAAACGGCTATATCAGGACTCATCATAAGGTCGCCGAAGCCCTGCAGCTGCCACGAGTCGAGTTCGAGCACGGCGATCGTGCCGGGCGTGACGCTCGGCAGCTGCGCGAGCGTCGAGACACCGCGCACGTTGCCGCCAAGGACGATCTTTCTTCCCGCACGCGTGAGAGAATGAGAGATCATCTGCGTTACCGTCGATTTTCCACGGGTTCCCGTGACGCCGACGATCGTCGCGCCTGTTTCTTTTGCATACTTCGCAAAGAGCGCCGTCGACATCGCGACGGAGACCCCGGCTGCTTTTGCCGCCGCTATTTCAGGTGAGTCGAGCGGTACCCCTGCAGCTTTGACAACGAGATCCGCGTTCTGAAAATCCTTGAGGTCATGACCGCCGAGATTGAAGCGGATGTTCGTGAACGATCGCAGCTTCTCGACGGATGCGGAGAGTTCTGCTTCGCTCTTCTTGTCGGTAACGGTGACGTCCGCCCCGCAACCTGCCAGGAATTCCACGTCGCCCACCCCCCGCCCGAGGAGTCCGAGCCCGAGCACCGTTATTTTTTTACCGCGGAAAGGCTCGCAAACATCAGCCATTGCACCACTATACAACTTCTATCGAATACGGTGCATCACCAAGGAGCGTGGCGACGCGGGCCCGAAAATGCTCGGAGTCCTTCGAAATGCGGAAGTGGATGCGACCCTTCCCGTCGACGTCGAACGTTTGCACGACGTCATCAGCGACAAAAGTCGCCGGGTCGATGCATTCCAACTGCGTTTCCTCTTCAATGATGTCTTTGACGAGCGGGTAGTGCGTGCATCCGAGGAGCACGAGATCGCATGCGGGACGTTTGCTGAAGGCCTCGCGCACGATGGCACGCACCTCGTCTTGCGGAGCGCCAAATTCTATCGCTCCCGCGAGCTTTTCGATCGCAAGCGTCGCGACACCTCCGAGCGCTCGCTGGTATATCTCCGATGCGATCGTGGCCGGCGTCGCGACAACGAGGATCTTTTTTTCTTTGTATGCCGCGATTCCGCGAGCTGTCGGTTTCGTCATCTCGATGACCCGCATGTCGCCTGCGGCGCCAGCGAGGATTGAGGGCGAGACGCTATTGCACGCGCTTACGATCTCACTCGCACCCATCTGCCGCAACACAGCTACGCCTGCCTTGGTGAGCTTCGTGAGCTCGGATTGCGGTCGGACGCCGTACGGCGCGTTGGCGATGTCGCCGAAATACGCGATGTCCGCGTGCGGCGCCTTGCGGAGGAGGGCTGCCAGGACCGAGAGGCCGCCCGAGCCAGAATCGAAGAGTCCGATCATGCTGTCATTCAAGCACATATTGAGGGGGATCTTTTGACGAACCAGAAGAGTCGTTCCCGAATCCACTATCCACCTTGCGCTCGCGTCGCATGAGAATAGAATCACAGTCCACGGTTATCTGTCCCGAAAGGGAACCCGTCAGTCAGAAAAAAACGGGGAGGAAGTAGGGTGGAATTCCCTCACTGTGCCGCAACGGTTAAAGTCCGATCTTCTGATAACTGGATCCCGAGCAGGACCTCATCCGCCGCATTTTAGTCGGCGCATGCATAAGAATCTCTGCCTCGGGCGGAGATTTTTGCGTATGCACAAAAAAATCATAGGTGCAGGAGCAGTGCTTGCGATCCTTATCGGCGTTCTCACCGCATTCGGTGTATTTAATCTATCCGCGCCACAAGGCCCCGCGGGCTCAGAAGTAGCGGCTGCTGACATCGTCAGCGTGCCCGCGATCGAGGGCACGGTCCTCGAGGCGATGTACGCGCACCAAGCCGCGGGGGGATTTACCTTTACCGGCAAAGAGCACCCATCGCTCGGCTTTTTTGTCGAAACAATAAACGGCCGCGGTGCTGCGGACGGCAAGTACTGGTTCCTCTACATCAACGGCGAATCGTCGCCGACAGGGGCCTCCGACACGAATGTGTCGCGCGGCGATACCATCGAGTGGCGTTATAAGAAAGCGAACTGATGCGTATGAAAAAAATTCTTCTCGCTCTTCTATTCGTACTCATCCTTCCGACCTCCCTATCTGCGGCTGCGGTCAACGTCCCTGCTTCGTGCAGCGTCGTCGACACGGACGGCGCGACGCATACCTACACCGGGTACCTCGGCGTTTGCGCGCTTGTTGCCGCGAAAGACGCGGGCATCGTGAGCGCGTACACGTTCGAGAATTTTTCTTTTGGCCTCTTCCTCCAAAGTCTCAACGGCATCGCCCCCGGCGCCACCGAATTCTGGGCGCTCGAACATAATGGCGCAGATCCGGGCGTCGGACTTACAGCACTCACGGTCGCGGCTGGCGACGAACTCTCCTTCCAGCTGACCGACTGGTCGAGCGGTACCGAAGTGGGCGCTCCGGTCGAGTTCTCGATTGAATCGCTCGTTACGAACGCGCCGCCACCGAGCGGCGGCCTCACGTTCTATGCGCCCGATTTCGATCCCTCGAAGGCGGTGCTCTTCTTGAAGAGCGTCCAGAGCGTCGATGGGGCAATGCCGAATGCCCTTCTCTCTGACTGGGCGGCATTCGCCTTCACAAGCCATCCCATTGGCGACATGCGAGCGCGTCTCACCTCCTACTTCCGCACATGGAAACCGGAACTCAGCACCGTGACCGACTACGAGCGTCACGCGATGGCGCTGCTCGCGCTCGGGCTCGACCCGTATACAACTGCCGGGCGGGATCACATCACGCCCATCGTTCAGGCGTTCGACGGCCGCCAGGTCGGCGACCCTGCGCTCATCAATGACGATATTTTCGCCGTCTTCCCCCTCCTCCACGCCGGCTACCGAGCGAGTGACGAGATGATGACAAAAATACGCGACGCGATAATCGCTGCTCAAAAGCAGGACGGTTCGTTCGAAGGAAGCGTCGACCTCACTGCCGCGGCGATGCAGGCGCTCGCGCTCTTTGAGAGAACGGGCGCGACGTACATGGCCCTCATCAAAGCCGAGAACTTCCTCGACGACAGCCAAAAGGATGACGGAGGCTGGGGCAGCAGTTTTTCGACGGCGTGGGCGCTGCAGGGCATCACGGCGAAGGGCGACTCCCATATCAACTGGACGAGAGGCCAGCACAACTCGCCGCGCTACTACTTCGCGGAGCGTCAGCAAAAGGACGGCGGCGTAGAGGAAACTGATGTCGACTCCTTCACGCGACTGTGGGCCACCGCGTACGCGGTGCCGGCTTTGATGGGTCGAACGTGGGACTCGCTGATGGCGTCGTTCCCCAAGCCCGCTCCGCCCGAGCCGACTCCCCCTGCGCCGCTTTCAGAGACCGCGCAGAAAGCGCCTGAGTCGCCAGAGCCGCTCTCGGCAGTAGAGACAGAGAAGCTGGAGGAGATAAAGACCGAAGAAAAAAAGGACGATGCCCGTGAATCCGGTCCCGCTGAGACGGAGGCAGCGACGACCGAAAGCGCGCCTGATCTCTTGCAGACAGCGGCCGCGGGAGCAGTACGCGGCGATTACGCGCTCTGGCTGTGGCTCATCGGCGTGATCATCGTCGGCGGCCTCGCGTTCTATATCGCTCGCTTCCCGCGGTGACGCTTCAGGCGAAAAAGAGGAGCGTACATATCTTCCTTGGGTGAAATACGTGCCTCGTTCCTGTCGACCCGTTCGACGAATTCGACAGGAGCATCTTCGATGACCGCAAGCGGCTGCCGTTCGCTCCCCTCGCCCATCACAAAGGCAGCCGCGGTCGCGATCGAATCGGCGACATCGGTCACCGTCACGCTGAGCGTTCTCCCAAATAGGTCCTTTTTGCCGCGGTAATCGCGCACCCCGCGAAAACCGGCATACCCAAGTGCGAGGCCTGTGACGCCATTGCGCATGGGAGAAATGCGGCTGTCGGTAATGACGACTCCCAACTTCTTTACACCGTATTTTCTTTTGAGTGCACTTCTAAGTTCAGCCGCCGCTTTGAACGAGTCTGCGGGCAACAGAACTACTTTCCCGTCGGCGTTGCTCTCGTCGATGCCAGCATTCACGAGGAGCGCTCCATCCTTCTTGGTCCACCACCACCTTTTGTGGGTGCGGAGCATCCACGAACTCTCCTTTTTTATGAGCGCCGCTTTTTCCTTCTCATTGCGAATTGACGCCGTCCGACCCTCGGCGAGGGCGACGACCTTCGAGGTGACGGCGAGGATGCTACCTTCCTTGAGTCGAGGTACATACTTCGTGATGAACGACACAAGATCATCTCCCTCGCGGAAGATGCGGGTCTTCACGGCGCGTGTGTTCATACTCATTTGTCGCGCAGGAGTTTGAGCGCAAGGTAGGAGAGCGGCGTGTACAGGAACCCCATCGCCACCTTGAAGAGCCACCACGTGATTATGATGCGCAGCAGCGCGGCATTGGAGTAGACGCCGTAGAAGGCAATAAGCATGAAAAGGACCGAGTCCAGGAGTTGCGACCAGACATTGGAGATAAGCGAACGAAGCCAGAAGAGCTTCTCGCCGATCTTCTCTCGTACGAAGAAGAACGCGTACACGTCCTGAAATTCGGAGACCGCAAAGGCAACGAGCGACGCGAGCGCGATGCGGAATGTGACGCCAAAAACCTGCTCATAGCTGTCCTTGACCCAAAGCCCGGCGTCCGCCCACGGAAGCGATGCGGCTACCGTCGAATAGATGAGAAAGAGAAGCGTCGCAAAGAATCCGCACCGCACGAAAAAGCGCGCCATTTTCCGCCCGTATATTTCACCAATGACATCTGTTGTGAGAAAGACGAACGGAATCGAGAATACCGCGACCGAGACGTGCAGTCCGAGAAGGAAGGGCGCGATCTTAAGCCCGAGGGTGTTGGCTGCAAAGAGCGACGCGAGGTAGAGCGTGAGCGCGAGAAGTATCTTTTTTGTGTCGCGCTCGGCGAGGGTGGGCATAGAAGGCCGCATTCTAGCCAATGCGCCGCTTGAGAGCAACAGTGCTACGCACGCCAGTCACTTCAGCTTGTCTTGGTACTGGATATTGCGTCGGGCGTCCTTGAGAGTTTCAATTTGCAAAGTGACACCTGATTCCTCGATCGCTGTAACTAGGCGGTGCCGCTGTTTATCACTCAGGCCGCGGGCATTTATCGCCGTCAAAAGAGCATACTCGACCGTTGGGTCTCGTTCGACATTTTGGACGAATTTCTCGCGCGTGTGTTCGCTCACCAAGTGTTCAGGAGCATCCATTAGGGCATGCCAGGAAAGCTGCGGGTCCCCCGTAGACGCCACCGCCGCGAGGAAGTTTCGTGCGCGAACTTCGTCGATGGGGAAATCTTCTCTCCCCAGGCATTGTATAGCCGTAGAGATGTCAGCACCGAAATGGACACCCCCAGTCACGCCGAAAAGCTCATCGGGACTCATCGTCTCGTCCTCCAGTTGATCTTTCAGGGGCGCTATCTTACTTAAGACTCTGTCGATTGCCTGTCGCCCTTCTTCGAAAGCTTTCTTCCAATATTTTTCCTCCTGTTCTTTTTCAATTTGCTCACGGTCGATATGTGGCTGGCCGAATTTTTCCACCATATTGGACGCTCGGCTTACGCAGCCTGACCGATGAAGATTTTCTCCCCGTGAGCCTTCCAACGACGATAGAGATGGTATGCAGACCACACGTAGGCGACCGCGACCACTACGAAGACGACGTAGTTGGAGCTGATCGACATACCGAGGTTGCTGAAAAACGGGACGAGTCCGAGATTGATGCCGGAGACCGCGAGAACAAGAAAGGCGGCCATGTCTTTCCTATCACTCGCGCCGAAAAGCTTCCGACCGCTCAAGTACCACCGGTACACGAGGTAGGCGGCAGCGACACCGGAAAGTACCCAGCTCAGTGCTAGCAGCAATGCGACAACTCCGACGACTGCGGACGGAGTTATGAACAAGATTGGCGGCACCCCGCCGAGTAAGAGCGCCACGGCTGCGATGAGTAAGCGAACTTCCGACCACGCAAATGCGTACCATTCGAGGTCTTTTTTCATATGCATTAATGATGGCACGGGCTATCCTTTGCGCAACGCCTTGAAGTGCTTAAGCCATGCGACGAGGATAAAGCTGACGATAACGAGGAGGAACCACGAGGTTATCTTGTTGGTCGATACCACGGTCCACACGTGGATCTGATCGGGGTACTGCCACGCTCCGTAGAACGTCGATATGTTCTCCGCGATCCAGATGAAAAACGCGATGAGGCAGAACGCGAGCGCGAGCGGCATTGAGCGACGCTCCTTCGTAACGACGAACGTGACGGTCGTACGGGCAAAGAATAAGAACACAGCCGGTATGAGGATGAGGCGCATGTCGGGAATAAAGTGGTGTGTAAAGAAATTAAGATAGATCAGGACGGCAAGGACAATGGTCCAGAAGTACGACGGCACCTCGGTAAGTTCAAGCTTCAAAATGCGCCACGCCTGCGCGATGTAGCTTCCGACAGCTGCGTACATAAAGCCGCTAAAAAGCGGCACCGTGCCGATCATAAAGAACGCCTCTTCGGGATAACTCCACGAGCCGATAGCTGGGTGGGTCTTGAAAAGCTCAAGCGCAAGGCCAAGGACGTGGAAGAGGAATATTACCTTCACCTCATCCCAGGTCTCGATTTTCGTAAGGAAGAGAACGAGCTGAAGTGCGATTGCCGCGATAAAAAGAAAGTCGTAGCGCGCGAGGTCGCCGAGCGGGAGGTATTTCGAGATAAATAGGAGAAAGAAAAAAGAGCCCGCGAAGATGCACGCACGCGCCTCTTTGAGGCCGAACATTATGAACTCATGCAGAAATGCCCGCAGCGTCATCGACATGTGGGTGCGGGGAGACTCGAACTCCCAAGTCTTGCGACATACGCTTCTGAGACGTACGCCCATTTCAGAGCATTGTGGGCGTGGGGAGACTCGAACTCCCAATCCTTACGGAACACGCTTCTGAGACGTGCGCGTATACCAATTCCGCCACACGCCCACAATGATGTGAAAGTACTTGCCAGGCCAATTCCGCCACGCACCCGTCGCACCATACTAGCGACGCCGGGCGTTTAGCGCAATTTAGATGCGGCCGTAATCGTCGGCCAATCTCACGATATCGTCCTCCCGCGGTTCACCGTAGGCGAATTCGAGTACGCTGCCCCCGGTCTTCGAGCCAAGCCGATGGATCATATGGCGGGGCACATGGAGCGTCTGGAATGGGCGCATGGTCACCTGCTTTTCGCCGGCCCAGCCGATGACCTCTCCACGGATGCATACCCAAAGTTCTCCGCGCCCGTGGTGGAGCTGCACGCTCGTCTTCCCACCGGAACGGAGCGAAAGCGTCTTTATCCAAAAGGAGGGGCGCGCGATGTGCACGACCATGCTTCCCCATGGGCGGAAAATTATCTTCTTGGGAACGTACGCAGGCTGCGCAATGTGTTGTGGGATCGTTTCTTTTCTCACGGGTCTACTGTAGGACCCGGGTGATAAAGATTCGGTGAGGAGAAGTCAGCACCACATCTTCGGCTTCGGAAGATATTGATAGGAAGGCGGTACGGTGAGCGATTTCGGGTCGTGCCCGTCCCAGCGTATTTCTCCCTGTACTACCATGTTGGTTATCTTAGGCTGCCACTTGTGCTCTGCGGCTTGTACTCTTTTCTGGATTTCTTCTACGCTCATCCCCTTTTCGAGCGGGACACGATGTTCAAAGAAGGCCGGGCCCCTGTCATGCTCTTCAGTGACGAAATGCATCGTGAAGCCGCTCTCGTGAATATCGCCCGCATCGAGCGCCGCTTTGACCTCTTCGTGAATGCGGTGGCCATACATCCCCCTCCCGCCGAAACGGCCGCCCTGAAAGGAAAGCAGCGCTGGATGAATATTGATTGTCTTGGAGGGGTCAAGCCCAGTCACGTGCTTGAGCCACCCAGAAAGTGCCGCCCACTCGGCGCCCGTTTTCTCCATTATCTTTTTGTAATCGGCATCCGGCCCAAAATGGATAAACGGCACGCCTAGCTTTTCGGCGCGCGCCCTGACGCCCCCGTTTTCATGATTGGAGACTACGGCGACGATATCAGCGTCGAGCTCGCCCGCTTTCGCCGCATTGACGAGATTCTCGAAGCCTGAGCCGCCGCCTTCCTTGGTACCGGATGCGAAGATGACAAGCTTCGGTTTCATGCCTCCACAGCTTCTACCGAGGCGCCGATGGACTTCAGGCGTTCGTGGAGGTTCTCGTAGCCGCGGTTGATCGGATATACGTCGCGCAAGAGCGATTCGCCCTCGGCCGCGAGCGCGCCGATGAGAAGGAGCGTCGCGGGGCGAAGTGCTGGCGGACATGTGATGTCGGCCCCGTGCAGCTTCGTAGGTCCTTCCACGTACACACGATGCGGTCCCTGCTGCTCTACTTTGGCGCCGAGCTTGTTCATTTCAAGGTAGTGGCGCGCGCGGCCGTCATATACCCAGTCGTGTATTTCCGTGCGGCCGGCTGCCTGCGTTGCGACGGGCACGAAGAACGGGAGATTGTCGATGTTGATACCCGGGTACGGACGCGGCGCAACTTTCTCGGGAGGCGCTACCAATGAGGAGCGCTTTACCGTGACATCGCGCAGGACTGTGTGGCCGTTCTCTGATGCGTACCGCTCGCTTACGTCGTATTGCAATCCCATTTGTCCGAGCGTGTACAATTCGAGCTCAAGAAAGTCGAACGGGCACCGTTCGATGAGAAGCTCTGAATGCGTCGTCGCAGCAAGCGAGACGAAGAACATCGATTCGATGGGGTCCTCGCTCGGCTGACCTTCGACCGGCGAATTTATTTCCGAAAGGCCGCCGACGACGAGCGTCGAGGTGCCGATACCTTCTATCTGCACGCCGCAGCGACGCAAAAATATGCAGAGATCCTGCACCTGGTAGTTGGCCGACGCGAACTTGATGGTCGTCGTCCCCGGAATGAGCGAAGCTGCGAGCAATACATTTTCGGTCCCGGTGTCGCTCGCTTCGTACATGACGATCTCGGCGGCATGCGCGTCCTTCGTCGAGACCTCGTACGTGTGATTATCTTCATTGCCAGTGACGTGAATGCCGAGCTTCGCCAAGGCGTCGATATGCGGCCCCAAGGATCGCTTGCCGAGGTCGCACCCACCCGGCGCAGGCAGTTGGAAATCGCCGAGCATGTGCGCGAGCGGTGCGATGAAGAGCGCTATCGAGCGCGTGCGCTCCGCCGCTTTAACGTCAAGGTTCCTGAGGTCGTATTTTTTGGGCGGGACGATACGCATGTCGCCTCCCGCGTCCCACTCTATCTTCACCCCCATGCTTTCCATGACCTCGATGAGGCGCTTTACCTCCTCGATACGGGGCATCCGACGAAGCAGCGTCTCGCTCTTATTAAGGAGCGAGGCGGCGAGGAGCGCTACAGCGGCGTTCTTGGAGACGTTGGTCGTCACTTTTCCGCTCAACTCCTTGCCCCCGACGACCTTATAATTCATTCCGGCCATTATACGTTAAGCCGGGCGCTGATTTCCAATGCCGCCGCATCTCTCCTGTTTTACAAAACCTGCCGCTTTATATGAACTTCCATGTACCTAACACCTCCAAAAGGTCGGCTTCCAGTACCTTGAGTGTCGTTACCTCAAAAAGATGTCCATTTTTGATAAACCAGACCTCGCGCGTTTCTCCTAAGATGGGATCGGCGCTGTAAAAGGCTGCTCCTTTTGCTCCGTCGACAACTACATCCTGCACGTTCCGGCGAACTCCGGAAGGTATGTCTTGGCGAAAACGTTCCTCACTGACCTGTTCGCCATCGTACGGGACGACGAATACCTGGAAACCTTTCGCTTCCCCTGGGTTTTGGAATATGATCGTTGCCGCTCCCCCGCCCTCGTCAAATTTTTGTACTGTGAGGCTCTCTGGATAAAAAAGAGAGAATCGATAGTGCGCATCGTAGTATTCCTTATATCCTGCGGGCGCCGTTCGCGGCGCCGTGAGCGCTGCGGTATTCGTCGCGGTCATCGTTGCCGTCGAGTTTGATTCCGTATTCTCGCTCGTTGGTTGCTCCGGCGCGTTCGAAACCGCATAGCCGAGCGTGAGGAAGGCTGCAGCGACGCCGATACCGAGTATTATTTTTTTCATTGTTGATTTATTTTAAGTTTGCCTCCAATAATCTTGATCTTATATCCTTCGAAAAGGCGCAGCATTCTCGTCCACACTCGACTTGTAGTAAACGTTTCTATGCTTCCATAGCCGGTCCCCTCAGAGTTAGTCGCGTAGGCGCGGTAGTAGTAGGTAGTCGCCGCAGTCAATCCTGTGATTTCGGCCGTAAATGCTCCGGTCGAGAATGACCCGCTATCGGTGGTCGTCGAGACAGAGCTCGAAAGATTTGCACTTGTACCATATGCAAATCCGCGCGTGGTGGGGTCTACCCCGCCGGTCGCAGTGATGTTGCCAGCCACGCTTGCCGTGTCGCGAGTAGCACTCGCGCCGGCCGTAGTGGTTACCGTGGGGGCAGAGTTAGTTTGCGGTCTGAGTGCGATAGTTGTGGCACCCCACCCATCATCGCTGCTACCCGCGTTGAGGTCCATTGCAGCCGGATCTTCGGGGTCAGTAACGCCGCTGCTTCGGTAGCCCATTCCTGCCGCTCCGTCTGCGCCAGTTTCGTCTGCATTAACGTTGCGCGCATTTGTCGTGTAGCCAGTGGGAAAAGTATAGCTGGCTGTACCGTTTTGATGCGAGCTGCCGCCGGCGATGACTGTCCAAACGCCGGAGGGGTTATTGTGGTTGATGGATGGCGGATTGGGGTCAGCCGAATCGATTCCTGTGGCAGTAGCCGGTGTTACGTCCATGGGAGTTGCCGTGTCTACTCCTCGGAAGACCATGCAGACCGCAGCGACAGGGTCGCTTTCGCCACCAGTCCCGTCCACGACGGCTGTGGTATCCGGTGTGGCTCCCATGACCTTCCAGTACACTCCAAGATTTAATTTATGGATGTCGCTTGCATAGATATCTGCGACTTCCGTGTAGCCCGAGGTCACCATCGCCATGTTATGGTCGGCTGAGAAGCCACCAATGGCGTAGGAAACAATGACGAGGTCGTTTTGCTGCATAGAGGGAAGTGTCAGTGTCACGTCGCCACCGTCAATGGCGGAGTTCGCGCAACTGTCTACGAAGCTGATAGCCGCGTGGGCAGCGTACGGGTATGCAAAAAAGACTAGCGCAACTGACACCACGAGCATGCAAGAAAAAAGCTGTTGAGAAACACTTTTGAAAGACCCGGGGTGATAAAAGTAACATCTCATACGCATCATTCTTGATTCAGCTTAAGTGTCCCGCTCACGAGCTTGATAGTAAATCCTTCGAAGAGACGCATGACGCGCGAGGGCGTTGTGTTGGTGCTCGTTGTAAAGGACTCAATGCTGCCGTAGCCGGTTCCCGCAGAATTGGTCGCGTAGGCACGGTAATAGTATGTAAGGCCCGCAAGGAGGCCGGAGATGTTGTGCGTAAACGCTCCGGTCGAGAATGATCCGCTCTCTGTAGTAGTGGAGACGTCGCCCGTAAGACCGGAGTTCCTTCCAAACGCGACACCGCGCGTCGTCGCATTCTCTCCTCCGGTTGCCGTTATGTTGCCCGCAACGCTTGCCGAGCCAACACCAGCGGTAGCGCCGGCTGTGGTCGTGACAGTTGGAGCTGTAGCAGAAGAGGGAGTGTAGGTGATCACGATGATTCCTTGGGCGCCTGAGCCGCCCGCGCCGTCGGTAGATGCCCCACCGCCACCACCGCCGTAGAGCCCGCCGTCTCCTGGATTAAGGTCATCGGCACCGTCATTGTTATCGCCGCCGCCGCCGCCACCGCCAGAGCCGTGGGTCGTCCATTCGATGCCGGCGCCGCCGTCACCTCCACGACCCCCATTGCCAGCGCCGCCGCCACCGCCACCATTGGTACCAGGCTGGCCGATTTTGGAGTTGTCCACATTGCCGCCTGCGCCGCCGCCGCTACCGCTAGAGTTGTTGCCGCCATTGCCGCCATTCTGCCCACTCGAAGCGGCTCCTGCCGTGCCGCCACCGTTGCCACCCCCGCCGCCACCCCCGTCATTACTGGATGATGAGGCTCCACCGGTGCCTCCCGCTCCATTTGGACCTGCAGCACCACCGCCTCCACCCGCTCCTCTGTTGTCACTAGAGTTTCCCGCTCCGCCCGTGCCGCCGGAGTGTTTCGTTGATCCAACACCGCTTGCGCTTGCGCCACCGGCGCCGCCGCTATCGTTACCTCCGGCCGCACCTCCTTTTGCCCCCACTTGAACCGCGCTCCCCGAAATGCTCGCGCAATTAGACGTAGAGTTACATATATATGTATCTCCTCCCGCAACATTTTGAGCGCCTCCGCTCCCGATCGCATACGTAACAGATGCCCCGGCAGTGAGAGATATATTCGTGCTCTTTGAGTACCCTCCGCCACCGCCACCGCCACCGGTGTTCTCCGAATAGCCTCCTCCTCCGCCACCGATAACTTCAATAGTATTGCTCGACGAGTTCCAATCGGACGGTACTGTCCAACTCGTTCCCGACGTAAGAAACACGCGACACTGCCCACCGCCGATATCACTGCCGGCGCCGCAGGTTATTGCATACACCGTTCCCGGAAATGAGAGCGTGCCCATCGGCAAAATGAGCGCGAACACAAGAACAGCAGCAATACTTCGCTTGAGAAAAATGGATAGACGTTGAATGTGGTTTTGCATGGTGCCTTAAGTCCTTACGGTGTCGGCGTTTCTTCAGCCTGAGGCTCCTCCGCAGCAGGTTCGCTCAAAACTTCCTCTGCCGCTGGCTCAGCGGCTGGCTCCTCAGCTGATTCTTCGGCGGGCTCTTCGGCCGGAGCACTCGAGCCCACGACCACGGTCCGGGTCGCCTCCCCGACGTTCCCCGCCTGATCGGTCGCACGGTACGTTATCGTGTGTTCGCCGGCGACTGACGTATCGATGGTTACTTCACCTGGCGTATTGAAGTCTCTGTCTTCTGACCCCGGACTGTGGACCGTCACTTTGATGCCAAGGTTCTCGTCCTTGTTGTCTGTGACGGTAGCGCCGAGGTCGCTGTATGCGGCGCCGATGTCGATGTGCGCCGGGTTTGCACCTTGTACCGAAATAACTGGCTTTTCTGTGTCCGGCTCGCTCGTGCTGCCGCTTCCACTCGTTCCACCTGCCCCCGCCGTCTGTCCTGAGCTGGAGGGATTGCGAGCCATCTCGATGAGTGCGCGCACGTCATCTTTCGTGAGGCACTGGTCGTCGACGCATATCTCCTCCTGCGCCTTGAAGCTTTTCGCAAAGACCGTCGTGATACCGTTGGTCGCATCGGCAAGCCACGAGGTTATGCGAGCGAAGATGCTCTTAAGGAAGCTCTCAGCAAAGCTCTTTGACTGCGGAGTGGAGCTTGCAGTCGTTGACGCGAGGGTCTCAAGGTTGAGGTTGAGCTCTTGGATGGCTTTTGTGAGGACAGCGGTCACGGTCGGATAATCAAGACCCTGTATCTGGCCGTTATTGTTGTAGGTAACGAGCTCGGGGATCCACGCTTCAACCTCTTCTGCGATGAAGCCGAGGTGCGTCGAGGTTCCGGAGTTCATCTCCGGCTTATACGTGAAGGATACGGGTCGCAGCTGCAGCACTTCTGAAAGGCCGTACTCAAGATCCACGATGTTGTCCTTAAAGCGTTCCGAAGACGCCGTACATGAAGAGCCGTTGCCGCGAAGCACTTCAAACGTTGAAGTGTCTATACAGAGATAGTTGCCTCCTGTGCCTGTCCCGAGACCAGAGTTCAGCGTTGTGGTACCGCTTTTGCCGATTTGGAACATCGCGTTAGAAGCGAGGTTGGTGGAGGAAGCAATGCGGAAGGTCTTGTCGACAGAGTAATACCCCATCGTCCATGCATTTGAATCGCTTGCGAATTGGAAGTTGGCACTACCCGTACCCGAACTATCACCGACCGTAGTGAGTCCCGTATTGCTCACGCTAAAAAGCGAGGTGGTTGCCGAGGCGGTCGAGGAAGCGATCTCAAAGAGCGTCCGATTAGTCTCGCCTGAATTTGCGTGGACAGCGAGCTTGGCATACGGGGTCGTCGTGCCTATGCCCACCCTGCCGTTTTTACCTATCTGGAAAAGGATGTTCGATCCGAGTTCGGTAGACGAAGCGATGCGGAACGACTTGTCGCTCGAGTAATACCCCATCGTCCATGCATTCGAATCAGCTGCAAATTGCACACTCGCATCACCGGTACCAGAGCTGTCACCGACAGTGGTGAGACCCGTATTGCTAACGCTAAAAAGTGAGGTCGTCGCAGAGGCGGTCGAGGAAGCGATCTCAAAGAGCGTGAGGTTGGTTTCTCCGCTGTTGGCGTGCACGGCAAACTTCGCGAAGGGAGAAGACGTGCCGATACCCACGTTGCCACTCGCACCTACAAACAAGCCCTCATCTCCGCCATCTCCCGATAGCCAATTGCTGCCAAGGACGATGTTGGCGGACGAGCCAGTGAGGTTAATATTGCCGCCAAACCACGATTGCCCTGAGACGGTGAGGAGCGTCGTTGAAGCGTTCGTGAGCGTCGTGTTGCCCGAGAGCGTCACGCCGGAGAGCGTCGGGGAAGTCGCAAAGACGAGCGCACCGCTTCCCGTCTCATCGTCCATGAGCGCGGCGAGTTCTGAGGAGGCATCGATCTCGGTCTCGGCAAGGATGTTGATACTGCTCATGATCGTCTCGAGTTCAGCAAGCGTGTCGATCTCGGTTGAGACGATGACTGCGGTGTCCAGATACGTCGAGCTGATAACGTCGCCCTGCCACGTACCATCGGTGATGACGCCTGCAGATGAGACGGAGAGCGTGGAGCCGGTCGTGCCGCCGACGACGAACATCGCTTGCGGCGTTGATGTGCCGATACCGACGTTTCCGTTTGAGTCCACGAATACACCCTCGTCACCACCGTCTCCCGAAAGGAAGTTACTACCGAGTACGATGTTGGCTGCTGTTCCTGTCAGATTGAGATTGCCGCCGAACCACGATTGCCCCGAATTGGTGACGAGCGTGGTCGATGCATTCACGAGCGTCGTATTGCCTGTCACCGAGAGTGTGCCCGCGACCGAAAGGTTTCCTGCCGAGTCGAAGGTACTCGTCGCCGAGCTGCCGAATGCGACAGCGGTGAGGACGGAGAAGCGGGTCGTGGAGGCGCTCGCAAGCGTGGTGAGGCCGGTCACCGAGAGCGTACCGGAGTTTGTAGTGTCGGCAAACGACGCAGTCCCCGTGAACGTCGGTGATGCGGAAAATACGGCGCTTCCCGATCCGGTCTCGTCGGTGAGAGCAGATGCGAGATTGGCAGACGATGGTGTCCCGAGCCAAGTTGCAACTCCTGTACCAAGCGAGTTAAGTCCCGTACCTCCCGAAGAGGCGGCGAGCGGTGTTGCAAGAGTCAGGACACCTGCTGATGAGAAGCTCGAGGTCGCCGACCCTCCGAAGTAAGCCGTGCCGGTATTTGAGAAGAGCGTCGATGATGCATTCGCAAAGATGGCAGTACCGGTCAACGTAGGCGATGCGGAGAAGACGAGGTTCCCTGTTCCCGTCTCGTCATCGAGGAGCGCAGCGAGCTCAGAGGACGCGTCGATGTCGTTCTCGATGAGGATGTTGGAGACGCCCGTGAGGGTCTCGAGCTCTGCCAGGGTGTCGATGGATGAGGTGGAGACTTTGTTGTTGAAGAGGGACCAGTCCGATGAGG
>Ga0196963_10001366_pt1 | contig 16719 bp, 17 predicted proteins | sample S1_5metaG_FD_148600 | JGI IMG/M metagenome (GOLD analysis project Ga0196963, IMG submission 148600) | Soil microbial communities from Anza Borrego desert, Southern California, United States - S1_5 | ecosystem: Environmental > Terrestrial > Soil > Desert | place: USA: California | collected... | reverse complement strand
TTCGGCAATTCGCCGGCGGCCATTGCTCCCTGGGGTGGGTCCAAGCCGCTCTTCGGCACTAACCCGATCGCCTTTGCCTGTCCGTGCCCCGGCCGGCCGCCGCTGGTCATCGATCTCAGCCTCAGCAAGGTGGCGCGCGGCAAGATCATGGTCGCCGCCCAGAAGGGCGAGGCGATTCCCGGTGACTGGGCGCTCGACAAGGACGGCAACCCCACCACCGATGCCAAGGCCGCGCTCGGCGGCGCGATGCTGGCGATGGGCGACGCCAAGGGTACGGCACTGGTGCTGATGGTCGAACTGCTGGCGGCGGCTCTCACCGCGTCGAATTTCGGGTACGAGGCGAGTTCCTTCTTCGACGACAAGGGGCCGCCGCCGCGCGTCGGCCAGTTCTTCCTGGTCATCGATCCCGCCCGTTTCGGCGGTGAAGCCTTTTCGACCCGCGTCGCGACCCTGGTGGCGGTCATCCAGGCGCAGCCGGGCACGCGGCTGCCGGGCGACCGGCGCATCGACGCCCGCAAGAAGGCACAGACCGGCGGGATCGCCATCACCGACAATCTGCACGCCGAATTGGTCAAGCGGGCGGCAGGATAAGATGGTCCGCCGCATCCTCATGGCGGTGCTGCTGGTTCTGGGTGCCGGCACCGCCACAGCACAGACCGCGGACGACCGGCTGGAAGCCGCTCTCGGCCATTGGCGGGCCGCGAGCTGGTATGTGCGTCTCGGCAACACCGATGTCGCGGCACTGGAGGTCGACAGTTTCCGTGAGAAGTGGCGGGCCGTTGCCGAGGGGCCGGCGTCCATCGGCGGGATGGCCGATAACGCTGCCCTGGCGCTGGAGACCAACGACCCGGTGACCGCCGGCCGCACGCTCGCGGCCATCGGCGACACGCTGGCGGGAGCACGCCGCGCGGCGGGCATCTCCGGCTTCCCGGAAGCGATCCGTGACTACCGCGACGCCGTGGAGCGGCTCGGCGGCATGATGACAATGAGCGAGCACCGCGGCAGCAATACCTTCGAGCCGACGCTCAAGGCGGAAGTGCGCGCCGCTGTGGTCGAGGTGCGGCAGCGTGCCGCCGCCCTGTCGCCCGCAACCCCACCGCGCTGGGCGAACGATGCGAACTTCCACGGGCTGGTGCGCCAGAACGTGGAGGGCATCGCCGCGGTTCTGGCGGCGATCGATCGCCCCCAGCCAGCAGCCATCAGCCTCGAAGTGGCCGGCCTGATCAGCGTGGCACGCGCCAATTACAATCTGTTGTTCCTGAGCTACGGCTACTAGGGCGCGCGCACCGCACGCAGTTCGTAGTTGGCCGGGGCGTTGACGCCGATGGCGGTGCGGCTTTCGCGCTTGATCGGGAATCCCAGTGCCGGCGACCACCAGTAGAGATATTCGGCGTCGTAGGACCCGTTGGCGGCGCGCTCACGATGCGTGATGACGAAGGTCGCGTAGGCGCCGGCCGGGACTTTCAGCAGCTCCGTGCGTTCCACCGTCAGCGTGTTGTGCCACGTCGCCCCGTCAGTGCGCTGGATATCGAAGCGCACGCTCTTGCCGGTCTGCAGCGGCCAGATTGGCGCGAAGCCGCGTTTGGCCGTCTCCAGAATGGCGTCGTTTGAGTTGTAGCCGACGAACCCGCCGACCCAGGTCGTGTTGGCCTGCGCCGCATCGGCGCGACGCACCAGGTTCGTGTCCTCGACGCCGTCGATACGAAAGGCGCCGATCGTCGTCTCGAAGACCGTTCCGGGTGCGGGACCGCGGAACTCGGTACTCCGGCTGCGGTCGCGACGCTCGATGCGCTGGATCTCGAAACTCTGGCGCGGCGCGCTGCCCACCAGCACCGTGTGCTCGCGCCGCACGGTGAAGCCGATATCCGGGGCGTACCAGCAGCGGAACACCGCCTTGTAGTCGTTGCTGGCGGCGGTCTCCTCGATCTCGATGATCCAGGTCGCGAAGGAGCCGGCGGCCGTCGCCACGGTCTCGCGTCCCTGCACCCGCAGCTCGAGCGCCCAGCGGGAGGCGCCGCGCCACGTCTGAACGCCCGCCTTCTTTCCCGGCCGCAGCGGCCACAGCGCATCCAGTTCGGGGGCGTCGAATTCGACAGTGCCGGCGATCGGCCGGCAGGCCGCCATCCAGACCAGTGGTGCTGACACGCCGCTGACGCTGCGGATCGCCGTGCCCTCGAGGGAATCGATTTCGTAGGTCGCCGCGTCCGTGACGATGACGGTGCCGGGCGCGGGTGCCACGAAGGCTTGCGACTGCGCCAGGGCGCGCCCCTGTGCTCCCGGCACGGCCGCCGCCAGAACGGCCAGAATGAACAAGCGATGCATCGACTCTCCCGTGGTCCCATCTGGAATCTAACAAGGTTTGCGGCGGCGCGCACAGCCCGCTAAGGTCCGCCGGCTATGACCAAACCACTCGACGGAATTCTCGTCGTCGCGCTGGAGCAGGCCGTCGCAGCACCCTACTGCTCGTCGCGCCTCGCCGATGCCGGGGCGCGTGTCATCAAGATCGAGCGACCGGAGGGCGATTTCGCCCGCGGCTACGACCAGGTGGCGAAGGGCCAGGCGAGCTATTTCGTGTGGCTCAACCGCGGCAAGGAATCGCTGGTCCTCGACATCAAGAAGCCCGAGGATTCAGCCCTGCTGCAGCGCCTTCTCGCGCGGGCCGACGTGTTCATCCAGAACCTGCTGCCCGGGGCGGCGGAGCGGGCCGGGGTCGGCTCGGCCGCGCTGCGCGCGCGCTACCGGAAACTGATCACCTGCGATATCAGCGGCTACGGCGAGGACGGCCCTTATGCCGCGATGCGCGCCTACGACATGCTGGTGCAGTGCGAGACGGGTCTCGCGTCGCTGACCGGCGGGCCGGACGCGCCGGGACGGGTGGGCGTGTCGGTGTGCGACATCGCCGCCGGCATGTACGCCCACCAGGCGATCCTCGAGGCGTTGATCAAACGCGGGCGCACGGGCGAGGGCGCCGGCATCGCCGTATCGCTGTTCGACGGCATGGCCGACTGGATGGCCGTGCCGCTGATGCAGCACGACGGCGGCAAGGCGCCGAGCCGCGTCGGCCTGATGCATCCGACCGTCGCCCCCTACGAGGCATTTCCGGCGAAGGACGGCATCCCGATCGTCATCTCGATCCAGAACGAGCGCGAATGGGCGCGGTTCTGCGCCGAGATCCTCGGCGATGGAGGCCTGGCCACGCACCCGGACTTTGACAGCAACGTGCAACGGGTGAAGAACCGCCCGGCCATGAATGCGCTCATCGCTGCCACCTTTGCCCGGTTTGAGTCGAACGTGCTGGCCGACCGCCTGCTCAAGGCCGGCATCGCCTTCGGCCGGCTCAACGGCCTGGCCGAGTTCTCCCGCCATCCCCAGCTGCGCCGCGCCGTGGTATCCACGCCGAATGGGGAGGTCGCCGTGCCGGCGCCACCGCCGCGCATCGCCGGCGAGACGCTGGCGCTTGGGCCGGTGCCGGCCATCGGCGAGCACAGCGAGCGTATCCGCAAGGAGTTTGCATGACCGACGACTTCTCGCGGCTGCAGGATTGGGTCGGCCGCCGCGAATCGCGCGAGGACGTGGTTGCCGCCGATCGTGTCGCGGCGATGGCCGCGACCCTCGATCTCGACGCCGGGCCCCATCCCGGTGAGGCGTTGCCGCCCGGGTGGCATTGGATGTTCTTCAACACCCGCGGCGCCGCCAAGGCTCGCGACATCGGCGCCGATGGCCATCCCAAGCGCGGCGGTTTCCTGCCGGACGTGGCGCTGCCGCGGCGCATGTGGGCGGGCGGGCGCCTGGCCTACAGCGAGCGCTCGATCCGGGTGGGCGAGGCGATCCGGCGTCGTTCGGAGATCGCCAAGGTCGACGTGAAGCAGGGGCGCAGCGGCACGCTCGTCTTCGTGCTGGTGAAGCACCATATCGAGGGAGCGGGGGGCGGCGTCATCGAGGAGGAGCACGACATCGTCTACCGCGACGCGCCGCAGCCGGGTGCCGCGGCGCCCACACCCCCGCCAGCGCCAGGCGGCGCGAAATGGACAAAGGGGATCAACCCCGATCCCGTCCTGCTGTTCCGCTACTCGGCTCTGACCTTCAACGGCCACCGCATCCACTACGACCAGCCCTACGTGACCCAGGTCGAGGGTTATCCCGGACTGATCGTCCATGGGCCGCTGATCTCGACGTTGCTGCTGGAACTGCTGCGTCGCGAGCAGCCGGACCGGCGGCTGGCGCGTTACGCGTTCCGCGCCGTGTCGCCACTCTTCGATACCGCGGGATTCACGGTCAACGGCGCGACCGGCGAGGGTGATTCCGTGCGTCTGTGGGCGACCGGTCCGCAAGGCCAGTTGGCCATGGAAGCCACAGCCGTAATGAGCTGATTTCGTTCGCTTTTCGGGGCCTCCCCCGGTTTGCTTGCCTGGCCCGTTAACGTCCCTCATACTTAAGGACTTATGTCGCGAGTTCGTGCCCGTACGTATGACCGTTCGCAGCGTCCCTCCGGATCAGAGCCGCGGCTGTGCGACCATCCGGATTGTCGTGAGACGGGCGACTTCCGGGCGCCGCGGACCCGTGACGCCCTCAACGAGTATTACTGGTTCTGTCTCGAGCATGTGCGCGCCTACAACGCCACCTGGGATTTCTTCCGCGGCATGCCCCCCGCCGAGATTGAGCGCTGGCGGCGGGCTGACGTCGTCGGCGGTCGGCCGAGTTGGCCGCTCGGCGCGCGCGGCCCGCGCCCTTATCAGTTCGGCACCGAGAGTCTGCGGGACTCGATCCGGCGCTTCTTTGCCGGCGGTACCGAGGAAGCGCCCGCGCGGCGCATTCTTACGCCCGAGGAGGAAGCTCTCGCGGTGCTTGAACTCGACCCGAACGCCACGCCGGCCGAGATCAAGGCGCAGTACAAGAAATTGGCCAAGCGTCACCATCCCGATGCCAATGGCGGCGACAAGGCGGCCGAAGACCGGCTGAAAATCATCAACCAGGCATATACATTCCTCAAGTCATTGCGAACGAGCGCCCGGCAGACAGCCGCCGCCGGCTGACGAACCTACCGACGACCGTCAGCGTTCGCCCGACCCCTCAATTACGGAGCAGCAGTTCAACATGGCCTCGACCGCACCCGCCGCAGACACCCTGCAGGCCAACCCGGACATCAAGGTGAAGGTCCGTCAGACGTTCGGGATCGACAGCGATCTCGAAGTTCCCGCCTTCTCGAAAGCCGGCGAGTACGTCCCCGATCTCGATGAGGCGTATCACTTCGACCGCGACACGACGCTCGCCATCTGCGCCGGGTTCGCCTTCAACCGTCGCGTCATGGTCCAGGGCTATCACGGCACCGGCAAGTCGACGCATATCGAGCAGGTGGCGGCGCGCCTCAACTGGCCCTGCATCCGCATCAACCTCGACAGCCACATCAGCCGTATCGACCTCGTCGGCCGCGACGCCATCGTGCTGCGCGACGGCAAGCAGGTGACCGAGTTCCGCGAGGGCCTGTTGCCGTGGGCGATCCAGCGTTCCTGCGCGCTGGTCTTCGACGAATACGACGCCGGCCGCGCCGACGTCATGTTCGTGATCCAGCGCGTGCTCGAGGTCGACGGCAAGCTCACGCTGCTCGACCAGAACCGCGTCCTGCGCCCGCATCCGAGCTTCCGCCTGTTTTCGACGGCCAACACCGTTGGCCTCGGCGACACGAGCGGCCTCTATCATGGCACGCAGCAGATCAACCAGGGCCAGATGGACCGCTGGAACATCGTGGCGACGCTGAATTACCTGCCGCATGACGAAGAGATGAAGATCGTTATCGCCAAGACCCCGACCTATGACACCAAGGACGGGCGCGAGCAGGTCTCAGCCATGGTGGCGCTGGCCGATCTTACCCGGGCGGGCTTCGTGGCCGGTGACATCTCGACGGTCATGTCGCCGCGCACGGTCATCACTTGGGCGGAGAACGCGCGCATCTTCAATGACGTCGCGTTCGCCTTCAAGCTGACCTTCCTCAACAAATGCGACGAGGTCGAGCGCACGACCGTGGCGGAGTATTACCAGCGCTGCTTCGGCACGGAGCTCAATCTCGGCAACGCCCGCGCGGGGCGCGCCTGAGCCGCGTCCGGTAGGAACGCCTTATGGCGAAGCCCAATGACGGGCCGGTCGAGATCTTCCGGCAAATCACCGCCGCGGCGATGCGTGCCGTCTCGCACGAGCCCACGGTCACCGTGGCGTTCGCGCCCGAAGGTGCGGCACTGCGAGGCCACGACGCGCGCCTGCCGGTGCCCTCGCGCGACCTGCCGGCCGGTGAGATCGCCATCGTGCGCGGCGAGGCGGACGCGATGGCCCTGCGCCTGCGCCATCACAATGCGGACCTTCACGCCAAGCGGGCCCCGGCTGGGCAGATGTCGCGGGCGATCTTCGAGGCCGTGGAACAGGTGCGGTGCGAGGCGCTGGGCGCCAAGCGCATGGCGGGCGTGGCACGCAACCTCTCGGCGGCCCTCGATGAGCGCTGCCGGGCCCAGGGGTTTGCGCGCATCGCCGATCGTGAATCGGCGCCGCTGCCCGAGGTCGTGGCGATGCTGGCGCGCGAGGCGCTGGGCGTTGCGTCGACGCCCGAGGGCGCCAAGCGCATGGTCGACCTCTGGCGTCCCTGGGTCGAGGCCCGCGCCGGCAAGGATTTCGCAGCCCTCAACAAGCTGGTCATGGACCAGGACGCGTTCGCCGATGCGGCGCGCCAGCTGATCAGGGATCTCGATCTCGGTGAGGACGAGGCTTCGGCGACCGAGGCCGAAGCCAGCGAGGGCGAAGGCGAGGAAAACCAGCAGGGTGACGAAGCCGGCGAAGGCAGCGAAGGCGCCGAGTCCGCCGCCGAGGCGATGTCCGGCAGTGACTCGCGCGAGACGGACGCCTCCGAGGGCGGCGAGGCCGCGGCCGAGGACGCCGATGGCGAGCAGTCCGTGGGTATGGGCGAGGATGGTCCCGAGCGGCCGGGCCGGCGCTGGCGTCCGCACGGGCCCTTCACGAACGAGCCCGACCAGCCGCTCTATAAGGCTTTCACCACGGCGTTCGACGAGACGGTCGAGGCGGAGGGCCTGTGCGATCCGGACGAGCTGGCGCGCCTGCGCCTGCATCTCGATCAGCAGCTCGGCCATCTCCAGGGCGTGATCTCGCGCCTGGCCAACCGGCTGCAGCGCCGGCTGCTGGCCCGCCAGAACCGCGCCTGGGAGTTCGACCTCGAGGAGGGCATGCTCGATGCCGCGCGCCTGTCGCGTGTCGTCGTCAATCCCGACACGCCCCTGTCCTACAAGCGCGAGAAGGACACCAAGTTCCGCGACACCGTGGTGTCGCTACTGATCGACAATTCCGGCTCGATGCGCGGCCGGCCGATCACCGTCGCGGCGATGAGCGCCGACATCCTGGCGCGCACGCTGGAACGCTGCAGCGTCAAGGTCGAGATCCTCGGCTTCACGACGCGCGCCTGGAAGGGCGGCCAGAGCCGCGAGAAATGGCTGACGGCCGGCAAGCCGCCGGCCCCGGGCCGGCTCAACGACCTGCGCCATATCATCTATAAATCGGCCGACGCGCCGTGGCGCCGGGCGCGCAAGTCGCTTGGCCTGATGCTGCGCGAAGGGCTGCTCAAGGAGAACATCGACGGCGAGGCGCTCATGTGGGCGCATAGCCGCCTCGTGGCGCGGCCGGAGCAGCGCAAGATCCTGATGGTCATCTCCGACGGCGCGCCGGTCGATGATTCGACGCTCTCGGTGAATCCCGGCAACTATCTTGAGCGGCATCTGCGCGAGGTGATCGAGTACATCGAGACGCGATCTCCCGTGGAACTGCTGGCGATCGGCATCGGACACGACGTGACCCGCTACTATCGCCGCGCGGTCACCATCGTCGATGCCGAGCAACTCGGCGGCACGATGACCGAAAAGCTGGCCGAGCTGTTCGACGAGGAATGGGCGTCGATGCAGAACACCCGTGCCGCCCGGCGCAACGGGCGCCAGGCCGCCGCGGGACGCTGACGCGCGGTTTCAGGCGTCCGCGGCGGGGGCGGTGTCCGGGCCTGCCGCCAACGGGTCGGGTCCGAAGCGGTTGGGCCCATCGGTTCCCCGCAAGCAACCCCAATAGATCAGCACGATCCAGCCGACGATCGGCACGAGCCACAGCAGGAACCACCAGCCGGTCCTGTCGAGGTCGTGCAGCCGCCGGACACCGACCGCGATGCTGGGCAGCAGAAGGACAAGCGAGACCAGTCCTCCGACCGTCTCCCCGGCGAGCCGGTCGGCGATGATCTGGACGAGGCCGACAAACAGCACCCAGTACCAGTAGGCCGAGCGCTGGGCCCGGCCGCTGAAGGTGACGTAATTCTGAAATCCCGACTGGATAGCCTGGACGATATTCATGGGCCCCCCGTGGCGATGTGCCGGTCCAGACTACGGGCGGTGAAGGGGCTTTTCCAGCCGGGCGGCCGCGTTTGCGCCGGGCGGCGGCCAATGGAATAATCCGGCCCCGGCGCTGTTGATGTTTCGGTGTCGTTTAACTGGCTGGGAACAGCCACAAGGGGAGGTCCAAGAAGATGCCCGAAGATCGCATGATTACGCCCGATGTCGTCGGCGTCAGCCAGCAACTGCCGGTCAGCCGCCGCGGCTTCATGACCGCCTCGGCCGCCGCCGCCGCCGGCTACACGCTGGCCGCCGGGCCGCTCCAGGCGCAGACCATCGTCACCACCGATACCAACGGCCTCACCGCCGGCATGGTCACAGTGAAGGTGCGTGACGGCGATATGCCGGCTTATCGCGCCAAGCCCGCCAACGTCGCCAACCCGCCGGTGGTCCTCGTGGCCATGGAAATCTTCGGCCTGCACGAATACATAAAAGACGTCTGCCGTCGCATCGCCAAGGCGGGCGCGTGCGCGGTGGCGCCGGACTATTATTTCCGCCAAATGGACCTGACCAAGGCGACGGGTGGCATGCAGCAGATCCTGCCGGTGGTCAACGCCAAGAGCGACGCCGAGATGTTCGCCGATCTGGATGCGACGGTGCGCTGGGCGAAGTCCGATGGTGGCAACACCGACCGTCTGGGCATCACCGGTTTCTGCCGCGGCGGGCGTACGTCGTGGATGTATTCCGCGCATAACCCGAACGTGAAGGCGGCCGTGCCGTTCTACGGCCCGGTGGTCGGCGCGCAGAACCCGGTGACGCCGCAGCAGGCGATGGACGTGGTGCCGAAGATCCGCGCCGCGGTTCTCGGGCTCTACGGCGGTGCCGATGCCGGCATTCCGAACGACACGGTCGAGAAGATCCGTGACGCCATGAAGGCCGCCGGCAAGACGGTCGAGATCATCATCTACCCGGACATGCCGCATGGCTTCCACGCCGATTACCGCCCGAGCTATCGCAAGGAGACGGCGGAAGATGCGCAGCGCCGCATGATCGCCTGGTTCCGCCAGCACGGTGTGCTGAACGCAACCGGCGCTTAGGCTATAAGAGCTCCGCTGAAGGCGCGGCGCCTGCGGGCGTCGCGCCTTTTCTTTTGGGGCAACCTCTCGATGGTTCGTATCTTCCTGGGGGCGGTGGTTTGCCTCGGCATCCTCGTAGTAGGCCTGCCGGCGCTTTTAGCCGCCGATGTCATCGCCATCCAGGCCGCCCCGGTCTCGCTCCATCCGAACGAGCTCGATCGCCTTTCGGTCGGCCGCCTGATCTATCGCGGCGGCCTGGCGCTCAGCGCGCCCGACAGCCGCTTCGGCGGCCTGTCGGATCTGAGCGTCGCGCCGGACGGAAGACGCTTCCTGGCGATCTCCGACCGCGGCCATTGGGTCGAGGGCGATCTGATCTACGACACGGAACGCCGGCTGGCCGGTCTCGCCAACGGGCGCCTGGGGCCGCTCGGCGATTTCCACGGACGGCAGCTCAAGGGTCTGGCGGGCGATGCCGAAGGCCTCGCCGTCTACCCCGACGGCTCGCTCCTGGTCGCCTATGAGCGGCGCCACCGCCTGTGGCTTTACCCGCCGAGCGATCCGCCCTTTGCGCGCGCACCCCGCGTCGTGCCCCTGCCGCGCCGGGCCCCCGCCATGTCGGAGAATGGCGGGATGGAGGCGTTGCTGCGTCTCTCGGGCGGACGCTTGATCGCCTTGTCGGAGGACCTCATGGACGGCCGACATCATGTCGGTTGGATCGGCGATGGCATCGCCTGGGAGGAACTGCGCTATCGCGCGGCCGTCGATTTCAAGCCGACCGGCATGACGCAGATCCCGGCGGACACGCGGCACGCCGGCGACGTGCTGGTCCTGGAGCGGCGCTTTACGATTCTCGACGGTCCGGGAGCCCGGATCACGCTGCATCGGCGCAGTGCCTGGCGTCCGGGTGGGACTCTGGAAGGGGAGGAACTGGCGGTGATCCGCCAGCCGCTGACCGTCGACAATTTTGAAGGGATTGCCGCGGCCCGTGGCTCGCGCGGCGAGACGCTGATCTACCTGCTGTCGGACGACAACTTCTCGTTCTGGCAGCGCACGCTGCTGCTGATGTTCGAACTGCCGAAATAAAAAAGCCCGCCGGGAGGCGGGCTTTCTTGTCGCGAGGCGTCGGCGATCAGGCGGCGGCGCGCTTCTCCATCGCCTTCTTGACGCGCCTCTTGAGACGCTTGGTCTCCATGTCGAGCTTGGCGTCGGGTGTCTTGAGCAGCCAGGCGTCAAGACCGCCGGCATGCTCGACCGTCTTGATGCCGCGCGACGTGATGCGCAGGCGCACCGACTGGTGCAGGATGTCCGACAGCAGCGAGGTCACCTGCAGATTGGGCAGGAACCGGCGCTTGGTCTTATTGTTGGCGTGGCTGACGTTGTGGCCGGACAGAGGACCCTTGCCGGTCACGATGCAACGACGGGACATAACGAAATCCTTTATTTCACTGCATAATTCGGATGCCGTCCCGGCGGGGCCGAGCGGGAAGGCGTCTTTCTAAGGGTTGGGTCCCGTGCCGTCAAGCGCCCGTTAACCGGGTCGATTCAGCCTCTCTTAGGGCTTGATCGTTAGAACTGCCGGGATAAGGGGCAAAAAGCCCCTCAGAAAAGGACCGGACCCATGGATAGCATTTCAGCACAGGGCACAGCTGCGGCCACTGCCGCCGCTGCCCGGCCCGCCCCCGAAGTGACGCCTCGCACTGCCCAGGACGACGATGAGGCCAACGCAGCCCCGGCCTACGCCAAGAGCGAAGCCGAGGCCACCCCGCCGCCCAAGAAAGGTCTCGGCGCCGAGGTCGATGTCTCCGTCTAACCGCTAAGGTTTGCCGCGGAAATCCTCAAGCAGAGCTTTGGCTGCGGCCGTGGGCGTCAGCGCTCCGGCCGCGACCTTGCTCTCGAGACCGTCGAGCCGGCGGGCCACCTCGGGGTGGCTGCGCAGGGCCGCGATCAGCCCTTCTTCGATCTCGTTCCACATCCAGGCGCGGGCCTGACGCGCGCGTTTCTCCGCGAGCCGGGCCGTGCCCATCGTGGTGCGGAAACGGCCGATCTCCTTCCATACCTGATCGAGGCCGCGTCGATGCAGCGCGGAGGCCTTGAGCACGGGCGTCATCCAGCCGGCATGGGCCGGCCGCAGCATGTGCACGGCCGCGAGATATTCGGCGACGGCGCGGTTCGCCGCGGGCTCGAGGTCGCCATCCGCCTTGTTGACGACGATGAGATCGGCAAGCTCGACGATGCCCTTCTTCAGACCCTGAAGCTCGTCGCCGCCGGCCGGTGGCAGGAGCAGGACGAACAGATCGACCATGTCGGCAACGGCGGTCTCGGACTGGCCGACGCCGACGGTTTCCATGATGACGATGTCGAAGCCGGCGGCCTCGCAGGCGAGACCGGCTTCGCGCGTGCGCCGCGCGACACCGCCGAGCGTGCCGGCGGAGGGCGAGGGGCGGATGAAGGCGCGCTCGTTGCGGGCCAGCTCCTGCATGCGCGTCTTGTCGCCGAGGATCGAGCCGCCAGAGAGCGGCGACGAGGGATCGACGGCGAGCACGGCAAGGCGGTGCCCCTGCTCGATGAGATAGAGCCCGAAGGATTCGATGAAGGTCGATTTGCCGACCCCGGGGGCACCGGAGATGCCGATGCGGATGGCCTTGCCGGTATGCGGCAGCAGACGGGCGAGCAGCGTCTCGGCCTCGGCCCGGTGATCGCTGCGCGTCGATTCGATGAGCGTGATCGCCCGGGCGAGCGCGCGGCGGTCGCCGGCGGTCAGCGCGGCGACCAGTGTCTCCTCCTCGGCTCCGGGCTTGGGTTGGGCCATCACGGCAACCTAGCAGATTCGCAATCCCGCCGGTTGCGGCGGGCCGGCGCTAGAGCGCCCTTCTGCTCACAGGGATTGGCGCCCCATCTCGAGGAATTTCTCGCGCCGGCGGGTGCGCAGCACGCCGCCATCCTGGCCCATGAGGTCGCGCAGGTTGCGCACCACGGCTTCGCCGACGGCCTGTATGGTTCTCGCGCGGTCGCGATGGGCGCCGCCAATCGGCTCGGGAATGATGGCATCGATGACGCCGAGCCGCTGCAGATCCTGGGCGGTGAGGCGCAGCGCCTCCGCTGCTTCCTTGGCCTGCTCGGCGCTGCGCCAGAGGATTGAGGCGCAGCCTTCGGGCGAGATCACGGAATAGGTTGAGTGCTCGAGCATCAGCACGCGGTTGGCTGCGGCGATGGCGATGGCCCCGCCGGAGCCGCCTTCGCCGATTACCACGGCGACGAACGGCACGCGGATGGCGAGACAGACTTCCATGCAGCGGGCGATGGCTTCGGCCTGGCCGCGCGCCTCGGCATCGATGCCGGGATAGGCGCCGGGCGTGTCAACGAGGGCGACCACCGGCAGGCGGAAGCGGTCGGCGAGCTTCATCAGGCGCTGCGCTTTGCGATAGCCCTCGGGCCGCGCCATGCCGAAATTGCGCTTCACCCGGTCTTCGGTTTCGGCGCCCTTCTCGTGGCCGATGATCAGGCAGGAATAGCCGGCGAGGCGGCCCATGCCGCCGAGGATCGCGTGATCGTCTCCGAACAGACGGTCGCCGGCGAGCGGCGTCCACTCCTCGACGAGGGAATCGATGTAGTCGAGGAAATGCGGGCGCTCGGGGTGGCGCGCGACCTGAACCTTCTGCCAGGCGGTCAGCTTGCCGTAGGCGGTGCGCAGCTGCTTGTCGACCTTCGACTGCAGCTTGCCCACCTCGTCGGCAATGTTGACGCCGGCGTCGCTGGTCAGGCGGCGCAGCTCCTCGATCTTGCCTTCGAGCTCGGCTATCGGCTTTTCGAAGTCGAGGTAATGGGTCATGGCGGCCGCCTATCTAGCACGGCCCGCGGCCGGAGGCGACCCGGAATTGTGCAGCGCAGCAAGGGGATGGCGGGGAGGAGGCGCCCGGCCATAAACTATTTTGCGGGCCGTGAGACGGGGGTGTCGGATGGGCGCCGGCTCCTTCGTCTTCCAAATACCGGCTGCTTCGGCGCCGCACGATCAGAGGAGAAGACCATGGCTGATACACACACGATCCGGCTCCACCGCGTGCTCAAGGCGCCGCCCGAGCGGGTCTACAAGGCCTTTGTGGATGCCGACGCCTATGCCAAGTGGCTGTCGCCCTACGGCTTCACCTGCAAGGTCCATCATCTGGACCCTAAGGTTGGCGGCACTTTCAGGATGACCTTTACCAACTTCACCAACGGCGCGAGCCATTCGTTCGGAGGGGAGTATCTCGAGCTCACCCCGAACGAGCGTATCCGCTACACCGATCGTTTCGACGATCCGAACTTGCCCGGTCTGATTCAGGTGACGGTCAACTTGAAGAAAGTCTCCGTGGGCACGGAGATGAACATCGTGCAGGAAGGGGTGCCGGCGGTCATTCCGGCCGAAGCCTGTTATCTCGGCTGGCAGGAATCGCTCAAGCAGCTGGCCCGGCTGGTCGAGCCGGAGATTCCCGGCTGATCAACGAACCCGGGCGGCGGCACCGTTGAGTGCCGCTGCCGTTATGGGCGGCGAGGTGCAGGCCGGCAGGGTCCGATCACCGGGAGACGCGGACCGCGGTGCCGGGACGGGTCTTGATCCCGGGCAGCAAGGTCAGCCCGAGCCCCGGCTTGGTGAGGTCGACGCTGACCTCGCCGCCCGTGACGCGCGGCAAGGCGGTCACCAGCTCGGCGTACCACCCGGTGTAAAACGCGCGAACGCTTTCCTGGATCAGCGCGTTGCGGGCAAAGAGCGAGAAGTGGCAGGAGGCGGCGTAGACCACCGGGCCGGTGCAGTCGTGCGGCGCGACCGGCACATGCCACGCCTCGGCCATGCCGGCGATCTTGCGGGCCTCGGTCAGACCGCCACACCATGACAGGTCGAGCATGACGACGCCCGCAGCCCCGCTTTCGAGATACTCGCGGAAGGCGTGAGTGCCGGCCAGAGTCTCCGAGGCGCAAACCCAGGCCTTCGAGTGCTTCTTGTACTCCGCCAGGTCGCGGATCGTGTCCAGGCGGAACGGGTCCTCGTGCCAATAAGTATCGAACTCGGCCAGGCGCTCCGCCAGCCGGCAGGCCATCGGCAGGCTCCACAGCGAATGAAATTCCACCATGATGTCCATGCGGTCGCCCACGGCCTTGCGGATCTTGGCGAACGGCTCGAGGGCGGTGCGCAGCTCCGTCGCTGAGATATCGAGCCCGAAGCTGCGCTCGGCGGCGATGTCGAAGGGCCAGATCTTCATGCCCGTGATGCCCTGCTCCAGCAGCGACTGGGCGAGCTCGTCGGCGCGATGCAGGAACGCGTCGAGGTCCTCGTAGGGCCCGTCTTGCGCGCCGACGTGCCAGTTGGCGACACTCTGGGCGCGGGCGTCGCGGATGTATCTGTATCCGGCGCAGGTGTTGTAGACCCGGATCTTGTCGCGTGCCCGCCCGCCGAGCGCGTCGCAGAGCGGCATGCCGGCGGATTGAGCGAAGAGGTCCCAGAGCGCGATGTCGATGGCCGAATTGCCGCGCGTCTCCACGCCCGGCGAACGCCAGCCGAGATAATTGGTCAGCTTGCGGCCGAGATGTTCGATGCGTCGCGGGTCCTCGCCCAGGAGTTTCGGCGCTGCGGTCTCGTGGATATAGGCCTCGACGGCCTGAGCGCCCATGAACGTCTCGCCGAGCCCGATCAGGCCTTCGTCGGTGATCAGACGGACCCAGAGCAGGTTGGCGAACTCGCCGGGGCGGATGGTCTCGACGGCGATGATCTTCATGACGATCGGCGGGGAAGGGCGAACCCGCTGGCGCGGGTCCGCCCCTCGTCCTCTCCTGGTTACTTACGGATCTCGGCCAGGGCGGCCATCATCCGCTGTACGGTTTCGCTGCCGATCGTCTCCTTGTGCTTGTCATAGACCGGCATCACCGCCTGGCGCAGCCGGGCCTGCTCGGTCGGCGAGAACTCCGAGACCTGCATGCCGCGGGCCTTGAGGGCGGCCAGCGACTTGTCGTTGAGCGCGCGCGACACGGCGCGCTGTTCCTTCTGCCCGACGGCCGTGCAGTCGCGCAGCGCCGTCTGCTCGTCCGCCGACAGGCGGTCCCAGAGCGGCTTCGAGTACAGGATCAGCATGGGCGTGTAGGCATGGTTGGTGATTGAGAGGAACTTCTGCACCTCGTACATCTTCGATGTGTCGATGGTGACGAAAGGGTTCTCCTGGCCGTCGATCGCCTTGGTCTCGAGCGCGGTGAACACCTCGCCGAAGGCCATCGGCACGGCGTTCGTGCCCACCTGCCTGAAGGTGTCGAGGAAGACGTTGTTCTGCATCACCCGGACCTTGAGGCCCTGGAGATCTTCCAGCTTGCTGACCGGCCGGCGCGAGTTGGTCAGGTTGCGGAAGCCGTTCTCCCAGTAGGAGACATTGACCAGGCCCACCGCCGGCAGCTTCTCGGCGATGTATTGGCCGAACGGACCGTCGAGGATCGCGTCGGCTTCCTTCTCGTTGGCGAACAGGAACGGCAGGTCGAAGACGCCGAGATCGGGCAGGATGCCGACCAGGGGCGAGCTCGAGGTGACCACCATCTCCTGGGTGCCGGAGCGCAGCGCCTGCGTCGCCTGGAGATCGCCGCCCAGCGCGCCGCCCCAGAAGGCCTGCAGCTTCATCTTGCCGCCGGATTTCTCGGCGAGGCAGGCGCGCATCTTGGCCACGCCGTTGCCGATCGGATGCTCTTCGTTGACACCGTTGGAGATGCGGATCGTGCGCTCGGCGAACTGCGCCGCCGCGGGCATGGCGGTCGCCAGCGCCAGGGTGGCGCCGAGCAGGACAGTCTTCATCGTGTTCATCGTCGTTTCCTCTCTGCTTGTGGTTGTCGGGATTGTGGCAGGTGCTAGGGAAGGAACATGCGCTGGAGCATCTCGACGAAGGTGATGCGGTCGCGCAGCCAGGCCAGCGGCGCGATTACCCATTGCGGCAGAAACACCAGCAGAAACAGGACGGCGCTCTGCGCCAGCAGGAACGGCGTGACGCCACGGATGACCGCGCCCATCGGCACGCGGCCGATTCCGGCCACGACGTTGAGCACGATGCCGACCGGCGGCGTGATCAGGCCGATGGCGTTGTTCATGATGAACAGGACGCCGAAATAGACCGGGTCGATGCCGGCTGACTTGACGATGGGCATCAGCACGGGCGTGAGAATCAGAACGGTCGGCGTGAAGTCGAGGGCGGCGCCGATGACGATGACCAGCACCATCATGATCAGGAGCAGCATCGTCGGGTTGCCCTTGAACGGCTCGAGGACAGCCGCCAGCT
>Ga0196963_10001365_pt1 | contig 16743 bp, 16 predicted proteins | sample S1_5metaG_FD_148600 | JGI IMG/M metagenome (GOLD analysis project Ga0196963, IMG submission 148600) | Soil microbial communities from Anza Borrego desert, Southern California, United States - S1_5 | ecosystem: Environmental > Terrestrial > Soil > Desert | place: USA: California | collected... | reverse complement strand
GCGAGCTGGTGGAACGCCGGCAGGTCGGTGATTACCTCCGCCGTGATGACGCTGTGCGGCTCGGCGCCGGGATGTGGTTCGTGCGAGTGAGGGAGCATGGTCTCAGGCCGCGGCGCGTGTCTGCATCCCGCCGACCTGCCGGGCGACGTGATTGAGTTGCCGTGATGACAGGTCCTGATGAATCGGCAGACCCATCACATGTCTGCGAAGGAACCGGACGTCTTCGGATCGTTCTTCCGTCTCGGCGCCGTAATTCCAGAACTCGAGCACGTCGACGCCCTGCGCGCGCAGCGACCGCGCGGCGGCCGGCTTGTCGTCCACGAGAATCGGGTAGAAGAGCGGGCACGCGCCGTCGGGTAATGGCGCAATGGCGGGCCGCGCCCGGCCGTGAAGCGCGCCGGCGAGCCGCTGGTAATTGGCTTTCCGTCGTTCGCGGATCCGATCGAAATTCAAACGCCGCAGGATCGCCGAGGACGCGCCGGACATCGCCAGGTCGACGTCGGCGAGATTGAAGCCGATGTCGCCGACCGATGCCCGTCCGACTTCCAGCGCACCGGCGGCGCGGCCCATGGCGCGCTTCGCGGACTGCAGGACGCGCCCGGCGCCATCGACGCGTGCGCGCAGCCGTTGCACCATCAGCTCCGCGATGCGACCCGCGACCGATGCCACCCCCGCCTGTCTCAGCTTCAGGCCGTCCAGTCCACCGAGCGGCATCGTGTTTTGCACGAGCAGTGCGCCGTTAGGCACCGGCAAGGTCTTGTAGAGGCAGAAGATCGACCAGTCACCGATCGAACCAAGCGGCACGCCGCCGGGCTCGCTGAGCAGCGACAGCGCGCAGTCTTCGACCATCAGCATCGAGCGCTCGCGGCAGATCCGCGCGAGCTCGCCGAGCGGCTGCGGCCAGCCGAGATAGTGAATGACATACAGCACTTCCGGCGAATGCTCCTGGCACAGGCGCTCGATGTCGGCGAGTTCCGGCTGCATGTCGCGATTGACGCGATAAAAGTGCAGCTGAGCACCCGCGGCGCGCAGCGCCAGCACTTCGTTGCCGCTGTTGTAGTCGGGCACCAGCACCGTGACACGGGGAATCACGGCTTGCAGCGCGGTGAACAGGTGGTAGATCGCATTGCGCGCGCGGTAAAACGACAGGTGCGGCGCCGAAAACGGAAAGCACTGCGGCGCGCCGGCTGGCCGCACCCAGTCAAACGCCGACAGGCCCTGGAACGTCGGAACGTACATGGCTATTTGTGCAGCCACCGTTTGACCAGAGGGACCGCGCGGCATTTCGCGGTATGCGCCAGCAGGCCGCGCGCCGTGTGTCCGAACACAAACAGCCAGTCGTGCGGCCGCGTCTTCGAGGTCCATTCGAGCTTCCATGGTTCGGCGTCGCCCAGGAAGTCCACTTCGCGAAGGCCGTCGGCATATCCGTCGCGAATCGCGAAGTAGGTCAGCAGCTTGAACGGACCGTATTTCGCGAACTCAGGGTCGTAGCCGGTCTTGAAGAACGACAGCCGGTCCTGATACCGCGCCGCGTACGACGTGGCGATCCGTTTCCCGTTGACGGTCAGGAACAACAATCGCAGCCACCCCTTCGGGGCAGCGCGATCGGCCAGCAGCGTGTAGAACCGCCGCACGTTCGGATCCGACGAAATCGCGGTGCCGGCCTGTTGCTTCCATCCGGACGCTTCGAGCGCGAATGCGTGATCGCGCATGTGGCGGATGTTGTCCGGGTCGCTGATCACTTGCAGCGCCGGCTCACCCAGCTGGGACAGGCGGGTGAGACGGTTGCGCAGGTTCTGCCGCAGCTTCGAATGCAGCGAGGCGAAGTAGTTGTTCCAGTCCGAGTTGAGCTCGACATACGGGGACACGTCGCTCTGCCAGAGCGTGGTCGGATATCGTCCCGCAGCGGCCCGGCTCGAGACGTGATCGTGGGTGGGTGAGTCCGACGGCAACTGGCTCAGTTGGAGCACGTCCCACTTCGATCGCTCCCGCATCAGCGAGTCCCACAGCGCATCGAACGCTTCGTCGGGCCGTTCGGCGACGATCACATCCGCCTTCGGCGTGTGATCGTTGTGGAGGAACTGAACGCGTCGCACCGGGACGCCATGAATGCGTGCACGTTCGATCATCAGCGGCGCGAGCGCGAGGATGTTGCTGCCGGCGCGGACGACCATGATGTTCAGTATGCGGTTGCCGCTGAACGCATCCCACCAGCTCCGCAACCACTCGTGCCGCAGAAAGGGGTGGGTGAGGCCGGCTCGATCGACGGTCTCGTTCCACACCGGCTCCATGCGCGCGAAGGCGTCGTAGTCGTGGATGGTGTCGACGGTGATGGCGCTCATGCCGCGGCAACCGTTCGATGTTTGGCGGACAGCAGGTGGTCGTACAGCGCTTCGGTCGCGGCGACCATGCGATCGAGGGAGAAGCGGTCTTGGATGGTCTTGCGCGCCGTGGCGCCGAGGCGGCGCGCCAGGGCGGGCGTCGCGAGCAGTTGCTCGATCGCTGCCGCCATCATCTCGGGCCGGCCGGGCTGGACCAGCAATCCGTTGGCGCCATTGGTCAGCGCTTCCGCCGTGCCGCCGACGTCCGTCGCGACGACCGCCGCCCCCGCGGCCATCGATTCCAGCAACACGTTCGACAGCGCCTCGTTGAGCGACGGCATCACCGACACGTCAAGCGCTCCCAACACGGCCGGAACATCCGAACGGAGCCCCGTGAAGATCACCTTGTCGCCGATGCCGAGCGAGCGGGCCCGGGCGGCGAGCTCGTCGACGTACTCGACGTTGTGTATCGGGCTCGGTTCACCGACGACGACGAAACGGACATCCGGCTGCTTCGCGGCGACCATCGCCGCTGCGTCGATGAAATCCTCGATGCCTTTGAGCCGGCTGACGCGCGACACGACGCCGACCAGGCGCGCCCCTTCCGGGATGCCCATCGACCGGCGCGTCTCGTCGCGATTGCCCATCTCGGCAAACCGCCGCAGATCGACGCCGTTCGGAATGACCACGATGTTCGACGGGTCGTAACCGTCGTCGACCAGCCACGTCTTGACCGCTTCGGCGTTGACCAGCACGCAGTCGGCGAGACGGCAGACGTGGCGTTGCACGCGCCTCTGCATCGGCGTCAGGTACGGACCGCGATCGCGGATCGAGGCAATCACCACCGGCGCTGCAAAGCGTGCCGGCGGAATGGCGAAGACATTGCCGTAGAAGCTGTAGGTATGCACGATTTGCACGGCGTGCTGACGGACGTGACGCGCGAGTCGCGCCTGCTGCACCAGTGCGTTGAGGCTGCGAAACGTTGCGACGCGATATTCGACCAGCGGAATCTTCAGCTCAGCCAGCTCCGCGACGAATGGCCCCCATTTGCGCAAGCACGCAAACTGCAGATCGAAGCGGGCGGAGTCGAGCGAACGCGCCAGCGTCATGAAGTGGTTCTCGGTGCCGCCGCAAAGCAGCGTCGGCACGACGTTCAGCAGACGGATGCCTTTCACGGTGCGACCGGCGCGTGTGCGCGTTCGACGTTCACCAGGGCGACGGCGAGGCCGGCCAAACAGAAGAAGTAGAACTGATACGCAATCGGGTGGAAGAACGCCGCGACCACGAAGGCCGCCAGCGAGATCGAGACGGCCTGCGCCAGCGTCTCGAGGTCGCCGAGCCCCTTGATGCGGGCCGCGCGGCGCCGGACGCGACGCGCATTGCCCAGGCTCATGAACAACAACAACAGGAGCAGCAGCAGACCGGGGAACCCGAGATCGACCGCGATCTGCAGAAACGCATTGTGAACGGAGCGCCAGGTCTCATGTCCGCGCTCGGCATTGAGGGCCAGCAGATCCTGGCCGAGTCCCGCGCCGGTCATCGGATGCTTGCCGATGTACTCGACGCTGAGGATCCAGTCTTCCCAGCGGCCCTGTGCCGACCCGGTCGGGTCCGCTTCGATGTTCGTGATCGTCGAGAGACGCTCGTAATACTTGGCCGGCATCGCGGCGAGCGCCACCGCGGCAAGCAACACCACCGCCAGCGCCATCGCCACCGCGCCGCGGCGCAGCATTGCCAGCAGGGCCAGCGCCCCGATCAGCGCCAAGGTGATGAATCCGGCGCGCGAGAACGTCGCAATGACCGCAACCACGCTCAACAGCAGGCCGAGCCCGAGGCCGATGCGCGCAGGGACCGAGCCGGCGGTGACGAGCAGGGCGCCGGTGAAGGGCATCAGCAGATTCAGCATCAGCGCCAGATCGTTGGGATTCGCGGCGAGACCCGAACCGCCCATGTATCCGGCAATCCGTTGAACCGCTGAATCCGCGTGCGTCACCACGACACCGGACAAGTAGTTGTTGATGGCGGTCAGGGCCAGCGGCACGGAGCACAGGGACAGGATCCACGCGTAGACGCGCAGCCTCGGGAGCGTCGTGATCAATGTGCCAATCAGCCAGAAGAAGATCACTGCTTTGATCAGATGATCGGTCAACTGCTCCCAACTGCCGCCCGGCCAGATCGACAGCGGCACGGTCAATGCCGCCCACGAGATCAGCGCCAGCGCGACGACCATCTCGCGGCGCAGCGGCATCGCGGGCACCACGCCGAACATCCGCCCGCCGACGTGCGCGGCGATGGCCACGCCGGCGGCCAGCAGCGCGATGCGGAAGCTCTTGATCGCCGGAAACCATGCCTGCGGCGAGACCAGCAGGATGATCGTGAATGCCGCCAGCGCGCCGAAGGCGATCCGATCGCGGTCGTCGGTGGTAACCGCCGTCTGGACGGTCACCGCCGGCGCGCTCGGCCGCCACCAGTCGCGTGTCGAAGTCAGTTCCATGAACGGGAGAGGCGATTACGCGCGGCTGGACAGCGTTGCGAAGTACGGCTTGTAGGCGCTGCTGTGATACCCGAGCAGCGGGCTGTTGTCGTTGTTGAAGACGAGCCCGACCACGGACGACGGCTCGAGGTGATCGAGCGCTGCCGCGAGCAACCGCCGCGGCGTGCGATCGGCGGCGACGACCATGATGATGCCGTCGACCACTCGCGCCAGCAGCGCGGCGTCGAACACCGGTAGCAGCGGCGGCGTATCGAGCAGGATGTGGTCGTAACGCTCACGCGCGTCGTCGAGGATGGTCTTGAGCCGCGGCGATCGAAACAGCTGCTGGACCGGTGACGACGACGAACCGGCGGGTAGCACGTCGAACGCGCCATGCTCGGAGCGCTGCACCAGTTTGGCCAGCTGATGGGTGTCGTTGTCGAGCAGATCGGCGAGTCCGGGTGTGCCGGACGTGTACCCAAGGTTGAGACTGGTCGACGCCCGCCGCAGATCGGCGTCGATCAGCAACACGCGCGCGTCGGATTCGCGGGCCATCACGCCGGCCAGGTTGATCGACGTGAGCGTCTTGCCGTCGCCGGCGCCAGGACTGGTGATCGCAATGACGCGTTTGCCATCGCGCTGCCGCAATTGTTCGAGCTTCAGTCGCAGACCCTGGTAGCGCTCGGCGGCAAACGTCGCCGGCGCGGTCAGGGTTACGAATCGGGGATCCAGCTGTGAAGTCGCCATGATGTCCTCAGGATCTGACCAGCAGCCGCACGATGTCTTCGTTGCCGCGTGCCAGGTAGGCAGCGGCCGTCGCGGTCAGACCCACCACGAGCAGAATCGATACGGAAACCAGCGCGGCGCGCGCCACCTGGCGGCCGCGGCTGATCGAAATGACCGGGATGGTCGCCAGCACCGGCACCGACGTGAACGCCTTCAGCTCGTCGAGCGAGTGGAAGGTCGTATCGAACTGCTCGGCAATGACCACCGCGACGGCGGCCAGGGCGATCGCCGCCAGCACACCAAGAACCAGCAGGTAGGCGCGATTGGGAGCGCTTGGCCCCTCGGGGGCGACGGCCGCCTCGACGATTCGGAAGCGCTCGCCCCGACGGTCCGTCTCCATGCTTTCGGCGATTTGCGCTTCTTCGTATCGCTTCAGCAGTGAGTCGTAAAGATCCTTCGCAGATTGCCGGTCCCGCGAGACCATGGAGAATTCCTGTTGCCGCGCCGGAATGCTTTCGAGGCGGCGCTCGACGTCAGCGATGCTCGCGCGCAGCGTGGTTTCTTCTTCCTTCAATTTCGCAATTTCTGCGTCGAGGCTCTGAATCGACTGACGGCGGCTGCGTCCGAGGCGCGAATAGACTTCCGCCGGATCAACCGCGGGCGCGCCGGCCACCTTGGTTGGGGGTTCGGCGGCGTTGGCGCGCTCGATACGCGCGATTTCGTCGCGCAGGCGTTGCACGTCGGGGTGCTTGGCCGTGTATTGCGTCTCGAGCAGTTTGAGATCCTGCTTCAACTTCTCGAGCCGGTCGACCGATCGATCGGGCTCGGCGGCGGTGCCGCCGCTGCCGCTTTCGAGGATCAACGCATCGTCCGTCAAACGGCCGCGCTGTTCGATGGCGCGCAGCTGGCGCTCGCCGTTGATGCGCAGCTGGGTGTTGAGGCGATCGAGTGCCGCGAGGTTCAGCTCGAACTGCTGCGGCAACTGCCCGACGTTGCGGGTGTTGTAGGACTGCACCTGCTGTTCCTCGCGATCGAGCGCCTTCTTCGCCTCGTCCAGCTGCGCTTTGAGAAACTGCGTCGTCTGCGCCGCTTCCTGCGTGCGCATTTGATCGTTTTGCTGCACGTAGAACGACGCGATCGAATTGGTCACCTCGGCGACGGTGTCGCGATCGCGGCCGGTATAGTTCAACTTGAAGGCGACCGTCTTGGTGCGGCCGCTGACTTGTTCCGGTCCGTTGAGCTCGATCTGGATGTCGTCGCGCGTGCGATCGAGCGCCGCCTCGATGGCTCCGTTCTGGCGCAGCTCCGGGTACAGGTTGAACCGCTCGATCAACGTCTTCAGTCGATCGCGGCTCAGCGTCTCCTGCTTGATCACGTGCAGGCGGCTTTCGAGCTCGCCGGCCACCGCCGGCCGGACGAACCCTTCGGCTACCGGCCGGTCGACAAGGACGACGGCTGTCGCGCGATAGAGATCCGGCAGGAACAGCGCAAACGATGCCGCCGCGGCGAAGGCCGCGCCAAACACCCCGAGCGCGAGCAGCCACCGCCGCCGCACGACGTCGAGCGCGGTTCGCAGAGGCGAGTCCTGGTGATTGCCAATCATGTCGGCCGCCTACGGAACCACGATGATGTCGCCGGGCTTCACGAAGAAGTTGTCCTGCTCGGACCCGTCGGCGACCTTGCGATAGTTGAAGGGGATACGCTGGGTCGTGTTGCCATTCTGGCGCAGCACCACGATGCGTTCACGAGACGCGAATTCGGTGAGGCCTTGCGCGAGCGCGATGCACTCGAGCACCGTGGCCGGGCTCTTCAGCATGAACCGCCCCGGCGTCTTCACCGCACCGACGACGGCGACCTTGAGGCTCTGAATCTCGGAGACGATCACCGCGACTTCCGGTGTCGGCACGAACTCGGCGAGGCGCGCCGTCAATTGCTTGCGCAGTTCGCTGGGTGTCAGGCCGGCCGCTTGAATGTCGTTGACCAGCGGCAGCGACACCCGGCCGTCCGGACGCACCGGCACTTTCCGGCTGAGTTCGGGATTTTTCCAGACCGAAATGTCCAGGACGTCCTCGGGGCCAATCAGATATTCCTCGGATGGACCCGCGAGTCGCGCTACAGCGGCGGCCTCGGTGTTCGACACCTTCGGGGCGTCCTGGGCTAGTGCCGGCGCGGCCAGCGTCGCGCAGAGGGCTGGCAGCAGAAGCAGCATTCGATTCATCGTGAAACTCCCTTGGCTCGGGCCGCCTCATCGGGCGGCAGAAACGATCGACTGAAGCTCGGCGCGATCGTCACGCCCAGCCGTATCACGTGCCGAAGCACGCGGTCATCACGGAACAGATTGCGGCGGACGTCGCCGAGCTGATAATCGGCGCTATAGGAAGCGGCGATGGTGTAGGGTCCGCCGATGCTCCAAGACCCGACGACCGTGCCTCGATAGACGGTGGCCGCGCGCTCGTCGAGCGTCAGGATTTTCGACGCCGAGGTGTGCAGACCGAATTCGACCTTTCGTGTGGGCGCCACCGTAATGCGCGCCGCGCCGGTATCGACCTGCACCGGACCCAGCACGCCGAGGATGATCGTTTCGCCGTGCGAGTAATCGAACCCGCCTTTGACGGTACGGCCATCGCGCGCCAACGTCAGCGCGACTTCGGGGACGACGCCGCGATACGACGTCCAGCGCGGCCCGGCATACATCGTCAACGTCGTAAACTCGGCCATTTGCCGCGTCCAGCCCAACAGCGCGGCATGCGACTGGTGCTCGCTGACCGAATCCATGAATAGTTTGCCGACGTATCCGGTCATTACCGACGTGCGCTCGCTGAGCTGCCGCGATAAATCGGTGCGCGCGACGTGCAAGCTGCCGCGGCTGTCGTTCAATAGGCTTTCCGTGGTCCAGTCGTAGCGCGCATTGACCAGCGTGCGCTGGCCGAACCTTCGGCTGACGGCCGGCGTGACCTGAAACCGCTGCGCGTTGCGACGGCCGAATAGCAGCCCGGCGTCCAGATCGATGTCAGCCGGGGAATCAGTGCGATCGTAACGGCCGCCCACCCCCCACGTCGTCAGGGACGAGGTACGCCACTTCGCGTCGAACATCGCGTGGCGTCGCGCGTCGAGCTCGTTCAGCGCGGAATGGTTGGAGCGCTGCATGTCGAACGACCACAGGCTGATAAGCGTAACCGTGGGGGACTCGTAATCGGCTTCGAGGCTGGGCCGTACCTGCAGCATCTGGCCGGCGTCGGCTTGCGCGCGGGCGGAGACGTTGTCGTCGTAGATGCCGCCGATGACGACCGACGGAATAATGGTCGCGCGAGTCTGGGCGGCGGCCGGCGGCGTTACGGCGATGGCGATCGCAAGAGGCAGCAGTCGTCGCAACATGGTTAGCTCCCGGGCACCGGCTCGATGCTGGTGCAATTCATCTCGACGGCAATGCCACGGCCGAGCAGGCCGACCGAAACGATCAGCTTTCCGGATTCAGGGTTGTCCTGCACGAACACGCCTTCCGCGCCCTTCAGCGGACCTTCCGTGACGCGGACCCGATCGCCTTGGTGCAGCGCGTGGGGCATCACCGGCACGCCGGACTGCACGACGCGCTCGATGGAGGCGACCTCGTCGTCCGGGATGGACGTCAACCGCGTCCAGCCGTCTTCGAGAATCTTTACGACACCGCGCGCCTTCAACATTTCGATGTAGGCGATCTTGTCCATGCGGTCGCGCACGAACAGGTAGCCGGGAAACAGCGGCGTCGGGATCACGTGCATCTGACCCTGGCGCTTCGACCAGGTTCCGACCTGCGGCAGGAACGCCGTAAAGCCCTTGGCGGTCAATTGATCGAGCACCAAATGCTCGCAATGACTCTTCGTCCAGATGGCATACCAGGCGTCTGTCAAGGCTTCGCCCCTTTCGGTTGGTGACCTCGATTCACCGACCGTGTCAAATGCGCCGTTGCTTCCGCGACCGTGCATCTCCGCGGTAACCCTGCCGTTTGGGGGGAGAACGGCCTCAGTTGGCGACCCTCAATGCATAAAGTGTTCACATTGAAAAACCGGCTGTTTGAGGTCGGAAGTCATCCAGGAGTCAGACAACTGGGGTTACGAAGCATCTACAAGCTGTTGAAAATGGTTAACTTCTGCGGAATACGGGAATTCTCCTTCTCATTGATGAGTAACAAGTGCACTCGACCACATGTAAAGGCCGAGGGTTCGAACGAAGCGATAGTCGGGCTGGGTACGCCACTTGCGTGGTGCGCGTCATGACCATTGCGAGACAACGGCTGGGGCTCGACGGCGAAACGTTGGCCTGCGGCGAGCTCGACAGGCTCGGATATGCGATTGTCGAAAGGAGATACCGGACGCGCTTCGGCGAGATCGACATCATCGCCATCGATGCCGGCACGGTAGTATTCGTGGAGGTGAAGACCAAGACGAGTAGCGATTTTGGCGATCCCGTCGAGGAGGTCACGCCGCAAAAACAGCGACGTCTCGTCTCGATGGGACAGGCTTACGCGGCCTTCTCTTGTCCTCCCAATACACCTTGCCGGTTCGACGTCGTTGCCGTCGACCTGTCCGGCGCGGAGCCTCGCATCACTCTTTACAAGGACGCCTTCAGGCCCGGATGGTAATCACCACAGAATTGCGGACCGATCCGATCTCAGGTCGGATGGTCGCGGTTGATACGGGTGCGTTCAAGCGGCGCGACGACTTCGAACTCGAGCGGGCCCCGCTCGACGACGCGGCGTCGCAGTGTCCGTTCTGTGAAGGACATGAGTCGAGTGCGGGTCCCGAGATCCTGGCGTGGCGGGAAGGCGGGCCGGCAAATGTACCCGGCTGGTCCGTGCGCGTCATCCCGAATCGGAATCCGATGTTGCGCATTGAGGGTGGGATGGAGGTGCGTACTGACGGCGTTTTTGAATCGCGCGACGGTCTTGGGGCGCACGAGGTCATCGTCGAGACGCCGATCCACGATCAGCCGCTGCACGCGTTGGAACCCGATCGCCTGTGGCGCGTGTTCTGGGCCTGGCGGGCGCGGATGCAGGATTTGCGTCGCGATCGGCGATTTGTCAGCACCGTGATTTTCAAAAACCACGGCCGGGCGTCCGGCGCCCGGCTCGATCACGCGCACTCGCAGGTGATCGCGTTCCCGGACATCCCGCCGGCCCTGGCGGAGAAGCTGCGCGGCGCGGCGCGCCACCGCGTCAAGAACAATCGATGCATTTATTGCGATCTGACTGCGCGGGAACTGGCCGACAGCCGTCGCATTGTCGTCGATGCCGACACCATGCTCGCGCTGGCGCCGTTCGCCGCACGCGTCCCGTTCGAGACATGGGTGATGCCGCGCGATCATTCGGCACGATTTGAAGACGCATCGGACGCGGCGTTGGAGGCCCTGGCGACGATGTTCAAATCGATAATGGCGCGGATCGATTGGGCGCTCGAGCAGCCGGCCTACAACCTCGTGCTGCACACCGCGCCAATTGCACCTGAGGCCGACGCGTCGTTTCATTGGCACCTCGAAATCCTTCCCCGTGTCACCCGCTACAGCGGCCTCGAGTGGGGCAGTGGCGTCCATCGCAACCCGGTCGCCCCCGAAGAAGCCGCCCAAGTCCTCCGCGACGCCACGGTTGGTGCCTGACACCAACCGTGCCAGTCGGAGCGGCCATGGTTGGTGCCTGACACCAACCGTGCCTGTCGGAGGCAATGATTGGTGCCTGACACCAACCGTGCCCATCGGCGGCAATGGTTGGTGCCTGACACCAATCGTGCCGGCAGGGACGGAGTCCGGCGGCACGTGGGTTGCTTCGTTTCGTCATGATCGCCACGTAGTAGGCGAATCATGGAGGTGACGGAACAATGAAGAGCAATTTATGGTCGCTGGCGCTCGTGGCCGCGCTGGCCGGCTCGGCCGCGTGCGCGCAGACGGCGCGGGGCGTTGTGCAGGATACGAAGGAAAACGCGGCGACGGTGCGTGGCGGACTGGAAACGGTCGACGTGAAGACGGCGCTGATCGCGGACAAGTCGATTGATGCGGGCGCGATTGACGTCGACACTTATCAGGACAAGAAGGTCGTCGTGCTGCGAGGCTCGGTGCCGACCGAGGCGCAAAAGCAGCGCGCCGAGCAGATCGCCCGGGACAACGCCAAGGGCTACACCATCGACAACAAGCTTGCGGTCGTTCCGCAATAGCCGGCGCTAAGTGACGGAAGGGCGGGTCTTTAGTCCCGCCCGCACGTTCCGTAACCCTTGAATGGGTTCAGCCCCATCTGCTACAGTAAGATGTTCCCAAGGGCGGGAATAACTCAGTGGTAGAGTGCGACCTTGCCAAGGTCGAAGTCGCGGGTTCGAATCCCGTTTCCCGCTCCATTCGACTCACCTTCCGCGCGCCTTCTGGCACGCGCAAGGTTCGCTCATGGCACGCCACCGATAGGTAGAGTATGAGCGAAGAGATTCGGCAGCGGAACGCTGGCGAATCGCGAGCCGAAGGGCAACCGACCCGCCTGCGCTAGAATCACAACCGCACTTTCAAGCGGCGCCGTCGCCAAGTGGTAAGGCAGAGGTCTGCAAAACCTCCATCCCCGGTTCAAATCCGGGCGGCGCCTCCAATTTTAAACCTCAATTAACACTGTTTGACGGGGGGCGAGCCCAGCTCGCCCTTCGGGCCAGTCCTGGCCAGGTCGCCGAACAATCGTTCTTCAATTTCCTCGATTGGTTGCGGTAGCCGAACGACAGCGACCAGCACACCGCACTCGGTATTGCCATGAGGCAGCGAGACCCCATGGCGATCAAGCCTGGAGGACGAAATACACCATCGACCGATTGGCAACGAACGTCGTGGCGCCGGTGTTCGTTACAGGACAGCCGCGCCGCCCGACGCCTGTCACGATTTGGGCGTTCCGCACCAACGAGCTGTCCTGGCGAGCCGTGCGGCGCTTGTCGCGATCCTGGCTTTCGCCACGGGTCGTAGCCATTGCCTCAGGTGCGGCTGGAGGAAAGATGTCGATTGCCAAGGTGTCCGAAATCAGCGCCACGTCGAGCAAGAGTTTCGAAGACGCGATTCAACAGGGTCTGACCAGGTCGGCCAAAACGCTCCGCAACGTGCGGAGTGCGTGGATCAAGGAGCAGCACGTGCGGTGCAGCGATGGTCGGGTCACCGAGTATCAAGTGAACATGATGGTGACGTTCGTCCTCGATGAGTAGTCAAAGCCATCAACAGTGAGGGGTGACACATGGGTATGAGAGACACGTACGCGTACGCGATTCAGACGGCAAAAGGCAAGTTCCACGGCAATGCCGAGGAGCGCGAAGGTAAGCTGCATTTCAAAGGCACCGTCGCTACCGAAGCGGAGAAGGCGGAGATCTGGACCGCCATCAAGACGATCCCGACATGGCAGAAGGATGTCGTCGCCGACATTCAGGTGACTGGCGGACCCGCGGCCGGCAAGACCTACACCGTCAAGGCGGGTGACACGCTCAGCAAGATCGCCAAGGCGCATCTTGGTGCCGCCGAGGACTACATGAAGCTCTTCGAGCTGAACAAGGATCAGTTGACCGATCCCGACAAGATCCGACCGGGCCAAGTTCTGCGGCTTGTCTAACTCCGGCCTGTCGTCGCGTGGATCAAAGCCGCGTTGGCGAGTAACGGTGAGGCCGTCGCGCCGCTGCTAGCCAACAGTTTCGTCATGCGTGGCGTCGACGGCGCCATGCAGACGAAGCGGTGTATGGCGCAACCACCAACAAGAGCAATGGCCAGTCAGTGAAGTGAACGACATGAACGTTCAGGTCCAGGGCGACAGTGCCATCGTCACGAGTGTGTGGATGGGGAAGGGAATGAACGGGACGGGAAAATCCTTCGATGGCAGAGAGCGCTTCGTGGACACTTGGATAAAGAGTGTCGACGGCAAGTGGCAATGCGTCGCGAGCGCGAGCGCGACAGTCAAGTAACAGGGGAACGGTCGGCCTGCCAGCGGTGTGGAAGATGAACGCCACAACCGCCGTGAGCCAGATACAAAGCTGAAACGCCAGGTCACCGTCAAGATTCTGCTCTACTGAATCAATTCCCAAGCTGGCGCGCCCGAGCGGCGCGTGGCGATCATGGCCACCGGTACTTGACCTTAATCGCGTTGCCGCCTGTAATGTCCCCACCGTGATTCTGCCATGGGGACAAGCTCACGATGGATCCGCGCAAACGCAAGTCGATGACGCCGATAGCTCGGCGGACTCGAGCCGGGCCAGCCTGCAACTGAAAGCAATGGCGCGACGGCGACGGCCACTGTCGCTCCAGGAGCCGCAGCGAAGGGCGCGGGAACGCAACCAGTGGTGACTGTGCCCGAGCCAGACGGCGGTTCGAGCCGGATTCCTCCGCACACGTGGATGGAGCGCGCGCTCGCGCGCATCGAACGAACGGGAAACGCCTTGCCGCATCCGGCGACGCTGTTCGCATTCATGGCGGCGCTGATGATCGTCGTCTCGGCCATCGCCGAGCGGCTCGCGCTCGAGGTGATACACCCGGGCACGGGTCAACCCGTGCGAGCCGTCAGCCTCGCTTCAATCGCGGGTCTTCACCGCATCGTCACCGAGATGGTCACGAACTTCACCGGCTTTGCGCCGCTCGGTATGGTGCTGGTGGTAATGCTTGGCATCGGCGTCGCCGAGGCCAGCGGCCTGTTAGCAGCAGCACTGAAAGTGTTGGTGCTGTCCGCCCCGAGACGGCTGCTGACATTTGCCGTGGTCTTCGCCGGAGTGATGTCAAACACTGCCGGCGACGTAGGGCACGTGCTGCTCCCGCCGCTGGCGGCGAGCGCGTTTCTTGCTGTCGGGCGGCACCCGATCGCCGGCGTCGCTGCGGCGTATGCCGGCGTGGCTGGCGGCTACAGCGCGAACATGCTGCTCGGCACCATCGATCCCGTCCTCGCGGGTATCTCGCAGGAAGCGGCTCGGATTATCGATCCTCAATACATCGTGAACCCTGCCGCGAACTACTATTTCATGGCTGTGTCGGCGCCGCTCCTCGCTGTGACGGGGACATTCGTGACAGAGCGAATCGTTGAACCTCGACTCGGCGCCTACGGCGGCACGCAGCAACAAGGCGTCGTCGAGCATCTAACGCCGGAGGAACGGCGCGGGCTGCGGGCAGCCCTGGTCGCGGCGGCGCTGATCATCGGCCTGCTCGTGATGAGCGCGATCCCGCAGCCAGGATTTCTTCGTGATGCGCAGACGGGCGGCCTGCTCAACTCGCCGTTCATGTCGGGGATCGTCGCGCTCGTCTTTATCATGGCCGTCGCGGTGGGCCTCGCCTTCGGCGTCGCCGCCGGCCGATTCAAGTCGGACCGCGACGTGGTCGACGGCATGGGCCGCGCCATGGCGACGCTCAGCGTGTACCTCGTACTGGTGTTCTTCGCGTCGCAGTTCCTCGCTTACTTCCGATGGAGCAATCTAGGCGTCATTCTCGCGGTCAAAGGAGCGGAGATCTTGCGGGCCGCTGGTCCAGGATCCGTGCCTGTTGCCGTCGGTCTGGTCCTTGTCACAGCGACGATGGACTTCGTCATGCCGAGCGCATCAGCGAAGTGGGCGGTTGTCGCCCCGGTGTTCGTGCCTATGTTGATGCTGCTCGGCTATACTCCGGAATACACCCAGGCTGCCTACCGGGTGGGGGACAGCGTGACCAACATCATCTCGCCGATGACGTCTTACTTTGCGGTAATCGTGGCGTTCATGCAGCGCTACGAGCGACGCGCCGGCATCGGCACTCTGGCGGCAACGATGCTGCCATACTCGATCGCATTCCTGATGGTATGGCTGGCCTTGCTCGTCGGGTGGACGCTCCTGGAACTGCCGGTTGGGCCAGGCGCCGGGATGCGCTTGTCGGCCGGCTAGCCGCCGCGACGGTGAGCACGCCAGCGACGCGCCGACGACAGAGCCCGCGTCGGTGGCGGCCAAAAACAGTGGAACAATACAACGGACGCGGACTATGGCGGATGGAACTCACGCGCTACGCCTGTGCCTGAAGGAACTCGCCGCGCTCTCCGCGCTTGCCGGTAGCTCGAACCATGGGCTGCGCGAGATCGTGGACAGCGTCGCAGGCATACTGTGCCGCACGTTGTCCGTGGCATTCGCCTACGTACGCCTCATCCGCGAGGCGGGCAGCGATCCGGTCGACGCCGCTAGCACCTCGATCGGTCCACTTGCGGTTGACCAGGTGCGTGAACTCGCGCGTCTCCTCGCACCAACTGTGAACGGCAGCACTTCCAATGTGTCGACGGCGGTCATCGAGCCTTTCGGGGATGGGATGACCCAACTGATTGCGACTCCGCTCGGCCTCGATGGTGCGTACGGCATGGTCATCACCGGCTGGCACCAGCTGCCGGACGCGAACGACCACCTCGTTCTCGCGGCCGCTGCCGATCACGCAGCGACCGCTCTGCAACGGAAACAGATCGAGGATCGGCTGCGTCGCACCGAAAGCGAGCTCGCCGATTTCTTCGAGAACGCCCCGGTGGGCCTGCACTGGTTGGACCCGAGCGGCATCATACTTCGGGTCAATCGGGCGGAACTGAATCTACTCGGTTACTCGTCGGGCGAATATGTCGGGCACCACATCGCGGAGTTCCATGCCGAGAAAGACGTGATCGAAGAGATTCTGCGCCGATTACGACACGGGGACGAGCTCCACGATTACGAGAGCCGGATGCGCTGCAAGGACGGAACGATCCGGGACGTCGCCATCAGCTCCAACGCGCGATGGGCACACGGCCAATTCGTCAAAGCTCTCTGCTTTACGCGGGACATCAGCGACCGCAAACGCGCCGAAGAGGCCTTGCTTCGGCAGTCGAACCAGTTTGCGACGCTCGTGGAGCATATTCCCGATATCGTCGCGCGGTTGGACCGGGATCTGCGCTATCTGTACATCGGTCCGGCGGTCCATGCGATTACCGGAAAGCCGGCGCACGAGTACATCGGCAAGCCGCGCACGAACCAGGGGCTCACACCCGAGATTGCGGCGGCCCGCGAACGCGTCAGCCGGAAGGTATTTGAGACCGGCGAGGAACAGATCTTCGAGTTTCCGATTCAAACCCCGACCGGGGAACGGTGTTTGGAGTGTCGCTTCATCCCGGAGTTCGCGGCGGATGGGTCCGTCGAAACCTTGATGACCCTAACGCGAGATGTTACGGAACGGAAACTCGCCGAGGCACGCTTGCGTGAGAGCGAGGAGCGCTTTCGCATGGTCGCCGAT
>Ga0196963_10001364_pt1 | contig 16750 bp, 34 predicted proteins | sample S1_5metaG_FD_148600 | JGI IMG/M metagenome (GOLD analysis project Ga0196963, IMG submission 148600) | Soil microbial communities from Anza Borrego desert, Southern California, United States - S1_5 | ecosystem: Environmental > Terrestrial > Soil > Desert | place: USA: California | collected... | reverse complement strand
TGGCGTACGGCAGGGCCAGGAGTTGCACCACGGCGGTCAGCGCGTCGACGTGGTCGTCGTACATGATGCCTTCCTCGCGGGTGCACGGCTCGTCCGCCCGCTGCCGGTAGTGCTCCAGCTTGGCGATGATGCGCCGCTTGGCATCGACCTCGGCGAGCATGAAGTCCCAGTACCCCTGCTCGCCGAGGTCGGCCAGGTCGCGCCAACGGGATTCGTCTTCGTCGAGGCGGGCGTTGAGGAACGCGGCCAGGTCGTCCACGTCGGTCATCCTTTCACTGGTCGACGTCGAGTACGTACCGCTCTGCCGCCTTGTCCCAGGCGTATGTGAGCACCTGGTCGGCCACGGTCAGCTCGCCGCGCTGGTAACCGCGCGCCCCAACGCCCGTGGTCTTGGTTGCAGCGGTGAGAGCGTCGAGGAAGGCAGCGACGTTGCGCAGGTCGTCGGTGCTCAGCAGGGTGCTCATCTGAGCTTGAGCAGGTCGTCGGTGCGCCAGCCGGCCGCGCGTGCCGCGTCGGTCCACCAGCCGTGGACGTCGGTTGCCAGCCACTCGACGAGCGACGACGCCATCCCTTCGGCCGCGTCGGGCAGCATGCCGAGGACCGCCTTGAACCAGTCGAGTGACCGGTCCGGGGATGGCAGGTCGAGTTTGACCCGCCAGAAGCTGACGCCGACTTCGATTTCGGCGAGGGTGGAGACGGCGGTGGTGGAGGCGGGTGGTTGGGAGCCTCGGGAGCGCCGGCGGATGGTTTCGGTGATGGTGCTGCTGCTGGGGATGCAGGCGTCGCGGAGTTGGTCGAGGAGTGGGTCATGGGTGAGGACTTGGCGGCGGTGGGCCATGTGGATGGGTTCTACGAGTTGGCGGATGTCGCCGGCGAGGGTGCGGAGGGTGGCGGGGTTGGTGCCGGTGTGGACGGTCACGGCTGGCTCCCGTCGGTGGCGGTGCCGGTCGAAGGCGGTGACGGACGTGAACGTGCGGTGGCAGTCGGCGGCGCAGTGCGCCATCCGCTGGCCGGTCCAACGGGCGCCGCAGCGGCACGAGTGCGGGGCGATGCCCGCGGCGGTGGTGGTCATCGGGGCTCCTGGGTGGGCTCGGGCTCGGGTACGGGGTGGCCGCCGGGCGGTGGCGGGCCGACGTAGTGCGGGTTCGGCTCGGGCTCGGCGCGCTGCCGGAGGCGGTCCTCGCGCACCCACTCGGCGCGGCGCAGGACGTTGCGGTCGTAGTCGCCGAGCCGGCGGCGGAGGTCGGCGACGAGCTGGGCAACGTCGTCGGAGCGGTCCTCGGTGTGCTGCCGCTGCGCGTGCTCAGCCTCGATGGCCCGGGCGTGTGCGGACGCGTTGATGGCGCGAATCCGTTCGCGGGCAACCTCGTCGGCGCCGCGGCGGATGTGGACGGGCATCAGGTACGCGTCGGAGGTGGCGAAGTGGCGTTGGGCGGCTTCGTGGCAGTCGGCGGCGGGTAGGTCGTTGAGGATTTCCCACCAGGCCAAGACGGTCGCGTCGTCGTGGCGGCGGTTGTCGATGCGGGCGACGAAGGCGAGGAGCTCGGCGGTCTCGGTGCGGTTCACGCGGCGCCTCCCGTGATCGCTCGCGGTGCGGCTTGGTCGGCGGCGTCGAGTTCGGCCATGCGCCGGACGCGGTCGAGGTCGGCGACGGTGCGGTCGCTGAGCACGAACCCGCCGCGGTCGGTCTGGCCGGTCGCTGGGCTGCTGCGGGGGCCGTTGGCTGCCTCGTGGATGAACGACGGCAGGGCGGCGGGTCCGAGTCGGCCCTTGGCCTGCCAGCGGCGCAGACCCTCGGCGACGTCGTCCGGGTCCTGGCCTTCGCCGAGGGCGGCTTGGACGATGATGCCGATCGAGTTGACGATGCGGCCCTGTGGCGGTTTGGTCAGGCCGCCGATCCAGTCGGCGATGATGCGTTCGGCTGCTCCGGGCGGCCCGGAGTCGGGCGGCGGTTCTCCGGTGGCTGCACCGGTGCGGCGTGAGCGACTCACGCCGCGCGCTTTGCCGCTCCCCTGCTCCCCTGCTCCATCTACTACTTCCCCTGCTCCATCTACTACCTCCTTACGCGCGCGGAGGGAGTCGCTCAACGGGGCCTCAGTGAGTGGCTCACTGTCGGATTCAGTGCCCGCCTCACTGCCGGACTCAGTGAGTTCCTCATGAATAGGGCACGGCGGGAGGCGTGAGGGGGTTGGCCTGTTCGGGCGCTGGTGTTCGTGAGCGTTGACGGTGTGGAGGTAGCGGCGCCCACCGACCGTGTACCGGCAGACCGGGGCGTCCTTGTCGGGAAACACCTTCGTGGCCATCAAGGTCAGCCACCTGTCCATCTTGGCCGGCGTGACGTCGTCGTCGTGTGGGAAACAGTCCCCGGCGATCGTCTTGGGTACGTCCAGGCCGCGGCCCTTGTCGTCGAGGTAGCCCCACAGCAGGACGAAGGCGTACCGCACCTCGCGCGGCCACGACGCGACGACCTCGCTGGTGCGCAGCTCGGGCTTCACGGAACGGATGCGGGCCAATTCAGTCGTCCTCTCGTCCTTCGCCTACACGTCTGCGGTCTGTCTCCTGCCACCCGTCCGGCGGCGCCCGCCCCGCGGTCTGCTCGTCGTGTTGTTCCTGGATGCAGGCGGCGCATTCCTTTCGCCACAGCCGCACGGTCAGCCCGGCAGTCATCCGCCCGGCGACCCGCATGCCGCAGATGTGCGGGTAGGGCTCGGCGACGGTGGCGTTGCGGCCGAGGGCGTACGAGGCGCCGATCCACACGCCGGGCCGGATCACGGCTCACCGCCGGGCGCTTGACACGGACGGGTAGCGCTCGCGCGCAGGTGGGCCATCGTCAGGCGGCCGGCGTGCTCGCCGACGGCCGGGACGACGGCGTTTCCGAGGGCCTTGACCCGGGCCGGCTCCAGTTCGTCGGGAATCCCATCAGCCACTCGACGGCTTCCGGTGGCGGCCGCCACGAGCCCGTCAACCGGATCAGCCCACGTACCCGGTGGTAGGTCGATGGGCCGTACCGCTGCTTCTTGCTGCTCAATCCCCACCCGTGCCGACCCATCGACGCTGTGGGGGTAGGCCACAACGAACAGCCGCTCCCGTGTGTGTGGAGCACCCATGGCGCAAGCGGATAGCACCGACCACTCCGCATCGAACCCGAGCGTGGCCATCTCGGCGAGGATCCAGCCGAAGGCGTCTCCTCCGTCAAGCTCAAGGAGAGCTGCGGGGTTCTCCACGAGGAGGTAGTCGGGTCGTACCTCGCGAACCACGTCGAAGAACCATGGCCATCCCCAACGCGGGTCGCCTTGGCCCAGGCGCCGGCCGGCCCGGCTGGCGGGTTGGCAGGGCGGTCCGCCGGCGACCAGTCGAACAGCGGGACGTGCTCCGGAGCGCCACCAGGCGGGTGCGGTTCGGACATCGTCATGGCGGGGCACCTCCGGCCAGTGCTTGGCCAGCACGCGCCGGCAAAACGGATCGAGTTCGACTTGGCCGACGCAGGTCCAGCCGGCGCGGTCGAGGCCGAGGTCCAAGCCGCCGATGCCGGAGAACAGCGACAGGTAAGTCGGCGCCGTGTTACGCACGGCTGTCGCTCCGTCCCTGCACGACGGTCACCGTGCCGGCCGGCGCGGGTTGGTGCGAGTCGCCCACCGCTTCAGCCGTGTGGCGGTCCGCGCACCCCTGGTGGCTCCATCCGACCGGTAGTTCGGTGCCGTTGCCCCACACCTTGTCGTCGCCTTGGTAGATGCCGGCGGGGCAGAGCTTGCAGGTGGTGATGCGCTGGTCGTTGGTGGATGGGCCGCGGGTGGTGAGTTTGGGCCGGCGGCTGCCGTTGGGGTTGGCGAGGACCGGGTCCATCACAGGACACCCCCGGCCGGCTGGACGGTGTGGACGGCCCGCTGCGGTATCCACGGCAGCTCTTCGACCCGGCGGCCCTCGTAGCAGCCGCCGGGGCACGCGCCGGAGCCGTCGCACAGCTCGCACGGCGACAGCAGCTCGATGCCGCCGTCGCCGTCGCAGGCTGGGCACCGGCCGCTGCCCGCGCACTCCGAGCACTGCCATTCGCAGGCGCCGTCGTGGCCGGGGTCGAGAGCGCAGCAGCCGTCGTACTCGTCAGCCATGGGTGCTCGCCTCCCCGCCCACAGGTGTGGATGCGGTTGTGGACGGTCCGAGGAGGCCGCGCTGCCATGCGATGTGGACGGCGTGTGCGCCGTTGGCCGCGCCGAGTTTGCGGTACAGGTCGCGCATGAGGCTCTTGACGGTGCAGGTGGCGAGGTACTGTTTCTCGGCGATCTCGCTGTATTTGAGCCCTTTGGCGAGGGCGGTGAGCAGTTGGCGTTCGCGTGGGGTGAGTTTCGGGTTAGCCATCGTCGCCTCCCACGTACCGGACGTAGACGGCGTAGCCGCGGCCGGTCTTGCGTGTCTCGGCCTCGTAGTCACCGGCGGTGAAGCCGCGGGTGAGTCCGTTGCGGATGCGCCATGCGATGGTGGATTCCTGGTGTGCTGTGGGCCCTTCGTGGACGACGGCCCATTCGCCGGGGCGCAGCTGGAGGTCGGTTATGACGGGTTGCCAGACTGGTGGGCTTTCGGTGAGGGCGGCTGCGGCGGCGGCGTTGCGTGGGGGGCGGGGTGGTGGTGTCTCCCAGCGAAGGATGGCGCGTGTGGTCATGGCGCTGCTCCGGCTTGGGCCCGGCGCCGCTCGATCAGGTCCCACCACGCCCCTTCGAGGCGCAGGAACTCGGCCGGGTTGTCGCCCGTGTCGGTGACGTCGAAACCGAGCGCGGCGGCCTGGTCGAGGACGGTGTCGGGCGCCGCGTAGAACGACCCGTAGACCTGCCCGAGGATGCAGCGGCAGGAGCTGGCGAGGTCGAGCCCCCAGGCGTCGATGCGGTCCAGCCACCCAGGCTCGTGCTGGTCGAGCCATGCGGCCCCAGCGGCCACCCTCTGCTCGATGGTGGCTTCGGCGACGGCGGTCATGACGGCTCACCGCCCATGCGCTCCACGGTCAGCCGGAAGGTGGGCGCGCCATCGATCGGGTCGAACGGGGTGACGGCGATGGCGCCGTCGGCCAGGACGGTGGTCTCGGCCATGTCGGCGGCCAGCACGCGGGCGACCCAGTCGGCGAACTCGGCCTTGGTGATCTGAGCCATCGCTCAGCCCTCGTCCTCGTCCGGGTCGCCGGCCGACAGCACCGTCTCCAGCCCGTTCGCGACCGCGTCGAGCTCGTGCCGCATCTCCGCCACCGTGATGTTCTCCACCGCGAGTGCGCGTCGGGCCTGGTCGGCCCAGTGCCGGACCGAGACCCGCATCCGCGCCGCCTCGACCGCATGGAGCATGCCGCCGGTGAGCTTGATGGTCCGCTCAGCCAGTGTGATGTCGCCGTCCTCACCCAACGTGCCTTGCGCGGACCGGTGCAGGTACAGGGCTTCCATCGCCTGCCGGATGGCGTCTTCCTGCTCCGGGTTCGCGAGTTCCAGGTGGGTCATGCGGAGGGTGACGGTCTGCTCTTTGTCTTCGTCGGGTGCGGGTTGGGTGCGTTCGACGTGGCGGAGTTCGACGACGCCGACGACGTTGAGGCCGGGCCGGTTGTACAGCTTTTGGGAGAAGCGTTCGAGGGCGAGGCTGGCGTTGGCGGCGGGCCGGCCCTCGATCTTTATCTTGGTCACGCGCGGGGTCCTTTCGGTGCGTATGGCGAGTCGGCGGGGAAGATGCGGATGAGCGCGCCGGGCCGGTCGAGCGACATCAGGTCTTCGCCGGCCCAGACCTTGCCCGCGTACACGTAGGCGACGATCCGGGAGTCGTCTGTCCACACCAGACCCGTCAGGGCGTCCTCCGTCGAGCGGAGCAGCTTCGACAGGTCCGGCTTGCCGTGCGGGTGCGGCGGCGCGTCCGGTCGCAGGACCGGCTCGGGGCGGCTCTTGTTGGCCGGCAGGTAGTGGCTTTTGGGGCGGGCGAACGTGAACGCCATGACCGCCTGGACCGGCCCGTCGTACGGCGGCTGGTCGGCGGCGCCCGCGTCGAGGGCGGCCTGCTTGACGTCGGCGCGCCACGGCTTGACAGCCTTTGACGACTCGACCAGCTGGATGCGGCCGCTCGCCGCGTTCCGCAGGGCCCGCTTGGAACCCTGCGGCGCGGGGTGGCCGTACACCCGGATCGACAGCAGCGGTGCGCTCATCCGAGCACCCGGCTTCCGACCACAACCGCCGCGAGCAGCAGGGTGCCGCTGCCGGCCAGGAGCAGGTAGACGCAGGGTCCGCCGCCGCCGTTGAGTCCTTGCCGGCCGCTGTTGCGGTCCTCCATGCGCCGCATCTGGATGCGGGCGTTGCGCATGCCCAGCCGGTGCCGCGCGTTGCCGAACATCAGCCCTGCACCTCCCCCGGCGCCGGCTCCTCGCGGCCCAGCGTGGTACCGCCGGCCGGCAGCGGCTCCGGCTGCTTGACTGCGGCGCCCGCGGCGATCTCGTCCTTGGTCACCTTCTGCGGGAACTCGTCGTCGACCGTGGTCTCGCGCTGCTGGATCGACTTGAACACCACCCGCAGGTCCGCAACATCGACCGCGGTCCACAGGCCGCGCTTGCGGCCCAGCCGCTCCTCGATCCGCGCCGCGGTCACGCCGTAGGTCTGCTTGAACGCGGCCAGCATCTCGGTGATCCGCTGCTCCAGCGGCTTCCCGTCGCCCTTCTCGATCGTCTTGCGGCACAGCTCCTGCGCCTCGGCGACGAAGTCGGACGGCAGCATCGCGAAGATGCACTCGCGGACGGCGCGGGCCCCGATGTTCTGGTTGTTGAGGTAGATGTCGGTGAGGTCGGTCAGCGGCTTGCGGCCGCCGCCGGCCATGCGGGCGTGGGGCACCTGGAAGGTGCGGGACTGGCGGACGTTGGTCTGCTGGTCCCAGGCGAACGCCCGGATCTCGGACATGCCGCGGGCGTCGTCGCGGGACAGCTCGTGTACGCCGGCGTCGGCGTTGCCCCAGATCCGCAGCAGCTCGCGGGCGAGGTGCACCGACGGGCCGTTGCCTCGGTTGGGTACGGAGTAGAAGGCGCGTTCGGCGAGGCTGAGGCGGTCGCAGGCGGCGCGCATGTCTTCGAAGGCGCGGCGGATGTCGCGGGGGTTCATCTGGGCGACCTGGACGGCGGCGGCGACTTCGGCGACGGCGCGGGCCTGCTCGACGGCGGTGGCTTGGGTGGCGGCACCGAGGGTGGGCATGGTGACCGGGGCGGGCCGGTCGGTGCGGGCTAGGGCCTGGCTCATCTCAGATCCCCTCGTACATGCGGGTGGTGTAGGCGGGCAGCGACACCATCTCGACGTCGTCGGACCAGGCCGGCCACGCGATCGCGTCCGGCTCCCCCGCTGCCTCGGCGGCGCGGCACTGCGCGTACAGGTCGATGGCTTCACGCACCCGGATCGCGCCGATCCGCATCGCGGTCGGATCGGGCTGACACACGCGCACCAGGTACGGCGCTTCCTTGCACTGCATGACGATCAACGCCTGCGAGTCGTCGTCAGCCAGGCCCAGGGCGCGCAGGCCCGCGAGGTGGAACGCCGCCTGGAAGTAGTAGCCGAAGTCGTCGATGGTCTTGTCGGGCTTCATCACGTTGCTCGTGGCGCCCGTCTTGTAGTCCCGGAACAGGAACCGGCGGCCGGGCACGTGGTCGGGCAGCCAGTCGAGCAGCGCCCGGCACCACACCCCGGTCTGTGCGTCCTGCCACACGATCGTCTGCTCGGCCGCGCCGGTTCCGGGCTGGAACAGCAGCGCGGCCCACGGGTGCGCACGCAGCCTCGCGGCCATGGCCTCGATCTGTTCCAGCTCGCCCGGGTGCAGCGGGACGCCGCCGGCGTCGCGGATGGCCTTGACGCGGGCCTTGCATTCGTTGGTGCGCCACTCGGCGGGGTTCTTGCCCGCGTCGTCGGAGACCTCGACGAGCTCGGGGCCGACGCCGAGGACCCTTTGGTGGGCGCCCTTGCCGAAGTCCCACGCCGGCTTGGTCTCGCGCTCCTCCGTGTCGCGCCAGTGCTTGAACAGGGCCGGGCAGGACGGGTGCAGGAGCTTCTTCGCGCCGGTCGAGGAGAGCGACCCACCAGCGACCGGGTCGGCGTGGTACTCCTCGGGTTCCAGGTCGTAGACGCCGGGCTGCTGGATGCCCGTGGCTGGCTCCGTCGCGGTCGTCATGCCGCGGCCACCTCGATCCGCGGCAGGGGCTGCGTCGCGCCGAGCTGGTCGAGCACCGTGCCCAGCGTCTCCCACTCGCTCGTAAAGTCCGGCGGCTGCCAGTCGAGCCGGACCGGGTAGGCGGCGGCGATCTCGTCGAACAGCAGCGGCTCGCGCAGCTCGATTTCGGACAGTCCGCGGGTGAACGGGTCGCCGGAGTCGCGCACGTCGGCGGCGGGTGACCAGCCTTCGTCGGCGCCGTGGTGTTCGACGGGCGTGAGGAGCGCGTCGAGTGGGCCCGGCTCGTCGTGGTCGAGGAGGACGGGCTCGGGCCGGCGGATCCACAGGATGAAGGTCACGATGATGGCGGCGGCCGCGATGATGAGGCCGATGCTGGTGAGGTCGTTTCCCATCAGGCGCCGCCACCGGGCCGGATCAACGTCTTGAACAGTTCGATGGCCGATGTCTGGAGTTGGTCGACGGTGGGTTGGAGCCGCTCCCTCGCTGCGTCCCACGCTGCGTCCCTCGCTGCGGCCCCCGCTGCGTCCCTCGCTGCGGCCCCCGCTGCGTCCCCCGCTGCGTCCCCCGCTGCGGCCCTCGCTGCGGCCCCCGCTGCGTCCCTCGCTGCGGCCCCCGCTGCGTCCCCCGCTGCGGCCCACGCTGCGTCCCCCGCTGCGGCCGCCGCTGCGGCCCACGCTGCGTCCCCCGCTGCGGCCCACGCTGCGGCCCTCGCTGCGGCCCACGCTGCGTCCCCCGCTGCGGCCGCCGCTGCGGCGGCCGCTGCGGCCGCCGCTGCGGCCGCCTTGTCGCGGCCGGCGCGAACCACCGGGCCTGCGGCTTCTGCCGCCGCCAGATCCACGATCCGGCGAAGGTCGCGCAGCGCCTGCGCCTCCACCGACAGGCCAGCCAGCTCCAGCCACGCCGGGGTGTAGGTGCGGATCAGCCAGTCCAGAGCGAGGTAGCCGCGCTGCTCGTCGAGGCCATCGCCGCGGGTGCCGACGAGCTGCGGGATGAGCGGCACCAACTGCTGGCGGCGGTCGTCGGGGAGGACGTCGTTGAGCCGCTGCCCGAATGTGGTCAGTGTCTCGGACACGCACTGCGGCCGGTCGGTGTGGACTTCGTCGGCGAAGTAGGCAACCGCCTCAAGAAGGCAGACACCGTCGTCGCGGTCGTCGTGGGCGCCCTTGGCGAGGGTGATGGTCGACAGGTCAAGGTGGTGCACGTCAGTGTCCTTCCTGGACGGTGGTCGGGGTTGCGGGCACACCGCCGCGGCGGAGGGCGGCCAGCTCGTCGACCAGCTGCCCGTGCGCGTCGACGGCGGCTTTGAACAGGGACGACAGCTGCTCGACCTCGGCGAGCAGCGCGACCACATCGGTCCGGGCGTGCGCCACGAACTCGGCGTCCGCCTCACCCTGCTCGCCGGGCTCGAACTCGATGATCGGGTACGTCGGCGAGACGATCAGCTCGTGGTTTTGGAACATCTCCTGCGCGACGGCGGTGTCCCCACCGAAGTACCACGGGCCTTCGGTGGCCGCGTCGGCGCGGGCGCGGATCGCGTTCAGGTCGAGGCTCATCGCGCACCGCCCGTCGGCGCCTGGTGGACGACCGCGACCTCACTGGACCGCACCCGGGCGACGCGCTCACCGTCGGCCGTCCAGCCGGGGTTGCGGTACGCCGCCGCGACCGCGCGTGCCTTCCGTGTGATCGGCGGCATGAACGGGCTGTTGCCGTTCTCGTGCACCACCAGTGGCGCCGTCAGGGCGATCTGGTCGAGCAGGTCCGCGACCCGCTGGTGGAAGGTGGCGTCGGCGGCCTGCTGCGCGCGGATCGCGCGGGCGGCGGCCTGAAGCTCCTCGGCGACGCTCATCGCTCCTCCTCGCTGGCCGCGCGGATGTTGGCGTCGCCGTGGTCGCGGCGCACCTTGCGCTCGAAGACCGCGAGAGCGAGCGCCCGCGACGGCGGAGCGCCGTCCTCACGCCGATGCCGGGGCAGGTACGTCTCAGCCATCACGCCTGCACCTGCCTCGGCTTGTCCTGCGGCCGGTGATCCTTGACAGTGAGCACCACGGTGCCCTTGCCGGGGTGGTGGTTGGCGTGCGCCAGATGGCACGGCGCGAACGGGATGAGGATGTAGTCGCCGGCAGCGACCTCCATCGCCTGCTTGTCGCCGGTCTCCAGATCCTCGACGGTGACACGGAACTGGTGACTCATCGCTGCTCCTCGGTGGCCGCGTGCGGCACGGTCGCGTGGTCGTGCCCGCACCGGTCCTCGCGGCAGGCACGGCCGATGTCCTCGGGGCGACCGATCGTCTCGTCGCTGCGGATCGGCGGCAGGTCGACGGTGGGCTGCTCGCCCGACGTGGCGTTCCAGCCCGGCCGGCCGCGCTCGTGACCCCACCCCTCGTGGTCCGTGCTGGCGACGGCCGGGTCGTGGTCCTCGGCGGCGTTGGTGCCGCGCGGCGCCACATCCTCGACGGACAGCGCGGTCGGCTCGGCGGCGTGCGTCGTGTCCGCGCCGATGTGCCGCCAGTCGGTGTCGTCGGTTCCGGCGACGTGCTCGATCCACCCGCCACACGTGAGGCACACGGACACGCGGTCGATGTGCTCGCCGCCCGCCGCGCCCAGGAACGTCTCGACACCGGCCAGCAGGCTTTCGATCTGGCCGAGAATTGCACTGGACGAGCCACCGGCCAGCCGCCCGCCCTTGATGGTCTGGCGGATGGCGGTGATGAGTTGCCGGTCGGACTCGCGGTTGACGCGGAGGTCACCGGGCTGGGAGTGTTTCGTCATGGCCTGAGCCCTTTCTGTGGAAGGTGTTCTGGCTCGCGGCTCGCCCGTTCGCCCGGGCGGGCCGCGCTCGTATCAGGGAGTTGGTGCGACGACCAGCCGGTGGCCGGCCACCGCGACGCGATCGGCCAGTCGCTTCCGCCGCCGCTTCCATCGGTCGTCGTCATCCGGGCCGCCGAACCACGCGAATGTCCACATCGCGACGACCACGCCGACCATCACCGGCGACGTACCGGTGAGGATGTGCAGGCCCGCCCACAGCGCAGTGGCGGGCCAATAGAACGGCCGGGTCTCGTGGAACAGGGCTCGCATCAAGGTGCTCGGCTCGCGGCCCATAGCGCGCGCGACCGTGATGCCAATGGCGCCGAACGCGTTCCCGATGACAACGAAGGTGGCGAGCCAGATGAAGAGGAGGGCCATCACCGGTCTCCCGTCTCGCTGCCGGATGCGGACCCCCAGCTGAAATCGCGGCCGGGCACGATCGGCGGCGGCAGCACATCGCCTTCCGCGTCCGGGTCCAGGCCAAGCAGCTCCGCCTCAGGCATCTGCTCGAACAGCCACAGCAGCTCGTCCGCGTACCGTTCGCTGTCCACATCGGAGCGGTTCTCGTGAGACCCGTCCGGGGTGCGATCAACGTCGAACGCGCGCGCCACAGCCAGCTCGTCCTCTGGGCAACCCGGGCCGTGCGGGATCGCCCGCGGCGCGGAGCAGCCGGAACAGATCGCGTGGACACCGGCGGCGGGCCGGCCGGTCAGCTTGAGCGGGTCGGCGTGCCGCTGGGCGGCGCGGGCGCGGCGGGCGCGGATGCCGGAGCAGCAGACGACGGTGAGGGAGGCGGCGCCGAGCAGGAACCAGCCGAGGCCGGCGTAGAGGCAGACGGCGAGGCTTGGGGGTGCGTCGGCGGTGAGGCCGGCGAGCAGACCGGCGATCACGACGACTCACCGCCCTCGATGCGGACGAGATATGTCGATGTGCCGGCGGTCTTGCGGCGTACCGTGGCGAGGCGGCGCCGCCCGAAGTGGTCATAGGTCGTCGTCAGGACCGTCTCGTCGCCCTCGCGTCGGATCGACATGATGTCGGCGTGCGCGCTGAGGCCGACGAAGTAGATGACGTCGCCGATAACCAGATCGGCGGTCGGCTTGGTCCGGCGCTCGTAGCCACGGAAGGTCTTCGGCACCGCGCTCATCGCGCACCGCCCGAAGTTGGACGCGGCCACAGCAGCGTCGGCGTCGCGAAGCACCAGCCCCACACGAACAACACCGCCAGAGCCAGCGGCGCGATCGCGCCCCGATAGCCCGCCGACGCCGACACCACAGCGCACGCGACGACCAGCACAACAGACCAGCCGAACGCCCACCGCCGCACCGACCGCAGCCAGCCGGGGTCCCCCGCCCGGCGGTGCCCCCTCAACACCGCCGGGCGGGAGGATGGTGGCCCGGCCGGGACCATGGACGGGGGCGCCGACAGCCCCGGCCGGGACAAGGTCAGCAGGCGGTGCGAGCACCTGCCGACCGGTGACGTCTGCTCGGGCTGGTGGCGCAGCCTCCGCTTGGCGGCGCGTCCACCCCTGGTCGCGCACGGCTAGCCGGACGTCACGGCACTCACCAGCGGCGGCGCTGGCGGCTTGGCCCTGCCGGGCCGCTTGGGGGACGGAGCCGCGCGGAGAGTGCGGCACACCCGGCAGGGAGATCAGGGTGATGTTCATGCCGCACGCCCCTCGGACTTCGCCGGCTGGGATGGAGCACTCGGCCGCGGGCGCGGCGTAGGCGGCCCGGATGGGGCCGGCGTGCCGGGCTTCGGCGGCTTGCTCTGGCGTTCGGCGATTGCGAGGCGCACCTCGGCGAAGACCTGGGTGAGTTGCTCGGCGAGTTCCCGTCCGCGCGGGCTGTCGGGGTCGAGCGGGACGGCGCTCATGCCGCGCCCTCCCGCACCTGGACTACCTCGAAGAGGTCGTCGGCCACGGCGTTGAACGCGGCGCAGGTTCGCTCGGCGAAACGGAGCGAGGCGTAGCGGTGACCGTTGCGGAACTGCGACAGGGACGACTTGTCCACACCGAGGTGGGCAGCGATCTTGCTGTCCGAGGCGTCGGCGCCCAGGGCTTCACGCGCCAGGCGGTCGAACGCCTCCGTCTTGAGCCGCAGCCGAGCGCCGCTCGCCGTGAGCAGGTCGTGTGCTTTCATGCACATGACCGTACGCGTGAAAGCACACACGTTGCAAGGTCCGCCACATCATCCGTTCGGCCACTATTCGCGAGAACGCAAACGCTCTATGTTTGCTTTCATGCAAACCACGGAGGGGGGTGAGGCAGATGGCCAACCGACTTAGCGGCCCGCCCACCGTCAAGCGATCGGTCGCGCGAGGACACCATGGCAAGCGCCTGAACGTGGGGGTCGTCCGCTATCGTTTGCAAATGAGCAAACAGGAGCTGCCGAGCTTCCCGGAGTTCCTGGCCGACGCCATCAAGCGAGCCCGATTCGAGACCCCCACCGACTTTGCACGCGCCGCCGGAGTCCATCCATCCGTAGTGTCCCGCTGGCTCAAAGGCGAGCGCCCAAGCGCACGGCTACTCGAACGCGTAGCGCCAACCCTCCGCGTCAGCGTGAAGCAGCTCCTGGCGATCGCATACCCAGGCGCCGACGAGCCAGAGGCACCCGAAAGCCACGCCCTCCACCCACTTGCCCTCGACGTCGAGCGCCTGCTGAGCGAAGAGTCACCTGTGCCGCCAGACGAACGGGCGACCCTCGCTACCCTCTTGGAGCACGTGGTCTCCCCCTATCGACGCCACCTGCGTCGCCGTAAGGCCGGGTAGCCCAAACGCGCTCGTCCGTTCGTTTGTTCGAACCGAACGGGACGGACTAGTTACAGATCTAGCACCCGCTGGCTACCGTCGGATTCCTTCAGCTTCACGACGGGGGTAGACGCCGTGAGGTGCCGCATCAACCACCCCTCAATCGAGGAGGGCACCTCCCCATGCCATCACGCACGCCTTGGTCACGCCTACGCATCGCTTCACTCGCTGCTTGCCTCGCCTGCTTCCTTCTCGCCAGCGCGGCCTATATCTCCTCGATGTACTACACGGGCGACTTCGACGGTACGGCCGAGTTTTGGGCGGTCTTCCTGGCCGGCCTCGCGGCGTTCATCAGCTTCCTCGCGGCGCTGGTCCGCGACCAGGTCGTCGCCGAGGTGCGCCCGCTGCGCCAGTACATGGACGACCTGCCGTTGCACATCATGGACTACGGTGACCGCCGCGAGGTGTCGGGCCACAAGCTGGCGGCCCGGGTGACGGAAACCCAGAATCGCCGACTGTCCTCCGTCGACTGATGGGCCGCCGGCTCGCGGCCGTCGCCGACCGGCCCGGCCGCGTCGTCCTCTACGTGCGCGTCAGCGCGCTCATGGGCCGCGGCGGCGACGACTTCCACAGCCCTGACGTCCAGGCCGCGGCGATGCGCCGGGCCACCGTCGGGATGCGGGAAGTCGGCGTAGTCCAGGACATCGACCGCACCGGCAGGCACTTCAGCCGCGAGGGCATCGACAAGATCCGGGCCATGGCCGAGGCGAAGCAGATCGACGCGGTCGCCGTGTACGACGTGTCCCGCCTGGGCCGGAACGTACGCGAGTCGCTGACCTTCCTCACCTGGCTGGCCGACCACGGCGTGACCATCCTGTCCGCCTGCGAGCAGGTCGACACCTCCACCCCCGCCGGCCGGCTGATGCTGACCAACATGCTCGCCATCGCCGAATACCGGTCCGACGAGATCGGCCGCAACTGGGCCGCGACCATCGCCCGCAGGCAGGCGCGCGGCCAGCACCACGGGCAGATACCCCTCGGCTACACCCGCACTGAGGGGCGGCTCGTCAAAGACCCGGTCATCGGACCCGTGATCGAAAAGGCGTGGAAGGACTACGCGGCCGGGATGTCGATCCGGCGGATCACCGGCAACATCGCCGCCGCCCGCGGCCGGGCGATGATCCCGGCCAACGTCAAGTCGATGTTCCGCCGGCAGGTGTACCGCGGCCACATCGAGGTCGACGGCGAGGTCGTGACCACCGACGCACACGAGCCGATGGTCGACGACGACACCTGGGACGCGGTGCAGCGGCGCCTGCTGCGCGACGCCGGCACGCCCGCCCGGAACCTTGAGATGACGTGGGCGCTGGTCGGCCTGGCCTACTGCCCCGACGGCCACCGGCTACAGCGCAACCCGCGCAAGACCCCAGACGGCCTGGTCGAGCGGCTGATCTGCGGCATGTCGTCATCGCGGGCGGCGGGTGGCTGCCCCGGCATCGGCGCCCCGCGGATGGACCTCGTCGAGGAGGCGATGCTCGACGAGGTCCGCAGCCACATCAGCCGCCTCCGGACGGAGGACGCCGCCCGGGCCGAGCACCTGGCCCGAGCGGCGTCGGCCACCGTCGACGAGAAGAGCCTGACGCGGCGGCTGAACCAGGTCACCGAGGCGATCGGGAAGATGGCCAAGGCCTGGGCCCTGGGTGACCTCACCGAGGATGAGTACGCGCCGGTCGCCGAGCTCCGCGCGGAGGCCGACTCGCTGCGGGTGCGGCTGGCCGCCATTACGCCCGCAACGGCCCGGCCGAGCCCGGAGCAGCAGGCGACCGCGGCCGAGGTCTTGCTGGAGCTGTGGCCGGCGGCGACGCCGGAGGAGAGGAACCGGCTGCTGCGGCCGATCGTCGACCGGGTGGTGGTTCGCAAGGCGAAGCGGTGGCGGGAACCGGTCGAGGACTGCGTTGACGTGCAGTTTCTTTGATGTCGGTTAGCGATGCTTGACGAACGTCAATGGCCGGGAACATGCACGACGGGTATGCCATCATGCGGGATCGCACCGTGGGTCCTACACGGGCATCCATGTCCGGGCACAATGAAGAAACCCGCACCGAGCCGCGGGGGTAGCCGCTTGCTCGGTGCGGGCTCTCAATCCCGGCGCTTGCCCCACCGGGGGCTTGCGACCCCCCTGATTTAGTTACTAACGAGCGACCACCGCATGCGGTTACGGTGACGCCACAAATACACCTACCCCGGATACGGATTCGACGAGACCTCTGTCCCTCAAGATGGTGACCGCAGTTCTCACCACCATGTGTGACACCTCGTATTGCTCTTGAAGTTCGCGCGACGACGGCAGCTTGTGTCCCGGCGGCCACTCGCCCGAGTCGATCCGGGCGACGACGTCATCGACGATCCGCTGGTAGGCGTGCTTGTAGGGCATGACGGAACTCCCTTGGCAGGTGGGAGTATCCGACCACGCCGGGGTCATTCGGTCAAGATCTACGCGCATCACCTCGTATCATAGCCCTGACCTCTGATGCGCGCGCATCATAGGTTGGCCCGTGACGGAAGGCCCCTTGGCAGGAACCGACCGTCACCGCGGATGGCTAACACCATTCGCTCCCCCGGTCCCGAGGTCGTCGAGGGCGGCCTCGGGACCCCAGGACTGCCGGGGCGGGTCCCCGCCGACATTCCGCCCCGGCACACACTCCGACCAACGGAGCTCTCATGCACCTGCGCGTCGAACAGAACCGCTGCGGGCAACCCCATTGCCCCATCTGTCGGAACGCTGCTGCCGCCCGCCGGCCCAAAACCCGCGACATCGCCGGCCTCATCGGGTTCGGCAGCATCAGCATCGCCCTGCTCGTGCTGCTCGTCCTCGCCGCGGCGTTCCCTCGGTGACCGGCCATGAGGCACTGCGCGATCTGCGGGAGGCTGGCCCAGCTGGTGCGCCGCGGGTTCGTCGACCGGTGCGCGACCGGCTGCCAACCAAACCCGAACCCGATCCCGGTGGCGCCGGAGAACCGGATCGTCGGCCGCTTCCCTGGCGC
>Ga0196963_10001363_pt1 | contig 16755 bp, 28 predicted proteins | sample S1_5metaG_FD_148600 | JGI IMG/M metagenome (GOLD analysis project Ga0196963, IMG submission 148600) | Soil microbial communities from Anza Borrego desert, Southern California, United States - S1_5 | ecosystem: Environmental > Terrestrial > Soil > Desert | place: USA: California | collected... | reverse complement strand
TGTCCCAAGCCCAGAAGGACCACCTCCGGCGCGTCCAGAAGGAGAAGTGGGCGGCAAAGAAGGCGGCCGAGATGGCAGCGGCACAGCCTGCGCAGCAGTCGTTCCAGACGCCCGCGGCGACGCCCGTCAACGCCCCGCCGCCGCACGTCGATGAGAAGCCGCGGATCGTGCCGCCGGGGACGCATCAGATCGGTGGGGTGTGAAGACCTGCCCCGCTTGCGGTTGTCGCGTCTACGAATACGGGTGCGTCAACTGCAACGAGCAGGACTACATCGACATGCAGTGGGGCGATGTCCCGGAGGACGAAACGTGGCACGGCATCATGAGACGTAACCCGCCACAGCCGACTGATGCGTTTGAGGTGGTGTGGAGGAAAGAAAAGGCGGGCGAGGTGTCATCACCTCAACCCGCCTCCCCAACGCCACCCGACACTCCCGACACCCCCGTGGGAGAGCGTTAGGTAGCGAGCTCTAGGCCGCCAGCGGCGCTGCCGTATACTCCCCCCGCCGCGTCTTCTGCAGGAATCCCTCCTGCTCGAGCTTTCTGAGGTGCCGGTCGAGCGAGCTCACGCTCACCCGGCCGGTCAGCGCGGCGAGGAGCGCACCACGCGTGACCGCCACGCCATCCCCCGCATTCCGCACAATTTCCACAATCGCCTCCTCGACCTCGATCAGCGTGCCGCCGGTGACGGCGTCGTAGGGGATGAAGATCCCGGTCGACTCCGAGCGTGACAGCGCGATCATCTTGGCGGGGGCGTTGTGGGCGATGACATGGAATTGATACGCGGCGGTGCCATTTTCATCCGGCGGGATCAGGCACAGCTGCGTGGAGGAGAACCCCAGGAGCGCCATCGATCCCGAGATCCGGTCCTGCGCCCGCTTGAACGAGAAGTCCGTGCGGGCTTTGGTGGCGTGGTGCGTGCCGAGGATCGTGAGGCCGTGCGTGCGGCAGAAGCGGCCGAGGCGCAGGAGCGCGTAGGCCGGCAGGTTGTAGTTGCGGATATCGCCGCCGAACCACGACACCAGGGTGTCGACCACGACAGCCGTCGCGCCGGCGTCCTTCAGGCGCAAGAGGAGATCTTCCAGCAGCTTGAGAGAGTCGCGCCGGAAGACCTCGAGATCAATCGTGTCGTCGTCCATCACGCTCACGTGCGGCAGCCCGTTGATGTTCAGGTGACAACGCCGCGCCGTGTCCTCGTAGAGCTTCCAGGCGTGGTCGTTGGCGAGATAGCCCCACCGGGTGTCGAGATCGAGGACGTGTCCGAGAAAGGTGTGCTCGCCCGCCTGAAAGGCCGCCAGCGCCTGCATGAGCAGCGTCGATTTCCCGCAACCGCTTGAGCCCGCAAGGATTGAGACCTCGCCGCGCGGCAGGATGTCTTGAATGATGTCGGAATGCGCGGCATTCCTTGGGGTGTCGGCCATCAGCTGCCCCGTATTTTGCTGTTGACAACCTAATTCTGTCAAGGTTTAATACGCTCATCAACGGAGAGCGTATGACTTTGATGCAAGCCTTGGCGAGGCTGGTTGCCTTCGGCATCGCCGCGACCATCGCGACAAACCTTGTTGTTGCAGGGCTTTACGCGGTCAATTACGGTGGCTTCGGCCGTCACGTGCTCGCCCCGTTTCTCGTCAGTGTCGGGGCTGGGTGGGCGCTTACGGCAATTGTAAATTTCGCGCACCCGCGTCACTGGAGAGCGCGATGACCCGGCGGGATCGGGTGCTGCTCGTGGGCGCAACCCTCTTCCTCGCCTGGCTGGCGACCTCCGTTGCGAGCGCGGCGCTGCCCGAGGGCATCACCGTCCTCACCTGTGAGGTCGTGGCGCAGACCGCCGCGGAAGAGAGGGATGGGGAGTATGTCTGTGTCGCAGGCAGTGAGGCGATCGGCGCGAACTTCCGCCTCAAGGCGGGCGGGCCCTTCGAGCTCCGCATGCGAGAGCTCGTGGGGAAGGTTGTCGATGTGAAGTTGCAGGTGGTGGCGCAGTGAAGGCTGCGCCTGACGCGTGCGCGCTGCACCCCCGCTACGAGGCGCACACCGCGCCCACGACCCTTTGCGAGGACTGTTGGCTGGTGTGGATTGGTGCGGCCGACTCGCGTGCCGAACGGCGCAGCCGCGCCCGCGACTTCATGCAGCGCATGGAGGAGGAGTTGGAGTAGATGCCTTCGATGGGAACGGTCCTGAGGAGAGAGGGGGAGGGGGCGAATGTTTGACCGTGTATTGCTTCATGCGGTCGTGTCGGGGGTTCTGACATTCGTAGCGGGGACGGTAGGTGGGGTGTTGTATTCCCCGGGTGTGGGTGTCGTTGCCACTCTCGTGACCGTGAGCGGGTGCTTCGCGCACTTTCTGTATCTCCTGCGGGCGGGGAAGGTCTGACAAGCCCAATGAACGGCTACGTTCTCTACCAAGGCCCATCGCTCCTCGACGGCGCCCCGATCGTCGTCCTCGGCACCGGCTACGCCAAGGACTCACAGAATGTGAAGACCGGCGCGATGGTGCAGACCTGGATCCTCCGGGCGGACCTCTCGCCCGTTGAGGCCCTGCGCGGTGGCGGCGACGTCTCCATCTGCGGCGACTGCCCGTTGCGCGGCGAGAGAGGGAGAGAGCGGGGGTGCTACGTGAACGTCTACTGGGCCCCGGCGAACATCTACCGCTCGTGGCAGCTCGGGAAGTACGAGGACATCGGGGCGCTGTCGCGGTTACGCGAGTTGCACAGTGGACGCTCCGTCCGTCTCGGCGCCTATGGCGACCCCGCGGTGGTGCCCTTTGAATTGTGGGAGATGGTCACGAGCGAAGCGCGGAACCACACCGGTTACACCCACCAGTGGATGACGTGTGACCAACGCCTGAAGAAGCTCTGCATGGCGAGCGTCGACACCTTCATGGAGTTCCGAGAGGCGCAGCGGAGAGGGTGGCGGACCTTCCGCACCATCGCGGCGCCGGAAGCGGTGGTGAGCGCCGGCCGCGACCGCGAGATCCTCTGCCCGGCCTCCAAGGAGGCCGGACATCGCACGACGTGCGAGGCCTGCGGCCTCTGCAAGGGGGCGGGTGAGGAAGCGAACATCGCCATTGTGGTGCATGGGGCCGGGCGGCGCTTTGCGCTCGACATTGTCACCGAAGAGGAGAGGGTGCACGCCGCGGCATGACACGACGACCGAAGTTGCTGGATCTGTACTGTGGGGCAGGCGGGGCGGCAATGGGTTACCACTTGGCGGGTTTTGATGTTGTGGGTGTTGACATTGTGCCGCAGCCTCACTTTCCGTTCACGTTTGTTCAAGGAGATGCGCTGACAGTGTTGAAGGAAATCGCTAAGGAGTTCGACGCTTTCCATGCGAGTCCTCCTTGCCAGGCGTTTACTCAGGCACAGCGGATTCAGCGGCGACTGCACCCGGATTTGCTGACGCCTACGAGAGCAGCTCTACGTGCACTTGGACGTCCCTACGCTATCGAAAATGTGCCGGGGGCGCCGATGCAGTCACCGGTGATGTTGTGTGGGCGAATGTTTGGCCTTGACCTCTATCGGCATCGGCTTTTTGAGTCGAACTGTGCGGTGCGCCAACCAGCCCACCAACCCCACGACAAGCCTCAATGCAAAATGGGTCGCGCACCCAAACCTGGCGAGATCATTCAGGTCGTTGGGAATTTTACTGGAGTTGCGCAAGCACGCCGAGCCATGGGGATTGAGTGGATGACACGTGATGAGTTGAGGGAGGCAATCCCCCCAGCGTTCACCAATTTTGTCGGAGCATTTGTGCTCGCCAAAACCGAAGAGGAGAGGGTGAGGGAGGTTGCATGAAGGTGAAGTTGCGTAAGGTGCTTATCCAACTCCTGGCAAAGTTGTTCACGGAGAAGGTGTTGAAGGATGCTGTTGACGAAGCGCGCCTTCTGCCGTTCAAGCGAGGGAAGGAACAATTGTGGCGCCCGGACCCTCCCGCGAAGGATGGTGCGGGTTACACCTATCGGGAGTTCAGGGGCTAACTCATGGACATCAAGCTCGCTGAGGGCGTGCGGTGAGCCCGCGCCTCCCCCTCCTCTGCTTCCTCGGTCTCCACGCCTGGTGGAAGGTCGACTACTACGCGCGGAAGTGTCTGCGCTGCGAGGCGAAGCAGGTGTTCTGGCGGGATGCCAACGGCGTCGGCAAGTGGGAGAGCTATTGAGATGCAGAGAGTGAATGCTCGGCTGAACTTTGGGCTGCAGAAGAGTGACTTCGGCTGGCGCGTGTCTGCTACGGTGAGCATCACCGTACCTGCGATGGGAGCGTTTGGGCAGGCGAACCATCTCCATGTCAGCCTCTATGACGCTCGGTTGCTCCACGAGGAGCTTGGCAAGGCGTTGGCCAAAGCGGACGCGGCGTACCGTGAAGCGGAGCAGGGCGTGGCGATCGAGAAGGTGAATGTCAATGAGCTCTGATCCGCTCATCTACTACGACCGCACCCGCGTCACCACTCGGTGGCGTTGCGGCCGGCGCCGCTTCTGGGCCTTCGAGTTCATGGGCCGGGGGATCTCGCCGAAGCAGCGGGCGCTCGCGTTGGAGTTTGGTTCCATTCTCCATGAGGGCCTCGCCGAGCTCCTCCTCGGCGAGTCCGTCGGTGACGTAGTGCGTGTCGCGGTGGCGAAGCTCGATGCTCAGTTGAAGGCCGAGGGGATCTCTGAGCTCGCCAACGCGAGCAACCAGCGCGTCATGGAGATCTGGTTTCTCCTCGAAGGGCTACTCCGCGCTGCCGATCGCGTCGTCATTCCGAACATCCTCGCGCACTACCGTCCTGTCAGGGTCGAGGGCGAAGTCCTCTACGAGCACGACGGCTGTGTGCTCATGTCCAAGCCGGATGTCATCCTGGAGCGTCTCGTTGACGAGCTCCTCGAGTATCTGGAGTGGAAGAGCACGGGCTCCAATCGTCCGGACTGGGGCAAGCAGTGGTACCGCGCGGTGCAGCTGCCGGCCGGTGCACTGGGCGTGGAGCAAACCCTGGGGCGGCAGCTCGCCGCAACGACCGTAGTGGGGCTCTACAAGGGCTACTGGTCCTCGCAGTATCAACGCCAAGAGTCGATCTTCTGCTACGGGTGGGGCGATCACGGGCAGCTCGTCAACGTCTACCGCAAAGGGCTTCGGAAGCTCGCGGTGTGGGAAGCCGGCGTGACCTGCGAGCAGTGGGTCGCGTCGCTCTCGGACGACACCCTGCGCGAGCAATTCATCCACGTGGGACCGATTCCCTATCAGGAGCACCTGACGCGCAGCTGGCTTCGCCAGACCGCCATCAGCGAGAAGGCGCAACGCGCGGCGCGCGAGCAGCTCTTCGGCGGGAGGCCCCTGCTCGAGGCGCAAGCCCGCGAGATCCTCGACACCGTCTGGCCGCAGAACTTCGATGAGTGCGAGCCCTCTTGGGGCTCGGCGTGTCCCTACCGGGACGCGTGCTTCATCCCCCATGTGGAGAGAGACCCGATTGCGTCGGGGCTGTTTGTGTGGCGGGAGCCACACCATTCGACCGATCCGGCACTTCAAGAGGAGGCAGCGTGATCTTTTTCAAATGGCGGCGGGAGAAGGACAAACAGATTGCGCGGTTGACCGAGCGCGTGTGCGAGCTCGAGTTTTCCGCGCGAAGTGCGCGAGCGGACATTCGTGATGTCGACAAGGCGCGTGTGGACCTCGATGGGCGGTTGGAAGCTTTACTGAGGTTCCTCGGCGTGCGGGCTCGTTATGTGGGATCCAAAGGACCGGAATGGTCAATCGAGAAGGAACCGCCGAGGCCGCGTTGATGGAGGCCGCGTAATGGCTGTGACACTCCGCGAATTTCTTGAAACGGCGGTACTCCGCCACCGCAAAGGGTGGACAGGGGCCCTGCGAATTCTCAGCTGCAGTGCGGTCGCGCAACGCTCACATGGTGTGGAGCTTCAACTCCACGTCGAGGTGATACAGCACGCGTATACCTCCGATGGTCGTTACGTCGAGGACCCGTGGGTTAATGACCTCCAAGAGTTAGAGGTCATGGAAGGAACGGTGGAGGAGTAAATGGAATCCCGTCTCGACGACTACACAAGTTGGGCGGCGCCGTTGGGGAACACCATTACATGCCTCAACGCGTGCGGTCAGACGATTACGTCCTACTACCGCCACGACTACGTTCAGTGCGACTGCGGCGCGGTCGCGGTAGATGGCGGCTTCGACTACGCGCGTCGCGGCTACATCGAAGGCGCGCAGTGGGAGGAGTGGGCCGACGCCTGGACGCGCGACGTACGCGAAGCGCAGCGGCTGGAGGCCGTCGCCTAATGGTCCGCGTCGAGGTCAACGACGAAGTCATCTTCGAGGAGCGGTCGCGCCCGAAGTCCCTCAACGAGGCGTATGAGGAGTTGCTGGGGGCGGATTTTGGCAAGGGGCCGGAGGCTGGCTATTGGTGGATGTCATGGGACATCGAAACGCCACAAAATCCCACGGTTGGAGAGCGTCTCCGTCGTGCGGCCGCCACATTACGCGGGGAGCGTGACCGTGAGGGCTACACCGCCTACGCTTGGCGCGGCGAGCCGGTCACGCAGGAGGAGTTCGCGCGGCGCGCTGGAGAGGGCGCTGTCGCCGATGGTGACTACACGGTAGTCGCCAATGCCCCGCCTTACACACTCGCTGACATCACCCGTGCGACGCAGCCGATGTGGCGGGCGCAGGCTCCAGCGGGTGGGCGGCCTTTTACCGGTGACAGCTTGGCAGCCTTGGTAAGAGCGTTCTACGCCCCGGCGTTACGAGAGCAAATTGAGCGGACAACGCCCTTGTTGAGTTATCTGGCCGCCGAGGAAGCGGAGGACTCCTAATGGTCATCATCCTTGACGACGACCGGGAGATCTTCCGCGCCTCGAGTGACAACGAAGGGTGGGAGGACGCGGGGATGCCACGGCATCCCGACGGGGACTACTACGTCGTGAGCGGTGCCTGGCTCGATTGGGCGGAGCGGACGGGGTTGAATCGGTTGAATGGGCTGGGGGCGCCTTTAGGGGCCATGCTGCCGGTGCAGGTGGGTCGGAACACGGCGGTGCGTAATGCGTTCGACGTCGCTGAGCAAGCGCGCTTTGTTCGCGTCCGCGCTTTCAACTTCCCTAATAACCGGCGCTATGTGGTGCGGCCCATGCGCGACGAGCTCTCCTACGAGCTTTACTACTGGCCCGTAGGAGGCCGGTGTCCGATTCTCAACGACGATGGGACGGAAGTGCCGCCGGGGCCGCTGCCGGCGCGTACCGGCGAGATCCCCTGGCGCGAGATGCGCGCGTGGGCGCGCCTAACGGCGCAGGAGATTGCGGAGACTCGACGCGGACGCCCGTTTGCGCGCGTCTTAGAGCGGCAGCTCATGGAGCGCGCGACGCGGCTGCAGCAGGAGCTTGAGGCGCTGATGCGGCGGGATGGGCGAGATGCGATGACCAACAACGCGCTCACGCCGCGCCCAGTGCGCACTCCTCGCATCGACCCCGAAATCGCGCAGACGGTGAACGAAACCACGGCGCCACAGCCCGAGCCGTGGTTTGACGACGGCTTTTTTGACTACGACTGGTAGAGGGGAGCACATTTCAATGAGCTGGTTCATCACGGACGAGAACATCGCCCAGGCGGATAAGACGACGATCCTCCTATACGGAGACACAGGTTCCGGCAAGACAAGCCTCATCGGCGAATACGCCGAGGACAAGTTCAAGAAGACCGGGAAAAAGACACGGCTTTACACCGCCGACCCTGGCGGATGGCGCAGCATTGTGCCCTACGTGAAGCTCGGCATCATTCAGGTTGTCAACCTTGTCGACATGCCGCGGCCGTGGGAGTGGATTTCAGAGGTCACGAAGGGAAAGCTTCCGATCGCGGTGGGGCCGGATGGTGGTCCTATTTGGGGTGTTGACGAAGCGAAAAATGCCGAGACGGGCGTGTATGTGTTCGAGGGTGGGACAGCATTCGGGCGGGTCCTCCTTGACGACCAAGCGAAGCGCAATGCGCAAGGGAACGTGATTGGTCCCCAACAGCCGAACTTTCGCATCACCGAGGGGACGGTGCAGTGGGCGGGGACGTCACCCGCACAGTTCGGGAATGCCCAGACTGTGCTCACACTCGCCATTCAAGAAAGTTTTCACCTGAAGGGTGATGTGATTTGGACGTGCTTGGCGCGGCGCGCCGGCGATGCGGATACGACGGCGCCGATCCTTGGCCCGCAGTTCGCCGGGAAGGCCCTGACCTCCGACGCCCCCAGTTGGTTCAACTACACCTTTCGCGTGGTCACCATCTCGGGCAACGACCTGCTCAAAACAAAATCGGAGCATCGTCTCTACATTGAGGATATTGCGGAGACACACGCGGGAATTGGCGCAGACAACAAGGCAACGGTTACGACCCAGAAAACCTTGGCGAATCCCCGACTGCCCCTGGACGCTGATGCGGTGGACTCGTTTGTGTCACCAGCCTCGGTTGTTAAGGCGATCGAATTGATTGAAAAGGGCGGCACGACCGCCCTCGACAAGATCCGGGCTCGCGTGTCAGCGGCGCGGCCCGTGAGAGCGGGGGTGGCCTAAGCGCCCCTTCGCTGCGTAACACCGCTGTTTCACACAAAAAGGGAGAAGAGGAATGGAAGGAGCAACACAGACAATTCGTCCGCCGGATCCGATCCAGTGGGACAAGTACTCGGACGGCGGCGCGGGGAAGGTCCTCCCGCCGAAGGGCGAGTACACCCTGACGCCGACCAAGCTGGAGGTCGGGCGCACGTCGGAGGGCTACCTCCAGGTGATCGTCGACGTCACGGTCACCGACCCGGGAAAGCCGTGGGACGGCTTCCTGTCGCGCTTCAACCGCTTCAACACCAAGAAGTGGCCGAATCGCGAAGGGAACGGGCTGGGGGATTACCTGCGGGCGCACGGGATCGCCGGGCCGCTCGAGACCGACGCGCAGTACGAGGCGGCGGCGCAGGCGACGCTCAATCGCCCGTTCCGCGGCGTGCTCGACTGGGAGATCTACGACTCCGCCACGGGCTTCAAGCTCAAGGGGTACGAGAACTTCCCGACCGACGCGCAGGGCCAGAAGGTCTCGCGCGTGAACAACAACGGGACGACGCACTTCGCGAACGTGCGCGTGAAGTACCCGGTGTCGGCGCTGAAGAAGTAGCAAGGAGGAGATGGAGGGGAGGTGCGCAGTGGGTGCACCTCCGACTCCAGAGGAGGAGAAATGGAACTCGGACTGAGCACGGAACGGACGGCGACCAAACCGCGGGCGCCGCAGGGCTTCGCGGCGATCCGGCCGGAGCTGCAGCGGCAGATTGCCTCCAAGGGCGGTCGCGCGGCACACCGGAAGGGCACCGCGCACGAGTGGGACTCGGCGCAGGCGCGTGAGGCCGGACGCCTCGGCGGCCTGAAGACGGCGGAGCGGCGGCGCCTGCAGCGGTTGGCGGAGAAGGGGGGAGAGGCATGACGCGCCGTACGCTCTTGCGTTCGGCAGTTGTCGGCGCCGGGGTGCTCGCACTGCCGACGCGTGCTGCCGCGCACATCAAGGCCCCGACGACACTCGTGGGCTGGAACACCCTTGCGGCGCAATACTACCGCGAGACCGGCAAGTGGCCGATCTTCGGCGCAGCGCCGGAAACCTTCTTCGACTACCACGCCCTGCTGATCGCAGAGCGTCGGTTCGTCAACTGCATCCAGACAGCACTCGGCAGGGGCATCGATTGCAACTGGTACAACATCTACCCGCAGCGGGATCTCGCGCCGGGCGAGCTTCGCGTGCTAGGGAGCTTGGGACTGGAGCGATAACCATCGAGCCGGGGAGGGCGGGGCCCTCTCCGGAGAAGGATCCCTTGTGAGACGTGAGTTACGTAGCGGCGCAGATTCCCGTTCAACTCGTCGAGCCACCGGCCAAGCCGGCGTCATGCCAGACGTGCGTCGGCTGGCAGTGGGGCCAGACCGGGTTCATGGCGGAGCCGGAGGGGCCGGGGGCGTTCTGGAACGGGGTGCTCCTAGTGGGCGAGGCCCTCGGCGAGACCGAGGCGGCCGAGGGGCGGCCCTTTGCCGGCCGTGCCGGCCTGGCGCTCTCGCAGATGCTCCAGCGCGCTGGGATGCCCCGCGCCCAGTTCATGATCGACAACGCGCTCAGGTGCCGGCCGCCGTTCAACAAGCTCGCGGGACAATCTTATGAACGCGACGCCATCGCGCATTGTGCTCCTTTCCTGGACGAAACGATTCGTCGGCACCGCCCGCGAGCCATCGCTGCTCTTGGTGACGTGGCGATGCGGCGGGTGCTCGGGCTTGAACATCTCGCAAAAGGTGACACGCTCACGAAGCGTCGCGGTTTTCCCGAGTGGTCCGATCGGTACCAAGTGTGGGTGGTGCCAACGTTCCACCCGTCTTACCTCGCCAGAGGTAACCGTCACCTCACGCAGGTCTTCACCGCCGACATCGCCAAGACGGTCAGGATCGCCCGCGGCGGCTGGCAACCGTTCACGGCGAACCTCCTCTCCGACCCCGACGTCGCGACGGTCGAGCGTTACGTCACCGAATTTGAGCAGCGCCTCGCTGCGGGCGAAGACCTCTCCCTCGCCTACGACATCGAGACGCCCTACAAGGCGGAAGAGGACGACGAAGCGGACCTCGAGGTAGATGATCCGACCTTTGTCATTCTGAGGGTCGGGTTCTCCTACGAGAGCGAGCGCGCCATCTCGCTCGCGTGGACCTCCACCTACCTCCCGTTCATCCAGCGCCTGCTCGCCGCCAAGTGCCGCAAGCTCACCTGGAACGGCCGTTATGACACCCCGCGCCTCCTCGCCAACGGGATGACGATTGAGGGGCAGGAGTGGGACCTGATGTGGGCGTGGCATATTTGGCGATCCGACCTGCCCAAGGGCCTCGGGTTCGTCGCCTCGATGCTCCTTCCCGACTGCCCGCGGTGGAAGCACCTGGCGGGGACGGACGCCGGCCGCTACAACGCTCTCGACGCGGTCATTACGCACAAGCTCTACGCCCCGATCATCAACGGCTTGCGCCAGTCCGACCTCTGGCATGTCTTCGACCGCCACATCCTCCAACTCGACGAGCTCCTCCTGGCGATGTCGAAGCGCGGGGTGTGCATCGACACCCCCGCGCGGGAGGTGCTCGCAAAGGACCTGACGGAGGCCGACGCCGCCAAGATCGCCGAGGCGACGGCGCTCGTGCCGCGCGTGGCACGCCGCGCCAAGGTCTTCGCGGGGAAGCCCAAGTCGACAACGGGACTCATCAAAGAGACCCACGAGCGCAACGTGCTCGTCTGCCCGAATTGCGGCGAGCAGAAGCCGAAGAAGGCGCACTTTGAGCAGAAGCGGAAGAAGGTGAAGGAGTGCACGGCGTGTGGTGAGCTTGGCGTGACCGCCGCACACGTGAAGGCGACGAAGAAACAGGTTAATCGTTGCGCAGGCGCGACTATCCAGACGGTGGAAGTCGTCACCGACCCCAACCCTTGCGCGGGCCTCGCCCCCGAGGTCCGCCACCTCCCCCTCGAGACGTGGGTCCGGCTGGAGCCCTGGACCCCATCGAACAAACAAATGACGGCCTACGCCCGCGCGCTCGACCACGAACCGGTCGTGAAGCGCCAGCGCGGCGAGGACCCCAAGATCACCTTCGACGACGACGCCCTCAAGGTGATGATCCGGCGGTATCCGGAGGACAAGTTGTACCCGCTCGTCCGCGAGGAGCGCGAGCTCTCTACGCTCGCGTCACGCTACTCCGGCTGGTGGGAAGACGATCACGTCGAGGGCGGCTTCCCCGTCGGTGCAGACGGGCGTGTCCACACGACCTTCCTGCACAACCCGTCCACCTTGCGCCTCTCGTCGCAGGCGCCGAATCTTCAAAACATTCCGCGCCCGACGCAGACGAGCCCTTGGCCCAAGCGGATCAAGGACCTCTTCATTCCCGATGCCGGGTGTGGCTTCATCGAACTCGACTTCAAGGCAATCGAGGCGCAACTCGTTGGCTACGAGGCCCGCAGCTGGCGTTATGTGAGACTTGCCAAACTCGGCGTCCACGACTTCCTCAACTCGCACATCCTGGCGCGGGCGGGGAAGATCGCGGCGCCGGCCGACACCTCCTGGAGCGACGCCGACCTCAAGGCCTTCTTCAAGGACCTGAAGCGCCGGTTTCCCGATGAGCGCGACATCGCCAAGCGCATCGTGCACGGCTCCAACTACCTGATGACGCCGCGGCGGATGTGGGAACTCTATCCCGAGCAATTCGCAACGCTGAAGGCTGCGGCGGAGCTGCAAGCCCTCTACTTCGAGATCTGCCCCGAGGTGCAAACTTGGCAGCAGCAGACCATCGAAGTCACCGACAACGGCGCGTGCCTACGCAACCCCTACGGCTATTTGCACTTCTTCTTCCACGTCAAGGACTGGATGAAGCATGACGGCCGCTGGGTGTGGAAAGCCGGCGAAGACGCCAAGCGCGCCATCGCCTTCATGCCGCAATCGACCGCGGCGGCCATTATCAAGGAGGCCATGCTGCGATTGCGTATGGCTGAGCTGGCTCAATATTTGCGTCTGCAGGTTCACGATTCGCTGCTTCTGTGCGCACCCCTCGCGGAGCTCGACTCCCTGTGGCCGCGCGTAAAAGCCATCATGGAGGAGCCGTGCGAACGCCTTCCATTGAGCGTCTTCGGACAACCTGGACACCTGTCGATTGAAGTGGAAGTCAAAGTCGGGGCGAAGCCATGGGGCTCGCTCGAGGAGGTGGCGTGATGTCGGCGGCGGCGGCGATTACAAATGCGTCAGGGACTGTCTCAGGCATGTACTCAATGTGTGATCAGGGGTTCGGGTTTTCGGCGGCGGCACTCCTGTCCGTCGCCGTGAACACCGAAGCGGTGCAGGAGGGCCTTTGTGTCGCACTAACGGACGAGTGGATGATCGATCTGGCGCGCTTTGAGGGACAGGGAGCCCTCCTGGCGGCGCTGCCTCTGGGCGTTGAAGTCCGTTTAGCGGCGCTCGGCGCCGGCGGCGCCTTGCACGGAACGACACTCTTTTATCGGGATCTCGACAATGATCGTGCATTCGTGGTGGTGGCAGTCGGCATGGGCACCTTCGGCGTACAGGTGCTCGCCCCGTCACTCCCCGCCGGTCTCGCCGCCATCGAGCGTCTGAAAGCGGCGTTCCCGCCCTACGAGCTCCCGCAGGACGAGACGCGGCCGCAGGCCCTGGTGAAGTTCTGGATGCTCACGCACAGCGGGCCGATCGCCCGGGCGCGCACCCTTGATGTCGTAACGTGGGAATCGGTACGTGCGAACTATCCGCGGGCGACCGGCGGGGCCTTGGAGAATCTCGCTACCTTCCGGCCGCACGCCAGCGGCCAGCTGATGATCATGCACGGGCCGCCCGGGGCGGGGAAGACCTTTGCCATCCGCGCGCTCGGGTGGAACTGGCGCCACTGGTGCTCCCTCCACTACATCCTCGATGTCCCCGACTTCTTGAACGGGTCGCCGGACTACATTCACACGTTGCTGTTCGACGACAACAGCGAGCCGCCGTCGCTGCTGTCGCCATTCTCCAACGGGCCTGACGTCTCTGCCGCTGTTGTCCCTCCACGTGAGAAGTGGAAACTCGTCATCCTGGAGGACACCGGCGAGCTCCTCACGGCCGACGCCAAGGACCGCACCGGCGCCGGGCTGGCGCGCCTCCTGAACGCCGCTGATGGTCTCCTCGGCCAGGGCTCACGCGTGCTCTTCCTGATCACGACCAACGAGCCCCTCGATTCGATTCATCCGGCGGTCGTGCGCCCGGGGCGCTGCGCCGCCAACATCGGCTTTGATTTGTTCTCGCGCAGCGAGGCCCGGGAGTGGCTCGTCGCGAGAGGAGTTGATCCCGCAGAGCTCGGCGCGCCGAAGTACTCGCTCGCTGAGCTCTATGCACTTTTGCACGAACGGACGCAGTTACGGAGTAAATCGGAGTCGGCGAATCGTATGGGCTTTGCGGCCTAGAAGGCCGGGCGCGGTGGTCCCGGCGAGGAGATAGAGATGGCAGGATCCTGGAAGGAATTCATACCGGTGGTGACGGTGACGGCGGGAATGGGCGGTGGCGATGCCGAGACCTTCACCGGGTACGGCGCCAGCGTCGACAACTCGGGTGCCTTGCTCATTTATGAGATGGAGCAGGGGTTTGAGGCAGAGCAGGTGGTGCGGAAGAAGCGCGGGCACTGCGTCGTGCTCGCGAACGGGACGTGGGAGCGGGCGGAGAGCGTGTGGGAGCCGGTCGGGGTGGAGTTGAACTAAGACAATGGGACGGTTTGGTCCGAAGCCCCGACCACGCAATCAGCCGCGCATTTGCCCGCAATGCAAAGTGCTTAAAGAACCGACGGAGTTCTGGAAGGGCAAATCTGCCTGCAAGGACTGTTCACGCGCACGTATAAAACAGTGGCGAGCGGAGAACCCTGGATACAAAGCACAATGGCGTCGCGACAATCCGGAGCGAGAGCGCGCTTATCGCCGGCGACAACAACTCAAGCGTGAGTATGGCATTACAATCGACACCTACAACGAACACTACGAAAAGCAAGGCGGTTTTTGCCGAATTTGTGGTCAGCCGTGTGACTATACGCTACATGTTGACCACTGCCACACCTTTGGGCATGTGCGTGGTTTGTTGTGTCGGTCTTGTAATCGGGGTCTGGGGATGTTTCAAGACTCCCGCGGTTTGTTAATGCGTGCGATCAAATATTTGAAGGAGACGGCGTTGGAAATACCCCCACTGAAGCAGACGACGATCATTGGGCTCGGCAGTAAGGCGAGACAGGGCAAAGATTACGCAGCAAAAGTGTTAGAGCGTCTTGCGCCTGGGCGCGCACGACGATTTGCACTCGCTGACGTTCTTTATGCTTATTGCCGAATTCAGTATGGGATGGAAGAGAAAGACCCAATTCTCCTGCAGGAGGTGGGACTCAATTTCCGCCAGCGGGATCCTGATGTGTGGGTCCGTGCATGCTTGTGGCACATTCAAACATGGGATGCCGACGCAACAGGGCCGCAGGTTGCCGTAATTCCTGACATTCGGTTCCCGAACGAAGCAGAAATGGTGCTGCGCGCTGGAGGACACCTAGTACGAATCGAGCGCTATGTCGATAGGAACGGGACACGTTTTGTGGCGGATGATCGTCCGGCTGACCATCCCTCGGAGATAGCACTTGACGACTACAACTGGCCTCACACACTCGTGAACGTTGACGGCGAACTGGAAGAATTCGCGCGGCGGGTAGAGGATGTAGCGCTTCTGCTAGTACCGGCGGTGTTTTCGACGCCGCGGGCACAAGCGGCCTAACACCCATTCACCACCAGCCACGCCACCACAATCAACGCGAGGATCCACGCATCACGCGGCGATTTGTGGGCGTGGGGATGGGTGAGCTCGCCGATCATCTGCCAACTCCTCTTGATGGGGGCACACGCCCCCGTTGAAGGCCTTCCCGAAATTGCAGTTGTAGCAAAGGACCGTGTAGCGGCCGGGGAAGTTCTCCTTGACCGCTGCGCGGTAGATCTCGTAGCCGCGGGCATTGAGCTGACGGCGGTGCTCGGCGCCGTCGTTGTAGGTGTGGTCGAGCGTCAGGAAGCGCTCGCGCGGCTCGCCGCAGCAGGTGCACTTGCCGCCATAGGCGGCGAAGACCTTGCGCCGCAGGCGAATGGTCGTGTCCTTGACATGCCTGCGGTGCGCCGCAGGATTGGCCTGCCGCACCTTGCGCCCGTGGGCGAGCACACACGCCTTGCACCTGGACTGCCGCCCATCTGACGCCTTGTTGTCGACGTGAAAGGCGTCGAGGGGCTTGGAGAGGTGGCAGCCGGTGCAGGTTTTCACGAGACGCGCACCCGACCGAGGGGGACGTTCACGACGGGCAGGTTGGTCAACGCCACCATCAGCCGGGAAGTGAGCTCGTCCTGCACCCTTGTCATGTCCGTAGTAAAGTTCACGCCGTTGATGACCGCGCGGACCGTGATCGTTTCGTCCCAGCTGCCTTTGATTTTCAACTCGACAATCCGCTTCATCGCCCCACCCACTCCTTCCCGTTCGCGATAAATCGCCCGTTGATAATCGGCACGACGAAGTCCGAGAAGGTGCCATCGGGCCGGACGTAGCCGAAGCTGAAGCCCTGCACGTAGCGCGTCACCTTGGACTCGTTGTATCTGGGGTTCTTCACGCAGAGACAGGGGACGACGACGCCGGTGCGCGGCAGCTCACTGTCGACCAGAGAGTTGACAGTGAAGGACTGCGTGGTGTGAAAATGCCCGAGGCGAACGCACTTCCCCGCGGCGTCGACCGCCGCCTTGGCGCGATTCTCGCCCCCGCCCTTGATCTGATCCCCGTGGATGAACATCAGGTGCTTGGAGAGGTGGAGCTGCGACCCCTGCGGGTGCACCGTCCACTTCCGGCCGAGTCCGAGCTCCTTCGGGATCGACACCAGGTCCTCGAGGCCCGGCGACTCATCGATCACGTCCTGAATCCAGTCCTCGTGGTTCCCGAAGAGGTAGTCGATCTCGCCGCCATTGGCGAGCACGCTTTCGGCCGGCGCGACCGCAATTTCTTTCGCGGCACGAAAGTCCGCCGCGAGGCGCAGACCTTCGACCCGCCCCGGCTTCCCCCTGTTGTGATGCGAGACCGCGCCGCAGTCCATCAGGTCGCCGCCGAAAATGATCCGCTTCGGTTTGAATTCCTCGGCAAATTGCCAGACGGCGTCGATCGCCCGCGGGTCGTGCAGGGGTGTGGGACGCCCGCCGCCGGGCCGCCGCTCGTGCCCAACGTGCAGGTCAAACAACGC
>Ga0196963_10001361_pt1 | contig 16770 bp, 11 predicted proteins | sample S1_5metaG_FD_148600 | JGI IMG/M metagenome (GOLD analysis project Ga0196963, IMG submission 148600) | Soil microbial communities from Anza Borrego desert, Southern California, United States - S1_5 | ecosystem: Environmental > Terrestrial > Soil > Desert | place: USA: California | collected... | reverse complement strand
GCCGAAGGCGGTGTCGGGCGCGCCGTCGGCGTTGAATTGGGCGAGGTAGAAGTTGTCGGCGCCGGCGGGCCCGTAGGCGCGGCCGGCGACGAGGTACTTCCCGTCCGGCAGGCGGATCATGCCGACGGGGGTCTCGTCGAGGGCCTGCGGGCCTGCGATCGGGCCGGAGGACGAAGGCGAAAGCGGGTTGCCGTCGGCGGTGGCGACGCCGCCGACGCCGAACGTTGTGTCGAGCGACCCGTCGGCGTTCAGGCGAACGAGGTGGGAAGCGCTGCCGTCGTCGTCCCCGGCGAGGAGCACGGACTTCCCGCCAGGCAGGGCGATGACGTCGCCCCCGCCGGTCAGGTGCAGGCCGGGGGCGACTTGGCCGAGCTGGAGCTTGCCGCCGGCGCCAAAGGTGGGATCGAGCGCGCCGGCGGCGAGCAGTTGGCGGGATTCGACGGGTTCGATCAGCGGGTGCGAACGGCGGGCGGTCGGGTGCGGCATGGCGGGCGGTCTCCCTTGGCAGAGATGGTAATCGGTCGGGGCTACGCGATTACATTGCCGGCCGGGGGAAGTTGTGACAGGGGGGAGCTCGGGTGTGAAGGTGGGTTGGGAAGAGGGGGTGTGCGAGGGGGCGCTAAGATCTGGCTGCGCCGGCCCGCCCGCCGGAGCCGGCTCGCCGAAAGCGGGCTCGCGGGCGCGGGCTCTGCGGGGTTTGGGTTGGGGCGCGGGTCCTGCTATACTCGCGGGTCTGGCCGCCGGATCCCCGCTACGAACTGGTTGGAAGGTGCTTCTATGGCTCGTGTTGCGACGTTGACGATCGACGGAAAGACGCTCGAGCTGCCCGTGACCGTGGGCAGCGAGGGCGAGACGGGGATCGAGATCGGGAAGCTGCGCGCCGAGACCGGGGCGGTCACGTTCGACCCGGCCTATGGCAACACCGGGGCGTGCCGGAGCGCGATCACGTTCATCGACGGGGACAAGGGCATCCTCCGCTACCGCGGCATTCCGATCGAGCAGCTGGCCGAGAAGAGCGAGTTCATCGAGACGGCGTGGCTGCTGATCTTCGGGAAGCTGCCGACGGCGGCGGAGCGGGACCGGTTCGGGGAGAGCTTGGCGCGCAACGCGCACATCCACGAGGCGTTCAAGCACCACTTCGAGGGGTTCCCGGTCGACGCCCCGCCGATGGCCGTGCTGAGCGCGATGATCAACACGCTGGTCTGCTTCAACCCGGAATTCCTGGAGCTCGAGGAAGAATCGAAGTTCGAGGAGGCGGCGGCCCGGTTGATCTCGAAGGTGCGGACGATCGCGGCGTACTCGTACCGCATGAGCAAGGGCCTGCCGTACATCTACCCGGACCCGAAGCTGCCGTACGTGGCGAACTTTCTGCACATGATGTTCTCGATGCCGTACGCGCCGTACGAGGTGCACCCGGAGGTCGAGGACGCGCTAAATTTGATCCTGCTGCTGCACGCGGACCACGAGCAGAACTGCTCGACGTCGACCGTCCGGATGGTCGGGTCGGCCAAGGCGAATTTGTTCGCGTCGTGCGCCGCCGGCGTGTGCGCCCTCTGGGGCCCGCTGCACGGCGGGGCGAACGTCGAGGTGCTGGAGATGCTGGCGCAGATCCACTCGGGCGGGATCACCGCCGAGCAGTACCTGGACAAGGTGCGGAAGAAGGAGAAGGGGGCGCTGCTCTACGGGTTCGGCCACCGCGTCTACAAGAACTTCGACCCGCGGGCCAAGATCCTCCGCGCGTCGGCGGACAAGGTGCTCGCCAAGCTGGGCGTGAACGACCCGCTGCTCGACATCGCGCGCAAGCTCGAAGAGCTGGCGCTCAAGGACAGCTACTTCGTCGACCGCAAGCTGTACCCGAACGTCGACTTCTACTCGGGCATCATCATGAAGGCGATCGGCATCCCGGTGAACATGTTCACCGTGCTGTTCGCGATCGGGCGGATGCCGGGGTGGATCGCCCAGTGGAAGGAGCAGCACGACGAGGACGTGCGGATCGCGCGCCCGCGGCAGATCTACACGGGGCCGGGGAAGACGGACTACGTGCCGCAGGACGTGCGGGGGTAGGGGGCGGCGTAACGAGTAACGATTAATGCTTAAGGGGGCGCTGGTCTGCTTAGGCATTAATCGTCAATCGTTACGACCCGTGGTCTCCCCTCTGATCGGCGGGTCGTTATACTCCCCGCCATGCGCACCCCGGGCCTCAGCGTTCTCGTCGCGTCCGTCGTCCTGCTCTCCACCGGCTGCGCGAAGGTGCAGCAGGAGATGACGATCGAGTCGACGCCGCCGGGGGCGCTGGTGTTCCTGAACGGCCAGGAGGTCGGGCGGACGCCGCTGAAGCGCGACTTCAAGTACTACGGCGACTACGACGTGCGCGTGCAGCTCGAGGGGTACCAGACGCTCAAGACGCACCAGAAGGTGACGGCCCCGTGGTGGAACTGGGTGCCGTTCGATTTGCTCGCCAACTTGCAGCCGTTCACGATCCGCGACGAGCAGCGGCTGGCGTTCGAGTTGAAGCCGGCCGACCCGACGCTGGACCAGCCGATCGGGCTGCTGACGCGGGCGCACGATTTACGAGGGGAGCTCGAGGGGAGCGAGTTTACGCGAGCGGCGACCCGCCCGGCGACGACCAAGCCCGCGACGACGACGACCGCGCCCGCGAAGTAAAACAAAAATGGGAGCCGAGCGACTTGTCGCGGGACGGAGACTAACGGCGCGCGTTCGCGCGCATGATTGGGCGCCGGGAACTCCGAGTACCGTTCCTTCGCGCTCCGCGCCGTCGAACTCCGCCCCGCGACAAGTCGCTGGGCTCCCTCAGACGTGTGCGCGTTGATACGATCCGGGCATGACCGCCGCGCGACTCTTGACCGCCGTTTTGTTCGTCTCCCTCCCTGCCCTCGCCCAACCCGTCTGGAAGGCGACGGCCGCGTTCCCCGCGCCCGAGGCCAACCAGGCCGCGGCGGCCGACGACAGGTTCGCCTACGCGATCGGCAGCACGACCGTCGTCAAGTACGACCGCAAGACGGGCGAGCGCGTCGCCGTCAGCACCGGCAAGGCCAAGCACCTGAACAGTGGGATAATTCACGAGGCGAAGTTGTACTGCGCCCACTCGAACTTCCCCGCCAAGCCCGAGTCGAGCCAGGTCTACGTGATGGACCCGGCCACGATGAAGCTCGAGGTGTTCAAGGACTTTGGCAACTACGACGGCGGCAGCCTGACGTGGGTCCTGCGCGACCCGGCGGGCGGCGGGTGGTGGTGCAACTTCGCCAAGTACGACGCGGAGAACGCCGGGACGTTCCTCGTGAAGTTCGACGAGCGGTGGAAGGAACTCGCGCGGTACACGTACCCGCCGGAGCTGTTCAAGAAGCTCGGGGCGAAGTGGAGTTTGTCCGGCGGCGTGTGGCGCGACGGCGATCTGCTCACCACCGGCCACGACGCGCTCGAGCTTTACCGCCTGCGCCTGCCGAAGCAGGGGACGGTGATCGAGTGGGTCGAGACGCAGAAGGCGCCGTTCACCGGGCAGGGCATCGCGCACGACCCGGTCACCGGCGGCCTCGTGGGCATCCGGCGGAACAAGAAGGAAATCGTGTACGCGGTCGTTGAGCGCGACGCGAAGTGACTCACGCCGCCGCGACGGCCGCCGACGTGGACTCGGTGCTCTCGACCGCCCGCCGGCGGTTGCCGCGGACGTGCGTGCGGACCTGCACGAGCGGGGTCTCGTCCAGCGCCTTGAGGGCCGACTTGTCGTTGCGGATGACCACCGTCTCCCAGAGGTCGATCGAGTCGAGCTTGTAGCGGTAGTCGACGGTCACGCCGGTGCGTTTGATCAAATCGGCCAGGGCCAAGTCCGACCGCCAGCCGAGCTTGGAGCAGACGGGGCTGATCCACTTCTCGACCAAAGCGACCAGGCGGTTGGTGGACTGGAAGTGGTTGAGGATGATGATGCGGGCGCCGGGCTTGGCGACGCGCTGGGCCTCGCGGACGAGCTTGTACGGGTCCGAGACGACGCTGATCACGTGGCTGATGAAGACGTGGTCGAACGTGTCGTCGCCGAACGGGAGCTTCATCGCGTCGGCCTGGAAGACCCACGCGTGGTCCATGTTGCGGGCGGCGATCTTCTTGCGGCACTGGGCGAGCATGCCGGACGACAAATCGACGCCGACGATCCGCCCGTGCTGGGGGTAGAACGACAGGGACGCGCCGGTGCCGATGCCCAAATCGAGCACGCGGTCGGTCGGGCCGATGTTCATGTGCCCGATGGCGGTGGCGATGCGCTTCTTGACCAGCCGCCCGAAGGTGGCGTCGTAGAACATCGACTGGAGGTCGTAGATCTTCTTGGTGGTATGTTCCTGCATCGCCGCGGCCTTCCCGGGAAGTCGGATGTGTGAGCGCGCTGGTTGTGTCGGGCGTCCGTGGGCTGCCGAGAGCGAAGCGTGTGCCGAGCCGCGCGGATGGTGCACAATGTAGTAGGGCCGGCAGTTTTTGCCAACGGGCGTGGGATCGGGAAAAAGGGTGGTAGTGGGGGTAGCGGGCTCGGCAGGGCGGATGAGGAGAGGAGGAGATGAGGGGGTGAGGGGCAGGGGGGATGAGGGGCCGCGCGGTCGAGAGGGCGCGGGCTGGCGTCCGAGCCGTGCGGTTTCGCGATGGGGCAATCGTTCGCGGCGGTCGGAGTTTTCGTAGGGTGGGTGTACTCGCCCACGAATGCGGATGCACGACGCGGACGCCGTTGCGCCTTCCGACGCCGAAGGTTTGGGAGATAGGACTGCCGCGCGCCCCCCCTTCACGTGCGGCCGCCCCCGCCGCACGCCGGGACGCGGGAGGGGAGATCGAGCGGGCCTCGCCGGGCGTGCGGCGGGGTCGTTCCGGTGGACGAGGGGCGGGCCTGGCGCGAAGCGGCACAAGTCCCGGCGCTACGCGTCGTCCGGCGGGCGGACGGCCCCACGGGTCGCCGCCATGATCGCCTCGCAGGCCGTAATCGCACCGGCCCGCGACACGGCCCGGCCCGTAGGTGTGCGGCCGCTTCGCCACGCGCGCGGCAACTCGACGTACCAGGACCACGCGCCCGCCTCGGCCGGGTCGAGCACGATCACGACCGCGGTCATCGCGGCAGCGCCACGCCCGACGCGCCGCTCCCAGTAGATCGGGTCGAGGTCGTCCGCCGTGCCCACGTCGGGGCCTAGGGCGGCGACGACAATCGAGTTGCACGCGTTCACGGCCGCGTCCCGCGTCGTCGCCTTGGCGAACGCGGCCCGGTCGTTCGACCACGCGGGCGGGAGGTCGGCGTACCAGGACCAGACGCGTTCCTTGTCGACCCAGGTGACCGTGCACTTGGCCCCGCCCCGCGGCCCGCGCGTCTCCCAGTAGAAGCCGCCGGTGTCGAGGTCGGTCCAACGGTAACCGGGCGGCGCGACGGGCTTGGTCGGTTCGGGCATGGCCCGGACATTGTCATCGCCCACCGAATGTCGATCAACGGGGCACCTGTTGACGGTCGCGCCGCTGGTGCTGCTTCCCCGTCCGGCCGCGGCCATAGGGGGAGCGGAAGACCCAACCCGCCATCCCGGGACGGCCGCGCTTGTCGCGCGGGTCGCGCGATCGGCCGGCCAGAAGAACGGCGGTCAGCTTGTGCAAGGCGGTCTTCCGGGGGGGAGAGCCTTTCACCGCCGGGCGCAGCCCGTCCGGGGTCCTCTGGGATGGCGCGGCACGGCGAGGCGGGCTGACATCAGAGTAGTGCGGGCCTGCAACGGAGCATTGCGCCGGCGCAACGGAGCACTGCGCCGGCGCAGAGGAGCGCTGCGCCGGCGCCACACAGCGCTGCGCCGGCGCAGAAGACTATTGCGCCGGCGCAGTGGGGCTTTGCGCCGGCGCAAAGGAGCGCTGCGCCGGCGCAAAGGTCCGTTGCATGGCCGTTATGCGACATTGGCGCGCCGGAATCGGCCAAATCTCGCAGATCTGCGGGGCGGGCTCAAGGCCGGGACGGGGCGGGCCGATGGGGTGTGAGGGGGGGACTGTCGCGCCGCTCACCGGGGGGCATGGCCACGCGACCACCGTCGCTCGACTTCAAGCGCGATCGGGCGCGTGGCCATGGCACCCGGGCATGACGCCGCATCCGAAAGACTTCTCTGCGCCGTCTCTGCGCCCTCGGCGTCTCTGCGGTGCGTCTTCTGCGATCGGTTGAGGCTGTCGCTAAGCCGCAAGCGGCAGGCGGGTGGGGGGCGGTGGCGCGCGGGGCTACGCCGTCGCCCGTTCTTCCTCGACGTGGATCAGGTGGTACTCGTACGCATCCACGAGCGCCTGCCAGGACGCGTCGATGATGTTGCCGCTGACGCCGACGGTGCCGAAGTGGTCGGTCGTCCCGTCGGCCTTCCTGCGGCGGGATTCGATCACCACGCGGACGGCGGCGGCGGTCTCGTCCTTGCTGTTGATCACGCGCACCTTGTAGTCGACCAGGTGCACGTCCTTGATCGCCGGCAGGTGGTTCTTGAGCGCCTGGCGGAGGGCGGAGTCGAGCGCGTTGACCGGCCCATCCCCCTCGGCGACGCGGTGCTCGGCGACGTTGGTTTCGCCGGACGAGACGCGCATCTTGACCGTCGCCTCGCTGACCGGGACGTTGCCGTTCTGCTTGAGGACGGAGACGCGGTAGTGGTCGAGGTGGAAGAAGGCCTTGTGGCGGTTGATCTCCTTGCGCAGGAGCAGCTCGAAGCTCGCCTCGGCGGCCTCGAACTGGTAGCCGGCGTTCTCCAGGTCCTGCACGCGGAGCAGCACGCGGCGGAGCGTCTCCTTGTCGTTCTCGACGTTGAACTTCCGGCCCGCCTTGGTCGCGATGTTCGACACGCCCGACATCTCGGACACGAGGATCTTCCGCGTGTTGCCGACCGCCTCGGGGGCGACGTGCTCGTAGGTGGAGGCGTCCTTCTGGACGGCGTGGACGTGCATGCCGCCCTTGTGGGCGAAGGCGGACTGGCCGACGTACGGCTGGCCGGGGACGAGGTTGTAGTTGGCGATCTCGTACACGTACCGGCTCGCGTCGGTGAGCTTGGTGAGCGTGCCCTCGCGCAGGCAGTCGAGGTCGTACTTCAGGCGGAGGTTGGCGATGAGGGGGATCAGGTCCATGTTCCCGCAGCGCTCGCCGACGCCGTTCATCGTGCCCTGGGCGTGATCGGCCCCGGCGTGGATCGCGGCCTGGGCGTTGGCCAGCGCGAGGCCGCAGTCGTTGTGCGTGTGGATGCCGAGCATGGCGGACGTCTGCTTGCGCACGGCGGCGACGGTGGCGGCGACGTGCTCGGGCATCGAGCCGCCGTTGGTGTCGCAGAGGCAGAGGACGGACGCGCCGGCCTCCTGCGCCGCGAGCAGCGTGCGCAGCGCGTAGTCCGGGTTGACCTTGAACGTGTCGAAGAAGTGCTCGGCGTCGTAGACGACGTGCCGGCCGGCGGACTTCAACAGGCGCACGGTGTCGCCGATCATCTGGAGGTTCTCCTCCAGCGTGACGTTCATGACCTTCTCGACCTGGTACGGACTGGTCTTGCCGACGATCGTCACCACGGGCGTCTCGGCGGCGAGCAGCGCGCGCATGCCCGGGTCGTCCTCGGCGCGCACGCCGCGCCGGCGGGTCATGCCGAACGCGGCGACCTTGGCGTTCTTGAGCTTGAGCCCGCGGACCTCCTTGAAGAAGGCCTCGTCCTTGGGGTTCGACAGCGGGAAGCCGCCCTCGACGTAGTCGACGCCGAGGTCGTCGAGCTTGGCCGCGATCTGCAGCTTGTCCTCGAGCGAGAGGTTAAACCCCTCGCCCTGCGTGCCGTCGCGAAGCGTCGTGTCGTAGATCTCGATCCGGCGGGTAGACATAGCTCGCTCTCGGTCGGAATTTGAACCACGGAGGACACGGAGGGCACGGAGAAGAAAAAACCAGCAAGGGATTGTTCTGGAGCGACCGGGTGACCCGATCCAATTCTCCTCTGTTTTCTCCGTGCCCTCCGTGTCCTCCGTGGTTCATCCTGTCTGACAAACGAAAACGCCCTGCCACGGGGGCAGGGCGGTTGGGAATCACTGCGAACGAACCGTCGCCCTACCCGCGCGTGTGCGGGGCAATAATGGTCGGGGCGATGGTAATCGTGGTCGTCATTGGACGGCGAATCATAGCAATTGGGCCGGAAAGGTCAAATTGCGTCTGAGGGAGCCCAGCGACTTGTCGCGGGACGGAGTTCAGCGGCGCTCGCCCGCGGACCGAGCGCAAGACCGCTTCTCCGAGTCGCCTTACTTCTTCAGCGGGGCCTTCTTGGCGGCGACGGCGGCCTGCTTCTTCTGGTCGGCGCTGTTGGACTTGGCCTGCTTCTGGTTCGCCTGCTTGCCTTTGGCCTTCGGGGATTTATCGCCCATGGTGCGGTGCCTTTCGGTGAGGGGTTGAGGGACTTGTTGCGGGCACAGCATACGCGAACGGGGCGCGGGCAGGGAATTTTGCGCGCGGAAGAGACAGGCGGGGGAACGGTGCGCGGGAGGGGGGAACGGCTCGGACGGAGCCCCGCCCTCCCGGATTATTGCACGGAGACGACGCCGCGCATGCGGGGGCGGAGGGAGCAGCCGTAGGCGTAGTCGCCGGGCTTGGTGGCGCGCCAGGCGAAGGTGCCGCCGGGGCGGATGGTGCCCGAGTCGAACGCGCCGGAGGCCGCGGTGACGGTGTGGTCGCGGTCGTCGGCGTTGGACCAGACGATCGTATCGCCGGCGCGGACGGTCACGCGCGCGGGTGTGAAGGCGCCGCCGCGGAGGGTGACGACGGTGGTCTGGCGCGGGCGATCGGCGGCGCGCGCGTCGGCGGCGTGCGGCAGGAAAGCCGTGCCGAGCGCGATCGTGAGTAAGAGCCACCGCATTCGAAATTCCCTCGAGTCCTGATGTCGGGCGCCACCCGCGTTCAGTGGGGCAGACATTCTTGTCTGTCCGGGCGGGGGAGCGGGGGCATTCTTGCCCCCCGAGCCCGCCCGTCTTCCGAAGCCGAATCAGGGCAGACAAGAATGTCTGCCCCACTGCACCGACCCCCGTTAAGAAGACATGTCTCCCCCCTTATCGGTGTGGCGGTCGCCGCCGGCTTGAACATAATAGTGGCGAGATGGCCGAGAAGATCATCCGCGACCCGGTCCACGACGTGATCGCCTTCCGGACGGACCACGCGCTGGACCGGCTGTTATTCGGTCTATTGAACGCCGCGGAGTTCCAGAGATTGCGGCGGATCCTGCAACTCGGGATGACCCACCTCGCCTACCCCGGCGCCACCCACTCGCGGTACGCCCACAGTCTGGGCGTGCTCGAGACGGCCCGCAAGATGCTCTGCCACATCGAGCGGCACACGGCCGTCTCCGACGAACAGCGCACGCTCTGCCTCGTCTCGGCCCTCCTCCACGACCTCGGCCACGGGCCGTTCTCGCACGTGTTCGAGCGGGTCAGCCACTTCCCCCACGAAAAGCTCACGCTCCGCGTGATCCAGGACCCGGACAGCGAGGTGCACCGCCTGCTCTGGCAGCACGACCGGCTGTTGCCGGAAAAGGTGGCGGCGTTCTTCGGCGCGCGCGACGGCCAGCGTACGTTCCTCAACGACGTGATCTCGTCCCAGCTCGACGCCGACCGGTTCGACTACCTGCTCCGCGACAACCACATGACCGGCAGCCGGTACGGGCAGTTCGATTTGCAGTGGCTCCTGCACGCGCTGGACGTGGAATCGAACCGGCTGGTCGTCACCGGCAAGGGCGCGAGCGCGATCGAGGACTACCTGCACGCCCGGTACAACATGTACCGCAACGTGTACTTCCACAAGGTGGTGCGGTCGGCCGAGGGGATGGTGCGGCTGGCCCTCCAGCGCGCCAAGCGCCTGGCGGTGCAGGACCGGCTCACCTGGCCGCCGCGCGAGTCGTCCACGCACAAAGCGCTGCTCGGCCAGCGCCTGTCGATCGAGCAGTTCACGGACCTGGACGACGTGGCGGTGAACTACTGCTTCAAGCTCTGGTCGACCGGCGACGACGCCACGCTCGCCCGACTGTGTCGCGGCCTGCTGTTTCGTAAGGTCTACAAGACGATCGACCTATCCCACGTGCCCGACCCGGCCGACGCACGCGCGATGTTCGACCGCGCCGCCGACGCCGTCGAGCGCACCGGCGGCGACCGACACTACGACCTGTTCTACGACGAGCCGGCCGACACCCCCTACGTCACCGACGTCGAGCACGCCGACGACGACCAGACCGACATCCTGATCCGCGGCCGGGACGGCGTGCTGACGCCGTTCGCGCGGACCTCGCCGCTCCCCAAAGCGCTGGGCGAGCGACTCATGTTCCGCCGCATCCACGTCGCGCCCGAGCATGCGGGGGCGGCGCGCGGGGCAGTCGGGTCGTGACGCGCTACTGCTGGAATTCGAAATACGCCCGCGTCGGCGGCGGGATCAGGCCGAGCTTGCCGGTGACCTCCCGGCAGTAGTTGTAGTACGCAGAGTCCATCATCACGCTGTACGCGGCCCAGTCCGGGTCGCCCGGGCTCCGCTTTAACTGGAGCGACTCGCCCGGACGCGACCGGCTGGTCGACTTGGTCAGCAGCTTGCCGGTCGTGTCGAAGATCGCGAACTCCCACGCGACCTCGATGTTGAACAGCGTGCCGACTTCCTTCCCCTCGCGGGTCAGCACCATGCCGCCCGGGACGCGGCGGGTGACGCACTTGACGTCGAACACGATCCGCCCGTCGCGCTTGTCGCCCGGCTCGAGCTGCCGGAGGCTGATGAGTTGGTCGGAAAACGCCGACTTGAGCGTGTCCTGCATGCTCCGGGCGAACGACCGGGAGCGGCGGTCGTCTTGGGCGCGGGCGAACGCGTCACCGGGATCGATCAACTTTTCCGCGGGCGCCGTCCCACCCGCTGCAGCCGCGGGCGCCGTCACTTGGCTGTCGGTCGCGAACGCGAGCCACACCACGTCGCTGTCGGCGCGCACGAGGCGCTCGAGCACCGTCCGGAACGCCGCCCGCATCGCCGGGTCTTCCGGGATCGGCGCCGCGGCCGGCTTCCCGGCGACGGCCGGCTTGGTCACGCTCGCCCGGGCCTTCTCGCCGAGCTCGGCCAGGCTGGCCGCGTAGATCTTCCCGATCTCGTCGTACGCGTAGTCGATCGCCGGCCGCATGTCCTCGCCGGGGAACTCGCGCATCTCGCGGTTGCACTTGTCGACCAGCAACCGCCAGGCCCCCACGCTGCGATTGTTGTATTTGATCATCCGGGCGGCCTCGGATTTGGCCTCGGCCAGCGCCCGGTTGGCGCGGGTGCCCGGGCGGGGCTTGTCCGTCCACCGCTCGTACGTCTGGTAGTCCTCGTACGTCTTCCCCGACGCCTGGAGCGCGTCCCACGCGCGCCGCTCGTCGGCCACGACCTTGGCCTTGCCGAGCCGCGGCTCGGCAATTCCGCCGCCGACGGCGCACAGCACCAGCAGCACGACGCCCGCGACGCGGCCCAGGCGCTTCCCGGAGAGGCGCATGATCCCGGCCGCCAGCGCCCACACGGCGATCCCCAGCGCGATCCCGGTCACGACCCCGCCGCCCGCGTCCGGCGCGCGCCAGCCCGCGCGGCTCATGTGCAGGTCGAACAGGTACCACGTGATCGCCCCGAACCCGGCCGCCAGGAGGATCATGAAGATCCCCCCGCCCTTGTCCGACGCCCTCGTCGAATAGTCGACCACGGGGGATTGCGTGTCTGGCACCATGTGCGGATTCCTTCCTGCCCGGAGATATGATCCCGCCCGGCGGCCATGGTAACAGCGTCCCGCGCGACGGCGCACGAAAATCGCAAGGGATAACGGTCCGTTCATCCGGCAGTCGGCGGCTATCAAGGCCGGTTTACGACGCTTATCACGCGCCTTCCGACCGCCTCACTGACAGATTGAGGCCGGGGGTTCCACCGCAAGGAATTTACAGTTGAACTGACCTCCCTCCGCCCGTAGGCTCGCCCCTTCCTTTAGGAGAGGAAGAAGACAATGCAGGTCGTTTCGTCGCAGCGCGCACGCGCCGTTTTCCGGCTCTCGTCGCGCGCCCTACTCAAACTCGAACAACTCGAAGCCCGGCATCTGCTCGCCGTCAACGTCAGCACGTTCCACAACGACCTGGCGAGCACGGGCGTCAACGCCGCCGAAACGATCCTCACCCCCGCCAACGTGAAGGTCGGTACGTTCGGCAAGCAGTTCGTCACCACGCTCGACGGCCAGGTGTACGCACAGCCGCTCGTGCAGACCGGCGTGACGATCGCCAACGGCGTGAACACGACCGCCGGCGCCGCGGGCGTGCACGACGTCGTCTTCGCCGCGACGCAGAACGACTCGCTCTACGCGATCGACACCGCCGACGGCGACGTCCTCTGGCGCCGCTCGTTCCTCGGCACGACCAACGCCGGCGGCAACGTCAACAACACGTTCGGCGCGACCGCGATCACCACGCTCGTCCCGAACGACGTGCTGAGCGGCGACATCACGCCGATCATCGGCATCACCGGGACGCCCGTCATCGACCCGGTGCGCGGGCTGCTGTTCGTAATCACCAAGACCAAGGAGACGACGGCCGCCGGCAAGGAGTGGTTCGTCCAGCGCCTGCACGCGATCAAGCTGTCGGACGGGACGGATGCGGTCAACCCATACCTGATCGGCCGGACGACCGACGGGAACACGAACGACACGGCCATCTACACCTACGGCGCGGGCGACGGGTGGGTGTCGGACCCGTACACCGGGACGATCCGCCCGGTCGTCCAGTTCAACGCGCTCCGCGAGCACCAGCGGCCCGCCCTGAGCCTGGTCAACGACAAGGTCTACGTCGCCTGGGCGTCGCACGCCGACAACGGCCCGTATCACGGCTGGGTCGCGGCGTGGGACACGGCCAACCTGCTGACGAGCGGGTTCGAGCTCGCCGGCCTCCTCAACACGTCGCCCCAGGAAGCCGAGTCGGGCATCTGGCAGAGCGGCGGGCGCATCGCGTTCGAGCCCGACGGGTCGGCGTTCTACTTCCTGACCGGCAACGGCGAAGGCGGGCCGCCCACGGTCGGTCCCGACGGGTTTCCCGTCGACGGCAACTACAACGAGGCCGTCGTCAAGGCCGTCCTCGACCCGACGACGTCGCCCGCCAACCAGAACATCAACGGCTGGGGGATGAAGGTCGTCGACTACTTCATCCCGCACAACGTCGTCGCCCTCGACGGCGCCGACTCCGACTTCGGGTCGGGCGCGCCGATCCTCCTGCCCGACTCGGCCGGCATCCCCGGCCACCCCAAGCTCCTCGTCGTCGGCGGAAAGGACGGCCGGCTTTTCGTCCTCGACCGCAACGACCTCGGCAAGTTCGACCCCAACCACGACCACGCGCTCAACTCCGTCCTCGACGAGAGCGGCAAAATCACCCCGCCCAAGGTCGCCCCCGGCATCCTCAGCACGCCCGCGTGGTTCAACGGCCGCCTATACCTCGTCGGCGGGTACAACGGCGGCGCGACCGCGTTCAGCCTCGGCGCCGACGGCCACCTCACCGCCACGTCGAACGCGAACGTCCCGTCGCTCGGATACCTCCCCGGCTCGCCCGTCGTCTCCGCCAACGGCACGACCAACGGCATCGTCTGGATCATGGACCGTAACGCGAACCAGATCCACGCCTACGACGCCAACTCGCTCTCGACCGAGCTCTGGAACAGCGGCCTCGCGCCGAGCCGGCTCGACGCGGTCGGGGCGGTCATGAAGTTCGCCGTGCCGACCGTCGCCAACGGGCAGGTCTTCGTCGGCACCGCCAACAGCCTCGTCGGCTACGGCCTGACCCCCGCCGCCAACCAGGCCCCGCAGGCCGTCGCGCTCACCGCCACGTCGCTCTCGGGCACGTCGATCAACCTCGCCTGGACCGACCCCAGCACTTCGCCGAACACCGCCAGCGCGTATTTGATCGAGCGCTCGACCGACGGCGTGAACTTTACGCAGATCACCACCTCGCCCGCCGGCTCGGTTGCCCTGGCGATCGGCGGGTTGACGAACAACACGAAGTACTACTTCCGCGTCCGCAGCTTCAACGGCATGGGCCAGTCGCCCTACTCGAACGTCGCCACCGCCACGACCGCCGAGCACGTGATCGCGATCGACTTCTCGACGGGCTTCTCGACCGGCCCCGGGCAGATCGTCGCCAACGGGTACACCGCGTTCGTCAACAACCGCCTGCGCCTCACCGACGACGGCGGGAACGAGGCCTCCAGCGCGTACTACGTGATCCCCGTCGACGTCTCGCGCTTCACGACCCAGTTCACGTACACCACCAACTCGGGCCCCGACATCGCCGACGGCTTCACGTTCGTCCTCCAGCGCGCCGGGCTGGATGCGCTCAAGTGGGCCGGCGCCGGCCTCGGGTACGGCGCCACCTTCGACGGCGGGAACGACGGCATCCCGAACAGCGTCGCGATCAAGTTTGACATCTACAACAACGAGGGCGAGGGCCCGAGCTCGACCGGGCTGTACGTCAACGGCGCCGCCCCGATCAAGACCGGATCCATCGACCTCCGCCCGAGTGGCGTGGATCTGCACAGCGGTAACCCGTTCCTGATCACGATCACGTACGACGGCACAACGCTGTCGGTCACGATCCGCGACACGGTGACTAACGCGACGGCGACGCAGACGTACCTGATCAACATCCCGCAGGTCATCGGCGGCGGCACGGCGTACGCCGGGTTCACCGCCGGCACCGGTGGGAACACCTCGCTCCAGGAGATCCTGAACTGGACCTACACGCCCGACGCCGCCCAGGCCCCCAACGCCCCGCTCGGCCTGGGCGCCACGCCCGCGTCCGCCACCACCGTTTACCTCAACTGGACGACCAACGGCTCGAACCAGTCCGGCTTCCACCTCGACCGCGCGACCGACCCCGACTTCACCCAGAACTTCTTCACGCAGACGCTGCCCGGAAGCCCCAACAGTTTCATCGACGCCGTCACCGGACTCGCCCCGGGCGCGACGTTCTACTACCGCCTGCGCGCGTTTAACACGGGCGGCGATTCGGGCAATTCCAACGCCGCGATCGTCACGATCCCGCTCGCCCCGCCGATGCCGACCAACGCCGTCGTCACCGGCGTCACGACGACCACGATCTCCGTGAGCTGGACCGACCACGCCGGCCACCTGACTGATGGGTATCGCATCCTCCGCTCGGTCGACGGCGGGACGTTCGCCGTCGTCGCGCTGCTCCCGCCCACCTCGCGAACCCCCCCAAGCACCTACCTCTGGTCGGACGCGAACCTCACGCCGGGCGCGTACTACCAGTACCACATCCAAGCCTACAACGTCTCGGGCAACAACGACTTCGCCGGCGTCAACGCCCACACGCTGACGCTCGCGCCCACCGCGCTCACCGCCACCGGCAACTCCTCCGGCATCAACCTGTCGTGGACGACCGCCGCCGCCGGCGCGCTCACGTACAACGTCTACCGCTCGACCACGCCCGGCGGCCAGGGCACGACCCCACTCGTCACCGGCCTGCTCGCGACGACCTACGCCGACACGACCGCCGTCGCCGGCACGACCTACTACTACACCGTCACCGCCGTGAATGGGAACACGACCTACGTCCCCGTCATCCCCAGCGAAAGCGCGGCGTCGAACCAGGCCGCGGGCGTGCGGTCGGCGGCGCAGAGCACCGCGCTCCCGGCGGGGTGGACGAGCGCCGACGTCGGCGCGCCCGCGCTCGCGGGGTCGGCCGCGTTCGACGGCACGACGTGGACGCTCAAGGGCGCCGGCGCCGACATCTGGGACCAGTCCGACCAGTTCCAGTTCGCCTCCCGCGCCGTCTCGGGCAACCAGACGATGATCGTTCGCGTGACGTCGCTGACCGACACGAACGGGTGGGCGAAGGCCGGCCTGATGTTCCGCGCCGGCACCGCCCACAACGCGGCCGCCGTGAGTTTGCTCGTCACGCCCGACAACGGCGTCACCTTCCAGTACCGCGAGAACCCCAACGGGTGGACGTCGTTCGCCCGCGCCGAGGCCGTCGCCGCTCCCGTCTGGCTGCGCCTCGTGCGCTCGTCCAACACGTTCGCCGGCTCGTACAGCACCAACGGCACCACGTGGGTCACCGTCGGAACGTTCAACGTCAACATCGCCAGCAACGTCCCCGCCGGGCTGGTCGTCTCGTCCCACAACGTGTCCCAACTCGCGACGGCGACGTTCACCCACTTCTCCGTCCAGGGCGCGGCGCCGAAGGTGCTCGGCCGCAACGGCTGGACTGCCTCGGCCGGCTCGACCCTGCCCGGCACGTCCGCCGCCGGTGTGCTCGACGGCAATGCCACGACCCGCTGGAACGCCGGCGCGCCGCAGGCGGTCGGCCAGTGGTTCCAGATCGATCTGGGCGCCCAGCGGACGATCCGCCAACTCGTGCTGGCCGCGGCCGGTTCGCCCGCCGACTACCCGCGCGGCTACGCCGTCTACGCCAGCAACAGCCCGACCGACTGGTCGGCCCCGCCAATCGTCACCGGCACGGGCACCGGCGCCACCACGACGATCGCCCTGAACGTCCCGGTGACCGCCCGCTACGTCCGGATCGCCCTCACGACGGCGTTCGCGTCCGCGTCCTGGTCGATCCACGAGCTCAACGCCTACGCCTAGCCCGCCCAGGCCCGAGTCCCACAGTCGGGCGCAAAACGAAGAAGCCCCTTCCACAAGTGTTGCTCGGGAAGGGGCTTCTGATAGCGGCAAACGGACTAGCGGAGAGGGGGAGATTCGAACTCCCGTAACCTTTCGGTTAACCGGTTTTCGAAAC
>Ga0196963_10001360_pt1 | contig 16780 bp, 7 predicted proteins | sample S1_5metaG_FD_148600 | JGI IMG/M metagenome (GOLD analysis project Ga0196963, IMG submission 148600) | Soil microbial communities from Anza Borrego desert, Southern California, United States - S1_5 | ecosystem: Environmental > Terrestrial > Soil > Desert | place: USA: California | collected... | reverse complement strand
GCAGGAACTCACGCTCGTCGATGCCGACCAGGCGGTTGTAGTCGCGGATCGACGGAAACGTGGCCTCGCCCACGCCGATGATGCCGATCTCCTCCGACTCCACCACCTCCACCGTGCTGCGCCCGCGCAGCCCGGTGGCGATTGCAGTGGCGGTCATCCAGCCGGCGCTGCCGCCGCCGACGACGACGATGTGGTCGAACTTGGGGGCCATGGGGCCCTCAGAACTCGTAGCGCGCCGTCAGCTCGTAGCTCCGCCCCGGGTTGAACCAGGCGCGATGCATCGGACCCGGGCTCTGCTGCTGCGTCTGGCGTGTCACGACCTCGTTGAGGTTTGTCACGTTCAGCGAGACCTTCAGCCGCTCGGTGAAGGCATAGCTCACGCCCGCATCCCACTGGCCGACGGACTCCTGCCACACCGGCAGGCCCCAACCCACGTCCCGTGCGCCGGCGCGTGCCGGATCGGCGCTGGTCGCGTTCGTGCCGCTCGTGCCGTTGGCATTGACCGCCTGCAGGAAGCGGCTGCGCCAGTTGTAGGCCAGCCGCGCCGACAGCGGCCCGCGGTCGTACATCAGCGCCAGGTTGACGGCATGGCGTGACAGCTCGGGCAACGGCAGGTTCGTGAACGGAACGCCATTGGTGTCGCAGCCGTAGATGAACAGGCTGGCATTGGTCGCGGCATTGCCGGCCGGGCAGTACTGCAGCGCGAAGTCGCGGTACAGCTGCTGCTTGCCGTCGACGTACGTGTAGTTCGCCGACACGCCGAAGCCCCTGGCCCACTCGGGCAGCGAGTCCTTCAGGAAGGGCAGCTTGTCGAAGTAGGTCAGGCCCGCGATTTCCACGCCCGACACCGTGCCGCGCGCAACGTTGTCCGGCCCGCTGATCGCGAAGGTCTGCGGGTTGCCGCCGGTGCTCAGGTAGGTCCGCGTATAGACGGTCTTCATGATGATGTCCTTGACATCCTTGTAGAAGACCGCGGCCGTCAGCGACTGGCCGGGTTGCGGGTTCCACTCGAGCGACACGTCGGCGTTGTTCGACGTGATCGGCTTGAGCTTGACGTTGCCCAGGTTCGACCCGGTGTAGCTCACCGAGTTGTTGTTGGCGTCGTACTTCTGCGTCAGCGTCACGTATTCGCGCAGGTCGCCGAATCCCGGGCGGTGCAAGGCCTGCGCCAGCGCCAGGCGACCTTGCAGCGTGTTGGTGAGGTTCACCTTCAGGTTCAGCGACGGCAGCACCTTCGTGTACGAATGGTCCTTGCTGATCGGGCGCACGACGGCGTCGAAGCGCGGCAGGTCCGGCGGCGTCTGGCCGCTGTATTCGGGCTTGAAGATCTCCCACCCATGCGCCACGGCCTTCGAACGCACGACGCGCACGCCGACGTTGCCCTCCAACGGCAGCTTCCAGTCGTCGAAACCGAAGCGCAGCGTGCCGTACACGGCCTGCGTGTCTTCGGCATGGCGGCCGATCTTCTCAGGCGAGTCGTCGTAGGCCAGCGGCACGAAGGTATGGCTTTCCTTCCACGAGGGCGAGCTGCAGTTGGCGGCATTGCCGTTGTAGAGCGCCGCGCCGTCCAGGCACTGCAGGAAGGCCACCGTCTCGGACAGCGCCTTGTAGCCGTTCGGATAGTCGCGGGCGACCGACATCGCCGGGAACACGACATCCGGCAGCGTGCCGATCATCCCGCCATAGAAGTTGCCGAAGGTCGACACCTCGACCGGCGCCAGGTTGCCGTAGCGGGGATCGGACAGGTAGCCCAGGGAGCCGCGGGACTGCCAGCCCTCGGCGTCACTGGCGCTGGGCAGCTGTCCCGGCGTGGAGGTCTGCTTGACCTCCCACTTGTAGGACATCGAGTTCCAGCCGTTGCCGCCGGCCTCCTGGCGCGTCGACTTGCGATGGGCCAGGCGCGTGCCGAAGCGCAGGTCGCGCAGCACCGGGTCGTCGAACTTGAAGCTGGCGTCGAGCTTCCAGGCGTACAGGTCGGCCTTGGCCTTGTCCTTCATCGCGAAGGACGAGTCCCAGTAGTAGTTTCCGGCGTTGGCCAGGTGCGCCTTCGCGGCCTCGTCGAACGTGATCCGCACCGGGCCCGTGCCGGTCGCGTCGACCGTGTAGCTGGGCACGTAGGTGTGCAGGTAGACGTTGGTGGAGAACGCGTCGTAGGTCGAGCGCACCCACTGCAGGTCGTTCTGCAACCCCCAGCGGTCGTTGATGCGCCACTTGAAGTTCCACGCCAGCTCACCGGTGCGCGACTCGCGTTCGCCCCACGCGCGGTTGGTCGCGAACTCCAGGCCGCCGGCGGCGAAGTTGTTGGCGCCCTTGCCGCCGCTGGGCATGCTCAAGGTGCCCGACTGGAACACGCCACGCTCGTCGAACACGCCGTTCGTGATCTTGTTCTTGTACGGGTCCTCGTTGGTGGAGAAGAACGCCGTCTCGGTGTCCTGCTGCTTCGAGCCCGACACGAAGTAGGTCAGTGCCGACTGCATGTCGTTCTTCTTCCACTGCAGCGCGCCATACAGGCCGACGCGCTCCGTGTCGCCGGTGTTGTTGCGCCACGAGGCCGACTCCGGTACCCAGACCGTGCGACCTTGCTGGCCGGCGACGTCGTTGTGCGGGAAGTACGCGCCAATCTGCAGCGTCTGGTTCAGGAAGGTCGTGCGGTTGTACGCCAGGTCGACCAGCACGCCCCAGCGGCCGGATTCGGCATCCCACTGCGTGGTGAAGAGGCCAGAGACGCCAGGCGACGACTTGCGGCCGAGCTCGGCGTAATTGCCCTTGACCGTGAGGAAGCCCTTGGTGCCCTTGAAATCGAAGGGCAGCCAGGTGCGCAGGTCGACCAGGCCGCTGACGCCGCCCTCAATCCGCTCGGCCGACGGGTTCTTGTACACGTCGACGCCCGCCATCAGTTCAGGCGGCACGTCACCCCAGCTCAACTCGCGCCCCGGCCACCCGGCCGAGAACATCTCGCGGCCGTTGAGGTTGGAAGCGCCCCAGGTGAGACCACGCACGCTGATGCCCGAGCCCTCGACCGAGAAGTGCTCCGGGTCGCCACGCGAGCGGTTGCGGTTCATGGTCACGCCGACCACGCGCTGCAGCACCTCGGTGATGGACTTGTCGGGAAGCTTGCCGGCCTCCTCGGCGACGACCGAGTCGATGATCTCCTCGGCCTGCTGCTTGAGTTTCTGGGCACTCTGCAAGGCCGCACGCTGGCCGGTGACCACGATCGTGGAGGGCTGCGTCGACGGCGCCGGCTCCGATTGCGCATGCGCTGCGCCCGCCCCGAGCATGGCGACGTGCGCCACGGCCAGCGAGATGGCGGTCCTCTTGGGTTGTCTCATGTGGAGTCTCTGCTTTCTCTTCTCGTCAGGACGTGCGGACAGCACGCCCCCCAATGACGGACAAGACCGGCATGCCGGTCATTCGGCGATCTACTGGATGGCGATGGCGCCTGTGATCGACACGTCCGATGCGTAGTAGCCGCCCGGACTGGAGACGCCCAGGTTGATGTCCATGAGCCGCACCCGGACACGCACGACGCTCGAGGACTTCAGCAGGGTCATGGCCGAGTCGCGCGCCGGCTTGATCTTGTCCAGCGCCGCCAGGTAGGCCTGCTGGGCGACCGTGTCGGTGGGGCCGTTGCCCCAGTAATTGGGCAGCTTGCGCACGTCGTCGTCGAGCGACGCAGCGGTCACGCCGGCCAGGCCGCACGCCTGGGTCACCGCGAACTGGTCGAGCACGACGCGGTAGCCGACCGGCCCCGGCGCGAAGGGCCACAGGATGGCGCTGAGCGTCGGGTTGCAGCCGTCGTTGCGCTTGCCCAGGTCGAGCTGCAGCACCAGCGGCTTGCCGGCCTTGTAGAGCTCCTCGTTGACGCCGACCGTCAGCGCGATGGACGTCTCGGTGGTCACCTGCAGGCCGCCCACGGTGTCGCCGTCCTGGTTGAAGCCTTCGACCCCGGGCACGAAGATGTCGATGTTGTTGAAGCTGGCGTTCCATTGCCCGGCCGAATACGACGACGTCGGCACGTGCAGCGCGGAGGTGAACGTGCGCTCGTCGGGCGAGACGGCCCTGAAGCAGTTGGGGTTCGGGCCGCACCATTCCCAGCCCGCGTTCAGCAGGCTCGACCAGGGGTTGGCGGTCACCGCGCCGTTCTGCTTGGTGCGGGCGGAACTGGTGCTGCCCTCGCCCGCCCCCAGGATGCCGTCGGCCACCAGCAACGGATCGACAGCGATGAACCGATCGACCTTCACGGCGGCATAGTTCGCGTCGCCTTCCTGGGTGGCCGTCACGGCACAGGACCCCTTGCCCAGCAGCGTGAGCTTGTTGCCGTTCAGCGTGCAGACGCCCGGCGTGCCCCCTGCGAACGTGGCCGCCAGGCCCGAGGTGCTGACGGCGCTCAGCGTGAGCTGGTTCGTCTGGCCGCTCAGCACGTAGTCCGGCGCGTCGATCTGCAGGGTCTGGGGCGCCTTCAGCACGTTGAACAGGTGGCTGACCTCGTCGGCCCGCGCCCACTTGACGCCATCGGTCGTCGTGCCGCCTTCCTGGCTGGCGACGATCCGGCACTCGCCGGCCGCTACGAGCGTCACCTTGTCGCCGGAGACCGTGCAGTAGGTGGGCGTCTCGGAGCGGAAAGACACGGTCAATCCGGACGACGAGGTGGCCTTCAGCGTGCGCGGCGCTCCGAGCAAGGTGCCGCCCCCTGGGTAGTTGAACTCGATGACCTGAAGCCGGCCTTCGCCGCTGCCGCCGCTGCTGCTGCCGCCACCGCATGCTGCGAGCAGGACGCCGCAGGCCAAGGACACCAGGGTGACGCGCCCCGGTCCGAGCTTTTGTCTCACGATCGTTCTCCTTTTATTGCGGCGCGGCAGTCGTCTCGATCTGCAGCTTCGCCATCCAAGCCAATACCTTGCACTCCGATCGGCATTCACCCGACCCAGGCAACATCCGGCCGCCGGCCGGATGATCTTTCGCTAAATCAGTCACGGAAAAAAAGCGGGCCGATGCCGCCCCGGCATGCCCGGGCGAGCCGCCCGGGCAGCGGGCCGGCACGGCCCTTTGAACCGCCCCCGGCCAGGGACGCGTGAGCGGCCGCCGCCGCGGTGGTTCGAGAGAGATGGGCCAGCAACACGGAACCTCCTTCGTCACCTCAGCCTGCAATGGCGATCATCATAGTTCGATCGTCGAAATAATGAATTCGGGGCAAACACCTACATGTTTTCGAGCACGCCGCGCGAGCCAGGGAAACGAGTGTCGGCCGCGGCCGCGGCTGCCGCCGCGCAGCCGCTGCAAGCCGGGCGCTGCGGCGCTCAGGGTTTACGCCATCCATTTGTTAGTCGTGCGAACTAATAATGTGCAGCTGCACCACCGCATCACCCGGCCTGCCGTCGCCCCGGCACCGCGCCACCATCCGAGGAGCACCTGTCTTGACGCCGCCGGAATCCGCCGCCCCTGCCACCGACACCGCCCCGCTGCTGCCGCGGCGCCGGGTGCTGCTGGGCGCTGCCGCATGCGCGGCGTCCGGCGCCGGCCTGGCCGGAGCCGCCACGGCGCCAGCGCCGGCGAGCGCACCGGCGGCCGCGCTGCCGGCGACCACGGCGGCGCCGGCCTACCAGTGGCGCAGCGTGCCCTTCGGCGCCGGCGGCTTCATCACTGGCTTTCTCTTCCATCCGCGCGAGCGGGGCCTGCTTTACGTGCGCACTGACATCGGCGGCGCCTATCGCTTCAATGACGCGGCCCAGTCCTGGGTGCCGCTGCTGGACCACCTGCCGAAGGCGGATGCCGACCTGATGGGCGTGCTGAGCCTGGCCGTCGACGTGAACGACCCCGACCGGCTCTACGCCGCCTGCGGCCTCTACCTGCACGAGCGTGCGCGCCGCGGCGCACTGTTGAGCTCGCCGGACCGCGGCGCCAGCTGGCAGGTGCACGAGTTGGGCATCCACCTGGGCGGCAACGCGCCCGGCCGCGGCTCCGGCGAGCGGCTGCAGGTGGACCCGCACGACGGCCGCGTACTGTGGCTGGGCAGCTCGCGCGACGGCTTGCTGAAAAGCGGCGACCGTGGCCGCAGCTTCCGCCCCGCGGGGCTGGCAGCGCGCCACGTCTCCTTCGTGCTGCTGGATGCGGCCAGCGGCACGCCGGGCGCTGCCTGCAGCGTGGTGTATGCGGGCAGCCACGACCAGCCGGGGCTGTACGTCTCGCACGACTTCGGCGGGCGCTTCGAGCGCGTGGCCGCCACGCCGCGGCAGGCGCCGCAGCAGGCCGCCTTCGGGCCGGACGGCACGCTGTACGTCAGCTTCGCGCTCGGCGAGGCGCCGGTGGCCTGCAACCCGAGCCACGCGCGCATCGGCGGTGTGTGGAAGCGCGAGCCCGGCGGCCGCTGGCGAGACATCACCCCCGAGCGCCCGGGAGCGGGCCGGCACGGCTTCGGCTACGCGGGGCTGGACGTCGGGCCGCAGGGCCGGCTCGTGGTCTCCACCATCGAACGCCACGCCGACGGCGACGAGATCTTCGCCTCCGACGATGGCGGCGCACACTGGACGGCGCTCGGGCCGCATTCGCGCCACGACGCCGGCGGCCACCCCTGGCTGCAGGACTACATGCGCACCGAGCGCAACCTGGGCCACTGGACTTCCGCCGTGCGCATCGACCCCTTCGACCGCGAACGCGCCTTCTACGGCACCGGCTATGGCGTGTGGCAGACGCGCAGCCTGGGCGCGGCCGCGCAAGGCGGCACGGTGCCGTGGGTCTTCACCGTGGCGAACCTCGAAGAAACCGCCACGCTGGAGATCCGCAGCCCGTCCGCCGGCGCACGCCTGCTCGCCGCGGTGGGCGACGTGGCCGGCGGCGCCTGGAGCGACCCGGCGCGGCCGCTCGGCAGCGGCTACTTCACGCCGACGAAGGAGACGAACCGCTCGATCGACTTCGCCGAGCTGGCGCCGGCCATCATCGCCCGCACCGGCGACCGCGCGGCGCGGGGGCACTGGTCCGACGACGGCGGCCTGGGCTGGCAGCCCTTCCCGACGCCGCCGATCGCAGGCCGCGGGCACACCGGCCGCATCGCTGTCTCCGCACGGGGCACGGCCTTCCTCTTCGCGCAGCGCGGGGCCGCGGTGTGCACGCACGACCGCGGCATGAGCTGGACGCCCTGCTCCGGCTGGCCCGAAGACGGCGAGGACCCGCTGCCGCCGGTGGCCGACCGCGCCGCCGACGGCGTCTTCTACGTGCACGACCGGGCGGGCGGGCAGGTGCTCGCCAGCATGGACGGCGGCCGGCGTTTCGAGCCGTTGTTGGCCGATCTGCCGCGGCTGCGGCGCGACGAGGCGTCGCAACTGCTCAGCGCACCCGGCGCCGAGGGCGGGCTGTGGCTGGCACTGCCCGACCGCCTGCTGCACCGGCCGGGCCCCGGGCAAACCCTGCGCAGGATCCCCGGCGTCGACGAAGCGTGGATGGTGGCCCTGGGGCGCGGCACGCCGGGCTCGGCGCAACCCCACAGCCTGTACCTGTGGGGCCGGGTGCAGGTGGACGGCCGCTCCACCGAGGGGTTGTTCCGGTCGGACGACGGCGGCGCGCGCTTCATCCGCATCAACGACGAGCGCCACCGCTACGGCCGGCTGTTGTCGATGGCCGGCGACGCGCGCGAGCACGGCGTGCTCTACATCGCCCCGCACGGGCGCGGCGTGGTGGCCGGCCGCCCTGCCGCCCGGCGCTGAAAGCCGCTTCCCGGCCCTCACGACGTTCACCACGCTCCGCCGCGCCGGTGTACGATTCCGCAACATTGATTTACTGCTAAATCCACGTGAAATTCACCGACGGACAATGGCTGCTGCAGCCCGGGCTGGCAGCGCACTACGCGGCCGAGGCCTACGACATCCAGGCCTTCGACGACCGGCTCGTCGTGCTGGCGACCACCCGCCCGATCAAGCACCGCGGCGACACGCTCGCCGGCCCCGTGCTCACGCTCACCCTCAGTTCGCCTGCCGAAGGCGTGGTGCGCGTGAGCGTGCAGCACTACGCCGATTCGGAGCCGCCGCGCCTGCACGTGCCCATGCCGGGCGCCGGGCGGCCCGCGCTGCGCATCGAGCAGGACGAAGAGAGCGCCACGCTCACCAGCGGCGTCATCAGCGTGCAGGTGAACAAGGGCGAGGGCTGGCGCCTCACCTTCCGCGAAGGCGACCGTGTGCTCACCAAGAGCGACTGGCGCAGCCTGGGCTACCTGCAGTGGGGCGCCAAGGGCAACTTCATGCACGAGCAGCTCACGCTGCAGGTGGGCGAAAGCATCTACGGCCTGGGCGAGCGCTTCACGCCCTGGGTGAAGAACGGCCAGGTAGTGGAGAACACCAACAAGGACGGCGGCACCGCCTGCGAGCAGGCCTACAAGTCCGTGCCCTTCTACCTCAGCAGCCGCGGCTACGGCGTGCTGGTGAACGAAGCCGGCCCGGTCTCGTTCGAGGTGGCGTCCGAGAAGACCACCCGCGTGCAGTTCAGCCGCGAGGGCGAGAGCCTGGACTACTGCGTCATCGCCGGCCCCGCGCCGAAGGACGTGCTGCAGCGCCTCACCGCCCTCACCGGCCGCGCCCCGCTGCCGCCGGCCTGGACCTTCGGCCTGTGGCTCACCACCTCGTTCACCACGCAGTACGACGAGGCCACCGCCACGCACTTCATTGACGAGATGGCGCGCCGCGAGCTGCCCTTGTCGGTGTTCCATTTCGACTGCTTCTGGATGCGCGAATTCCAGTGGTGCGACTTCCAGTGGGACCCGCGAGGCTTCCCCGACCCGCAAGGCATGCTGGCGCGGCTGCATGCCAAGGGGCTGAAGGTCAGCGTCTGGATCAACCCGTACATCGCGCAGAAGTCGCCGCTGTTCGCCGAAGGCGTGCGCGAGGGTTATTTCCTGAAGAGACCCAACGGCCTCACCTGGCAGACCGACCTGTGGCAGCCCGGGATGGCCATCGTCGACTTCACCAATCCGGCGGCCGTCACCTGGTACCAGGGCCACCTGCGCGGGCTGCTGGCGATGGGGGTGGACTGCTTCAAGACCGACTTCGGCGAACGCATCCCGAGCGAAGGGGTCGTCTACCACGACGGCTCGGATCCAGTGGAGATGCACAACCTCTACGCGCTGAAGTACAACGAGGCGGTGTTCGAGCTGCTGCGCGAAGTACGCGGCCCCGAAGAGGCCGTGGTCTTCGCCCGCTCCACCTACGCCAGCGGCCAGCGCTACCCGGTGCACTGGGGCGGCGACTGCTGGAGCAACTTCGAATCGATGGCCGAAAGCCTGCGCGGCGGCCTGTCGCTCACCAGTTGCGGCTTCGCCTTCTGGAGCCACGACATCGGCGGCTTCGAAGGCAAGCCGCCGGCCGCGGTCTACAAGCGCTGGATCCAGTTCGGCCTGCTGTCCTCGCACAGCCGGCTGCATGGCAGCAGCTTCTACCGCGTGCCCTGGCTGGTGGACGAGGAGAGCTGCGACGTGCTGAGGCTCTTCACCCGGCTCAAGCACCAGCTGATGCCCTACCTTTACGCCAAGGCGATCGAGGCCACCGAGACCGGCGTGCCGGTGATGCGCGCCATGGTGGTGGAGCATCCGCAGGACCCCGCCTGCGCGCCGCTGGACCGGCAGTACCAGCTGGGCGAGTCGCTGCTCGTGGCGCCGGTGTTCACCGACGGCGGTGAGGTGGACTTCTACCTCCCGGGCGAAGGCAGCTGGACCCACCTGCAAAACGGCGACAAGCGCGCCGCCGGCCGCTGGCACCGCGAGACGCACGGTTTCATGAGCCTGCCGCTGTACGTGGCGCCCAACACCGTGCTGCCCTGGGGTGCCGACGACCAGCGGCCCGACTACGACTACGGCCGCGGCGTGGTGCTGCGGGTGTTCGAGCTGGCCGACGGCGGCAGCGCCGCCTTCACCGTGCCCACGGTCGCCGGCGGCATCGCCGCGCGTGGCCGGGTGCGGCGCGAAGGCAAGCAGTACACCGCCCTCGTTCACGAAGGCCGGTTGCACGACTGGTGCATCGAGGTCGACGGCCGCCTGGGGCCGGTGCAGGCCACCGGCGACACCGCCACGTTGGAACTTTGAGCATGCGTCCCTTCACGGACAAGCGCGGCAGGGCCGCGCTATCGCGCGATACACGCGGCACGGCCGCGCCATCGCCCGATACACGCGGCGCGGCCATGCCATTGCCCGAAATCCGCGGCACGGCCGCACCATGGCCCGATGCGCATGGCGAGGACATGCCCCGGCGCGCGCTGGGCGTGTTGTCCACCTTGGCCTCGCTGCTGGGCATCGCCGCGCTGCTGCTGATGCTGCTGGGCGCGGCCCTTCCGGCGCTGGCGGCCGACCGTGAGCGGCTGTCGCTCGACGCCGGCTGGCTGTTCCACCGCGGCGACGTGCCGGCGCCACCCGTCAAGGGCCACGGCGCCAGCTACCACCAGGCCAAGGCCGGCGGGGCCGTCGGTGCGGCGGCGCCGGACTTCGACGACTCCGCCTGGCGCCGCCTCGACCTGCCGCACGACTGGGCGATCGAGGGCGCCTTCGACCGCAACGAGAACGTCTCGCAGGGCTACCGCGCGCGCGGCATCGGCTGGTACCGGCGCTACTTCCAGCTGCCGGACACGGACCGCGGCCGCCACATCGAGCTGCAGTTCGACGGCATCGCCACGCACAGCACGGTGTGGGTCAACGGCATCGCGGTGAACCGCAATTTCTCCGGCTACAACGGCCGCGCGATCGACGTCACGCCTTTTGTGCGTTATGGCGAGGACGTCAACAGCATCGCCGTGCGCGTCGACGCCGAGGCGCAGGAAGGCTGGTGGTACGAAGGCGCCGGCATCTACCGCCACAGCTGGCTGGTCAAGCGCGGGCCGCTGCACATCGCCACCGACGGCGTGCACGCCAACCCGGTGCTGAAGAACGGGCGCTGGACCGTGCCGGTGGCGGTGGACGTGCGCAGCGCCGACCGGACCGCGCGCGACGCCGTGCTGGAGGTGCGCCTGCTGGACCCGGCCGGCGCCACGGTGGCGCGCGGCAGCAGCCGCGTGCGCGTGGCGGCGCTGGACTCGGCCACGGCGCGGCTGGAACTGGCGGTGGCGCAGCCGAAGCTGTGGTCGCTGCAGCAGCCGCAGCTTTATCGCGTGGAGGCCGTGCTGCGCCAGGCCGTGGCCGGACCCGCGCGCGCGCTGGACCGTGCCGAGCTGCACACCGGCTTCCGCAGCATCCGCTTCGACGCCGAGCGCGGCTTCTTCCTCAACGGCGAGCCGGTGAAGCTGCAGGGCGTGTGCATCCACCAGGACCATGCCGGCGTCGGCGTGGCCGTGCCGGCGGCGATCTGGGAATTCCGCCTGCGCCGGCTGAAGGAGATGGGCGTCAACGCCATCCGCTTCGCGCACAACGCGGTGGCGCCCGAGGTGATGGACCTCACCGACCGCCTGGGCCTGCTGGTGATGGACGAGAACCGCAACTTCAGCGCCAGCCCCGAGGTGATGGCGCAGCTGGAGTGGCTGGTGCGGCGCGACCGCAACCGCCCGAGCGTGATCCTGTGGTCCATCTTCAACGAAGAACCGCTGCAGGGCACCGAGCAGGGCCTGGAGATCGCCCGCCGCATGGTGGCGGCGGTGAAGCGGCTGGACCCCACCCGACCGGTGACCGGCGCCATGCACGACGGCATCTTCGCAGAGCGCAATGCCGCGCAAGCGCTGGACGTGGCAGGCATCAATTACCAGGTCTGGGCCTACGACCGCTACCACCGCGAGCACCCCGGCCGCCCGATGACCAGCACCGAGGACACCGCGGCCTACATGACGCGCGGCGCCTGGGCCAGCGACAAGAAGGCCCAGGTCTTCGGCAGCCATGACGACGAGCCCTCTTCGTGGGGCCAGACCCACCGCGAGGCTTGGGCCTTGATCGCCCAGCGGCCTTTCGTGGCCGGCGGCTTCATCTGGAGCGGCTTCGACTACCACGGCGAGCCCACGCCCTACGAATGGCCCAGCGCCAGCACCTTCTTCGGCGCCATCGACCTGGCCGGTTTCCCGAAGGCGGCGTTCTACATCCGCCAGGCGCATTGGGTGAAAGCGTCCTCCCGCACCATCGTCAAGCTGCTGCCGCACTGGAACTGGGCCGGCCGCGAGGGCCAGCCGGTGAAGGTGATGGTGGCCAGCAACGCGCCGCGCGTGCGGCTGCTGCTCAATGGCCAGGCGGTCGGCGAACAGGACGTGGACCCGATCCACATGGCCACCTTCCAGGTGCCCTACACGCCCGGCAAGCTGGAGGCCGTGGCACTGGGCAAGGCCGGCGACGCAGGCCGCGAACTCGGCCGCGACGTGGTGGAAACCAGCGGCGAGCCGGTGCGCCTGGTGCTGGCGCCCGACCGCGCCATGGGCGCGGCAGGTGGCCGCGCCACGCTCGCCGGCGACGGCCGCGACGCGATCGCGGTGACCGTGAGTGCCGCCGACGCGCAAGGCCGGCCGGTGCCCACGGCCAACCTGCGCGCGCGCTTCGACGTGAGCGGCGCCGGCCAGCTGATCGGCGTCGGCAACGGCGACCCCAACTCGCACGAATCGTCGAAGGCGCCGGAACGTTCCCTCTTCAACGGCCTGGCGCAGGTCATCCTGCAAAGCCGCAGCGGCGGCCAGGGGACGCTCACCTTGCGTGCCAGCGCTCCCGGCCTGCAGCCGGCCGAGCTGGCGCTGCCGGTGCAGGCGGTGGCGCCCGTCCCGGCCCTGCCGGAGGCCGAAGCGGTCAGCAAGGTCAGCGGCTGGCGCATCTCGCCCGCGCAGCCGGACCGGCCCGACCCCAACCAGGTGCTGGCCGGCAACGACATGAACAGCTGGGGCTGGGGCGACCCACCGATCCGGCAGGTGCCGGAAGCGGCGGCCTGGCGCGCCTACCGCGCCGGCTTGCGCCTGCGCGCCGACCGCAACGACGGCCGCGGCCGCATCGTGTTCCGCGAGATCGTCGGCCAGGCCGAGGTCTGGGCCGACGGCGTCAAGCTGGGCGAGAAGACCACGGCCGAGGCCGGACCGCTGTCGGTGCCGCTCGCGGCCGGGGCGCCCTGGCGCACGCTGACGGTGCTGGTGCGCTCGCAGCCGGGGCAGGCGTCGGGCCTGACCGGGCGGGTGTGGGTGGAGGCCGGGCCGCGATGAACCGCCGGAGCACCCTGCGTGCCGCCGCGCTGGCGGCCCTGCTGCTGATGGCCGCGGCCGTGCACGCTGCACGCAGCAGCACCTTGCTGGACGGCCCCTGGCGCTTCGACCGGGCGGACCCGGCCGGCGCCGCCGAGCCCGCCTTCGACGACGCCGCGTGGCAACGCGTCACGCTGCCGCACACCTGGAACGCGCCCGACGGCGAGGTCGGCGGCGCCTACTACCGCGGTGCCGGGTGGTACCGCCGGGTCATCGACCGGCCTGCCGGCGCCACGCCGGGCCGGCGCCAGTTCCTCGAGTTCGACGGTGCCACGCTGGCCTCCGACGTCTGGGTCAACGGCCGCCTCGCCGGCCGCCATGAAGGCGGCTACGCGCGCTTTCGCCTCGACATCACCGCGCTGCTGCAGCCCGGCCGCAACGTGGTCGCGGTGCGGGTCGACAGCGGCCAGCTGCCGCACGTCGCCCCGCTGAACGGCGACTTCACCGTCTTCGGCGGCCTGGTGCGGCCGGTGCGCCTGATCGAGACCGATGCCACGCACATCGAGCTGCTGGACCATGGCAGCCCCGGCGTGAAGGTGGACACCGAAGCACTGGTGGCCGCCGCCGCGCGGCTGAAGGTGCACGTGGACCTGCGCAACCACGGCGCCGCCACCGAGCGCGAGCTGCTGCTCACCTTGCGTGATGGCGAAGGCGGGGTCGTGCTGCGCCAGCGCCAGCCGGTGCGGCTCGCTGCCACGTCGGCACACAGCGCCAGCATGCTGCTGCACGTGCCCAAGCCGCGCCTGTGGCAGGGCGTGCACGACCCGCACCTGTACCGCCTGCAGGTCGAGCTGCTGGACGGCCGGCGCGTGGCCGATCACGTGCAGTTGCCGATCGGCCTGCGCCGCTTCGACGTCGATCCGCAGCGCGGCTTCCTGCTCAACGGCCGGCCCTATCCGCTGCGTGGCGTCAACTACTTCCACGCCGGCCGGCCGGGCCGCGGCGTGGCCGTGGGCGATGCGGAGGTCGACGAGGACCTGCGGATCCTGAAGGACATGGGCCTCACCGGGCTGCGCCTCGTGCACTACCAGCACCCGCCGCGTGCGTATGAACGCGCCGACGAGCTGGGCCTGGTGCTGTGGACCGAAATCCCGCTCAACGCGGCGATGGAACAGACCCCGGCGTTCCGCGACAACCTGCGCCAGCAGCTGCGCGAGCTGGTGCGCCAGAACCGCCACCATGCCTCGGTGGCGGTCTGGGGCGTCGGCAACGAGGTCTACCGTTCCGACGAGCCCATCACCCAGCTGCTGGGCGAGATGCATGCGCTGGCGAAGCAGGAAGACCCGTCGCGGCTGACCAGCTATGCCCACTGCTGCGCACCGGACGACCACCCGATGGCGCTGCAGACCGACCTGGCCTCGTACAACCGCTACTGGGGCTGGTACGACGGCCAGTTCGCCGACATCGGTCCCTGGGCCGACCGCCTGCACGCGAAGCTGCCGGCCAAGCCCATCGGCCTGGGCGAATACGGCGCCGGCGCCAGCGTGCTGCACCAGCAGGACCCGCCGCAGCGCCCCGAGCCCGGCGGCCGCTGGCACCCAGAGCAGTACCAGGCGCTGTTCCACGAGACCTATGCGGCCGAGATCTCCCGGCGGCCCTTTCTCTGGGGCAGCTTCGTCTGGCTGGGCTTCGACCATGCGTCGGCCGGTCGCAACGAAGGCGATGCGCCCGGCATCAACGACAAGGGCCTGGTCACCTACGACCGGCGCTACCGCAAGGACGCGTACTTCCTCTACCAGGCGCACTGGTCCAGGCAGCCGATGGTGCACATCGCCAGCCGCCGCTTCAGCCCGCGCCCGGCCGGCCCCGTGACCGTCAAGGCCTACAGCAACGCCCGCCGGCTGACGCTCGAAGTGAACGGCCGCGCGCTGGGCGGCGCCGAGGTCATCGACCGCATCGCGACCTGGTCCGGCGTGGTGCTCGCACCCGGACGGCAGCAGATCGTCGTGCGTGGCGACCACGGCGCCAGCGACAGCGTCGAATGGCAGGTGGCGCCTTGAGGTCCGTGCTCGTTGCCCTGGGGATGCTCGGCCTGCCGCCGCTGCTGGCGCTGGCCGGATGCGCAACGCCCGCGGCGCCGGCGACACCCCCCTGCGACGCCACCGCGCTCGGCACCCACCGCACGCTGGTGATGCCGCGCGAGGGCGCCGCCTATGGCCGCGTCCAGCATGGTCCGCTGCCGCTGGGCCCGCGCGAGGTGGTGCTCACCTTCGACGACGGCCCGCGGCCCGAGACCACGCCGCAGGTGCTGCAGGCACTGAAGGCCGAGTGCGTGCGCGCCACCTTCTTCATGATCGGCGAACCGCTGCTGCGCCACCCCGATCTCGCCCGCCAGGTGCAGGCCGAGGGCCACACCGTGGCGATGCACAGCCTCCGCCACCTGAGCCTGCCCAGCCTGTCGCCGCAGGAGCAGCGCGCCGACCTGCACGCGATGCAGCAGGCCCACCGCAGCGTCCTCGGCAACGACCCGCCGGCCTGGCGCTACCCCTACCTGCACGAGTCCACCGCCCTTCGCGACACCCTGCGCGACGAGCGCATCACGACCATGTCCACGGACGTCGGCATCGAGGACTGGCAGCCCGGGCAGGCGCCGGAGGTCCTGGCCGACCGGCTGGTCACCCGCCTGCGCGAGCGGGGCGGCGGCATCGTGCTGCTGCACGACGCGATGGACCAGACCGCCGCCGCGATGCCCTTGCTGCTGCGCCGCCTGAAGGACGACGGCTGGCGCGTCGTGCACCTGCAATGGGCCGAACGCTGAGCACGGCCCCCAGCTTCCCAACCCCGATGCCGATTCGATTCCAACGCCCTCCCCTGCACGCTGCCGCCGCCGTGGCCGCGGCCGCCCTGGCCCTCACGCTGCAAGCCTGCGGCACGTCGACCGCGCCCGGCGCGGCAGCGTCACCGGCCGCCGCGCCGGCCGCCACACCGGACGCGACCATCACGGGCGGCAGCGCCTCGACCACGATCCAGGTCAACCAGGTCGGTTTCCTGCCTGGGGCGGCCAAGTGGGCCGTGGTGCCCGCCGAGGGCGCCGATCGATTCGAGGTCATCGAGGCCTCCACCGGGCGCGAGGTCTTCAGCGGCCGGCTGTCCCCGCCCGCGCGCTGGGAACCGGCGCAGGAGTCGCTGCGCCTGGCGGACTTCTCCGCTTTGCGCCAGCCCGGCGAATACCGCCTGCACGTCGAGGGCCTGCCCGAATCGGCGCGCTTCGTGATCGACGCGCGGGCCTACGAATCGGTGAACGCCGCGGCACTGCGGGCCTTCTTCTTCAACCGCGCGAGCATCGAGCTCAAGCCCGAACATGCCGGCCCCTGGGCCCGCCCGGCAGGACATCCCGATACCCGCGTGCTCGTGCATGCCTCCGCCGCGGGCCCGGGCCGGCCCGAGGGCACGGTGATCAGCGCGCCCAAGGGTTGGTACGACGCCGGCGACTACAACAAGTACATCGTCAACTCGGGCATCACGATGTACACGCTGCTCGCCGCGTGGGAGCACTTCCCCGCTCACTTCGAGCGTCAGAACCTGAACCTCCCTGAGAGCGGCAATGCGTTGCCCGACGTGCTGGACGAGGTGCCGTGGAACCTGGAGTGGATGCTGGCGATGCAGGACCCGGCCGACG
>Ga0196963_10001359_pt1 | contig 16806 bp, 15 predicted proteins | sample S1_5metaG_FD_148600 | JGI IMG/M metagenome (GOLD analysis project Ga0196963, IMG submission 148600) | Soil microbial communities from Anza Borrego desert, Southern California, United States - S1_5 | ecosystem: Environmental > Terrestrial > Soil > Desert | place: USA: California | collected... | reverse complement strand
CTGTTCGACGGCGACCTCCGCGAGCACGCGATCGACCGGATCTACGACACGCTGATCAGCGAGGACGACCTCCGCATCTGCGACGAGGTGACCGGGAAGATCTTCGCCGGGCTCGAGCCGCGGGCGTACAGCTCCCGCGAGTTGCTGAAGGAGTTCGGGGCATACCTGGACAACAACGGCGGCCCGAAGTGCGCCGACTCGATCGTGTACGAGTGCTACAAGCGGGATGTCCCGATCTTCTGCCCGGCGTTCAGCGACTGCTCGGCCGGGTTCGGCCTGGTCGCGATCCAGGCGGCCAACACCGGCGGCGGCCCGATGCTGTCGTGGGACGGCGGGAAGGACTTCTACGAGCTGACGCAGCTCAAGATCCGCAACAAGGAGACGGGCCTGCTGATGATCGGCGGCGGTGTGCCGAAGAACTTCACGCAGGACATCGTGGTGGCGGCCGAGGTGCTCGGGCACGATGCGCCGATGCACAAGTACGCGATCCAGGTGACCGTCGCCGACGTGCGGGACGGGGCGCTGAGCTCGTCGACGCTGAAGGAGGCGTCGAGCTGGGGCAAGGTGGACACGGTGTACGAGCAGATGGTGTTCAGCGAGGCGACGCTGGCGGTGCCGCTGATCGCCGGGTACGCGTACCACAAGAAGGGCTGGCAGGGCCGGCCGGAGCGGCGGTGGAGCCGGACGCTGGAGCCGGCGTCGGTGTAACGCCGCCCACGGCGACTCCTGTGGAGTCGGATTCGCACCGCCGGTGCGACGCTTGCGACGATCAACCCCGACGTGCCGCACTCGTGAGAGTGCGGCACGCTTCGTTTTGCTCGCGCTGCCCGCATTAGGGGAATTGTCCCCCGGTGCGGCGCCCGTGAAGATCGCGAGTGCACGGCGCGAGATCGACTCCACGAGCGTCGGCGTGGAGTTCGCGTGCGCCGACTCCCCGATTCCGAGGTCGTCCCATGCTGGGCCAATACGTCCAACGGCAGATTGCGCGATCGAATCGCAACGTGCTCGTCGTCAACGGGCTGTTCGTGGCCGCGGGCGCGGTCGCGCTCGTGCTGTTCATCCCGTGGGCCACGACGGTCGTCCGTGGGCCGCAGCGCGTGACGCCGGAGCAGATCGCGGCGTACCGGTCGGCCGACGACGTGAAGGACTGGTACGTGACCGTCCCGCTGGACCCGACGAAGCTGTCGAGATCGGTCTACCAGATCTCGAGTCGCAAGGGCGGCAAGCGGCACTACCACTACTACCAGACGTCGAAGGGGACCCTGATCATCGGCACGGGGGGCGACGTCGACCCGCCGCCCGAGCTCAGGGGCGTGATCAAGTCGCCGCCGGGCGAGGTGACGGACAAAGTGGTTCCGGGCAAGCCACTGATCGGGCGGGTGTTGCCGGTCGTGTTGGTGAAAGACACGCCGATGATCGGGTTCTGGGTGTTCGCGTGCGTATGGGCGCCGATCACGGCAATCGCGGCGTGGAACCTGGTCAAGGGGGCGCGGCGGATCTCGGACCCGTCATCGCACCCGGTCGCGCGCTCGCTGGGGGCGCTGGGCGACCCGGCGGCGCTCGGGGCGGCGCTGGACCGCGAGATGCCGGGCGCGCAGGTCATCGGCCGCAAGGTCCGCGTCACCCCGTCGTTCCTCGTCCGCGAGCGCGCCTTCGGGCTCGACCTGATCCCGCTCGCCGACGTCGTCTGGGCGTACAAGAAGGAGACGAAGACCAAGTCGTACGGGGTGACGACCAACACGTCGTACGCGACGGTCGTCAACGACCGCCGCGGGCAGTCCATCGAGTGCCCGCTGACGGCCGCGCAGGTGGATCAGTTGTTGGCGACGATCTACGTTGCGGCGCCGCACGCGATCGTCGGCTACGACGCCCAATTGGAGCAGACCTGGAAATCGCGGCGGGCGGAGTTCCTCGGGGCGGTCGACGCGCGGCGGGCCGCCGTCGCTGCGGAGCCGCCGGCGTTACAGGGCGCGTGAGGCGGGCGGGTTGGGCCGCACCTCATGGGGCACACGATCCGCCCGGCGCACGACCGCACTCGGGGCAGCGATCGGGGGTGGCGCGGAGGTCGTAGCCGCACGCGGGGCACAAGCTGGCGTCGACCCGGCGGCGGCGGCGGGCCCAACGAATGGCTCGCACCCCGGGCAGGGCCAGGAAGAGCGCGGCCGCCGCCCAGCAAGGGACGGTGAGCCGCTGGAGATCGGCAAGGTTCCCCCAGTAAGCGGCCCCCGACCGGTGGCTGTGGAAAACCTGAAACCCCGCCGCGCTCCACTCGAGCTCGTATTCGCCGCCCAACCTCGGGGTCGTCGGGCCGATCCACGGGTACGAGTATCGGTCGGGATGGCGGTCGTAATCGTAAACCTTGTGGCTCCAGCCCTCGCCCCAATTCTCGGCCGGGGTGACGTCGGTCTCGGACCCCGGGTCACCGAAGTGCGACCGGAACAGGACGATTCCGCCCCGCCGGAATTCGATCCCTTTGAAGTACGCGACGCCGGGCAGCTTCGGAGGCGGCGTCGCGTGGCTGAACCGCTCCGCGACGAAGTAACTGCGCACGCACATCGTGACCGTCGCGACGGCCAAGAGCAGGGAGAGGACGGTCAGACCGTCCAAAAGGTAACGGGAGACGCGGCGCAGGGCCGGCATGGTCCCCACTTAGGCCGTGACGAGTTGCGCGGCGCGGAGTTGGGCGAGGGCGTAGACGGCGGCCTCGCGCTCGCAGGCGCCGATGACGGTGCCGTGGCGGTCGTCCGCGGCGCTGGCGGGGTCGAGGGGCTCGCCGGCCGGGGCCCAGGTGGCGCGGTAGCAGTTGAAGACGAGGTTGTGCTTGATGGCGAGTTCGAGCCCGGCCTGTGCGAACTCGTGCTGAACGGCGAGCACGGAGGGGAACCGCCGGCCGTCGCCGAGCGCCTCGAGTCCCGTCTCATCAGAGGGGAACCATCCGACGTCGTACAGGCGGTCGACCGCGTACGTGAGGTTCATTGGCGTTCCTCTTTCCGTGTCCTGGGGCGGGTTCTCGTGGCGCGAATGCACCACGTCTCCCGTTACCGGGGCGCCAATTCTAATGAACCTCGCCGTGCCCCGCCAGCGCTGGATCGACGTCTGGGCGTCGGTGGCGCTCGCTGGCGATCGACAGCAGCCGGCGGGTGTCCAGCGGCTTGGGCAGGAACGGGACGGGCTCGTGCGACCGGCGGACCCGCTCCTGGCTATCGGCGCTCATCAGCGTGCAATGTAATTCGGGACGATTCAACCGAAGCCAGCGCAGGAGCTCCAGGCCGTTCATGCCGGGCAGGTCGACGTCGATGAGCACGAGGTCCGGGCGGTCGGGGTTCCTAAGGGACTCGATCGCCTCTTCGGCGCTCGAAACGGTGCGCGTGGGGTAGCCGTTCGCCGCGAGGAGCACTTCGAGTGCCCGGCGGGCGAGCGGATCGTCTTCGACTATGAGGATCATGACACAACCCTTCCATAAACACTTGGCCCGAGTGCACATACGAGTTGGCAAGTCGGATGCCGGGCCGGGCGTCTTATCGTCCTCTCATCCGCAGGCCGCGGCGTCCATCGCATCGGCCGAACGAAGTTAACTGATGGACTGAGCACGCCTTGCCGGTGTCCCGGAGGTCAGGCAACTTTTTCTTCGAATTTCCTGAGGGGGAGTCGTGGTGAGACAAGTCCCCACATGGCCGCGCGCCCAGATGTCGCGACCGGGCGGACGAGTCGGCGAGGAGACGCCTCTGCTTTCCGGCGGAAATGCACGGGGCGCTACGTTGTGGTCGCATTCCGAGGGCTTCGCCGCTGGCACTGGTCGGCGGTTTCCGGGAGGATGATTGACCCTTTTGGTGTTAGGGGACGATTCGCGACTTCAGGTCCGACCTCCCACGGAACGGATTCTCGGAACCCACCGACATGACAGACGACGACCGCGTGACGCGACAGGCCGATCAGTTGAAGAACTACCGCCCGACGCGCGGGCACCACCGGGCGCGCGCCCACGAAGACGCGCACGGCGTGGCCGAGACCGATGACAGCGGGCTGGCCCGCGACAACCCGCTCGTGTTCCGGGGTGACGCGAAGCTGGTCACGACGCAGGCGGGGCTGGACGAGCTCGTCGGGCGGCTGCGCGCGTCCGGGTCGTTTGCGTTCGACAGCGAGTTCATTGGCGAGCTGACGTACCTGCCCAAGCTGTGCCTGATCCAGACGTCGACGGCGAAGGAAATCACGCTGATCGACCCGATCGGCACACAGTTGGACCTGACGCCGTTCTGGGAGTTGGTGGCGGACGAGTCGGTGGAGAAGATTGCGCACGCCGGGCAGCAGGACTTGGAGCCGGTGATGCGGCACCTGGGCCGGCCGGGCCGAAACGTGTTCGATACGCAGATCTGCGCGGGGTTCGTGGGGATGTCGTACCCGGCGTCGCTGTCGAAGCTGGTGCGGGAGATGACGGGCGTTCGGCTGGGGAAGGGGCTGACGTTCACGCACTGGGACGCGCGGCCGCTGAGCGGCCAGCAGTTGCGGTACGCGGCGAACGACGTGCGGTTTCTGCCGCTGGTGCGGGCGGAGCTCGGGCGGCGGCTGGCGGCGCGGGGGCACGAGGCGTGGGCGGCCGAGGAGTGCGACGCGCAGTCGGACGTGGGGCTGTACCAGTTCGACCCGGACTCGTCGTACCTGAAGGTGCGCGGCGCTGGGAGTTTGCAGCCGCAGAACTTGGCGGTGCTGCGCGAGCTGGTGATCTGGCGGGACGCGGCGGCGCGGCAGCACGACGTGCCGCCGCGGGCGTTTTTGAAGGACGAGATTCTGATCGATTTGGCGCGGCAGCCGGTGAAGTCGCCGGACAAGCTGGACCGGGTGCGCGGGCTGCCGCGGCCGGTGGAGGCGGCGCACGGGTCGGAGATCGTGGAGGCGACGCGGCGCGGGTTGGCGGCGCCGACGGCGGACCTGCCCGAATCCAAGCAGGTGGAAGAGTCGCCGACGGACAAGCACCGGGCGGACGCGCTGTGGGCGCTGGCGCAGTGCCTGTGCACGGGCCAGGGCCTGGACGCCGACCTGGTGACGAGCCGGGCGGAGGTGGGGAAGCTGTACCGGTCGCTGGGGGACACGGACGGAGAAGGGCTGCGGTTGATGCGCGGGTGGCGGCGCGCGGCGGTGGGGGACGCGCTCTTGCAGATGATCCGCGCGGGCACGGCGGTGCAGTTCAAGTGGGCGGACGGGGGGCTGCACGCGACGCGGCTGGGGTGAGGTCGGAGCGCATTCGTGTAGGGTCGCGAGGGGCTTGCGTTCAGGGGCTGGTCGGCGCGAACGTGCACCTTCGGTGCGGCCGCTAAGTCCGACCCCCGGACTGCGAGCGCAGGGTGCGCGAGAAGGCGATTACACGTCGGTGGTGGTCGGGAGGCTCGTCTGTTCGGATGCGCTGGCCTCAGGCGTGCCGGCGTGCGCGCGGACGAGGTCCAATAACTCCGCCGGCGTGAACCTCGACTTGACGAGGTAGGCTTTTACGTCGAGTTGTTGGGCCCGCTCGATGGTCTGCGCGTCGTCGTGGCCGGAGATGACGATGACGGGGACTTTCCGCCCGGCGGACGTCTCGCGGAGGCGCCAGAGCATGGTGAGGCCGTCGAGGCCGGGGATGGCGACGTCGAGCAGGATGAGGTCGGGGTGGCAGGACGCGGCGGCGGCGAGGGCGACGGAGGCGTCGGGGGCGGTAACGACGGTGTAGCCGCGGGTTTGGAGGAGGCGGGCGAGGGGTTTGCGCGCCGACGGGTCATCGTCGACGACGAGGATGGTCGGCATGGGGGAGAGTGTGCCGCGCGGGGCGGGGTTCGCGGAAGGGGAAAAGTTGGCGAGACACCTCGGGTTCTGCTCGCGGGGGACGAAAGAATGTGCGCCCGAAAGCCCCCGGAGCTCGTTCCGTGGATTATGCCCCCCGATCGCACGCGTATTCGCTTTCCCAACAGTCAGCAATCGGAGGATCGCACAGCTCGCGGCGGCGCGCGCACTCGGCGAAGACTCGTTCCGCGGTCGATGCGCCGATCTTGCGCGGGAGTTGCGCTCGGGTGGGCGGGACCCCCGATTTGGGGCGTGCCGGGGCGTATTATTGGCCGCCGGGCGGGCGCAGGAACTGCGACCGGACATGTTCAAGTTTGCGCGGGGGATGGGCCGAAACTGAGGTCACCAGGGCACGCTCATACGCCCCGCGGTGCGACGCCTTTTCGAGGCGGCCAGCCTGCGGGGTGGTTACCCGGGTCGAACGGATTCGACTCGCGCGGCGCCCGGATCCGAACAAGGAGGTTCGCCCACCCACCTGACCCCGTCCGGGGATCGCGGGGATTGCGCGCACCAATCGAGAGAGACGTGGCGGAGGACATGGTCACCCGAGGTGACCAAGCCGCTATCGACGGACCCGATTGCACGCATTTCCTACCGCGAATCGACCGGATCAGCCGGGGCGGAGCGCCGGCTCAGCAACACCGCGAGGCGATCGGGACCAGCGCAGTTTTCACGGCGCGCCCGCTCACTCTGCCCCTCGCGGCGAATCTTTCTTTGTCGATCGTGCGACCGGGACGTCGATCGTCGGCCGGGCCGCGGCTTGGGTGCCGCGACCGGGGGCGGACGGCGCGACGGTCGCACACACAGTGGTTACTCGCCGGCGCACGGCGGGCGGTCCCCAGGACGGGGCCCCCGGCGGCGTCGAGACCGAACAATTCTCCCGACGCGGCCGCGCCATAACTCACACCGGCGCGGCGGTCGGGCACCAACGTATCACGGAGGATACTCGCATGGGCCGTATCAACACGAACATTTCCTCGATGGCCGCGACGCGGTCGTTGAACAAGAACCAGACCGACCTGTCGACGCGCCTGCAGCGCCTGTCGACGGGCCTGAAGATCAACAGCGGTAAGGACGCACCTGCGGGCCTGATCGCGAGCGAGACGCTGCGGAGCGAGATCGCGGGCATCCGGCAGGCGATGGACAACAGCCAGCGGGCCGGCAACGTGATCAACACGGCCGAGGGCGCGTTGTCGGAAGTGTCGGCGCTGCTGCTCGAGGTGCAGTCACTGACGAACGAGGCCGCGAACACCGGGGCGCTGTCGCCGGACGAGATCAAGGCGAACCAGCTGCAGGTGGACGCGATCCTGAACTCGGTGAACCGGATCTCGAACACGACGCAGTTCAACGGCGTGAAGCTGCTGAACGGGACGCTGGACTACTCGGTCAGCGGGGTGGTGAGCACGGCGATCGACAACGTGCAGGTGAACGCGGCGAAGATGCCGGACAACGGGACGGTCGACATCATCGTGCAGGTGACCGGGTCGGCCCAGCTGGCCGAGCTGAACCTGAACGCGTCCGGGGTCGGGGCGAGCGGGGTGACGATCGAGCTGGCCGGGAACTTCGGGACCGAGCAGCTGTCGTTCGCGGCGTCGACGGCGAACAGCGCGGTCGTCGTGGCGATCAACCAGATCAAGGAGGCGACGGGCGTGTCGGCGACGCTGTCCGGGGCCGAGCTGAAGATCACGTCGACGGCGTACGGGTCGCGTCAGTTCGTCAGCGTCAAGACGATCAGCGGGTCGTTCCTGGACGGGAAGGACTTCGGGCAGGACGCGACGGTCAACATCAACGGCCAGCGGGCGGACGTGAACGGGCTGGTCGCGTCGGTGCGGAGCGACAACCTGGACATCGAGCTGTCGCTGGACGCGGGGCTGGCGACGGACCCGTCGGCGGGCCAGACGTCCTTCAGCATCACGGGCGGCGGGGCGCGGTTCCAGATCGGGTCCGAGGTGAACCGGCAGGGCCAGACGCACATCGGGATCGGGTCGGTCGCGACGAGCAAGCTGGGCGACGAGGTCGTCGGGTACATGTCGTCGATCGCGAGCGGCGGGGCGAACTCGCTGGTCTCGGGGAACACGACGCAGGCCCAGAAGGTGCTGTCGAACGCGATCCGGCAGGTGGCCACGCTCCGCGGGCGGCTCGGGGCGTTCCAGAAGAACATCCTGGAGACGAACCGGAGCAGCATGGCGGTCGCGTTGGAAAACGTGACGGCGAGCGAGAGCGCGATCCGGGACGCGGACTTCGCGGAGGAGACGGCCAAGATGACCCGGGCGCAGATCCTGGTGCAGGCGAACACGTCGGTGCTCGCGCAGGCGAACTCGAGCCCGCAGAACGTGCTGTCGCTGCTGGGCTGATGAGTGACGCGGATGAACGCCGGCCCGGTCCCGCAAGACAGGTCGCCGGCATCGCGACAGCAGAGTAACCCCGGAGAGGGCGGGCCGATTCGTCGGCCCGCTCTTTCTGCGTTTTTGGAAGGCGCAGAAGAGGAGGCCGCAAAGAGCGAAGAGCGCAAAGAGGCAGAGGAGAAGGGACCTGTCGCGGATGCCTCTTGTAGCCGCCCCGCTTGCGGGGCGCGTCTGGAGGCGCTGCGTTTTTGAGATGCGCGACTGCACGCGCGACCTCAGGAGCCGCGTAAGGGAGCGCCATTAGACGCGCCGGGCAAGCCCGGCGGCTAAAAGGGGTTGGCTAGCCCATCGCGCACGGATTCGGGCCACCGCATCGGCCGCATCCGGGGCCGGCGGTCGGGGCGGAGGGTTTGCCCGCGCCTTCGGCACCGACGGCGAACAGGCTCAGGGCGCGGGCGGTCTTGGGGGACCCGCACTTGGGGCACTCGGTCTTGGGTTCGTCGGCGGCGGACATGGTCCGCACGAGCTTGTCGAACTTCTCGTTGCAGGCGGTGCAGTGGTACTCGTAGATGGGCATTCGATATATTTCCCGACAATCGGAATGAACGTATCACGAGGGCGCGATGAAACGCTATTGCCTGAACACGTCCGCCACCCCTAGCGAGAATCCCGGAATGAGCGTGGTCGAAACGATGTCGCCGACGGCGGCCGTTGCCGCCGGTTTCTCAGCATCCTCGGAGAAGCGGTAGACGCTGAGCGTCGACTTGACCGGATCTGCTACCCACATCTCTTTAACGCCGAACCGCGCGTACACGGCGCGCTTCGGCCCGAGGTCCAGCTTCGAATTGCTGGGCGAGAGCACTTCAACGATTAAATCGGGCGCGCCGACGAAGCCCTCGTACACCAGGACCCTGGAATTCTCTCGCCGGACAAAGGCGACGTCGGGCTGATACACGTCGGTGTCGGTCAGGTAAACGTCGAGCGGAGCGACGTACACCTCGCCAAGCGGGTGGTCGGCCAGGTAATTGCGCAGCGCGTAATAGATGTTCCCGACGACCTGCTGGTGAAACCGGTTCGGCGATGGCGACATGTAGAGCGTCCCCTGGATCAGTTGATACCACGGCGGCCCCTCCGGCATCCGCCGGTAGTCGTCGGCCGTCGTCACCGCCGCCGGGCTGTTGACTTGGGACATCACGGACTATTCTACTGCCGCCACGGAAGACTTTCCAAACTGTCTTCTTTGCGCCTTCGCGTCTTTGCGGCCTTCCTCCGTCCTCGTGCCTTTCATCCCATGACGATCGACCCCACCCGCTTCATCAACCCCGCCCAGGTCGGCGGGATCGAGTCGTACGAGTTCGCGAACGGGGAGGCCCGCGGCACCCGGGCGCTATGGGTCAACACGGGCGGCGGGCTGCGGTTTCGGGTGTTGCCTGATCGCGGGTTCGACATCGATCAGGCGTTCGTGAACCAGTACTCGCTGACGTTTTTGGGGTTCAAGAGCCCCCTGCCGCCCACGCGGGCGCACGATCGGGGGATCGACTGGCTCAAGGGGTTCGGCGTCGGGCTGCTGACGACGTGCGGGCCGACGAACGTCGGGGGGCCGGTGACGGACGAGTTCGGGGAGGCGGGGCTGCACGGGATGCACTCGAACACGGCGGGGGTGATCGAGTCGATCGTGCAGCCGGACCCGCGCGCCGGGCGGAACGAGATGATCATCACTGGCGTCGTCCGGTATGGCGCGTTTTACGGGCCGTGCTTCCAGCTCCGGCGGACGATCACCTGCGCGCTGCGGGAGAACTGGATCGACGTGCAGGATGAGCTGTTCAACGCAGGCAATACGGAGCAGCCGCACCAGTGGCTGCTGCACGTGAACCTCGGGTACCCGCTATGCGACGCGGGGGCGGAGATTTGTTTTGACGCGTCGAAGGTCGAACCCTTGGAGGACCCGCTGTCGCAGAAGTGGTTCGGACAGAAGAACGGCGCGTACAAGCGGATCCCGGCGCCGCTCAAGGCGCACGCGGGGTCGACGTCGTACGTCTCGTACGTCTACCCCAAGGCGCAGGACCGCGAGGGGAACACGGTGGTCGGGGTGGCGAACAAGCGGCTCGGGCTCGGACTGGCGGTGCTGTACAACACGAAGGAGTTCCCGCGGCTGGCGAACTGGCAGCACTGGGGCGAGCACGAGTACGTGTGCGGGATCGAACCGGCGAACGGCGGGGTCGAGGGCCGGGACAACGACAAGGAGCGCGGGTGGCTCGACACGCTCCCGCCGGGCGGGCGGAAGGCGTACCACTACCGGATTGAGGCGATCACGGAGAAGGAAGGGATCACGGAACTCCTGGCGCTGAACAAGAAGTAGCGCGCGGTGCGCCTATCTGTAAGGAGCCCAGCGACTTGTCGCGGGACGGAGTCGAATACCCCGCTCCTCGCCTGTTCGTGCCATTCCAAAGGACGCCCCCCGTTCATAATGGCTCCGCGGCGATCGCCGCGAGACGATCGCCGCATGTCGACGTCAACCGACACCTCGTGGCTGTACCTGCCGGCGGAGTTTACGCTCGCGGGGATCCTGATCTGGGCGATCCTGATGTATCAGCGGTACGTCTCGCCGCGCAAGGGTTATGGGTGCGCGTACCGGATCGCGCGGCGCCGGTGCTCGTGCTCGGAGCACGGGCGGCGGTTGCTGCGCCGCGTGGGGGCGGTGCGGTTCGTGCCGGGGATGCTTCGGCGGTTCCGCAAATGCGCGACGGCGGCGCGGGCGCTTCGCGGGCGTGCCATCGGGCGGGTCGCGCCCGGGCTGGGGCTCGCCGTGGCCTCCGGGCCGCGCGTCATCGACTATCGCGGGCCCGGTACACCGATGCCCGGGCCGGCGACGGAGGACCGGCCGGCGGGCGGATCGGAGAGCACGTGGAAGCGGGACTGCGCCGGGAAGACGGTTGAAGCGATGGCGGACGGCGGGTGCGAGTGCCTGGGAGAGCTTTTCTGCTCGGCTGCTTAGTGCCGGTCTCGAATACTCCGCAACCGCGCGGGCTTCCGTCGGCGGCCGGGAGGCTCGGGTCCCGCTTTGATTTGATTCGGTTAGCGTGATACGTTCGCCGTGGCGGGCAGGGTTGCCCGATATGTAGAGGGAAAGGACTCCCGACATGCTCCTTCATACACTGCTGCGGCAGATGGATCCGGCGACCTCGCTCGACGGGGTGCCGAACGTGCACGTGACTGCGGTGCGCGAGGACTCGCGGCAGGTGCAGGTGGGCGACTTATTCGTGGCCCGGGCGGGAGTTAAGACGGACGGGGCGGCGTTCGCGATGGACGCCGGGCGGCGCGGGGCGGTCGCGGTCGTGACGCAGAAGCGCATCGAGGGGTGCTCGCTGCCGCAGGTGATCGTGGCGGACGCGGCGGGGGCGGCGTCGCGGCTGGCGAATCTTCGGGTGGGCGAGCCGAGCTCGGTCGTGAAGGTCGTGGGCATCACGGGGACGAACGGGAAGACGACGACGGCGTACCTGATTCGCCACATCCTGGCCAAGGTGGGGAAGAAGTGCGGGTTGATCGGGACGGTTGAGATCGACGATGGCAAGGACTGTTGGGAGGCCGAGATGACCACGCCGGGGGGCGCGGAGGTCGCCGAGTTGCTGGGGGCGATGCGCGACAACGGGTGCAAGGGGGCAGCGATGGAGGTGTCGAGCCACGCGCTCGACCAGGGGCGCGTCGCGGGGGTGAAGTTCGCGGGGGCGGGGTTCAGCAACCTGACGGGCGATCACCTGGACTATCACGGGACGATGGAACTGTACGCGGCGGCGAAGGCGCGGCTGTTCGAGGGGCTGGCGGAAGACGCGGCGGCGGTGGTGAACGCGCACGACGAGTGGGCGTGGCGGATGGTCCGCGACTGCGGCGGGCGCGTCGCGCGGTTCGGGTTCTCGAACGGGTGCGACTACCGGGCGGCGGACTACAAGATCGCCGCCGACGGGTCGCACTTCATTTTGCACACGCCCGACGGCCGGGCCGAGGTGCACATGGCCCTGGTCGGGCGGCACAACATCGAGAACGCCCTGATGGCGGCGGGGTTGTGCTGCGAGACGTTCGGACTGAGCGTGCACCAGGTGGCGGCGGGACTGAAGGACGCGCTGGGGGCGCCCGGGCGACTGCAGCCGGTGCGGTGCGGGCAGCCGTTCGCGGTGCTGGTGGATTACGCGCACTCGGACGATGCGCTGCGGAACGTGCTGACGGCGCTGCGGCCGCTGTGCAAGGGGCGGCTGCGGGTGCTGTTCGGCTGCGGCGGCGACCGGGATCGGACCAAGCGGCCGCGGATGGCCCGGCTGGCGCAGGAACTGGCGGACGACGTGTGGGTGACGAGCGACAACCCGCGGACGGAGTCGCCGGAGCTGATTATCGGACAGATCCGCGCCGGGTTTGTGGCGGGCGGGCGGGGACAGGTGATTGAGGAGTTGGACCGCCGGGCGGCGATCGCCGGAATCATTGAGAGCGCCGAGCCGGGCGACGTGGTGCTGATCGCGGGCAAGGGGCACGAGAACTACCAGATTATCGGAACCGAGAAGCGGCACTTCGACGACGCCGAGGAAGCGACGCGGGCGATCAAGTCGCGCGCCGCGGCAGTCAAGTGAGAGCAGGGCGATCGTATCGTAAGCTACCGAAGGGTCGCTTGGCCCGCGGCCCGAGGCGGTGTGAGTTATGAAGTCGATGTCGCTGGCGGAGGTTCGGAGGGCGGTCGCGGGCAAGCCGCTGACGACGATGCCCGATGGGGTGGCGGTCACCGAGGTGTCGACCGACTCGCGGATGATCCAGCCCGGGTCGTTATTCGTCGCGCTGAAGGGCGACCGGTTCGACGCGCACAAGTTTCTCCGCGACGTCGCGGGCGCCGGGGCGGTGGCGGCGCTGGTCGAAGACCTCCCGGCCGACCTGAATCAGCCCAACCTGCACCTGATCCAGGTGCCGGACACGCGCAAGGCGCTGGGCAAGCTCGCCAGTTTCGCGCGCGAGCAGTTGTCGGGGAAGGTGGTCGCGGTCGCGGGGTCGAACGGGAAGACGGGGACGAAGCACCTGATTCACGCGGCGCTGTCGCACAAGCTGAGCGGGTCTTATTCGCCCAAGAGTTTCAACAACGACATCGGGGTGCCACTGACGATCCTGCCGGCCGACCCGATGCAGGATTACCTCGTGCTCGAGATGGGAACGAACAACCCGGGGGAGATCCGCACGCTGGCGACGATGGCCCGGCCGGACGTTGCGGTGATCACGAACTGCTCGGCCGAGCATCTCCAGGGGCTGGGCGATTTGATCGGCGTGCGGCGCGAGAACGCGTGCATGGTCGAGGGACTGGACCCGGCGCAGGGCGTGCTCGTGGTGAATGGCGACGACCCGGAACTGCTCAACGCGGTGGCCCACTGGAAGGGGCGGCGGGTCACGTTCGGCATGGACGCGGCGCGCAAGAAGGAACTGGACCTGTTCGCGTCCGACGTCGAGATGACCGAGGCGGGCGTGCGGTTCACGGTGAACGGGAAGTGGAGCTACTTCATCCCCCTGCTCGGGGCGCACACGGCGTGCAACGCGCTGGCGGCGATCGCGGTGGCCCGGCGGCTGGGGCTGACGGAGGAGGAGATCGCCAAGGGCCTGGCACACGCGGACGGGCCGGACATGCGGCTGCAGTTGCAGCCGGCGAACGGGGTGACGATTTTGAACGACGCGTACAACGCGAACCCGGCGAGCGTGCGGGCGGCGCTGGACACGGCGGCGCGGCTGCCGACGCGCGGGCGGCGGATCGCGGTGCTGGGCGACATGCTCGAGCTCGGGCGGTCGAGCGAGCGCTTCCACCGCGAGATCGGGCAGGCGGCGGCGGAGATGGGCTTTTACGCGATCGCGTGCGTCGGGCCGTATTCCAAGTTGATCGCCGAGAGCGCGATCGCCGCGGGGCTGGACGAGAGCCACGTGTCGCACTTCGCGGATTCGGCGACGGCTGCGGGAGCGATCCCGCGGTGGCTGGACGAGGGCGACCTGGTGCTGCTGAAGGGGTCGCGGTCGATGCGGCTGGAGAAGGTGGCGTCGGCGATCTTCGAGGCGCGCGGGGTGGCGGTGCTGCGGTCGGCTTCGTAGGAGAACCACGAAGGCACGAAGGCGCGAAGAAGACGGGGACGGGGGGAGGCGACATTGGCAGTGATTTCGGGTCGTCCGTAAGATCGCCCGCGGTCGAGTGGCGCGCGGCGAGGACGGTGGGCGGAGCCCACCCTACGGGACGGATCCTGATCGATGCTGGTACTGCTTTACGAGTGGCTGAAGGGGTGGCTGAACGCCCACGGCATGGGGTGGACGCGCGTGGTCGCGGACCCGACGTTCCGGTCGATGCTGTGTTTGCCGGTCGCGTTCCTGATCATGCTGCTCGTGGCGCCGCGGTTCATCCGGTGGCTGGTCAAGCAGAAGATCGGGGACAACCCGAACTTCGATCAGCCGGACATCAACGACCTGATGGCGATGAAGAAGAACACGCCCACGATGGGCGGCGTGCTGATCATCGCGGCGATCGTGGGAACTGTGCTGCTGCTCGGCGATTTGCGCAGCTTCTACGTGCGGATGGCGCTGCTGGTGACGGTGTACCTCGGGGCGCTCGGCGCAATCGACGACTGGCTCAAGCTGACCAAGCACCGGCGGGGGGCGACGGACCGACAGGGACTGCGGTCACTGGAGAAGCTCCTCTTTCAGATCGGACTCGGCGTCCTGATCGGGTACTTCACGTACCGGCACGGGGAGCCGTTCGTGCAGAACGTGACGCTGTACGTGCCGTTCTTCAAGAACGCGTCGATCGTGCTCGGGGCGGTCGCGTTCGTGGCGATCGCGACGGTCGTGCTCACGGGGACGAGCAACGCGGTGAATTTGACGGACGGTTTGGACGGACTGGCCGCGGGGTGCATGGCGATCGTCAGCTTCACGTTCTTCATTTTGGCGACGATCATCGGGACGACGGTGGAGTTGAAGGATCGCCCGCTCGCCGAGGGGCTGTTTCTGCCGCACATCGAGGGGAGCGTGGAGATGGCGGTGGTGGCGGCCGCATTGTGCGGGGCGTGCATCGGCTTTCTATGGTTCAACTGCTTCCCGGCGAAGGTGTTCATGGGGGACACGGGGTCGCTCGCGATCGGCGGGTTGCTCGGCTATATCGCGATCGTCGTGCGGCAGGAGGTGCTGCTGTTCCTGGTGGGCGGGGTGTTCGTGGCCGAGGCGGTGTCGGTCATGATGCAGGTCAGCTACTTCAAGCTGACGCGGAAGATGACGGGGACGGGCCGGCGGATCTTTCTGATGTCGCCGCTGCACCACCACTTTCAGAAGAAGGGGTGGCCGGAGCCGCGCGTGGTGGTGCGGTTCTGGATGATCACGGCGATGCTGGCGGCGATGGCGCTGGCGACGGTGAAGCTGCGGTGAAATCGCGGACGTTGCGCGATCGCCAAACGCGCATTTTTGCGACACCCGTAGCGAAATCACGCGCCTACCCGGGAGAAACTCCCCATCTTTCGGCCGCCCGCGCCAATCTTCCAGCATTCGGGCGGAAGTCGTTAACGCTTTCCCGTTCGTCTTGTAAATTCGTTAGACACGGCTGGCAACTGCCGAGCGGACGACGGCGGGGAGCGGGAGCAGGCAAATGAACTGGATGACCAGAGGGCTCGGACTCGGGGTGCTGGGGATGATCTGTGCCGCGGCGCCGGGCGCGCTGGCTGCGCCGGTCACCATCCTGGTCGACTTCGGCGGCGCGGCGACCGATCCGGCGGACGATCCGGCGCGGACGTGGAACAACCTGTCGACCGCCCTCGGCACGACGAACACGGGCGTCCTGGCGGACCTGAAGGCGACCAACGGCACCACCACTGCCGCCGACATCGCGATGGTCGCCCGGTTTAACGGGGTAAACGCCGCGGGCACGACCGCCTCGTCGCTCTACCCGGCCGACGCGACGAACGACTCGCTGTACGGCAACCAGGAGGCCTTCGGTATCGGCGCCAACATCACGCCGATCTTCAAGATCGCCGGCCTGAACCCGGACGAGGTTTACGACCTCACGTTTTACGCGTCGCGCGTCGTCGGCGGGGCCAACCCCGACAACCGGACGGCGCGGTACACGCTCCTCGGCGATACGACGAGCTTCGTCGAGCTCAACGCCACGGACAACATCAACAACACGATCACCGCGACCGGCGTGGGCGCCGACTCTAACGGGGAGATCCGCGTCACGATTACGGCGGGGACGGGGAACAACAACGCGAACCATTTCGCGTACCTGGGCGTGTTGACGATCGCGGGGGAGATCGCGCCGGTGCCCGAGCCGACGACGGGGGCACTGCTGGTGGGCGGAGCGATGCTCGCGCTGCGGCGCAGGGCGCGTCGAGCGTAGGTTTCGACCGAGCCCGTCCGCGACGGGTTTCCGTTTGCGGGGCGAAGCCGCAAGCGGCAGCGGGGTTGGTGCGGCATGCGAACGGTGGGCAGTGCCCACCCTACGGGCGCGCCGACCCGTCACACCGCGCCGGCCGACTGGGGCGCGGGGCAGGACGGCGCGGAACTCGCAACGGGGTCCGCTTCCTTCTGCGGCGCGTCGAGGTCGGTGACTTCAACGTCGATCCACAGCGTCTCGTTCGCCGGCGAGTAAAGCGTGCCCGAGGTG
>Ga0196963_10001358_pt1 | contig 16817 bp, 19 predicted proteins | sample S1_5metaG_FD_148600 | JGI IMG/M metagenome (GOLD analysis project Ga0196963, IMG submission 148600) | Soil microbial communities from Anza Borrego desert, Southern California, United States - S1_5 | ecosystem: Environmental > Terrestrial > Soil > Desert | place: USA: California | collected... | reverse complement strand
AACTCGATGGACGCCGACGCCCCGCTGATATAAAAATCGTTGGATCCGACCAACCAACCACCGCCCCGTCGCGACCAACAGCAACGCCAAGACGAAGAGATACAAAACCACCAAACGGGAAAAGAACTCTTGGCGGGTCAAAAACGGCCAGGCGATAACCAGCATGGTGCCACCGGCGACTCCGACAACAGCGCTGGAGAGCTGGTCCCAAAAGCGGCCGATCCGTTTCAGCGAGTACATACCAGCCAAAGCAAAAATCGGGATCCAGAGCATCGAGATAGTGACAACAAAGTTGATGTACTGGTCAAACGGCCAATAAAAGTCGACGTGGCCGGTTTTCAAACGTAAAAAGTAAGCCGCCACAAAGCCCAAGACGACCATAACCCAGTCGACCGGCAGTAGCAGAGCGGTAAAGAATAGCTCGGATCGTTTCATCTATATTACGAAGTATATGATTACCGTTCTCCTCCAACAAGCCCAACAGTTCGATTGGCCACCAAAAACCCGTCATAACTGACGGGCTTTTGGTAACATCCAACCAATTAGAATTGGTCGTTCGTCGCTGCCTTAGGCAGCTTTTTTCAACATCGGGAGACCAGTTCGTGGGTTCTCCATCACCATATAACCAGAGGGGACGGAATCCATCGCGCCATCTCGAACGTCTTGTGCGAAGTAGAAGATGGTTTGCTGTCGGCCACCGCGAAGCGTAACGGACTTGCTGTGCAGGTAGTAAGTTTTACCTGACTTTTTAGACTGTACGCTGTATGCCATTCCAATCACCTCCTTCCCCTTTGGTTATGCTGCGATAACTACTAGTTAGACTAGGCAACGCCATAGTCATTACTACGTGCACTCTTGAAGCTCAAGAGTTGTTAACCAGTTCATTAGGTTAACTACTCTATTACTAAAGACCCCCCTTTACCCTGTCAAGCCTTTTGTCGGGTTTACAGGTTAAAACTGGAGAGGCAACGGTTCATTTTTTCTCCTGGTAGGTTACAATATCACCCATGGCTTTTGAGATTACTAAAGGTATGGAACCCAAAGGCGATCAGCCGCGAGCAATCGCTTCGCTGATTGAAGGCCTTCAAAAAGGGCTGAAACATCAGATTCTTTTAGGTGTCACCGGCTCTGGTAAAACCTTTACCGGCGCCAACGTCATTCAAGCAGTTCAGCGACCGACCCTCGTGATCGCCCATAACAAAACGTTAGCCGCCCAGCTGACTAGCGAATTTCGTCACTTTTTCCCGAAAAATGCCGTCGAATACTTTGTTTCCTACTACGACTACTACCAACCCGAGGCGTATATGCCTAACACCGATACCTATATAGAGAAGGAAGCTCAGATCAACGACGAAATCGACCGACTCCGCCACGCCGCCACCCAGGCGGTTTTAAGCCGCCGCGACGTTATTGTGGTAGCCTCAGTTTCCTGCATTTACGGCTTAGGCTCGGCCGAGGAGTACCAAAAAGCGATGCTGGTAATCCGCCAAGATGAGGCCGTCAACCGCGACGAGATCATCGACAAGTTGGTCTTTCTCCAGTACCAGCGCAACGACATTGAGCTGGCCCGTGGTAACTTCCGGGCCCGGGGCGATATCATCGAGATTATGCCGTCGAACTCACAGCGCATCATTCGCATCAGCCTGTTTGGCAACACGGTGGAGCAGATCGAAGAAATCGACCCGACCACCAACGCCCCGCTTCAAAACCTACGCGTCGCCGTTATTTACCCATCACGACACTTCGTCACTCCGCCGGAACAAATTGATCGAGCGGTTCAATCAATCGAACACGAGCTGGAAGAACAACTGAAAAAGCTACTAGCTCAGGATAAGTTTCTGGAGGCCGAGCGCTTGAAGCGTCGGACCCGCTACGACGTCGAAATGATCCGAGAAATCGGCTACTGTAACGGCATTGAGAACTACTCCCGGCATTTTGATGGCCGAGCTCCAGGCGAAACCCCCAATACGCTGCTTGACTACTTCCCCGACGATTTCCTGATGATTATCGACGAATCCCACGTCACCGTTCCCCAATTAAACGGCATGTATAACGGCGACCGGGCTCGCAAAGATATTTTAGTCGAGCACGGCTTTAGATTGCCGAGTGCTCGGGATAATCGGCCGTTGAAATTCCCGGAGTTTGAGCGAAAGGTCAATCAAGTCATTTTCACCTCAGCCACACCTGGGCCATACGAATTACAGCACAGCGAAAATACGGTAGAGCAAATTATTCGGCCGACTGGTTTACTCGATCCCGAGCTGATTATTCAACCGCTCCACAACCAAGTCGGCGATCTGATGGAACGAGTTCGGGATCGTGTCGACAAAAGTGAACGGGTGCTGGTGACAACCCTAACCAAAAAGATGGCCGAAGACCTGTCCGACTACATGCAAGAACAAGGGATGAAAGTCCGCTACCTCCATAGCGGTATTGAGACCTTGGAACGCGTGGAGATCCTTCGCGATTTGCGTAAAGGCATCTTCGACGTCTTAATCGGGGTTAACCTACTACGGGAAGGTTTGGACTTGCCCGAAGTCTCGCTGGTAGCGATTTTGGACGCGGACAAGGAAGGCTTCTTGCGGAGCGAGCGCTCACTGATTCAAACCATCGGCCGGGCCGCCCGAAATGTCCAAGGACAAGTTATCCTCTACGCCGACAACATTACCGACTCCCTTAAAAAAGCCATCGATGAAACTAACCGCCGCCGGAAGATCCAAGAAGAACACAATCGCCAGCACGGCATCACGCCGCAAACGGTTTCCAAGGAAATTACTTCAATTATCGAGCGAGAACTGAGCGAGTCGGTTGGCTTGGACAAAATTGAAAAAGAGCTGGCCAAAGGCAACATCGACGCCATGATCAAAGAGAAAGAGCGTCAGATGAAAGCAGCGTCCAATGAGCTTCAGTTCGAGTTAGCCGCTATCTTGCGCGACGAGGTGATTAAGTTGAAGAAAATGCAGAAGGACCGGACCAAAATGGGGGCGGAACTCCACGACCCCTTTGAGCAGACTACATAGTATTTTGGTAGGCTAAAGCTATGGCTCGTTACAAAGCGCTGCGACTCGGCTTTATTACCCTACTCTTAGTGCTGCTCACCGCCGTTGCCGTCCATCGTAATCGCTTTTTCGCTAGCGAGAACGCTGCGATTCCCGAAGTACAAGCCCGCAGCGCTGAATCATTCAATAAAACCGTCGGCTTTGGCATGCACAGTTGGTATACCGCTTTTCACTTTGACCGTTACATCGACGCGCTCGTCGAACTTAACGCCCGACACGCCCGAGACGATATTATTATGAGTCGAGCCCAGTACGAAGCCTGGGGCGCCAACGCTTCAGGTCAGTGGATCAATCGGATGAAAAAGTTACGTGACAGAGGGATAAAAGTCCAGGCAATTTCTGACCCGATTCGAGTCCCGATCGATGACGTCGTCTGGTTCGTTAAACAATCGGAGGGCGCGATCACAGCGGTGGAAGGTGCCAACGAGGGCGATGCTGGCTGCCGGCCCGATCCCAATGTCTATACCCAGTCCATCTATGTTATCTGTTCACCGCTGTCCAACTGGCAAACAATTATCGGCAATTACTGGACCAGCGTCCGAACCGCTCTGAAAAACGACCCGGCCACTCAAAACACTGCCATTCTTTCCCCTTCGTTCACTGGCAACGCCTTTGGTATGCAAACCGATACTTACAAGCGACATGCTGATACGATCGGCAACATTCACTATTACCCGTTTTGGTGGGCCAACACCCCGTCGACCCTCCAGCAAACCATTGTTGACGCTCGACAGAACCTATATACCGGCAAGCCGATCGCCGTTACTGAAACCGGTTACCCCAGTTTGCCGGAAGATAATTGGCCCGTTCAAGTCGATGAAACCTGGCAAGCCCGGCTGGTGCCGATTTATCTGCTCGAGGGTTACCGCCAAGGAGCGGTTCAAAGCCTCATTTATACAATCGTCTCCCCGACTGCAGAGATCGGTTGGGGCATGCTCGATAATACGGGTCGTAAAAAACCGGTCTTTGATGCCGTTAAGAACCTGACTAACCTCCTGCAAGACAGTCGTGAAGAATTCCTGGCCGGCAAATTACGGTATCAACTCGAAGGCCGAACCCTCGGAGTCAGCTCGTTGCTGCTGCAGAAAACTAACGGCAAGTTCTATTTGCTACTCTGGCAAACGCAATTAGCCAACAGTCCGGCGCCCCAGGCTGGCCAAAGTTTGACTCCTAAAACTGTCACCGTTAGCTTTGGTAACGACCTAGCGGAAACGAAGATCTATAAACCCGTCTCTTCCGCTGTGGCCGAGCAAACGATCAACCAGCCGCAGGCCCTTCGAGATCTCGTGATCGGCAACGAACTGGTTGTCATCGAAACCACTCTCGCCCAAAGCCAGAACAACTCGAGCAACGGTTCCTCGGGTTCTTCGAATAATCAACAAACCAATCAGCAAACCAGCTCCAATAACAATAAAAAGAATAACTCGAAACAAAAAACCAGTAACCAGCCGGCCGCTCCGGCCGCTGAAACGCCAAGCCCCAACGATGATGGCTTTTCCTTACCAAGCCTAGAGCCACCCAGACCACCGACGTTTTGGGAGCGCGTAGCCCGCTTATTGCTTGGTATTTACTCGTTTGTAGTCAGGATTTTTTAGGGGCTGACGGCTTGATTCCTAAGCCTTCGACAAGTATAATTACCGCTGCTCGTGAATCGTCATGAAAGTTATAGGACCCCGCGACTGGAAAACTAACCTAATTTACCGAGTCGCGGACCTAAAAATTCCCGACACGGTCACGATCGTCTGCCTCACCACAGACAGCACCTTCCTTTATCGCCTCAAGCTCCTCCGCGCCGCGGTTGAGCGAGGTGACACCATCTACATTTTTTCCTTGACGAGCGAGGCCGAGCTGCGCAACAACCCCTACGTGCAGCGGGTCATCCAAGACCACCCTGTCTCGTTCGTCCAAGGCACCAAAGAGGTTCTTCACGATCGTCTGCGTGCCGATTTTGGCCCCCGGTAAATCACCGCGGGGCTATTTCTTTATATAGCGACTTTTATCCGGTGAAAGCTGAGCGTTATAAGCAGAAAGAAAAGTTCGATAGGTCAGCAAGGCTTCGACTCGTTGCCACATCCGGGTGACATCCAACTGGTCGATTTCCTCGAGCGCCAGCAGGTTCTGATCAAGTCTTTGGTGATCTTGAAAACCTTTGGCAATTTTCTCTAAGTATGGCGCCGGGATCTCGTGATAAACAGGTTTGGAGGGGTGACCAGGGCGAATCGGTCCTTCGGTTGTCAGATAGTGATACGGTCCGGGCAAGTCCATGCGGCCCGGCGAAGCTTTCATCCTATAAAACTGGTCGTTAAGCGATATGCCGTTATCAATAGCGACCAATCGCACTTGTCCCTCAGAAGTATCAGCCTTCGTCGTATTTTGCTCGACTTTATACATATAGTTCCCCCCTTGCCGATCGCCTTGGGCGGTAATCCAGTCAAACATGGCCAGGTGGGCTAAGTCGGGCGATTGGCTGATAAGGTCCGCTTCCGTGTCGCTCAAAGTAACGTCCAGACCGTTCCGATAGGTATCGAAAGGCATGAATAGCTGAAGTGAACCGACCTGCCCTTCAACCGGCCGGACAACGGTCGGCGGCACTAGGTCGAAGCCAAAATGCTCCGATATCAAATACGACGCTTCTTCGCGCGAACTGAGGCCGCGCAACCCGTTCTGACGGTTAAAGGTGTGATCTTCACCGCTTTTTGGTTTAAAAACCGCTTCCAAATGGATGCCACCGAGATCAACGGAAGTCAAATGGCTAAGATTACGAGCGCCGATCAGCTCGTGCTGAACATACGCCAGATCCACCTTGTTACGGTGCATGGGCACATGGTAATGATTCTCGATCGGCCCCATATTATGGGCGTCGCCTTTTTCTAAAGCGACTCGGATAGCTTCTTTGTCACCAAACCGACTTTCGGTCGATTCCCGTTCTGTCTCTGGCGACTCAGATAGCTCCAGAGCTTCTGGGCCATAATCATGTGGACGCTCAGGCATAGCTCTAATGTATCGGGCAGACAGATCCAGCACAACAGACAAGATTTTACGGCTTTTGTTTGGTAGAATGTTCCTCGCAGATGGCGACGGACGAAAAAATTATTATCAAAGGCGCGCGGGAGCACAATCTCAAGAATATCGATCTCGAATTGCCGCGCGAAAAACTCATTGTTTTTACCGGGCTCTCGGGTTCCGGTAAATCGTCGCTAGCTTTCGACACGATTTACGCCGAAGGGCAGCGTCGCTATATGGAATCGCTCAGCTCGTACGCCCGGCAGTTCCTCGGCCAAATGGAAAAACCAGACGTCGATTATATCGAAGGGCTCTCCCCAGCTATCTCGATCGACCAAAAAACGGTCTCTCACAACCCCCGCTCCACGGTCGGAACTGTCACAGAGATTTACGATTACCTCCGCTTACTCTTTGCCCGCGTCGGAATTCCTTACTGTCCGAAATGTGGCCGGCCGATTTCCCGCCAGACAGTCGACCAAATGGTTGATCTGGTTGAATCGTTACCGACTGACGCCCGAGTGATGGTTTTAGCGCCGGTCGTTCGGGGTCGTAAAGGCGAATATCATCAACTGCTTTACGATTTATTCAAAGGTGGTTTTGCCCGGGTCCGGGTTAACGGTGAGCTTTATTCGCTCAACGATTCGATTAAACTCGACCGCTACAAAGCCCACACCATCGAGGTCGTCGTGGATCGCTTGATTATCGGCCAATCCTCGCGTCAACGCTTAAGTGAAGCGATGGAAACGGCCAGCAAACTCTCAAAGGGTCTGGTCATCATCTCTCAGGAAGGCACCAATGACGAATTAATGTTAAGCGAAGATTTAGCCTGCCCGTACGACGGCTTTAGCTTGGGCGAGATTTCGCCGCGCTCGTTTTCGTTCAACAGCCCGTACGGCGCTTGCATTGATTGCCACGGCTTGGGTTTCAAAAAAGAAATTTCCGAAGTCCTGATCATTCCCGATGAGGCCAAAACTATCGCTGAAGGTGGCATTTTGCCCTGGACTTTCAGCGCTACTAACTATTACGGCATTTTAATTAAAAACGCTGCTGAGCATTTTGGTTTGAACATTGACCGGCCACTCAAAGACCTCGATAAACAAGATTTAAATAAGCTACTCTACGGAATCGGCGCCCCAATTCGAATGCGCTTGCGCTATTTCTCTGCCGGTCACGCCCAGTATTTCAATGTTTGGTTCAAAGGCTTAATCCCCCACTTGCAAGAGCGCTACGTGGAAACCGAATCAGACCGGGTCCGCGAAGAAATCGAACGATACATGTTGTCGACCGAGTGTAAAACCTGCAAAGGTGCCCGCCTCAAAGAAGAGGCGCTGATCGTCAAAGTCGGTGGCAAAAATATCGCCGAAATTGCTCAGCTGACTATCGATCACGCTCGTGAATTTTTCACTAGTATCAAGTTCAACCCCCGCGAAGAAGCGATCGCTGGCAAAGTCATAATCGAAATCAAAAGTCGTTTAGAATTTTTGTCAAAAGTCGGACTCGACTATCTGACGCTTGACCGAACCGCCACCACGTTGGCCGGTGGCGAATCGCAACGGATCCGCTTGGCCTCGCAGATTGGCTCGGCCTTAGTCGGCATCTTGTACGTCTTAGATGAACCAACGATCGGCCTGCATCCCACCGATAATCTACGCTTAATTGAAACTTTGAAACGGCTCCGGGATTTGGGCAACTCGGTCATCGTTGTTGAGCACGACGAAGAAACCATGAAAGCCGCTGATTACATTGTTGATATCGGTCCGGGCGCGGGTGAACACGGTGGTCAGATCGTGGCGGCCGGAACACCGGAGGAGGTCCTCAAAAACCCCAAATCCGTCACGGCGCCGTATTTAACCGGCGAGAAAACGATTCTGCTGCCCGAGCGTCGACCGGTTGAAAAAGGTCATCCGCATATCATCGTTCACGGCGCCAAAGAAAATAACTTGAAGAACGTTTCGGCAAGTTTTCCCCTGGGCCGCTTTGTGGTTGTCACCGGGGTGTCCGGGTCTGGCAAATCAACGTTGGTAACCGAAATTTTGAGTAAAGGTATCGGCATGAAGCTTGGCTTACGTGGCGAAGTTCCGGGCAAACACGAGTCGATTACCGGAACCAATGAAATCGACAAAATCATTGAGATCGACCAATCGCCGATCGGCCGGACCCCGCGGAGCAACCCGGCAACGTACACCAAATCCTTCGATCCGATTCGTCAGCTTTTTGCGGCGACACCAGCGGCCCGCTCCCGTGGCTACAAGCCGGGCCGGTTTTCCTTTAACGTCGTGGGGGGTCGCTGTGAGAACTGTCAAGGTGACGGCATGATTAAAATCGAGATGAACTTTTTACCCGATGTCTACATCACCTGCGATGTCTGCAAAGGTACTCGCTATAACCGCGAAACGTTGGAAGTTTTGTGGAAAGGTAAAAATATCTCCCAAGTCTTAAACATGACCGTCGACGAGGCTCTGGAATTTTTTGAAAACATTAATGTCATTGCCGACAAGCTCCGGACCCTGCAGCAAGTTGGCTTGGGCTATATCCGACTAGGCCAACCGGCCACAACGCTAAGCGGCGGTGAAGCCCAACGCATCAAACTCGCTGCCGAACTCGCTCGTCGCGACACCGGTAAAACTCTGTATATTCTCGATGAGCCAACAACTGGTCTCCATTTCCAAGACGTTGAGCGACTGTTGCTCGTCCTCCAGAAACTGGTCGACCGTGGCAACACTATTGTTGTTATCGAACACAACTTAGACGTCATCAAGAGTGCTGACTGGATCATTGACTTGGGTCCAGGCGGTGGTGAAAAAGGCGGTAAGATTATCGCTAAGGGCACGCCGGAAGCAGTGGCGCTCAATAAAGATTCGTTAACCGGCAAAGTTTTAGAACCAGCGGTTTTTGGTAAAAAAGCAACCCGAAAAGCTGCAGTTGTCGCCAAGTAAGATTGTGGGCGGCCCCGAAGGGCCGCCCGAATTCAGCGGAAGTTGACGGTGATGTCGTGCTCGAGCATGTGCGTGGAGCGTCGCTGTTGCTTGTGCGTAACGTACTTTCGTCGTCGCCACAATTTCATGTTGCCTCCTAGTCAGGAATTGGAGACTCCCTGACTCGACAATAGTATAGTCCCCTACTTTTTCTAGGGCAATAAAAAAGCGCCGGGTTTTTACACCCGGCGCTAGAGCAGATTTCTCCGCTATTTGAGATTCATGTTGGTGAACGGTATCTGACCATCGCCGATCAGTGGCGGCGCGCCGTTCCATTTCTCGATCGCCATCTGGCGAAGCTTGAGCATCTCGAGCTCCAACACCTTTTCGCCCTGAAGCGAGAGGAGTCGGTTGAGCTCGGCCTGCTTTTTTGCATTCGTCAGCGCAGTCTCAGCTTCGACCCGAGATTTCTCGAGCGTCGTCCTAACCGTTTCCAGTTGGGTACGAACGTTGATACTCTCCTGGATCTTCGCATTGACCTCTTCAGAAGGATGCATCTCGCCGATCAGAATGTCGTCGACGGTAATGCCCCATGGCTGAAGCTTCTGGGAAATGATCGCCTTAACCGCCGCGGCGACTGCCGGCCGGTCTTTCGAGATGAGCTCGAAGATCGGCTTGCCTCCCGAAACAACGTTAACCGCATAGACTGTTACCCAGAGGATGTACTCCTGTTGGATATCATGCATCTCGGCGTTACCGAAGTTGTTGAAGGCGGTGATGACGTTGCCGGGGTCGACGTGGTACGCAACCGTTACGTCAACCGGCAAAATCGCACCTTCAACCGTGGAAGCGTGGATGCTCTCGTCCTTGGCTCCGCCCCCTTCCCGGGGAGCATTGTGGACGAACGTCGCGTTCTGGATGCTGGTCGGGTATGTGTAGAGTCGCTCGAACATACCGTACCACTCGACTTTTGGTTTGATCACCGCTTCCTGGAGACCCGAGCTAGCGTTAAACCGAATGCCGACTTGGCCTGGCTCGATGTGCTTGCAGCCACAGCCGCAGCCTGAAGTGCAGAGACCGACCACCACCAGCAACATATACTGGATGGCGATACGATGCTTCATAATCCACTGCTTCATTACTTTCCTCCTTGGTTAAGCAGCTCGATGAGGCCGCGGTCAACAATGACCGTCTGGCCAGATCTAACATTGATGAGCGGGAGTTGCCCGTTCCACTTCTCGATGGCCGCCTTGTTGGCTTCCACCGCCAGGAATGAGAGGCTCTTGCCGCCAGCCTGCGCTGCCGCCAGCTTCTGGGCCTGCGACTCCGCCTTGTTCTTAACCTCGGCGATCTGCCGTTCGATCTCCGCGATGTCGCGGCGCGTTTTGGAGATTTGCAGCTCCGTCAGCGCGTTGACACGTTGAGTGATCTTCGACTGAACGTTCTCGTTGGGATACGCCGTGCAGAAAAGGACGTCGATGACCGTGATGCCTTTCGGCTCCAAGATCCGTTTCATCTCTGAGGTGGCTAGTTCCGACGCTTCTTGCCGCTTAACGCCCATCATCTGAAAGACGTCGTAACGGTTACCGGCGACGTTAGTCGCCTCCTTCAGCGCCCGGCGGATATGTTGCCGCTGGATCTCCTCGATGTCCAAAGCCCCGAACGAATCGTAGACCTTAAAGACATCTTCTGGCTTAACGTGATAGAAGACGACGACGTCGAAGATAGTCGTGGCGTTGTCCGAGGTAACGACCTGGATGCCATCAGCCACCTTACGCTCGCCGAAGTCCGGATCCATCGTGTAGATGGCGGCCTTGACCTTGGTGGGATACGTGTAGATTGTCTCCCGTAGGCCAGGAACGAGTCGTTGCGGCTTGTAGACCTTCTTCTCGATGCCGCTGTTAGCGTTGAAGATGACGCCGATATGTCCGGGCTCAATCCACTGGCTCCTGAAATACTGGATTGTCCAGAAGACAAGGAAGCCAAGGATGGCCGTAATAACGATACCGGCTACGACTTTGAAGCTCATTGTCGAACCGCCTGATTTGTTTGATCGTCTGAGTCGTCGATGTCGCGGATAAGTTTCCACGACGGGTCTTGGTCGATTTGCTCTAAAGCTTGCTTTCGAAAGAACTCCTCCTCCTCCGCCTCTTTGCGTCTTGCCTCCTCTCTTCGCCGATCGCGTTCAATCCAGTCGCGAAAGTATTTCACGACTGCCCGACCCGCACGAAGTAAAGGCTTCCGAAAGAGAAACAGCACGGCGAGGATTCCCAGGAAGATCAGCAAATAGAAGACAAATAGTCCCGAGAAAAGTCTGATCATTGTTCGGTGTTCACCTGATTGTTGATGTGCGAGTAGAGCATTGCTTAGCGATTGATCCGATGATCGGGCTCGCGAAAGACAATTCACTCTCCTCCCCGCTGGAACGTTAATTCCAATCGGGAGGAAGTGGGTGCAGCTTTTGAGGGCTGCACCGGGCTCCAACTTGTTTCTTCCTTCATTTGCGCGTCGTAATACCCGCGAGAAGCGCAGCTATGCTTGAAAACACTGCCAGCGCCACAAAAATCCCGACGGTAAGGTTCTTTGACGCTACGGTCGCCGCTCCACCGCTACTAAAGCCGGCCATCAGCGTAAAAACCAGACTATTTGACATCCCACTCACCTCGGGGTTCGAAGTTAATCGAACCGCCAGGAAGTGGCGCGAGGGAGTATGGTCCCTCGCGCGTGAAGGTCGAGTCATGAACGACCAATTCGGCCGCCTTTCAGCCGTAGCGCCGCTGCGACATCCTGACGAATCCAAGAGTTGACGGCACTCGTTACCAATCCCGTCCAGGGCGCTGGTAGGGACATCGCTTTCATCAAGCTTAGATTGTAGCGGATGCCTCGATCCAGTCCGTCCGATCGGTAGCAGCCCGACGAACCGGGTTCCAGCCAAGCCAGTCGTTCGACGCTGTAGACGTAGCCGTCATCCGAGATTACGGCGTCGGGCTGGGCACACAAGTGGTTGTACTCACTCGTATACGCGTTTTGTCGCTCGAACACGGCTTTTTGGGCCTCGACCGCTGTCTGATATCCCTCATCTGATCGCCCAACAAGCGACGAACTGAACAGGAGACCAGCGACAACGCTGCCCGCAATCACTATTGCGAAAGTGAACGACGTAAGCACTCTATCCAACGCTTTTCACCTACTTCCAAACTCCTGCTTGAGTCCGGGAGAAGTGGCGCGAGGGACGTAGCACCCTCGCGCGGGAACGTTGTCATGGATCTAATCGGCTTCCAGCCGTACGAACTCGCCGTCAGAGGTGTACTCGGCTCGGATAGTTGCACCTTTCGGCGTTACCCCTCTGCAGTAAATAATAGCGAGCGCGTTACCTTCGTTGCAGCTAACCGTTTCAGGTGGCACCCCGAGCTTGGAAGTGCGTCGCTCGAAGTCCTCCCGCGCCGCTTGCACCATCTCTGGGTTAGTCTCGGAACAGCTTGAACCTAGGCAACAAACGACGAGCGCGATCAATCCGATCGCTTTCACAAACACTTTTCGCATACCGCCTACCTCTCCGCCGCGTGTGGTCACGCGACGAGAGGGAGCGGCGCGAGGGACGTAGCACCCTCGCGCACGACAGGTTTTTGATCATGGCTCTTCTCCCCGATGTGCTCGCGCGTGAGGACCAGAACGATGATCGTACTTTCGCAGATGCCGATCGCGCAGCAACCGTCTCATCATCTCCTCGTAGTTGAAGAACCGCTTGGCGATAATCGGTAGATACTCGACAAGCAACAAGGCGATCAGGCTGACGCGGAACAGTTGCGCCTCCCTCGTCAAATCGGGGAAATCGGGAATCAAGATCCCAAAAAGAAGAAGCAGCAGACCCGGTATGACGACTGGTTGCGGAAGCATCCAGAACAACACACCGGTCATGACGCAGAGTCCGGGTACGAAGTAGAGAAAAAGCGGCCGATAAAATCCCGGGGCTTGCAGGGCGTAATAGACGGACATAACGCCGCAGACTCCAAGAACCAAATATCGCACTGCGATCCACAACTTCCAGCGCCGGGCATAGATATCCATGCACTCTCCTCGGGGTTCGAAATATCGAACCGCCAGGAAGTGGGTGCAGCTTTTGAGGGCTGCACCAGGGTCTACACGTTTCCTTCATCTAAGCCCCAGGGGTAGCAAGCGCCATGAGCCAGAACATGCTTACCAGAATAGCACCGCCTAGGGTGAGTAATGCTAGACCGATATACGCACAAACTTCATGCCACCCAAAAAAGTGCGGAGCCTAGATAGGGAATCATGCCGACGAGACAAAAAGCTACGCCCGTCAGAGCGCTCACAATCACCCGTCTTTTCGTAATTCCCCAGCCCATCAGGAAGATGCCGGGTATTGCCAGAAGTATGTACCATCCCTGCACCCAGTACATGAAAAGGCTCCCAAGCTGGTAAGGATAAGACCCGCCAAGAACGCAATTAGCATTCTTGTTTCGTTTTTCAGTGTCCCGTTCATCACTCTCCTCGGGGTTCGAAATATCGAACCGCCAGGAAGTGGGGCAACAAGGTTGAGTTGTTGCCCGGTATACGTCGATTGCAAAGCACTATCTCTTTCGGCCTCCTCTGGTGCTCTGGATGATCGTGCCGGCATAGCCATCGTCGAACGCGCTAACCATCATAATGATCCAGCCCGGGAAGACCCAGTGCCAGTTAAGGCCACTTGCATCTCGGTAGAGAAACCCACCGATCACAACCAAAACGCCAATCACCATCGTCAGACGAACGACTCCTCGCGGCAACGGTGTCTCGCTACTTTTCCAGACCGCAACGCCATAGAGGGCGATGACGACCAGCCAGACGACCAGCGCCGGCCAATCCGGGGGGTAAAGTAGACAAAGACCCGCGCAGGCGACTACGTGCATCAGCAAGAGTTGCCAGTTGTGGGTCAGTGGGCTGTTTTGGCCAACCGCGTTCGAGAAGAGGTAGCCCGAAACGTCTCTCAGCAGCTCGTAGCGGTATTCCCGCGGAAAGACAATCCCCACCCAACTCACGATACGAATACCCGGCCAGAAGCACCGCAAGACTTGCTTGTTATACTCCTCCGGACGAACGTAATGTGTGCCATGATGCGGCTCATCGAGCAAGTAGTATCGCCACGGCAAATGCGGCTCAATATGTCGGACGTACATCACCACTGAGGTGACTAGATACATCGCAAACATACCAAGCAGAACGACTCCGAAAACGGTCCAATCCATTCTGTGTCACCTCAACCACCTCTTAGTAAATTTACCTTGACACTAAGAAGCGTTAGTGGTGGGCGCACGAATATTTCACGTGCGCCTAGTGAGATTGTTGTCCTTCCAGGTTGGGGTGAACTGAATGGTTATCGTCGATGACGCTTGCGCCTCCAACTCCTTGGCAATCCCGATCGGATTGTAAAGCGTCACCCAGTTGTAGCCACCCTCCACCTCCAGGGCTTCCATCACCATCGTCCGGATCCGCTCTACTTCTTCGGGTGTGCGGATACCGATATATGGCACAATCTGTTCAAACTCTCCACGAATCCGCTCCTCTGTCTTCTTACAGCCAGCGTCCGTGAAGACGTTGAGCTGAACGAGCCAGTCACCTTCGGGAATGTGTTGCGCCCGAGCCCATTCGAGAATCCGCTGTTGCCGCGCATTGCTACGCAATAGCATCAACACCAAAAGAACGAAGATTGAATATGGCCCGAAGATCAAAAAGAGAAGCTGCGCGAAAAAGCATCCGAGCAGCAGACCGATAAAACAACCAACTATCTTGTCCAATGCTGCTCACCTCAGCGCCTTCCCATGAAGACGCAGTTGGTGGGCGCAGAGCGTGAGGATTAGTCACGTCTGCGCCGGTGGTTTCGCTCCAAGAACAGCAAGAACGAAGATAATGCCAAGAGCAGCAGTGTGCCGCCAATCAGCCAGTAGCTGCGAAAGAACGACGCGTTGATAATCAAGCTGGCAATTGCCAGGTTGTTGCACGTCTGCGCTATTCGCTCCTTTTGGCTCAAGCGTTCGGCACTAATCGGCAACAAGACGTCAAGCAACGTCCAGATAACCGCAATCATGCCGAAGGCGATGAGTTTCGTTCCTAGCTCAAAGTAAGCGAGAGACCGTGGGTATACCAGCGGTGCCAGTACCAGCATCATGCCGATACCGCACTTCAGGCAACCAATGATGAAGAGATACGGTCGGCGCCAGGCCGGATCCCAGACCCTCCAGGTGGTGATTCCTCTCACCGTTCCTGCTCCTCACGGAGAGGGACAGCGGGATCGACTAGCTTTGGGTCAGCAAAGAAAGCCAGAGAACCACCATCGTTGGCGGCGACACACAAAAGATTGATGTGCTGAAGTAAGACAGTCGCGTCACAGCGGATCAAATCTTCATACAGCAGGCAATCAAAACTTTTTCGCGTCGTGCCAGCTAGTAACTTGACGACTCCGGCCACCTGGATACCCGACTCGGTCATCTGACGCGACGTTCGGATCAGAGCGATATCGCCGTTTTCCTCGATCGTTACGATGACCGCACCGGTAACCGACTGTTGCCTTCGAAGAACCCACGTCAGTTCCCGAACTAGGGTTTCCAAATCCGACACGCGGAATGTCACCTCATTATCGGGACTCAGAACTGCCGGCATCGAAACATATATTTCGCCCGGCGGTTCTCGTTTGTTGATAGCAACCACGCAATGCATGGCTCTCCTCCTCGCCTAGAACCTTGCCCAGGCAAACCCGCTCCGTCGGTAGAGTAACGTCAGATTTCGCAGCAATCGCTTGCCGGATAACGTCACATACGGAGCGGGTCCGCCCAGACAAAACCCTCAGAACCTCCAAGTCATTGGAAATCCAGTTGGGTGGGCCACTGTGTAGTGGCCCGGCTGTGGAAACTCGAGGAGGATTGGATCACTGCTGATTCAATTCCGCCCGAGCTTTCTTAGTTTCTTCGGGCGTCGTGACCGTGGTGCCACGAAGCAGTTGAACCGTCGGGTCATTGGCTGACTCGAGCAGTTCATTCGCTTGGCAAACGCTCTGCTGCGCCTTGGCGAGCAGCTGATGGGCCGGTAGGTCACTCATCGGCAAAGCTGAAACCTGCTCCCAGAGTTTATTCTCCGCCGTTTCTAGCTGCTTGATTTGGGCGTTGACTCTCTTGAGCGTTTCCGGGGTGGGCGTATTGGGATCGTTGTCGTTCTCTTGATCAACGAGCAAATTCTGAAGCTCTTCGCGCCGAACACGCAGATCAAGAATCTTATCGTAGCACTCTCGCTCAAAGGGTGAGAGTTTGGCCACTGCTTCGCGAAAAGCCCTAGAACGTCGAATCTGACCAATTTTGCATCCCGGCCAGAACAGCATGGGTGCAACTATCCAATCAAAGAGCGCGACCGTAATCACACCCGGCAATAGGACGATCGACGCCACTATAGCCAGACAACCATTTGGGAGAGCCGGGTCTTCAAAGTCTTGAATCGTATCCCCGTACTGTTCCCAAGCTTGCGATCTCGTGCCGAGACAAAATCGAACGATAAACGCGATGAGCGAAGCGACGCCTGCCCATATCAACAATCCAATCAACCAACCTGGCATTGTAATCTCCTCGAGGTTTCCCTCATCTCAACCCACCGTAATGGGCTGGGAAAGGGTGGGCAGCTTGGCTGCCCAGTAGCGAATCACGGGTGAGCGTTGTGTTGACGAGAGAAGGCAGGATAGAGAACAAAATCCCACAAACCGATCAAGCCCAACGGGACGGGGGCGGTCAGCTTTGCTAACCAGCCTCGGCTCTGCCAAAACCTTTCGCGATTAAGATGGACCCGGCCGCAGAGTCCG
>Ga0196963_10001357_pt1 | contig 16828 bp, 15 predicted proteins | sample S1_5metaG_FD_148600 | JGI IMG/M metagenome (GOLD analysis project Ga0196963, IMG submission 148600) | Soil microbial communities from Anza Borrego desert, Southern California, United States - S1_5 | ecosystem: Environmental > Terrestrial > Soil > Desert | place: USA: California | collected... | reverse complement strand
GGTCGCCTCACTGGAAGTAAGACGATGAGTGCGCTCGGCTATGGGATCGCCGGTGTCAGCGCGGTGAACTTCACTCGTTCCGGCGATCAGTGGGGTCCTGGCTAATGGGCGTTGTCGGCTCCATTCTCAAGCCGATCCTCGGTGCGGCTGGGACCTACGGCGGGTTCCAGGCTGCGTCGAGCTTCGTCGACAAGTACGCGGAGGGGAACCTCACCGGGGGAGCAAGGACGGCGGCGAAGGTCGCCTCATTCGGTCTCCAGTACAAGAGCTACCAGGGCGGGCTGAGGCAGCTGACCCGGGGCTTGGCTAGGGGGGTTGGGCCTAGCACCTGGGCCGGCAAGGCAGACTCAATCGTAGGCGCGTTCGGCGTCGGCTCTATGGCGGTGAAGGCGCCTGGGCTCGCGTTCAAGGCCGCTAGGTGGCCTGTGAAGGGACTGCTTTGGGACGCTCCATATGGGGCGGTCGAGTACGGCAGGGCGGCGGTCACTTCGATCGGGAAGCCTGGCGGGACATTCCTCGCGAAGCTGGGTGCGATGAAACACCCGGAAGCCCCGATGGTGGCGGCGGGTCTTGGGATCGGCGTGGCGAAGGCCCATATCGCGAGAAGCCACATACACAGGGGGAACATCTACGCGGCAGACGCGGGTGCTGCGCCGGTCAATCTGGAGAATTTCGGCGGTGGCATCAGCTACGGGATGAGCGCGATCAGTAGTCCTACCGTGATGGCCGGTCAACAGGCCGTCACAGTGAAGATGCTTCGCAGTAGGCGAGTCTGATGCCAGGGATCTATGACGTCCACGAGCAGAGACACGAGCGTGCCCTAGGGGAGGGGGTCCTCTCACAGCTCGCGGTCCCGATCGGCTTCCAGATCGCCGGCGCGGCGATGAGGAGGTTCGGGTACCGGCAGATGACTAGCACCTCAAGGGGGTTCCTAGCCGACCTGTTCTCACGGTCAACGACCACTGAGAAGGCGGCGATGGAGCATCTCTCGGGAGTGTACTCCGAGGGTTACGCGCGTGGAGCCGGAAGGGCGGGCCGTCACGCAGTCGAGTCAGCGACCCGAGCCAGTCGTGGCGTGGCCGCTCTGGGTACTGAGCTCACACGAGTCCCCGTCCTCCCAGGCCTCGCGCCGAGAAGCATGGTCGGTTACGCCAGGGGTACCAACGCGATCGCGCACATCCCATCGGCATCACTGGGACGGCGAATCCGCCCGGGGACGGGTTCTGGCTTCTTCTCCGCCGGCGTGACCGCAAGGTCGGTCGCCAGAGGCTTCTTCGCCTACCAGAGCCTCATGTTGCTACCCGAGCTCGGGGAGATGGTGGCTGGGGCCTACATGGACTGGCGTCCTCGAGCCACACCCAGTCGCCCCCAGCACGACTTCGCGACAGTGTTCTACGACCCCCGTGGCGCCGCCACCCAGAGGCAGCGCGCGATCGCCGCCATCCACGAAAGCCAACTCTCCACAAGGGCAGCACTCGGCAACGAGAGTTCTTTCCTGCACCAGTAGTCGAATGCGTTACGAAGACTACGTCCCGGAACTCCCCTACCCTGATCGTGAGTATCGTCCGTTTGGAGGTACACCCAACGACGAGCACTTCTGTCAGAGATGCAAACTCTACTACTTAAAGCTGTTCAACCAGGGGAAGACCAAGAGCAAGTTCCCGCTCAACTGCTCTTTCGATCGCATCCTAGACCGTCAGTACGTGAAGCCGGAGATGTTCGACTCCCAAGAGGAGTACGAGCTCGCCTGGGCCAGTATCGACCCCGTCACCTGGGGAGCCACATTCCTCGATTTCCACGCCGACTGGTACCAGAAGGAGATCACGAACTGCACCTCGCAGTTCAAGGTGGCCCGGGCTGGTAGGCGTGTTGGTAAGTCCCAGGCGCTGGCGCTCTACGTTCTGTGGAAGGCCCAGACGCAGTCGAAGTTCGAGATTCTGATCATCTGCCCGTACGAGAGCCAGGTCGATCTCCTCTTCAAGAAGATCCGAGAGCTGATCAGCCGGTCAGCGGTCATCCAGGATACGATCAAACGAGACAAACAGAGTCCTCCTCAGGTCATTGAGTTTCAGAACGGTTCGACCATCACCGGCTTCTCCGCGGGAGCAAAGTCGGGCGCGAAGTCGGACAAGGTCCGTGGTCAGGGCGGTGGCCTGATCGTCTTCGACGAGGTCGACTACCTCGAAGACGCCGACATCGAGACGGTCATGGCCGTACTCGCCGACAAGCCTGACACCGAGGTCATCTTCTCTTCGACCCCGACTGGTGTTCGCAAGCGCATGTTCAACGCGAGCACCGACAAGGACTCCCAGTGGAAGGAGTTTTGGTACATCTCGGCGGAGAGCCCGCGCTGGACTCAACAGGCCGAGCAGATGTTCCGGTCCATCTACAGCGCTGGCGGCTACGCGAGAGAGTTCCTAGCCGAGTACGGCGAAGAGATGGCCGGCGTGTTTCGGTCCAGGGACATCCAGGTTTGCCTCAAGGAGTTCAGCCTCGTCGAGCAGAAGAGGGACCCGGACTGGATCTACACGATGGGGGTCGACTGGAACAAAGTCACAGGTACCCACATCGTCGTTGTCGGCAAGCCGACTCGCGGCCCCGCCCACTACAAGATGGTCGACAAGAGGATCATTCGTCGGAGCGAGTTCACCCAACACGAGGGCGTACAGGCCGTCGTGGACATGGACCAGAAGTGGGGATGCGGCTTCATCTACGTTGACGCCGGCTATGGTTCGGTGCAGATCGAGATGCTCCACAAGATGGACGAGCACAAGGGGACCGACTTCAAGAAGCGGCTCAAGGGTATCGACATGGGGTCGAACATCGAGATCATCGACCCGCTTGACAAGGAGATCAAGAAGAAGCCGACGAAGGGCTTCATGGTTGACATGACGGCCAGAGCCGTCGAACAGCACCTGCTCCACCTACCGAAGAGCGAGGACACCTCGGCCCAGATCATTCTCTCCGAGATCCCCTATACGGACATCGGCGTGGTCCAGCAGATGAGAAGCTTCAAGGTCGAGAAGATCTCTCCGACCGGGAAGCTGACCTACTCGCAGGACTACGAACACACCTTGACCGCCCTCATGTTGGCGGTGCTTGCCCACGGCCTTGAGTACGAGGACTACAAGCGCTTCAAGTTCTCCTACTACGCGGGTCACGTCGGCCGCCTTGGCGAGAAGACGCATGTGCCGACTCATGACGCTCTTGGGAACCCTCTTCCGCCCTCCCAAGTGGCGATGATGCGAGAGGTTGCTAAGAAGCAGATGATGGACGAAGAGAAGGAGTTCCGGGAGCGGCTCAAGCCGACGAGGCCGAGTCTCTCCGAAGGGCCGTCTGTCCCGGCGGTGAATAAGGACGGACTTATCCACGTCTCTCACAACGGTCGACCTGTTTCTCAGGGTGGGAGATGGTCAATTGGCCCGCGGCGGTTTAGAAATACAACTTCTACCAGACGTTCTATTCAGCCGCGGAGACGTCGTTAAGCAAAGTGTCAGACCCGACTCGTCCGATCGATCTAACTCCAAAACGGGAGCGCGTCCTCGCCGAGGTCCTCCGTAGCACGGATCAGACCAAGAACATCGCCGATCCTCGCCAGGTCACCGACCTCTTCAATAGAACAGCCTTCGTTGCGAACAAGGCCAACGTGCTTGCGAAGGCGATCGAGGAGGTGGCTCGAAGATACGAGATCCCGGTCCACCCAGATGCCGACGAGGTGCGAGCCGCCGTAAAGCGGAAGAGCTCCGACAGCCCCGACGGTCTCAAGATCAGCTTCGACCTCTTCAAGGATGCGGTCGAGGTGATGCACCGCCGTCAGGTCGCGATCACTGAGCTGACGCTGAATCAAGCGCCAGACGACCCCGGAGTCGTCTTCCAGAAGAAGATCATCCGACTGAGGAACCGACTCGCCGTCCCAGAAGGGGACCTGACCGACGACGAGCTCGAGCTTCTCCTCTCCCACTTCTTTATCCTCCTGATGGCCTACATGCTCCAGGGGGCCTTCGACGCGATCGACCACGCTCTGTTCGTGGCCGTGATCCCCGATGGCCAGCCGGCGGAGGCGGTCATCGCTTTCCAGGTGATCCTAAGTGTGGTCGTACAGCTGATCATGTTCGCGGCGAACGAGCAACAGCTTGAGAAGTGGCTCGACGACGCCTCGTTGATTCGCCTGCCCGCTGGAATGACTGGAGCGAAGGTAATCCAGGCCGCGAAGGCGCAACCGATCCAGCCGATCCATCGGCTTGCCGCCGCCTACGCCGGGTTCTCCGACTACGAGACGATCCTCCGTTACGCGTTTGAGTACCTCCAGCGGACCGAGAAGCCCGGCTACGAGATGTGGATCGGGTATGTAGACGCGACCAATACACGTCTCCTTGCCCAGACGATGTGGACAAGAGCTCCCTCCTACTCGGCTCCTCACGCGCTCCAGTCGATCGAGCCGGTGGGGAAGAGGCGCAGGCGTCGGCGCACCCAGTCCGGGGGTGACGACGAGGGCCCCGACGTGGATCTTCCTGAGGGCGACGTGAAACAGCTCGTGCTGAGTTCGCTCGTCCCGATGGGAGTGAACAACCAGGAGGCTCGGCTCCAGGCGCTTGACGGACTTTCTCAGCACCTAGACCTTGTCGCGCAGGTGCTTTCGACCGAGTTCCTTGACGAGGCGATCTGCTGTCTTGCGCGGTTCCTGGTCAAGTTGCCGGTCGACCAGATCAAGGTGATCAGGGCGATCATTCAGGCCCTTCTTCAGACGAACATTGACTCGACCGTCCTCGACCTAGGCGCCTTGCTTGGGAAGCTACTCAACTACACGTTCATCGAGCTGACCGCTACCGAGCTGATCTATCTAGCAGAGAGGTTCTTCAACGAGCTTGTAGGCAAGCTCCTCGGGATCTTTGGTGACGATATCGTTGTGCTCTTCTGCTGTCCACTGATCAAGGAGCTGGTCGAGTCTGTCCTCAGAGTGCTAGTTGACATCGAGAACAAGATCCTAGACTTGCTCCGACAGTTCACGTTCAGCATCCGGATTCAGATCGACCTTGGACGACAGCGCTACTTCTTGTTGAACGACAAGAGGTACGGCCAGCAGCTCATCATGATCCTCGACCGAGTGGTCCAGATCATCGAGCAAATCGAGGTATGTGGGGAGGCGAATTCAGACGAGGCGATCAACCGCCGCCTTGTTGACGAGGTCCGAGCCATGGAAGGCCTCCCACGTATTGGGATAGAATCATGGGCTCGGACCCATTATTTCGTCACGGCGGATACTAAGGAAGGGAACGAGAAACGAATCATCCCAGCGCTCGGTCGGCCGATCTCTGGTTTCCCAGACTTTGAGTCGTCTGTCGGAGATCCCGCCGGAGCTGGCTCGAACGAGGACAGGGACCTACTCGATGCGCTCAAGGATGTCCCAGGGGCGGTTGAGGCTGGTGCGACCGAAGGGTACCGCAATCTAGCGTCGAGGCTTGGCTTGGTCGATCCGGTCGGCGGGCAGGAGGCGGACAGAGGGCCCCAGCTCTCACTCTGTTATCGCCTGTTCTCGGAGTTGGACGTGAAGAAGGTGAGCGATGCGATCAAACACTCTCGGCCGTAGGCTAGCCAACTGGCTGTTCGGCGAGGCTGAGGTGACTCACCTGTTCCAGGAGCGCGTCCAGCTAGAGAGCCGCCTCGACAAACTGAATGAGCGGCTCAATGACATCACTCTTGTAGCAGGGAAGGGCGAGGGGCCGACAGTTCCCAAGGCGGTGCGGTCCAAGCCAAGAGGGCCGATGCCGACCCTCTCGTACAACCGTCCGTCGAGCTCCAGGCGGAACATCGGCGAATCAGAGGCTGGGGTGTCCTACCAGCCCCCACAGTACGACCTCGCGGAGATCGCACGAGCGAGAGACATCGAGTCGATCTTTCAAACTTCGATCGAGCGACACGTCGAGACCGCCCTCCAAGAGGGATGGTATCTGTTCGGAAAGGACCCGAAGAAGGTCAACTACATCTATAAGCGGTTCTGGGAGATTGGGCTTCTCTCTGAATCCACAATGACCCTTCTGCTCGCCCAGGTGCTCGATCAGCTGATCGCGTACGGGACCGCCCTGATCGTAGCCCGTCGCGACGACGGCAGGTCCTCAGGACGGCCGATCCGCTATTTTGGCCGCACGCTAGAGCCGATCTCGACTCTTTGGGTGGCGGACGCGCCGACGATGCGACTAGGCGAGAACAAGCGCGGAGTCGTCGTCCGCTGGAAACAGAGCCTGGCCCGCGCCGGATACGGCACAGGAGCTGGAGACCGGACCTTCAGCGCGAACGACGTGTTCGTGATCGCCCGCGAGAGGCAACCCGGGATGGTGTTTGGCCGCCCGATGGTGATCTCCGTGATGGACGACATCATGACGCTTCGCCGCCTGGAGGAACTCGCGGACATCATCCCACAGAAGCACCTCTTCCCACTGTTCCAGGTGCTGGTCGGCACTGAGACCCACCCCGCCGGCGACATCGATCTAGGCGAGGGAGTGTCGATCTCCGAGGTTGAGTACGCTCAACAGCAGATCGAGGAGATGCCGACCGAGGGCGGCTTCGTCACTCCTCACCGGTGGGAGATCAGGCTCATTGGTGCGGAGGGGAAGGTCCTCGATATCACCCCCTTCCTAGAGCACTTCCGGAGCCGGGTTCAGAGCGGCCTCCGCATGAACAGCATCGTGATGGGATCGGGAGGCGATCCGACGAAGTCTGTTGGTAATCAGCAGATGAAGCTCCTCTCCGACTCGGCGCGGAACCTCCAGATGCTGGTGAGGGAGGGGTTCGCCGTCATCATCCGTCAGCTCCTGATGGAAGGTGGTTTCGACATCACCTACGACGACGAGGTGGAGCTCGTCTTCGAGCGGCCGGATACCGAGGAGAAGCGTTCGGAGGAGACTCACGCTCTCGCGATGTACCAGGGCGACCTCATGAGCCAGGAGGAGGCGAGAAAGTCCACCGGCTGGGATCCAGTCAGCAAGGAACATGAAGGGGCGATGTTCCTCAACAGGGCCCACCAACGGGACGTGGAACTGACGAAGATTGGGGCTGCTGCGAAGGCGTCAACCGCGGCTGGGAAGGCCAAGTCCAGTAAGAAGTCCACCAGCGTACGTTCGCAGCCACGCAACCAGAGTGGCAAGAAGTCGACTAAGACCCGAGTCAAGGCGAATGACTGACCGACTGTTATAATTGGTCATCCGCCGGGGGATTTCGTGAAGCCAAGACTAGTTTACATCGACACCGCTACGTTCTCCTTGCCACAGCTGCTTCACAAAGACGCCGCTGAGTTCGTCGCCGATGTACTCAAGGACGCGAAGAAGCCGTACCTAGAGACGAAGATTCGGGCCACCCACTCGGGCCAACTCATCCTTGGCCGCTGTTACAGCGGACGGGGCATGAAGAACGGAACCGGGAGCTGGTACAGCGTCGACCGTGGTGGTTCTTCGGCTTTCGACAAGCCAATTCTCAAGAACCATGACGCCGAAGGAGAACCGCTGGGGAGGGTGTACTCCGCCTCCTACACACAGCTAAAGACCGGGAAGGACTGGGACGAAGACTGGATCCGCCCCGATACGGGCCTCAAGCACGGGTCCGGCTACATCAGTATCGTCGGTCACGTGTTCGACATGGACGCGATCCCCAAGATCCTCGACGGTAGATACAACACCGTCAGCACGAGCCAGGCGCCCAAGACCGTCGACGACGCTTGGTGCAGCTACTGTAGAACGCCGCTCGCACGCGGTTGTGAACATCCGATCGGCAGCTATGTCGAGGCTGATGACGGTACCGAGTATCTGGTCTACATGGCGACTGGAGATCTCGAGTACTCCGAGGTGAGCTACGTCAACAAGCCGCGGCAGCAGAACGCGGTCACCCTCTCGTCTCGGATGATCAACGACTCCGACACGGAAGTCCACGTGATCGAGACGGTGAACGGGGACGCGGGACCATTTGAGGGATTCTCCCTCGGAAGCGACCAGTCCGAGCAGATGGTCGACCTCCTGTCCGATAAGCTTCCGTCGACCGAAAGAGTCACGGGAAAGGTGAAAGTATCGATGGCCACGAAGCAGAAGAAGCGAGTCGACGGGGCTCCTCCCGCGGCTCCCCGGGAGGGATCGAATGCGGGCTCAAATCCAGAGGCGGTCGCGGCGACTCCGGCCGTCGATCAAACGACGGAAGACCAAGAAGCGGCCCAAGTACTGAAGCCGCTGCCGGCCGACATTGGCTTCCTGAGCCTAGCCAACTACTTCAACGCGAAGGGTTGGCTCGACATGGAGACCGACTTCAAGGACGGTCTCTACGTCTACGGGATCACTGATAAGGCAGGTGGACACGCCCATACTTTCACCGGCTACGCCAACGCAAAGCAGAGGGAGTTCTCTGGCTCTACCGGAATCACCGGTCAGGGCTCTACTGCCCATGACCACCAGCATTCAATTTGGATCGACAAGGTCGACATGGGAGCCGAGGCGATCGACGGGATGACTCGCGACGCGAGTTACGGACCTTCTCACACTCATAAATTCAGTGCAAGTATTCGGGGCGACTCTCAATCGCATGCTACACTAATTCTCGACGTTGATTCGGTGAAAGAAGCACTGCGGCGCTATGGGGAAATCGACACCGATTCCCTCACGGACGCAGACAAGGAAAAGCTTCTCGACCCGAATAGCGAGAAGATCGCTTGGTCGAAGTCGATGCTCGACGCGGCCAATCCTCTTCTCGGTCGACTGAAGAGTGAGTTCCGCGATCAGGTAGTCAGGGAGATTCTTGACGCGGGCCTCCTGGGGGAATCGAGCTCAAACGAGATGGACACGAAGGTTCTCGAACAGGCGATCAAGGGACTCACGGATCGGGCAGCCGATCTTGAGAAGTCCCTGTCGGCTGCTAACGAGAAGCTCGCCCTTCTTGAACAAGAGAAGACGAAGCTCGTAGCGGACAACGCGACCCTGACGAGTTCAGTGGAGGGAGTGAGGAAGTCGGTGACGGCCAAGTTCGCAGCGGCGCTGAAGGCGCTCTCTGAGAGCTCTGTGCTTGATCTGACCAACGAGAAGGCTGTGAAGGACGCTACTTCTCCGCTTGAGGAGAAGAGCGTCTCGGATCTCGACGCGGTGGTAGGGGACCTTCTCAAGCAGCTTCCGGACAAGATGAAGCTGACCGCCAAGTCGATCGTGAGCGAGGCGCGGAGGGAAGCTCCTACCGCGCTCGAGGACAAGACGAATCAGGAAGTGGCTGCGGAGACGGGGAAGGGCTCTTCGGCCAAGACGCTGTCGGGCCTGATCGACCAGGCTGACGCGATTGATCGCGACGTGTAAGGGAAGGGGATAACTGCGATGGCATACCGAGTTCCTCGTGGGTACAGTCGGACCGACTGGCCTTGGCAGCCGAGGTTCGAGCACGATGGTACGACTCCCTCGTACGCTGTCCGGCCGGCGAAGTTCCTGCCGGTAGCGGCTGAGGATCAGGTCCACGACGACCCGATCGTACTCATCCCCGGCACGTTTGTTGGTCGACTCGATCTCGATCAGCACTCGGCGCTCGACGCGAGCTTCCTCACCGGGGGTCCGCTCGTCCCGGCGTGCCCGGTCGCCTACACCGTCACCTACAGCGCCCTCGATCTCGCGACCTCCGCCTACGGCGGCACGCCTGACATCGATGAGGACGAGGACACGGTGGTTGCCGCGACTGGGGCCTCTACCGCGACGGTGGCGGCGACGCGCCCTCTCTGGGTGACGCTCAAGCCTCACTACGCGGGTTGGCTCGAGGATCGCCATACGAATTACGTACGGCAGCTCTTCGAGACCGGCAAGTCGAAGCTCCTCATCGCTCGTATCCCTGCGATCACAGCGAACGAGAAGCTGATTCGTGTCGGCGACAAGGTGATGCTCGACAACACCACGAGCCCGACTTGGGATCCCTACGCGGCCACTCCCTCGACGGTTGGCCGTCTGAAGCGGTTCGACGGTGCCGCGGTTGCGCTGACCGAGTATGTGGTCGGCAAGTGCGTCAACAAGACGCGCCTTGCTCGCCAGTCCTCGGCCTCTGAGGGTCAGACGCTTCGCGCGGCCATCGGGACCTCCGCTCCGCGGACACTCACGAACATCAACCAGACGGCCGAGTATCTCTGGCCGGCTGGGGAGCAGTTCGAGATGGACTCGAAGATTGAGACCGCGAAGGGGCTGGGCCTTGGCCCGAGCTCGGAGACCCTGGGTCGTCCCCCGGAGCTCCTCTACGCGCGGGCGGACGCCAGCGGTGACTTCTGGGCTCTCGACATCGAGATCTGCATCTAGTCAAGGTCGGACCAACTAGAGCAACACTGAGAAGGGGAAGGGGTAGGACAGATGCCGGAACTCAATGACGAGCTCGTCTCTGAAGTCTTCGAAACGAAGGCCGAGAAGGCGGTAGCTCTACTCAAGGATGTCCAGGACAACGCTATTGCAGCAGTCGACCAGCGTGTCGCTGACACGATGGCGGAGTTCGGGATCCGGAAGCCGAAGCGTCGGCGTCGGCCGGTAGAGAAGCAGCTCGCTCTCCTCGACTGCATCTTCAAGAACAACGGCGTCAACCCGCTGACGGGCGAGAAGCTCGGGTTCCAGGACATGATTAACCTGGACAAGGAGCTCCTCACCAGGATCGCGGCCAACCCGAAGCTCCGGGCTGACTACGAGGACACCCAGTTCCATCAGGAACAGCCCCTCCTGTTCCCCCGGGTGGTGACTCAGCAGGTGCGCGAGGCGGTGGAGCCTGAGCTCAACCTGACTCCGCTCATGCAGGTGATCCGCTACACGAACAGCTCTCAGCTCGTCTTCCCCGCTGTTTCGGCGATGTCTGCCGGTGACCTGCGGATCGGAGAGGGTAAGGAGTACCCCGAGGGCAAGCTCCAGTGGGCTGGCCAGGTCGCGGTGACGATCGGCAAGCACGGTATCAAGGTGAGTGCGACCGAAGAGATGGTCCGCTACTCGCTCTGGGACCTCTGGGCGATGAACCTTCGTGCGGCGGGTCGCGCCCTTGCCCGCCACAAGGAGCGTCAGTCCAAGACCCAGGTCCTCGACCAGGGCTCGGTCTACTACGACAACGGGACCGCCGGCGAGCGCCACACGACCGGACGAGACGATTCGGGAGGCTTCAACGGCACCTTCACCGTGTGGGACCTCTTCGATATGGCGGCCGACCTGATCCAGGAAGGCTACGTTCCCGACACCATCATCATGCACCCCTTCGCGTGGCCGATCTTCGCGCTTGATCCGGTCATGCGGCAGATGGGCTTCATGCACAACGGGAAGATCCTCTCCGGCTACCAGGGCCAGCCCGGCAACGGGTCGGTCTTCGATCCGGGTGGGCTCCTCCAGCAGAGGGCTCTCTCGGAGCCGGCGAACCGTGCAACGACCTACTCCTCGGTGCCTTCGCAGTATCCGTTCGGGCCAATGCGGATCATCGTCAGTCCGTTCGTCTCCTACAACCGGACGAACCAGGCCACCGACATCTACGTCTGCGACAGCCGAGACCTCGGCATCCTCGTTGTGGACGAGGACGTGGTGACCGACGAGTGGAAGGACCCGGAGCGCGATATCCGGAACGTCAAGTTCCGCGAGCGCTACAGCTTCGCCTCGGCGAACAACGGCGCTGCGATCAGGATCGCTCGCGATGTCGTGGTCGACCGCTCGTACCACTTCGAGGGCGGAATGCTCACCGCGGATGTGACGCTCGACACCTCGGAGTTCACGGTCAGCTAACTACAAGTAACTGATCAGGGTTGAAATGGGGCTTGGTTCTGAGTAATATCAGGATCGAGCCCCAAACCCTTTACGGAGACACTCCATGGCACCGAACACTGGAACGACGAAGCCAATCAAGCCGCTCGGAACGACTGTCCCATCGACGAAGCGAACACTGGCGGCGAAGGACCTTCACGGTCTGACTGTCAGTCTGAATTACAAGGCGTGCAACTGGTTGAAGACTCCCAGCGGGGCGGTGTGGATGAACCACGACAACCCCACATACACGGTGCCCGCCGAGGGTGAGATCTCGGATGAGGATCTCCAGATCATCTTCAAGAAGCTACGTGCGCGCCACCTCGTCCTTGGGCCGAAGCCGAAGGAGCAGTTCGAGAAGCAGCCGGACGTGCTCCAGCGCTATCTCGGGTACCTCCGTGATCGTCTGACGCCGATGGACACTATCAAGAACGTCATCGGTAAGATCGTCACTGGCCCGAGCATGGTCGGAGGCTATTCGAAGATCGAACTCATCGAGCTGATGTTGGCGGCCGAGATGAGGAACCCGGTCACTCGCACTGGCGGTCTAGGTCGCCAGGAAGTGATCGAGGAGCTTCAGCGCGCAAAGACCTACATCGAGCAGAACTACGGTGGGATCAGCGCAGTCACGTCTGAGACTGGCGCGACCGTGGAGATTGAACCGAGTACGTCGGGTCGTCACATGGATCGCGGTGGCAGAGCGGACGTGAAGGCGATCCTGGATCTCGACTAAACCCCTGAGCGGGAGTCCCAATGGGCGTCCCCACGATCTCATCGACGTCTCCCGCTGACAACGCGGTAAACGTTTATCGAAACAAGATCCTCCAAGCTACGTTCTCGGAGGCTCTACGTTCCGCCACCGTCAGCACCCGGACCTTCCTACTTCGGAATGTTGACACGAATCAGCTAGTTGACTGTACCGTCAACCTATCGACGTCTGGTCTCGTCGTCAGCATTGAGCCGACGCGTGTTCTAGCTGAGAACACGTCGTACCTCCTCACGATCGTAGGGGAGGATGTAGGCGGCGGAGACGGCTCGGTAGAGTCATCGTCAACGAGTGATGAGCTCGTACTTACGGCTAGGATCTCGTTCCAGACCGGGACCGAGATCGATACGCCGACGATCACGAAGTCCGAGGCGGACATTGAGGCAGAGGGAGACCTAGGCCTTCCGAGCAACGTCCAGGTCGTCGAGGAGTCGGAGGTCCTAGAGATCACCGCGACCACCCCGGCCAATCGTGACTTCGGTGTCGCGAGGACGCTATCGGCGATCACGGTCACGTTCGATGACGATGTCGACCCCGACACGGTGGATGAGGGGACATTCCAGGTAACGATCGAGCCCTACTACGAAGAGGACGAGCTGATGATCGCCGTCCCTTCCGACGACGGGCTCTGCAACTTCAAATTCCAGGAACACACCGACACCTCAGGTAACCCCTACGACTACTCAGACCTCGACGGAGAGCTCTCCGTCTCCGGTGACACGATCACGTGGACCCCTGAGTCGGCTCGGGACTTCCCGTCCAACGTACGTGTGAGAGTGGTGCTCGGTTCAGACCTCGCGAGTGACGCGGGTCTCACCCTGGGAGACAACTACTACTTCACCTTCTACATTGATCCCTGCCCCAACCTGGTCTCCGTGGATCGGATTCGAGACTCGTTCTTCCCACTGGTACTGTCGGCGTGGACCGACGACATGATCGGCAAGACGATCTACAAGAATACGATGGACGTTCTCCCGCGCATCAGATGGCAGATCAAGCACGACAAGATCTACCCACGTCTTGCCGAATACGTTCTCTACAAGACCATCGACGACATCTATCAAGGGATACAGATCGAGACCGAGCTTAAGGCGGGTCAGTTCAAGAAGTTGGGCGACCTCATGATTCGCTACGACACGAAGAACGCAGGGAACATGGTGACTGGCCATCGCATGGCCGTTGAGCGGTGGAAGCGAGCCCTGGAGGAGGTCACCCGTAGGTACGTCGGTGTAGCGGTACCCTTCATCAAGGGTTATCAGGATGCGGAACAAAGGTGCTTCTGGCGGACTCGCCTCTGGCAGGCCGACATCGCATCCTCTCTCCAGAGGATCTATACGGGAGGAGAGCTCGCTGGGAACACCGCCAGGCAACGTGGGAACCGGGTCTCTGGCGCAATGGAGCTATGGAGGTAATTCGATGAGACGCCGTGGCCTGACGCTTCTACTCACCGTGGTAGTCCTGTTGTGCTCGTGTCGATCCGTCGTACCATTCAAGAACACGGGAATCGGGAATTCGTGGGACCACGCGGTCTTCGGCTCGCAAGACGAGTACGTTCGGGTCCTTCAGTTCATGTATGAGAAGACTGGCCGCGAGCTCCTAGAGAAGTTCGAGGCAGTACAGTCGAGCCATCCACTGGGCCCAGATGGCGAGGTCGATCTCGATTGGGCGAAGAGGCGGTTCGAGCTCATGGAGGCGCTCGCACTCGAGATCAAGACATGGGAGGAGATGTCCGAGACTGTCGCCATGTACGAGGGAATCGACCTGAGCGCGCCGGCGGACGAGTCTTCGAGGGCAGCTCGCAAGCGAGCTAGGGCCTTCCTCAAGGCGCTGGGGCACGGTCTCAAGGAACTTGCCGATGAGTGATCCCGGCCACGTGAACGTGAAATACAAGATCGACCCTCGCACTGGGAAGTATGCGATCGACTGGTCGACCGTCTCCGAGGAGGACATCTTCAAGCTTCTCAGGGCCTCTAAGGACGATGTTGCGAAGGCGCAGGAGGTATTACGAGACCTCCTCCCCGCCGCCGCGGCGCAGGCGCTCTTGGACCGAGGAGCGATCAAGCTCTACGAGAGTTTGATTCGTCTGGCGAAGCGGGCCCCCGAGAGGCTGCTGGAGATCATCGGTGCCTGATCCTGCCCCTAAGCCGAAGCCGAAGGGACTCGTCAACCAGCGACAGGTCAGAGCTGCCAGCGAGATTCTGACTCTAGCGGCGAAGCAGATCCAAGACGGGTTTCAAGCGCTCGGACAGGAGGCGTTTCTTGGGCGGCCTGTCCTCTTCATGACTGGCGGCCACCTCTCCTACGACATCAAGGTGACGATCCAAGACAGCGAGGACGAGAAGGACAAGGGGAAGGAGAGCACGGTCAAAATCGACCTGGACATCGGAGTGGTCACTCCACAGCAGGGGTTCGAAGCCGCATATGCGATGCTCTCGGGACCGATCGCGCCGGCCGAGGCGCGGCGGCCAGAGATCGAGTCTCTCCTACGGTCGAAAGGACTACTTGAGGAACGCCCAGTCATCCTCGGGATCACAAGGAACAAGTACTGGGTTCACCAACCTGACGGACCTCACGTCGTGGTAGAATTCAGGGACACGGGTGAGGGGAGCCTCAAGGTGGTCAAGACCCTTGAGGAGTTGAATAGAGAGGTCGACGGGTTCTTCTCGTTCCTCTCCGACAAGGTTGGTGTGATTTACGGGGGATGAATTCTCCCGGTGGGGGGAGAGGATGGCGAATCTAGCCAAGACCGCACGCGATCTCTCAAGTCAGATCGCTCCTGTACTCGCTGGCTCACTCGCAGCTGTGAACGAGGCGAGTGACTTCGCCAACGCTAGTCAGGTCGAACACTTCAAGGACGTAATCAAACTGGCCCTGAAGTGCAAGGAGGCGGGTCTTACCAGCGAACAGTTCGCGGCCCTGGCCGACGTCTTCAAGATGACGCACAAGGTCGCAACCGGCGGGTCCATCGAGTTCGCAGCTTCAGTGGCGAGTGGTCTAGAGACCACAGAGGGAAAGACCTTCAGCCTCAAGATGGGTGCGAGTGGAGCCATCGCCGGCTTCGGGCTTACGGCCGAGGGTGGGTTTGGCAGCGACTCTCGGAAGAGCTCGTACGAGCGGAGTCAGCAGAACCTCCAGATTCGGATCGACTGGGCCACCGTCCCGAGTACCCAGGCTGACGCGCTCGTTGATCAGCTTGGGAAGAAGGTCCTAGAACGCGGGTTCGCGCTCGATATCCCTGTTCTCAAGGAGGAGAGCCAGAGCCCGCTCCTAAAGGCACTTGAGAGCTATCTGCCAGTACTGAAGGAGATGTTCGCGAAGAAGCCCGATCCCCAGTAACCATGTTTAGGTTTCTCTCTCTGCTTTGTGTTCTCGTACTGGTGGGCGGTTGCTCCACGCTTGAACCTATCAGACAGGCGGATACCGCCGCGAGAGACCGCATCGACCAGATCGCGAAAGAGGTCGACCAGGTACAGGGTCGTCTTGACGAGACGGTTGGTGAGGCGCTTGATCAGTCGGAGATGTGGAGATCGACGGTAGAGTCGATCGCTTCTCGGTATGAGAAGCTCCTGGCCGAGCAGAGCGAGCGGTGGGCCACCCAGAGCACTCAGTGGAACGAGACCCTCACGGGTTTTCGTCAGCAGGGTGAAAAGGAATCAGCCCTCTGGCGGAAGTTCCTCGCTACCCAGAATGCGAAGTTGACCGATGAGAGCAGGCTCTGGCGAGAGCTCGTCCAGGCCGAGTCCGAGAAGACCCGTGAGACGGTGAAGAGCCTGCCTGCAATGTGGGCGCAGTCAGCCGGCGTGCCGACTAAACAGGGAGAGGATGGGGCCTCTGTTGTCGATTGGGCCGGCGTGGCCGCGCTGGTGTTCACGGTCGGGAAGACCGCGATTAGGTCACTTAAGGAGAGGGCGAAGGGGGAGCTCCAGCGAGAGGCCTCCTCGCCGGCCTGAGGCGCATGTCGGAGATCGACATGCGGAAAGAGCTCGTTCAGTGGCTAGACGACCATGGCCACTGGGGGGTTCATCGTTCCGCACTTCTGAACAAGAAGTGCCCATGCCTCAGCCGGGACAATGGTAAGACGAACTCTGCCTGCCGCCGGTGTCTTGGCACCGGCCACATGTTCGTCGATTACATCGTCAAGCTTGACAAGAGGACCTTCTCTCCTGAGTTCGTACGGGACGCCGGCGTAGGCGAGGCGAGGGTGGGAGACTTCCGGTACTACCTGGAGAGGATCGTTCCAGTGAAACAGGACGATCTCATCCTTGAGGTGGAGCTCGACGAGAGCACCCTGCTTCCAGTCCAACCTTTC
>Ga0196963_10001355_pt1 | contig 16850 bp, 16 predicted proteins | sample S1_5metaG_FD_148600 | JGI IMG/M metagenome (GOLD analysis project Ga0196963, IMG submission 148600) | Soil microbial communities from Anza Borrego desert, Southern California, United States - S1_5 | ecosystem: Environmental > Terrestrial > Soil > Desert | place: USA: California | collected... | reverse complement strand
GCTTTAGCGGCTTTGCCCGGGATGGACGAAGTGCAGATAAGGCAGCTTATGGCCGAGCGAGGGTTGGGCGACGGATGGCGGACCGGCGATTCCAGAGCTTCTACTGCTGGGACGACGGCCTCGCTGCCTGATCTGACGGGCAGAGCGTTTACGCTGACGGCTCACGCCCGAGGTCAAAACGGTCAGGCCGTGGCACGAACCGCGATCGTCCGCTTCACGGGGAATCCAGATCAGCCGTTTTGGATTCATGAGTGGCGCTGACATTCTCGCCAGGAGTGCGCAGGTCATTTAGCTGAACGTTTCGCCTTGAAGGCTTGGCGTTCATGATGGGTGGGGATGCCCATGCCGGGCTAGCCCGTATTGCCATGGGTCGCGACGCACAGTCTGGCGACAATCGGCATGCAATCTACAGATGTAGTCTTTCCGTGTGTGGGCTGGATGTAGCGGTGCAGAATTGGGTAGAGCAGCAGTTCGTGTTCCCCGGTCGCAAGCCGGATCAACCGCTGAACAATATCAAGAAGGCCCTTCGTGCTGCGGTGAAGAAAGCCAACATTCTGCGCGACGGCAAGCTCATGAACGTGACGCTGCAATCGTTCCGGAAAGCGTACGCAAGCTGGCATGACGACGCGAACACTCCGCTGTCGGTCATCCAGGCAAACATGGGCCATTCACTGGGCTCGGAGGTCACGCGCCGTCACTACCAGCGTGCTTTCGATTCATCGAAGCGTCAGTCGGTCATCGACCTCGATGTTCCGCTATCGGTCCGGAAAAATGATGGCCGTTGGCAACGAGTACGGAAAATGTGGCAATCGGTGGCAATGCCCGAAAATCCGGCAGAGCGCGAAAAGGGCGACGTGCAAGAAACGCCCGATACATAAGGCTAATTGGTCGGAGTGAAAGGATTCGAACCTTCGACCCCTAGCTCCCGAAGCTAGTGCTCTACCAGGCTGAGCTACACTCCGACCGTGGGCCCCGCGTTATAGACGTAACCCCCTTGCCCCGCAAGGCATGTAGATAAGGTATGGCGCGGCGATGACGGGGAGCGTCTGGCCCTGTATAATCCCTCCAAATTACTCTTAGAAACAAAGGCTTGGAGGACGTCATGGCGCGACAGGCCGCAGCAGCCCCGGTTTCCGTTCCCGCCCGCCGCAACTGGAGCGACGCCGAGTGGGCGATGCGGGTCGACGTCGCCGCCTGCTACCGGCTGGTCGAGCATTTCGGCATGACCGATCTCGTCTACAACCACATCACGGCGCGGGTGCCCGGCAGCGATCACCATTACCTGATCAATCCGTACGGCCTGATGTACGACGAGGTGACGGCGTCGAACCTGGTGAAGATCGATCTCGACGGCCGCATCGTCGAGGACACGCCCTACGAGATCAATCGCGCCGGTTTCGTCATCCATAGCGCCGTGCACGGGGCCCGTGACGACGTCGTTTGCGTCATCCACACCCACAGCCGCGCCGGTGCCGCGGTCTCCGCCCTGGAGGAGGGCTTCGTGCCGGTGACCCAGGGCGCCTTCCAGTTCTACAACCGCGTCGCCTATCACGACTACGAGGGCTTCGCGCTCGATCTCGAGGAGCGCCGCCGTCTGGTCGCCGATCTAGGGCAGCGCCGGGCCATGATCCTGCGCAATCACGGTCTGCTGACCTGCGGCCGCAGCGTCGCCGAGGCGTTCCGCCTGATCTATTACTTCGAGCAGGCGTGCCAGACGCAACTCGACGCGATGCACACCGGCCGGCCGATCCGCGTGCCGCCGCCGGAGGTCAGCGAGCACACCGCGCAGCAATGGGAAGGCGGGGCCGCGGGTATCGGCACGGGGACGGGCGTCTATCGCGAGTGGCCGGCGCTTCTCCGGATGCTCGACCGCAAGGACCCCAGCTACAAGACCTGAGGCGAAAGTAAGGCCGTGCCCAATGTGTCAACTTGGGGGCGGCGCCGTCCTCGCCGGGCGAAGTCATTGAAACCGCAGTCAATGATTCGGTACACCGCGATACAGGGGATGGACTCTGTACCGTTCTTGTATCGTATCGCGCCGGGTGTGCCTTAATTCACCGAGCCCTAGACAAATCGTATTTGAATGACCATGTCGATGGGGCCGGCAATTCCGCCGCGGCCGTTCGAACGATGACGCTAGTAGCTGCGCGAAATCGCGAAATCGACGAGCTCGATGAGCGCCCGCTTCTCCGGGCCATCGGGAAAGACGCCCAGCGCGTCGCGCGCCACGGCGCCGTAGTGGCGGGCGCGTTCGATCGAATCGCGCAGACTGCCGTGTTTCTCCATCAGCATCACGGCATGCGCGAGATCGCCGTCGTCCTGCTCCTGGCGCTCGAGCGTGCGGCGCCAGAACTCGCGCTCGCTCTCGTCGCCGCGCAGGAAGGACAGCACCACGGGCAGCGTGATCTTGCCGTCGCGGAAATCGTCGCCGACTTCCTTGCCGAGCGTCGCCTGATGGGCGGCGTAGTCGAGGACATCGTCGACGATCTGGAAGGCGATGCCGAGATTGAGCCCGTAGGAATCGAGCGCGTCTTCCTCGGCTTTCGGGCGGCCGGCCACCACGGCGCCGACCCGGCAGGCCGCGGCGAACAGCGTCGCCGTCTTGGCCTTGATGACCTCGAGATAGGCGTGTTCGGTGGTCTCGGTGTCGTTGGCGGTCATCAGCTGCAGGACTTCGCCCTCGGCGATGACCGCGGAGGCATTGGACAGGATGCCGAGCACGGCCAGCGACCCGTCCTCGACCATGAGCTGGAAGGCCCGGCTGAACAGGAAGTCGCCGACCAGCACGCTCGCCTTGTTGCCCCAGACCGCGTTGGCAGTCGCCAGGCCGCGGCGCAGATCGCTTTCGTCGACCACGTCGTCATGAAGCAGGGTCGCCGTATGGATGAACTCGACGCAGGCGGCGAGCGCCACATGCCGACGGCCCTGGTAGCCGCACATCTTGGCGCTGGCGAGGGTCAGCATGGGCCGCAGGCGCTTGCCGCCGGCGGCGATGATGTGTCCGGCCAGCTGCGGGATCAGCGCCACGGGGCTCTGCATGCGCTGCAGGATGACCTCGTTGACGTGCTTGATGTCCTCGCCGGCCAGCGCCGTGAGCGCCGCGATCGACGGCCGCGCCTTGCGTTCCTCCTGCAGATTGACGATGACGGCCAAGCGTGATTCTCCCATCCGACCCGGTATGCCACCTTGTCCGCGGCGGCTGAGCATAGTATGCCGAAATGCTCGGTCAAGGTTCGTAAATGGCCGTGCTGGCTGAAGGCAGGGACGTGAAAGAACTGTTCAGAAGCAACGATCCGGTGCGGCTCTCCTGGGCCGAAGCGATGCTGGCCGGGGCGGGGATCGAGGCTTTGGTCCTTGACGGCCACACCTCGGTGCTTGAAGGCTCGATCTCCGCGATCCCGCGCCGCTTGATGGTCGCTGACGACGATTACGCTCCCGCCCGACGGGTGCTCGACGAAGCCGATCCCGCTTTCTCTTCGAACGGATCCTGATGGCATGAGTATTCCCACCACTGACGACACCCTGCTCAATGGCGCGGTCATCTTTCGCCAGCCCGTCGACGGCTATCGCGCGGCGATCGATCCGGTCTTCCTGGCGGCCGCGGTGCCGGACGGGGTCAAGGGCCGGGTCCTGGATCTCGGTTGCGGCGCCGGTGCGGCGATGCTGTGCCTGGCCCGGCGCCGGCCGGATCTGACCGTGGTCGGGCTGGAGCGCGATCCGGCGATGGCCGAACTGGCGGCGGCCAACAGCGAAGCCAACGAGTTCGGCACCCGGGTGATGGTGGTAACCGGCGATCTCCTGCGCCCGCCGCCCAAGCTGGGGGTCAGCAGCTTCGATGCGGTGATCGCCAATCCACCGTATCTGGAAGCGGACGATGCCACGGCCTCGCCTGACCCCGGCAAGGCTGCCGCCACGGTTGAAGGCGAGGCGGATCTCGCGGATTGGGTGAGAGCGGCATCGCGTTTCGTCAAACCGCAAGGCACCGTCATCTTCATCCACCGCGCCGACCGGCTGGGTGAACTGCACCAGGCGCTGAGCAAGTCCGGGTGCGGCGGGGCCGTGACGATCCCGCTCTGGCCTAAGGCCGGCGCGCAGCCCAAACGCGCCGTGGTCCTGGCGAAGCGGGGCGATCGGGGACCGGTGGTGTCCGGCCGGGGGTTGATCCTGCATGACCTCGATGGCCGGTTCAGCCGCCAGGCGGAAGCCATTTTGCGCACCGGGGCGGCCCTCAGCGCGACCTGATTCGCCTCTGATCCGGTCCGGAGTTAAGCTTCAGACATGGAAACATGGTCCGAGCGGGCGCGCGCTCTTCTGGCGCGGCTGCCTATCGAGCGCTTTCAAAACCCGACGCCGGTCGTCGCGGTGGTCCGGCTCGCCGGCGTGATCGGGCAGGTGGGGCCGTTGCGTTCGGGCCTGTCGCTGGCGCGTCTCGCGGACTCTCTGCACCGCGCCTTTTCGATGCCGCGGGTCAAGTGCGTCGCGCTGGCCATCAATTCGCCCGGCGGCTCGCCGGTCCAGTCGGCGCTGATTGCCCGGCGCATCCGCCAGCTCGCCGCGGAGAAGGAAATCCCCGTCGTGGCGTTTGCCGAGGATGTCGCGGCTTCGGGCGGCTACTGGCTCGCCTGCGCCGCCGACGAGATCTACGCCGACGCCAACTCCATCATCGGCTCGATCGGCGTCATCGCCTCGGGGTTCGGATTCTCCGAGCTGATCCAGCGCATCGGCGTCGAGCGCCGGATCTACACGGCGGGTGAGCGGAAATCCCTGCTCGATCCGTTCCGCCCGGAGAATCCCGACGACGTCGCGCGCCTCAAGGCGGTGCAGGCGGAGATCCACGTCAATTTCCAGAGCTGGGTGCGCGAGCGCCGCGGCGACCGCCTGACGGCGAGCGGCGAGACGATCTACAGCGGCGAGTTCTGGACCGGTCAGCGGGCGCTGGAGCTCGGCCTGATCGACGGCATCGACGATCTGCGCTCGGCGATGCGCCGGCGCTTCGGCGATGATGTGAAGTTGCGCACGGTGGCCGGGCGTGAATCGTGGCTCCGGCGCCGGCTGCCGTTCCGCGGCGGCGAGGGTGAGGGGCTGTCTCTGCTGCCGGCGAACTGGGCCGACGACATGATCAGCGCCGTCGAGGCGCGGTCCTGGTGGAACCGGTACGGGCTCTGAAGGATCAGGCATCGGCATGTTCGGCATCAGTTTCACCAAGGTTCTGCTTCTCGTCGCCGTCATCGCGATCGTGTGGTTCGGCTTCCGCTGGTTCCAACGCTGGGAGAAGGAGCGTCGCGAAGCCGACGACCGGGAGTACAAGAACGACCGGCTGGGTCGCGAGGCCTCGCCCAAGGCCGACGCCAAGGATGTCGAGGTGATGAGCGCCTGCCGGGTCTGCGGGACCTATGTGGCCCAAGGGACCCGCGCCTGCGGGCGGCCCCGCTGCCCGCTGCCGGCCTGAACGCGTCCGGGCCGCGCTTTAGTACCCCTGTTGGTATGCTTGATCGGGTGTGGGTGCGCCGGTATGGTGCGGCGCACCAATCCCCCAGCCGAATCGTCGCCTTATGGTCAGCCGCAGCCCCGGCAAAGCGCCCAGCTTTCAAGAGCTTATCCTCCGGCTCCAGAGTTTTTGGGCGGAGCAGGGCTGCCTGATCCTGCAGCCCTATGACATGGAGATGGGGGCGGGGACCTTTCACCCGGCCACCACCCTGCGCGCCCTGGGCCCGGAGCCGTGGAAAGCCGCGTATGTGCAGCCTTCGCGCCGCCCAGCGGACGGGCGCTACGGCGAGAACCCGAACCGGCTGCAGCACTATTATCAGTACCAGGTGATCCTCAAGCCGTCCCCCCAGGACAGCCAGGACCTGTACCTCCAAAGTCTCGTGCGGCTGGGAATCGACCCTCTGAAGCACGATATCCGCTTTGTCGAGGACGATTGGGAAAGCCCAACCCTCGGGGCGTGGGGCTTGGGCTGGGAAGTGTGGTGCGACGGCATGGAGGTGACGCAGTTCACCTACTTCCAGCAGGTCGGCGGCATTCCGTGCGACCTGATCTCCTGCGAACTGACGTACGGGCTTGAGCGCCTGGCGATGTACATCCAGGGCGTCGAGAACGTCTACGACCTCGATTTCAACGGCCGCGGCGTGAGCTACGGCGATGTCTTCCTGCAGGCAGAGCGCGAATACTCTGCCCATAATTTCGAGCACGCCGACACGGACATGCTGCTGCGCCACTTTGCCGACGCCGAAAAGGAGTGCCAGGCGTTACTTGAGAAAAAGCTGCCGCTGCCGGCCTATGACCAGTGCATCAAGGCGAGCCACCGCTTCAACCTGCTCGATGCGCGGGGTGTCATCTCGGTGACCGAACGCGCCGCCTATATCGGTCGCGTGCGCGCGCTGGCCAAGACGTGCTGCGAGGCATGGCTTGCCAGCCGGAAGGCAGCAGGCTGATGCCCGAGCTTCTTCTTGAGCTTTTCTCCGAGGAGATTCCGGCGCGCATGCAGATGCGGGCGGCTGACGACCTCAAGCGCCTGGTGACCGAGAAGCTGAAAGCCTCCGGGCTGGAGTTTACGCGCGCCGAAGCCTATGCCACGCCGCGCCGGCTGGCTCTGGTGGTCGATGGGCTGCCGGCCATGCAGGCCGACGTCAACGAAGAGAAGAAAGGGCCGCGCGTCGGCTCGCCCGATCAGGCCGTGCAGGGCTTCCTCAAGAGCGCCGGGCTGACCAGTCTCGATCAATGCGAAAAGCGCGAAGTGGGCAAGGCGGAGTTCTGGTTCGCCGTGGTCCGCAAGAAGGGGCAGGCGACGGCCGGTGTGCTGCCCGCGATCGTCAATTCGAGCATCGCGGCTTTTCCCTGGCCCAAATCGATGCGCTGGGCCGACAACAAGCTCAACTGGGTGCGCCCGTTGCAATCCGCCCTCGCGCTGTTCGATGGCAAGCCGATCGAGGGCGCGATCGATCTCGGCAAGGCCAGTATTTCGTTCGGCGAGCGCAGCTGCGGCCATCGCTTCCTGGCCCCGGGCGAAATCCGGGTTTCCGATTTTGCCGACTACAAGGCGAAGCTCCAGGCGGCGAAGGTCATGCTCGATCCTGCCGAGCGGCGGGACATGATCCTGCGCGAGGCGGAAGAGGCCGCCAAGCGCGAGGGACTGATGCTCAAGGATGACATCGGCCTGCTCGAGGAGGTCACGGGTCTGGTCGAATGGCCGCGCGTGGTCGTGGGGTCGATCGACAAGGCCTTCATGGACCTGCCGCCGGAGGTGATGATCACCTCGATGCGGGCGCATCAGAAGTATTTCGCGCTTCTCAACAAGGATGGGTCGCTGGCCTCGCGCTTCCTCGTCGTGTCCAACATGGAGACCGACGACGAAGGACGGAAGAACATCGTGGCCGGCAATGAGCGCGTGCTGCGCGCCCGCCTCTCGGATGCCAAGTTCTTCTGGGACCAGGATCGCAAGGCCACTCTCGAAAGCCGGGTGCCGGCTCTCCACACGCGTGTGTTCCATGCCAAGCTCGGCACGATTGCCGACAAGGCCTCGCGTATGCAGTCGCTGCTGTCCAAGATCGTGCCGGCGGTTCCCGGCTGCGATGCCGATGAGGCGCGTGAGGCGGCCCTGTTGTGCAAAGCCGATCTCTCGTCCGGCATGGTCGGCGAGTTTCCGGAGCTTCAAGGCGTCATGGGGCGCTACTACGCGCGGCACGACGGTGAGCCGGCGACGGTCGCCGATGCGATCCGTGACCATTACGCGCCTCTCGGCCCCAACGATCGCTGCCCGACGGCCCCGGTCTCGGTCGCCGTGGCGCTGGCCGACAAGATCGACACTCTCGCCGGCTTCTGGAGCATCGGCGAGAAGCCCACGGGCTCTAAGGACCCGTTCGCGCTGCGTCGCGCGGCTCTGGGCATCATCCGGCTGATCATCGAGAACAGGCTGCGCCTGCCGTTGCGCCGGGTGTTCGCCAAGGCGCTGCTCAAGCACGGCGTCGCAGATACGGCGCGCTCGGACGAACTGACGGCCGATATTCTCGTCTTCTTTGCCGATCGCCTGAAGGTCCATCTGCGGGAGCAGGGAGTCCGCCATGACCTCATCACCGCAGTGTTTGCCCGGGGCGGGGACAGCGACATCGTTCGTATCCTCGCGCGGGTCGATGCGCTCCGCGATTTCCTGACCTCGGCCGATGGCGCGAATCTCCTTGTCGCCTACCGTCGGGCATCCAATATCGTCGAGATCGAGGAAAAGAAGGACAAGGCGCGCCATGGCGGCGCGGTCGACCCGGCGCTCCTCAAGCTGGACGAGGAGAAGGCGCTGCAGCGCAAGCTGGCGGAGGCGCACCAGGCGATGGACAGTTTGTTGCGGATGGAGAATTTCGGCGGCGCGATGCTGGCTTTGGCCAATCTGCGCGCCCCGGTCGATGCATTCTTCGACAAGGTCACGGTGAACGCGCCCGAGGCGGATCTGCGCGCCAACCGGTTGCGGCTGTTGTCGGAGATCCGGCGGACGTTGGGTGCGGTCGCTGACTTTTCCAGGGTCGAGGGCTAGCAGGCGGAGACGGCAATGGCGAAATGGGTCTACAGCTTCGGCAACGGCAAGGCCGAAGGCCGTGCGGATATGAAGAATCTGCTCGGGGGCAAGGGCGCCAACCTGGCGGAGATGAGCAATCTTGGCCTGCCTGTGCCACCCGGCTTCACCATCACCACGGAAGTCTGTACGACCTACTACGCCAACGATCGCCGTTATCCCGGCGAGCTCGACGGCCAGGTGGCCAGCGCCCTGAAGCGCGTCGAGGAGATCACGGGCCGCAAGTTCGGCGATTCCAAGGCACCGCTTCTGGTGTCCGTTCGGTCCGGCGCCCGCGCCTCGATGCCGGGCATGATGGATACGGTGCTCAATCTCGGACTGAACGATGCAACCGTTGCCGGCATGGCCGCCGAAACCGGCGATCCGCGCTTTGCCTATGACAGCTATCGCCGCTTCATCCAGATGTACGGCGACGTGGTGCTCGGCATCGACCACCACCATTTCGAGGAGCTCCTCGATCTTCACAAGACCGATTGCGGCGTCACGCTCGATACCGAGCTGACGGCGGAGAATCTGAAAGCACTCGTTACAGCGTACAAGGCGCGGGTCAAGGACGAGCTGGGCCGGGAGTTCCCGCAGGACGTCAATGAGCAGCTCTGGGGCGCCATCGGGGCCGTGTTCAGCAGCTGGATGAACCAGCGCGCCATCACCTACCGGCGCCTGCACCAGATCCCCGAGGACTGGGGCACGGCGGTCAACGTCCAGGCGATGGTCTTCGGCAACATGGGCGATGATTGCGCCACCGGTGTTGCCTTCACCCGCGACCCATCCACCGGCGAGAACGCGTTCTACGGCGAGTACCTGATCAATGCGCAAGGCGAGGACGTCGTTGCCGGTATCCGCACCCCGCAGCATCTGACGGTCAAGGGCAAGCTCGCCAACAAGTCGAAGCTGCCGGCGATGGAAGAGGTGATGCCGGAAGTCTTCGCTCAGCTCGAGGGAATCCGTACCCGGCTCGAAGGCCACTACAACGACATGCAGGATATCGAGTTCACGGTCCAGAAGGGCCGGCTCTATATGCTGCAGACCCGCAGTGGCAAGCGTACCGCGGCCGCCGCGCTGAAAATCGCCGTCGATATGGTGCGCGAAGGCCTGATCGACGAAGCCGAGGCGGTAAAGCGCATCGATCCTGCCGCTCTCGACCAGCTCCTGCATCCCACGCTCGACCCCAAGGCGGCGCGCCAGATCCTGGCCCGCGGCCTGCCGGCCTCACCCGGTGCGGCGTCGGGCATCGTCGTGTTCTCCGCCGACGAGGCCGAGACGTTGGCGAGCAAGAGCGAAGCGGTCATCCTGGTGCGGGTCGAGACCAGCCCGGAGGACATCCACGGCATGCACGCCGCGCGCGGCATCCTGACCACCCGCGGCGGCATGACCAGCCACGCGGCCGTCGTGGCGCGCGGCATGGGCCGGCCGTGCGTGTCCGGTGCGGGCGAGATCCGCATCGATTACGCCGCCAAGACCATGTCGATGCGCAATGTTACGGTGAAGGCCGGCGACAAGATTACCCTCGACGGGAGCACCGGCGAGGTGTTCCTCGGCGAGGTGCCGACCGTGCAGCCCGAGCTGTCGGGCGATTTCGCCGAGCTCATGGGCTGGGCCGACAAGTTCCGCAAGATGGGCGTGTGGGCGAACGCCGAGACGCCGCTCGATGCCAAGACCGCGCGGCGTTTTGGCGCGGAAGGTATCGGCTTGTGCCGCACGGAGCACATGTTCTTCGACCCCGAGCGCATCCTGTCGGTGCGCGAGATGATCCTGGCCGAAGACCGAGAGGGGCGTTCGCGGCCGCTGGCCAAGCTGCTGCCGGTGCAGCGTCAGGATTTCGTCGAGCTGTTCCGCATCATGGAAGGCCTGCCGGTCACCATCCGTCTGCTCGACCCGCCGCTGCACGAATTCCTCCCGCACAGCGACGGCGAAATGGCCGAGCTCGCCAAGGTCATGGGCAAGGATGTGGGCGCCGTGCGGGCGCGCGCCTCGCGCCTGCACGAGGTCAATCCGATGCTCGGTCATCGCGGCTGCCGCCTCGCGGTCACCTATCCCGAGATCTACGAGATGCAGGCTCGCGCCATCTTCGAGGCGGCGGTGGCCGTGAGCAAGGACACCGGCAAGCCGGTCGTGCCGGAGGTCATGATTCCGCTGATCGCCGACAAGGCCGAGTTCAAGCTGATGGCCGATCTGGTCGAGAATGTCGCCAAGGCGGTACGCGAAGAGACCAAGGCCGAGGTCGAGTATACGATCGGCACGATGATCGAGTTGCCGCGCGCGGCCTTGCGGGCCGGTGAGATCGCCGAGCGGGCCGAGTTTTTCTCCTTCGGCACCAACGATCTCACCCAGACCACTTACGGTTTGTCGCGCGACGACGCCGGCAATTTCCTCGACGAGTACGAGAAGAAGAAGCTGATCACCCGCGACCCGTTCGTCTCGATCGACGAGCTGGGCGTCGGTGAGCTGATGCAGATCGCGACCGAACGCGGCCGCAATGTGCGCCCTGACCTCAAGCTCGGCATCTGCGGCGAGCATGGCGGCGATCCAGCCTCGGTGCGCTTCTGCGCCCGGCTCGGGCTCGACTATGTCTCGTGCTCGCCTTACCGCGTGCCGATCGCGCGCCTCGCGGCGGCCCAGGCGGCGCTGGCCCAACCTGAAAAGGCCAAGCCAGCCAAGGCCGTGGCCCGTAAACCGTCCGACGACCGGCATCGCCGCATCCTGATCACGGGCCGGCGCTCGGCGGCCAAGCGCGTCTCGCACGGGGTGGCGGCGGCGCGCTCCAAGCCGGCGCCCCGCAAAGTTGCGATCGCGGCCCCGAAGAAGAAGCCGACAAAGACCGCTGCGAAGTCTGCGTCCAAGAAACGCACGCCGCCGAAGCCGCCTACGAAGCCGCGCGGCAAGAAAAAGAGGTAAGCCCGTGGCCGAGGACCCGAACTGCATATTCTGCAAGATCGTCGCCGGCACGATTCCGTCGTTCAAGCTCCATGAGGATGCGGACACTCTCGCGTTCCTCGACATCAACCCGGGCAATCCCGGCCACGCCCTGGTCATTCCCAAAGCCCACGCCGCCAATCTCTATGCCAGCGACGACAAAGACCTTGCCGCCGTCATGGCGACAGTGCGTCGGGTGGCAACCGCAATCGAGAAGACAGTGAAGCCCGACGGCCTCAATCTGCTGCAGGCCAACGGGCCGGGGGCGGCGCAGTCGGTCTTCCACTTCCACATGCATATCCTGCCCCGGCGCAACGGCGATGAGCTGAAGATGAACTGGGGTCTGAAGCCCGGCGACAAGGCCGAGATCGCGGCGCTCGCCGAGAAGATTCGCGCGAACCTTTAGGAACAGGTCAGGCCGCTGCCCACCACGACGGCTTGAGCGGTGTCGCCGAGGCCGTTCCGACGCTGAGCGGCCGGCCTTCGCGCTCGGCTTTTTCCACAACATCGAGGCGGAGCAGGGCCAGGCCCCAACCATCGGCGGCGGAGCGCATCTCTCCGGCTTCCTCGCCGTCGAGCACGACGGGCGTACCCGCGGCTGGCAGTTCGCCTTCGATGCGTACCGGCAGGAGGCGCTTGCGCACCAGAGCCCGATATTTCATGCGGGCCGTGACTTCCTGGCCGACATAGCAGCCTTTCTTCCAGTCTACGCCATTGAGCTCGTCGAAGCCGTTCTCGAGCAGAAGCGCTTTCTCGACCGGCAGGTCGCGGCTGCCATCCGGAACGCCGAGCGACAGGCGCAGCCGGTCATAGGCGATACGGTCGCTGGCAGTGAAGCCGGCGGCGGGGATCGCTTCGAGCCGCTCGCGAGCCAAGATGGCCCGAGCGCCCAGCCCCGCGAGGCGCGGGTCGACGCAGGCGAGGCCGCCGGCAAAGGCCGTCACGCGCCCGGGGGTGTCGCCGAGCCCGAGGGCCGCCAAGGCGCCGTCGCCGAACAGCGCCACGACGACCTGACCCTCAAGCGGAGTGATCGTCACTTTTGATCGCAGGCGGTAAAGCATCAGCCGCCGGCGCAGATCGTCGAGGCGAGCCGCCTCGGCGTCGATCACGTAGGCCCCGTTGCTCTCGGCGATGAAGAAGTCGTGCAGGAATCGGCCTTGCGCGGTCAGCAGGCTGGCGTAGACGGCCCGGTCGGCGGCCACCTTGGTGATGTCGTTGGAGATCAGGCCCTGAAGGAAGGTCGCGCGGTCGTCGCCGCCCAACGACAGCAGGTCACGATCCTCGAGCACTAGGTAAAACAGGTCGGCCATGGTTCCTCGGCTGCCGGAAAGAGGTAGGGGGGATGGCCTCCGTTGGCAAGCCCCGGGCGGCCCCTTATAAGTCGCTGCCATGCAGGTCACGTTCATCGACGACTCGATCCCCTTCGACGGCTATAGCCCCCCGAGCCAGCCCCTCGACGGCCCGGAGAAGGCATTTGCCCTCCTGCCGACGGCCCTGTCGATGCGAGGCCATGACGTTACGGTGATCAATCGCGCCGCGTTTCCGGTCACGGTCCATGGGTCCCGCTGGCTGACATGGGATGGCGAACGCCCGGTCTCGGCCGACGCGCTCGTGGCGTTCCGGCGACCGGAACTGCTCGACCAGATCCCCGTCGCCGGAAAGCGCCTCGTCTGGGTCGGCGGGCCGCTTTCGGATATCGAGACGCCGGCGGCACGCGATGCGTTGGATCGCCACAAGCCGCGAATGATCTTCATCAACGCTGCGCAGCGCGACGCCTGGGCTAACACGCTCGGCCTCGAGACCCATATCATCGAGCCCGGCATCGCGACGGCTTATCTGGAAGACGATGCGATGGCGCCGGTTGAACCGCCGCACGCGATCACGACCGCGCATCCGCTCGGCGGCCTGCTGTGGCTTGTCCGGTTGTGGATGGCGCGCATTCGGCCTGAGGTGCCGAATGCCGCGCTGCATGTCTATTCGGCGGTGCTCGACAAGGCGCAACTGGGCGGGACAGTGCCGCCGGAATACGCATCGATGGTTCAGGAAATGGAGGTCGCCCGCCAGCACGGCGTCGTCGTCAAGCGGCCGCAGGCCGATCCCGCGATGGCCGAAGCCTATCGTGCGGCGCGCGCCCACCTCCATCCCGCCGAGCCGCGCGACGTCCACGGCTTCACGCTCGTCGAGAGCCAGGCGATGGGCCTGCCGGCGGTCGTGCGCGCGGCCAGCGCGGCCATGGTCGAGCGGGTCGCTGACGGCCAGACCGGCACCATCGCCGCGAACAATGCCGCCTTCACAAGCGCCACGATCACTCTGCTGACCGACCGTCTTGTCTTCGACCGCATGAGCGCCAACTGCCGGCTGTTCAAGCGCGGCCGGAGCTGGGCCATCGCCGCGTCGGAATGGGAGGGGCTGCTGACGTGAACATCCTGTTCGTCACCGCGACCCGCATTGGCGATGTGGTGCTGACGACCGGGGTGCTCGACTGGCTGGCCAGGCAGTATCCCGCCGCGCGCTTTACCATTGCCTGTGGCCGACCCGCGGCGCCGCTGCTGCAATCCTTCCCGCAACTCGAAGAACTGATCGTCCTCGACAAGAAGCCGTTGAGCGGCCACTGGTTCGGCCTGTGGGCGCGGTGCGTCACGCGGCCGTGGTCGCTGGTCGTCGATCTGCGCAGTTCCGCCCTCGCGTGGTTTCTGCTGGCAGGCCGTCGGGTCGTTCGTCGCCGGCGCGAGAACAGCCGCCACGGCGTCACCGAGCTCGGTGCATTGTTCGGTATCGATCCGCCTCCGACCCCCGTCTTGTGGACGACTGCGGAGCACGAGCACCGGGCCGAAGCGCTGCTCCCGGGCGGAGCCGTGCTCGGCATCGGCCCGACGGCGAACTGGCGCGGCAAGGAATGGCCGGCGGAGCGCTTCGCTACCTTGATTGCACGGCTGACGGCGTCGGGCGGATTGCTGCCCGGAGCGCGGGTTGCCGTTTTCGGAGCGCCCTCGGAACGAGCCGCGGCCGCGCCGGTTCTGGCGTCAATCCCGGAGGCCCGCCGGGTCGACCTGGTCGGTACGCAGGCCCTGCCGACGGTCGCCGCGTGTCTGCGCCGCTGCGCACTGTATGTCGGCAACGATTCCGGGCTCATGCACATGGCGGCCGCCGTTGGCACGCCGACGCTCGGCCTCTTTGGGCCCGGCAACGAGACGCGCTACGGCCCCTGGGGCCCACGGACCGCGGTGGTGCGCACTTCGCTTACCCCAGAACAGCTTATGGGCCCCGGCTTCGATCATCGTGCCACCGGCACGCTGATGGAGAGTCTGACGGTCGAGGCTGTCGAGGCGGCGGCGCGCCAGCTTCTTGACCGCACACGCGAGCATGCCGCGTGACAAAGCGGCGGCTCTCAGCGCTGGTGACAGCGCATAACGAGGAACGGCAGCTCGGCGAATGCCTGGCCGGTCTTGCCTTTGCCGACGAGATTGTCGTGGTGCTCGACCGGTGCACCGATCGCTCGGCGGAGATCGCGCGGCAGGCGGGTGCCCGGATTCTCGAAGGGGCCTGGCTGGTGGAAGGCGAGCGGCGCAATGCCGGGATCGCGGCCTGCTCGGGCGACTGGATTCTGGAGGTGGATGCTGATGAACGGGTCGGCGCCGAGCTCGCGCAGGAGATCCGCGCGACGGTCGACGCATCGCCTTCCGACCGGCATCTGATTCCTGTCGATAACTATATCGGCAGCCGGCTGGTGCGCTACGGCTGGGGCGCGAGCTTCGGAAAATCGGCCTATCCTGGTCTGTTTCGCAAGGGCACCAAGGTCTGGGGCAGGGGCCGCGTCCATCCCCAGCTTCAGATGAACGGCAGCGAAGGGCCGCCGCTGCAGCATCGGCTGGTCCACCTTGTCGATCGCAATATCTCGGACATGCTGCGGCGGCTCGACAGCTATACGACGGCCCGGGCTCGCGATTTGCGGGAATGGGGCGACCCCGACTCGACTTGGATATATGTCCGACGCATCTTCTCGCGCTTCTACAAATGCTACATCCGCCGTCACGGCCATCGCGAAGGTGGCTGGGGCCTCCTGATCGCGCTGATGGCCGGCCTTTACCCAATCCTGTCGCATCTCAAGGCGAAGCTGGAAAAGGACTGATGGCGCGCATCCTGATGGCGGATGATGGGATCGTGTTCGACGGGCGCACCCCAGAGAAGAGCCCGTTGGGAGGCGCTGAATCGGCCTTCATCGCCGTAGCCGAGGCGCTCGTCCGGCGCGGGCATTCCGTGATGGCGGCGACGAACTGTCGCGACAGTGTGATGCACAACGGTGTCGAGTGGCGACCGATCTCGGACGGCTTGCCGGACGAAGCCGATCTCTACATCGCCAATCGCGGAGACCGATTGCTCCCCCTCGTGCCGCGCGCGCGGCACATAGCGTTCTGGGTTCACAACCCCGCACGCTACCTGCTCAAGATGCGCTATTTGTGGAAACTATGGCGGCGTCGCCCGACGATAGTCTTCGTCGGCGAGTATCATCTTGGCACCTATCCTGCTTGGGCGCCGGGCGGGCGGCGGGTCGTCATTCCTTTCGGGATCGATGATCGCTTCCGCACGGTTCAGCCGCCGACGACGGTACCCAAACCTCGCGCCGTGTTCCTCTCAAATCCGCTCCGTGACCTCGACTGGTTGATTGAGCTGTGGGTGACGCGCGTGCATCCGGCTGTTCCTCGCGCTGAGCTTCATATCTTTTCCGGGCCGAAGACTTATGGCGCGGTGGGAGATGCCAAAGCCGCGCAGATGAAGACGGTCCTCGATTTTGCGCGGCGCATGTCCGAATGCGGGATCGTCGTGCGCGATCCTGTACCAAAGTCGGTGCTTGCCGCCGAGCTGGCGGAGTTCCGAGTCTTTACCTATCGGGGCACGAAGGACGAGACGTTCTGCGCCGCCGCTGCCGAGGCCCAGGCCGCTGGCGTTCCAGGCGTGGTCTGCGCCATCGGTTCGCTGCCGGAGCGCGTGATCAATCGCACGACCGGTTTTGTCGTCTCCGCCGAGGCGGAGCGCGACGAAGATGAGTTCGCCGTCGCCACGGCAAAGCTTTTGACCGACGATGCCCTCTGGGGGCGCATGCATGCCGCCGCGTTGGCCCGGCAGCGCAGCCGCACCTGGGACGATACGGCGGCTGATTTCGAGGCCTTGATCGGCTCGACTCGCTAGGCCCGGTGCCTTAGCTTCCGCGAGTCCCGAATCCCCGAGGACGACTCCAGACTTGGTTAAGCCACTGCGCGTGCTGCAAGCGATTGCCGGACAGAGACAGGGCGGCGCGGAGGCGTTCTTCGAGCGCCTCGCCGCGGCGCTGCATCGCAGCGGCGTGGATCAGCGCGTCGTAATTCGCCGGGACGCGGGT